>Ga0209275_10000966_pt1 | contig 11634 bp, 9 predicted proteins | sample HubBroMetageREF2_FD_188344 | JGI IMG/M metagenome (GOLD analysis project Ga0209275, IMG submission 188344) | Reference soil microbial communities from the Hubbard Brook experimental Forest, New Hampshire, USA - Hubbard Brook CCASE Soil... | ecosystem: Environmental > Terrestrial > Soil >...
GTGGGCGGCAGAACTTGTTTCTTGTAATCTTCGCTTTGCTTTTCGAAAATGTCCCACGAGGGCATGCTGACTACGCGAGCTTTGATTCCTGCTGACGTTAGCTGTTCGTAAGCGGTCACGCAGAGAGAGACTTCGCTCCCCGTTCCCATCAGAATGACTTCCGGTTTGCCGTCGGACGCATCGGCCAAAACGTACGCTCCTTTGGCGACGCCAGCGGCCGGCGCATACTTGGACCGGTCGAACGTCGGCAACGCATGACGAGTCAGGACTATCGCCGCAGGTTCATGCTTTAGTTGCATGATCACTTTCCAGGCTTCCACGACTTCATTGGCGTCCGCCGGTCTGAGCAGCACCAGGCCGGGAACCGCGCGCAACATTGCCAATTGTTCAATCGGCTGGTGAGTGGGACCGTCCTCGCCCAAGCCGATGGAATCGTGGGTATAAATAAAGATGGAGGGAACTTGCATCAGCGCGGCCAGACGGACGGCGGGCTTCATGTAATCCGTGAAGTTGAAGAACGTGCCGCAGTAAGGGCGAATCTTCGAGACCGCCATACCGTTAATCGCTCCGGCCATGGCGTGCTCACGAACTCCGAAGTGCAGATTGCGACCGGCATAACTTCCGGGTTGAAAATCTCCAGCGCCTTCAAATTTCAGCCGTGTCCGGTCTGAAGTCGCCAAGTCCGCCGAGCCGCCCATCAACCATGGAATATTCTGCGCGAGCGCGTTCAGCACTTTGCCGCCGCTGTCACGCGTCGCCATCCCTTTGGCGTCAGCAGGGAATGTTGGCAGGTTCTTGTCCCATCCGTCGGGCAGTTCGCGGTGTTGCATGCGGTTGATTTCGTCGGCGAGTTCGGGAAATGCTCTGCTGTATTCCGCGAACAATGTTTGCCACTTCTGCTGCAGATCGTGTCCGCGTTTACCGATTCCCTGACGGAAGTTCTCGAGCACGCCATCGGGAACGAGGAACTTCGCGTCCTCAGGCCATCCGTAATTCTTCTTGGTGAGGCGCACTTCTTCCTCGCCCAACGGTTCGCCATGGGCCTCATTGGTATCGTGCTTATGCGGCGATCCGTATCCAATGTGGCTGTTTACAACGATCAGGGTGGGGCGGTCGCGAGTCTGCAGGAAGTTGTTGTAGGCCTTGGCCAGCGCGTCGAGGTCATTGGCATCGGTCACGTGCACTACGTTCCAACCATATCCCTGGAAGCGCTCACCCACATCTTCGGTGAATGACCAGTCAGCGGGCCCATCCAGCGTGATGCGGTTGTTGTCGTAAATCCAGCACAGGTTGGGCAGCTTCAGGTGGCCCGCCAGCGACGCCGCCTCGGAGCCTACTCCTTCCATGAGGTCGCCATCGCCACAGAAGGCGTAGACGTTGTAGTTGAAGATCTCGAAGCCTGGCCGGTTGAAGTTCGCCGCCAGCCAATTGGCCGCAATCGCCATGCCCACGGTGTTTCCGATGCCTTGGCCCAGAGGGCCGGTCGTGGTTTCTATGCCAGCGGTGTGGCGGTATTCGGGATGCCCGGGAGTCTTGCTATCAATCTGACGAAAGTTCTTTATGTCGTCCAAGGTGACAGCGAATTCTCCGGTCGTCTCGTACTCCGGATTCACTCCGCGAACCTGGGACAAATAGAGCATCGCGTACAGCAACATGGAGGCGTGGCCGTTCGAGAGCACGAAGCGGTCGCGATTGGGCCAGGTGGGATTCTCGGGATCAAAGCGAAGAAATTGCCGCCATAGGCAATACGCCACGGGCGCCAATGCCATGGGTGCTCCGGGATGCCCGGAGTTTGCTTTTTGCACGGCGTCGATCGCCAGCGTCCGGATGGTGTTGATGCTGAGGGTTTCCAGTTGCTTGCCAGTTAGAAGTTGCTCGCTCACTACCACAGGAAATTCTCCCTTCGGACGAAGTGATCAGAGCTTTACAGTCGCTGTCTCCGTTCCTCAGGAAGTGAGAACGGAGGATGTGCCCCACATCAGGCAGTTTATCAAGCTTTCGAGAGGCGCGTGCGGATGATCAAAGCGGAAAAGCACAAACCTGTTTAGTGGGGGACTTATCATCTAGATTGGCATCCTTAATCACTAGGATGAAATGGGCGGGACAAAGATTCAGGAGGGATGGCAGTAAATCGTCCTTTGTGTACCTTTGCGTCCTTTGTGGTTTAGCATTTGCACTTCATCAACCACAAAGGACACGAAGGTACCGAAAGATTTTCGACATAGGAGACTAACGCTTCATTTGCGCGAGGTAGCCCTGCTGGGTTTGATAGCTCTTGGTAATGCTTTCTACGAATTTCAAGAATTGCTTGAGCGTCTCGCGTTCGGCGGGTTCAAGGTTGTCGAACTTAAGGCGAACTCCAAAAGTGGGATTGCTCCGGGTCACGATTCCGTTGAGGATCAAACCCTTCACCCAGATTTTCCCGTTCGCCACCCAGAGTCCGATTTCCAGCTTGACTCCGGTTTTGACTGGAGTCGCAGTCTCCACGAAGCCTCCGCCCAAGCTGGTGTTCGAAAGATTACCCCAAACTGGCGTTGGCGACCCATCGATGCGCAACTCGACTGCGACAAAACACTTCATCCGCGGATAGCGCCGCCGATCCTGGCCCCAGCAGGGAGTGAAAATATCCGGCTCGAACGGTGGAGCCGCCGCGGGCGTGATCGCAACTGGAGGGTCTGGTGAAGGCTTGGGAGAAGCTGATTCCGTGGACTGTACCCTTGGACCCCTGCTCTTGATCTTGCGCATGGTCTCAAGCAACACCTGGTCGCGTTGACCGGCTTCGGCATCGCGATAGGCTTGCAGGAGCTCGCCGAGATGACTCACAATTTCCGGGTCGGTGAGGAGCTTGGTCCAGTCCGCTCCGGGTGCAGAGGTCTTGGTTTCAGTCATTTGATCGGTGGGCTCGATTTAGAGGAGTTCTCCACAGTCTTAGAGTGAAGCAGGTTCGTCAGCGGGACAAGATGACTGTGGTGTAGCGTTATCGGTAACCAGAACCAGCAGGTTGGCTTTTTGAGACGGCGATCGCCAGGACCGTCAACCCACTTACTAACATCGGGAACCAAACTTGTGCGATCCACGGCACGGGAATGAGAAACAGCACGTCAAGGTCGGTGAGGGAAGCGGGCCATCGCACGGTGGCCCAGAGCCCGGCGTAGTAAGCGATATCCCAGAGAGCAAAGAGCCAGAGGAACGCGGCCCAACGCGCGCTTGCCCTGGAGACCGTAAGCAGCGTCACAGTGATCAGCATGATCATGGTGGCCGCCTCGCGGTACGTTTCGATGGCGAGGAGGCTCGGAGGAAATTGGGAAATCGATGTCGCTTGCACGTAGCCTGACGAGGAACTCCGCAGGTCGGATAAGGTTCCGGTGTACCCGGGCAATAGACCCACCGCAGCGCGTAGGTAGACGACAACGGCGGCCTCTACAAAACCGAAGGCGGCGGCGAAGATCGCAATGGTAATCAGCTGCCGCCGATTTAAAAATTGCCCCTGGCGGCGAAATGCGAAGTAGGTGGCGAATGGAATCAGAATTAGCAGGTTCACCCACCAGGGCTGCGCCCAAAGCTGGAATTTCTCCATATGCATAGAGAAGAAATTCTAAACTGACTTAGGCCCGCCGCGGCGAAATGCGGACGGGATTCCTGAAGCCCGCCCGCAGCTGCAATCTCGCGAAGCTCACGCGATTACGTTGACGCCGCCTTGTGATGTGGACGTCGCCGCCGGATTGGACTCCGCGCCAGGAGGCAGCTTGAAGGTACTCTCAAGCGCGGAAAAGGCTTGCTGCGCCGCGGCGAGATCTCCGCTTTGAAGTGCGCCGCCGATGGCGCTGAAATCCGCCGCCCGATTGGACCAGACGAAGGGATTATTTTGGTGGAGCTCGCTTTTACCCAATGAGACAAGGTTGTTGTAAGCTGCTTCGGCGCCACTCAAGTCACCGGATTGCAGAGCTTCTTGCAGTTGCTTAACCTCGGGGCGCCGTTCAGCAAGGTACTTTTGCCATGGGGTTGGATTATGCGAGATCGCGGAAGTTGTGGATGTTGGTTGAGCAACGATGCTAGAAAGGCTGATCGCGGACATTATTTTCTCCTTAGAATTGGACTGGCTTGTGGCCGATGACCGTGCGGCCTCGGTTCTTGCTACGCTTCTCCATACTGAATCGGCAGAACGTCCAAATGCTTCACTGTGTGCCTGGGGACCGCGCTCTTCCATGGGCTTGCGATCTATGTAGTTCGCTGACCAAAATTCAAGCTGTCAAATTAACCGGCTGGAAGGCGCCACTCTGGCTGGCGGCGCTGCTGCCGGAGCCACTGATGCTGTCCGAAAGCCCCGATAGGAGTGAGTTCAACACGGATCCGCCGTGATGCGGCCGGTGATGGTGCGCTGCCATCGGAGGCGAACTCTGTAAGTTCTGTTGAACCGATGAGTACGCCTGCCGTGCACCGGCAAGATTGCCCGACTGCAGCGCCGAACCCAGTTTGCTGAGGTCTTGCGACAGCTGCACGCTCGACAGGCCGGAATTGCTTGCGTTGTTGCTAAGAGTGCCGAACGCCTGCTGAGCGCTGCTTAAATTGCCCGACTGCAGCGCCTGCGTGAGTTGCTGAAACTCCGCCTGCCTCTGCTGGTTCGGAGTTTGCAGGTTGTACGCTTGATTCAGTGTAGTGCTGGGAAGAATCGCTGATACAGACATTTGGTCGGCTCCTCGATACTGACGCTTTCCCGATATGCAAGTCGTGTGCCAGAATCCTTCGCCGCCCGCCATCAGATTCAGACTGCTGATTCTACTTAGGGTTGAGCTCAATTCTTTGCTGGCTCGTTGTGCGGCTGGAGTACGCGGCGGCAAGTGCTGCCTCTGGCCGGTTGGTCGCCGGGCAAAATGTGCCTGAGATCCTGGCACGTGAACCCGTGCTTCCGCGTTTGTGCTTGTGAAATTACAAAGGTTTGACAAATCGTTGACAGTCGTCTTGCCCGAACTACATAACATCTGTCCTCTGCGAGCTGCGAGGTCTGGCTCGTCTCAGCGATGAGAATCTCTGGCTCACGAATGTCTTGCTAATTCCGTTTTGCTAAATCCAGGAGGGGAACAAATGAAAACGCTTAATCAAATACTTGGCGCGAACCGCCGTCTCATCGCGTGTGTGATTGCCCTGATTCCGATGATCGCTCTGGCATTGGCCAGCGACGCGCAAGCTGGGACCGTCACCACCGTCGCTTCAACGATTCCTAGTAACGGCGACCTTAACCCCTATGGCGTTGCCCGCGTGCCCACCACCACAGGGTCGCTGACCAAAGGAAATATTCTGGTCAGCAACTTCAACAACAGCAAGAATCTGCAAGGAACCGGCACGACCATTGTGCAGATCAGCCCGAGCGGCGCCGTCACCCTGTTTGCCCAGATTGATGCCAACACTCTGCCCGGCCCCTGCCCCGGTGGAGTTGGACTGACCACCGCCCTGGTCGCGCTCCGCACCGGATGGGTCATCGTTGGCAGCGTCCCAACCACCGACGGAATGTCAGACACCGTGCAGGCGGGATGTCTGCTGGTATTGGACAGCAGCGGTCAAGTGGTCGAGACATTTTTTGGTTCGCTGATCAACGGTCCTTGGGATATGGCCGCGTTTGATGGTGGCCGCAACGTCAGTCTTTTCGTCACTAATGTTCTAAACGGCACAGTCGCTGGCGGCGGCAACATCGTACACGAAGGCACAGTTCTGCGCCTGGACCTGAACATTCCACACGGGTCAATGCCAAACCTGCAGCAGATGACAGTAATCGGATCGGGTTTCGCGGAGCGGACCGATCCAAACGCGCTTGTAATCGGACCGACGGGACTTGCTCTGAGCAGCGATGATCGACATCCGGACGAAGGTGGTCGGGTGCTCTATGTTGCCGACACTCTCAACAACCGCGTCATCGCCATTGAGGATCCGCTGCAACGCAACACTTCCGATGGAACAGGAATGACGGTTTTCCACGGCGGCGCTCTGAACGGTCCGCTCGGATTGGAGATTGCCACGAACGGAGACATCTTGACCGTAAACAGCGGAGACGGATACCTGGTCGAGACCAAAGTGGAAGGCCACCACGGGCATCAGGTGAGAAAAGTGTTGTTGGACGACATGGGCACCGGCGCCGGGGCCTTGTTCGGACTCATCGATGTCGCGGGGCAGGGCATCTACTTCGTGGATGATAATGAAAACGCTTTGAACCTTTTTCACTGAGGATTTGGATCTAGCCGAGGCGCGCCCTGCGAGTTGGTAAAAAAGCATGGTGCGCCCGGAGAGATTCGAACTCCCGACCTACAGCTCCGGAGGCTGCCGCTCTATCCAGCTGAGCTACGGGCGCACACCACTATTTCCAGTGTACATGCGGAGCTTTACCCTATCAATTAATGGATCGAAAGTCATCGTCACGCTCTAAGCAACGACCGCTGAGCGATGACGCTGGACTGATCATTCTGATTTGCCGGAATTCCGAGAGGAGTCTAATAGCGATTACGTCCGCCACCACCGCCCCCGTGTCCGCCGCCGCGGCCGCCCCGATCTCGACCACCGCCTCCGCCGCGCTCGACCTTTGGACGCGCTTCATTCACATTCAAGGTGCGTCCACCAATCTGCGTGCCGTTCAACGCCGCGATGGCCTTCTCTCCGTCTTCCGGACTCGTCATCTCCACGAAACCGAAGCCGCGCGAGCGCCCGGTATCCCGGTCGGTCATGATGCTGACCCGGTCCACCTGCCCATGGACCTCGAAGAGCTTGCGAAGTTCGTCTTCCGAAGTATTGAAGTCGAGGTTCCCAACGAAAATGTTCTTCAAGCGAATTGCCTCTGAGTGAGCTATTTGAGCGTGGGCGACTTCGGCAGCAACTGGGAGGCTGGTTGGCCAAGCCGAAAGCCAAAGTTGACGAACAATCAAATGCGCAGGAAGTATAGCAGGTCTGCTATTCGTAGGAAGGGATTCCGCGGAAACGACCTTACGGGATTGAGTTGTCAATTGATTATTATCAGCCTGTCATTCTGAGCGGAGTGATCCGATTCGCTTGCGAATCGGACCACGGAGTCGAAGAATCCCTACTTGCCAATAGCGCGATTGCGTTATCAGGGCATTCCCGCCATGCATTGTAGCGAAGGCTTCACGGGAGAACGCCTCGAAACATCTGCGGAGAGCTTGCTGGGTAGGATCTTTCGACTCCGTATGTTCCGTGCTATCGCACGAAACATACTGCGCTCAAGATGACAAATTATTAGCAGCCATCGACCTTCCAATAGCCATCGCGCTGAAAGCCGAGCTGGAGAAGGCGATTCTTGGGATCGTGACGCTTGCCACAGTTCGGACATTTCAGATAGCGGCCCCACGCAGTACCCTGCCGGTCATAGTTTTCAGAAACTGCGAAGGTTGTTCCGCAACTGCAGGGGACGAGATAGAACTTCAAGTCGGCATTCGCTTTCAGAGCTCGACGGGAATCCGGCTTGGGATGGCGGGGCATTATCGTTCTTCTTCCGCCATTGCCATCGAACTCCTCTTTCGTTTGTTGGCTTGCAGGATCTTCTTGCGCAGCCGAAGAGATTTCGGAGTGACTTCAACAAACTCGTCGTCAGCGATGAATTCAATGGCCTGCTCAAGATTGAGGTTGCGGAATGGCACCAGGCGAACCGCTATATCAGAGGTCGAAGACCGCATGTTGGTCAGCTTCTTCTCGCGAACCACATTCACGTCGAGGTCGTTATCCTTAGCGTTCTCCCCAACGATCATGCCTTCGTAAACATCGATCGTGGGGCCGACGAACAGTTCTCCTCGCTCCTGAAGGTTGTAAAGAGAGTACGGCGTAGTCACTCCACCGCGGTCGGAGACCAGCGCTCCGGTCAGGCGGTGCGGAATCTCGCCTTGCCATTCGATGTAGCCATCAAAGAGGGAGTTCATCACGATCGTGCCGCGAGTGTCAGTGAGCAACTGGCTGCGCAGACCGATGAGACCACGGCTGGGCACGCGGAACTCGATCCGCACGCGTCCGTATCCGTGATTGTGCATGTTAAGGACTTCGCCTTTACGCGCGCCGAGCTGTTCCATGACCACGCCGACGAAGCCTTCCGGCACGTCCACGGTCAGCTTCTCGATCGGTTCCATCAGCTTGCCATCGACGCGCTTGGTGACGATCTCCGGCTTTCCTACCATGAGTTCGAAACCTTCGCGGCGCATCATTTCAATGAGAATCGAAAGCTGCAGCTCGCCCCGGCCCATTACAACGAATGAATCCGTGGTTGCGGTGTCCTCCACGCGCAGGGAAACATTGGTCAGCAGCTCTTTCTGCAGCCGCTCCCGGAGATTGCGGGAGGTCACATAGGTGCCCTCTCGTCCGGCAAAAGGCGAGGTATTCACCGTGAAAAGCATTGCGATCGTAGGCTCATCAATGGTGATATGCGGCAGTGGCGCCGGATTCTCCGCATCGGTAATCGTTTCTCCAATTGTGATGCCTTCGACGCCGGCTACCGCGATGATGTCGCCGAGAGTCGTCTCAGTGATGTCGGTTCGCTTTAGTCCCGAGAATGAAAACAGCTTTGTGATTTTGGTCTTATGAAGCGTACCGTCTAGCTTGGCGATGGCGACGTCTTCACCAGTGTGCATGGTTCCGTTGAACACACGCGCAATTGCCAACCGTCCCAGATAGTCGCTGTAATCGAGGTTTGCCACCAGGATCTGTAGCGGTCCGGCCACTTCGCCTTTGGGCTCGGGAATCGTTTTGACGATAGTCTCGAACAGCGGCTGCAAGTTTACGCCGCCTCCTTTTATATCCCGCGAGGCGGTTCCAGCCTTGGCGTTGGTGTACAAAACCGGAAAGTCGAGTTGCTCTTCTTTGGCATCAAGATCGATGAAAAGATCGTAAACCTCGTTTAAGACTTCCTGAGGGCGAGCATCAGAGCGATCAATCTTGTTGATTACAAGAATGGGCGCGAGGTGAGCTTCGAGCGCTTTGCTGAGGACGTAGCGCGTTTGGGGCAACGGGCCTTCACTGGCATCAACCAGCAACATCACGCCGTCGACCATCTTCAGGGCGCGTTCTACTTCTCCGCCGAAATCACTGTGGCCGGGCGTGTCTACGATGTTGATCTTCACGTCGTGATAAAGAATGGCCGTGTTCTTTGCCAGGATGGTGATGCCGCGCTCGCGCTCCAGGTCGTTCGAGTCCATCACCCGTTCAATGATGTGCTCGTTGGAACGAAAGGTGCCGCTCTGCTGCAGCATGGCGTCGACCAGCGTGGTCTTGCCATGGTCTACGTGGGCAATAATTGCGATGTTGCGAATGCCGGAACTCAAATGAGACTTCCTTCCTGATGACCTCTGTTATCACTTTACTATGGGTTCGGGGCGTTCACCACAGAGTCACAGAGCCACAGAGAAGAAAACCTGGTGATTGTCTCTGTGTCTCTGTGACTCTGTGGTGAATAAAGTGGCGAAAAAAGGTCAGCCAGCCACAGTCTTGGGATGGGAAGCAGGCTTTCCCGCCAGACGGCTCTCGGCCTCTTTCACAGCGCGGCGGGCTGCCACAATGGCTTTGCTGGTGGTGGATTCGGCGCCCTCGGAATCGGTGTTAGCAAAGAACACGCGGTCCATAGGTTGTCGTGCCAAGGGCTGCACCTTGGTGTAAAGACCGGGCATCGACATATAAAGAGGATGGCCGCGGCGGTAAATGTGAACTTCGACCGGATCCACGTTGAAGCCGGGTAGAAGCTTTTGAAAGTCATCAAGAACACTGACAGCTTTTTTCCGAGCGCTCGATTCTGTGAGCAGGTAACCGCGATCGTCTTCGCTCATGGGCGTATAGCAGGTGAGGATGTTGTACTTCTGCTTGTAGCCTGGCTGGTTGCGAATGGTCCAATCCGCCACAATGAAATCGCTAAATGAGTTTCCCGGACACCACGTGTCGTAGCTCTTGTTGAATACGGGCTTGTCGAAAATCAGGTTTACCACCGCGTAAGGAATGTAGCGGATCTGGTGCATGGCGTCGCTCTGCTTCTCTGAGAGACCCTGCACGATGCGCCGCGTAATGAATTTCGGACTGGCCATAATGACCGCTTTTGCCGCGACGGTCTTCAGTTCCGCGCCCTGTAGGTAGGTGACTTGTACTTCCTGGCTATCTGAGACGACGGCGACCGTGGTCGCGCCCAGTTGCATGTGTTCCGCGAATTTCGCCTGCAGGATCTCCGCCAATTTCTTGGTAATTGCGCCCAGTCCGCCGGGCCAGGTGTAGAAATCGGGTACGGCGTCTCCAGCGATCTCTTGCATTTCATCGATGCCGAGCGCGGCAGCCGTGTCTTCGGTCGCGGCTCCCCAATTCGAAGGGCCGTAGTTATCCCACCATTGCTTTACCTCGACCGGGTAGCCTTTCATGAAATCAGAAAATGGGACGTTGTAGAGTTCGTTGCCCCGTTTCTCAACGTCAATCGCCAGCATATCCTTCTTGAACTTCTTGAAGCCCTCGCGGACAGATGCGGAGTAGGGCAATCTGTCGAGGCCTTCCGCCCAGGTGTTGGCAATCCATTCGCCCTTGATGATGGTGCTGTCCCGATCATTGATGGGCAGAGGCTCCAGACCGATTTCTTTGGCAAAGCTGTACGCATCCTCGCTCTTCGCGAGGAATGCCGACCCTGTGGCATATGCGTTTCCCTGGTACTCCATCAAATAAGCGTTGCCACCCCAGTGCGGTTCTTTCTCCAGCAAGAGAAAATCGCGACTGCGCAATAAATAAGCTGCGGCCAGTCCGCTTACACCGCCTCCGACGATCACCACGTCGTGGCGGGCGGAGACTGGCGGCCGGGAGAATATTTTGCCGTCGCGCACCTGGTGGCAGATACGATTGTCTTCACCCTCGACGGAAGGCACCGGCGGCGTTTCGGCTGCCAGCAGAGGAAGATCAACCGGGCAACCCGCGGCAACCGACCCCGCGACGACGAACTTTATGAAGTCCCTGCGATTTGTAGTCATAATGTAACTCTGCCCCTAGTAGCTGTTGGAGACCGGGCGTCCCCGCCCGGTTGGACGGCGCGGACGCCCGTCCTCCATGATTCACACAGCCATGATTCACACGGCAATCCCTTGCTTTTCCGCATTCATTCGCAGCCGGTACCAACTCACGATCGCGATCAGAGAAAAAATAAAGATGATGCTGGAGATGGCGTTAATTTCCGGCGTGATGCCCCGCCGCAACCGTCCCCAGATTTCCAGCGGCAGTGTGTTGTCGCGCCCAATCAGAAAAAAACTGACCGCGATTTCGTCCATGGATAGCGTAAAGATCAACAACGCAGCGCCGATGATGGATAGTCGCAGGTTGGGAATGGTGACTCGCCAGAACGTTTGCCAGTAGTTTGCACCGAGATCGAGAGAGGCTTCTTCCTGCGCCCGATCCAGTTTCTGCAAGCCTGCAAAAACTTCGGTGGTGGCGACGGAGATTAAAGCCGTGCCGTGGCCGAGGACAATCGTGAGCAGGCTTAGCTTCACGTCCCCTGCGCGAAATAACATCAGTAGCGAGAGGCCGGTAATGATTCCGGGGAGGATTAGCGGCAAAAGCACGAGCCGGCGAAAAAGAGTTTTTCCGGGGAAGTTCGCCCGATCTAAAGCCAGCGCCGCTGGGATGCCAAACGTCAGC
>Ga0209275_10000967_pt1 | contig 11632 bp, 9 predicted proteins | sample HubBroMetageREF2_FD_188344 | JGI IMG/M metagenome (GOLD analysis project Ga0209275, IMG submission 188344) | Reference soil microbial communities from the Hubbard Brook experimental Forest, New Hampshire, USA - Hubbard Brook CCASE Soil... | ecosystem: Environmental > Terrestrial > Soil >...
CGGAGCTGCTGCTGGACGGTCCAGAAGTAGTCGTCGTGAGGCCCAGGGCGCCACTGGCACAATTGCCCGCGCCGTCGCAAATTCCATTGAGTGCCTGCGAGCCGTCTGCCGCGAGATCCACCAGCACCGGCAAGCCGAGCAGATGGGTCGGATTGATGGCGTAAGTGACGATGCTGGAGTTCCCGCCGCCGGGCGGCTTGTTTACAACCACAATTTGATTGACGCCCGCGGACACCAGATCGCCGGCAGTGAGCGCGGCCGATGCCGCGGTGCTGCTGGTGATCGTCGTCGTCACCGGCTGGCTGTTCATGGTGATGTAAGAAAACTGATTCAGGAAACCGGTGCCGGTGATGGAGAGGGTCGCGGAAACCGCTCCAGCCAGGGCGCTCGTGGGGGTGAGGGCAGTAATCGTCGGAACAGCAGTGACGACGTTTAACGAGATAGGCGTAGAACCGCCGCCACCGGGCAAAGGATTTACGACCCGAATTGACACAGGGCCAGGAGTGAGAAGATCTGATGAATCCAGGTCCACGTCAAGCGATGTGGAACTGAGGAAGGTGGTCGTGCGGCTGTTATTGTTCACAAACACCGCGGACTGCGTCACAAAATTACGCCCGGTCAAATTCAGCAGCAAGCCTGCGGTGCCGGCGGTAGCGGTGCTGGGATTCATGCTGGTAACGACTGGCACCCCGCTGGCAACCGGCGTAATCGTGAATATCGTTCCGGCTGGGGGTGCTTGGTTTTGCGCCGGAAATGTTCCGCCGCCCGGCTGCGGCGTAGTGACGCTGATGAAGAGAGTGTTGGGATTCTGCAGCACGCTGGCAGGCAGCGTGACGATCATTTCATTTGTGCTGATAAATTGATTGAGCGCGAGCCCCGTGGGGGCACCGCCCGCGGTAAGCGAAAATCCCGCCTGGGTCTCTTGAATCAGGTTGGTACCCCTGATGGTGAGGAACGATTGCGCGCTGCCCGCCGAAATCGAGTTTACACAGCCCGTCGTGGTCGTCTGCGAAGGGCAAATACCCACCAACGTAATCGTCGGCGCAGGAAAATTGATCTGTTCCTGGCACGCCGACATCGCGATCATCGAAAACAGCAGTAGCCAAAAACCTGGACGGAATCGTTGCCGCAAATTGCTCACTCCTGTGCCTGTAGGTCGAGCCCCATACGGTAAGCGCAATCCTAGAGACTACTAAAGATGGCCCCAGGGGGCAATCAGGATGCCTGCCCTGCGGCCGATTGTCCAGTGGGGACGAACCCGCGCGGGGGTCCGCGCGCCCGGATTTTCGTGATTTCCTTACGGCTTCCTTATGAATCAGCGGGTATTTGCACGCTTCGTTCGCTTTCGACTTGACATCGTTTTGAATGCAAAATAATTTCGTGGAGGATGCGCAAAATATGTTTTGCGCTGTCCTTCGGCAGTACAGGGACCCTCGGTAGGCGAGGCTCCCGCGCAACACAGAAGCCACTGCCCGACAACATCGAGAGATGTTGCACGGGTGGAACAGGAATTCCCGACCAAGGGTTTTTCTAACGTGGCTGAGATTCAGACGAATCTCTAACGGAGCGCGGTGCTGAAGCTTGGACGAGTGGGAGCCGGCGGGAATTCGGTTCATGGAGCGCCCCGCCGGTCCGTTACGGCGCTTTCTCCCTTTGGGGCAAAGTGATCCTCACACATCCTTCGTTTCACACCCCTTCCTGAAGGCATATGCGAGAAAACAAAGATCAACCTCCGAGTAGCTTGTTGCGCTTGGCTCGCAAGATCCGGATGTAAAGTGGTCCTTCGGAATCCTCGGACACCTTTTCCTCCGCATCTTTCGGGAAATTGAAGAGGAATGGAAGAGGTCGAGACTCTCGTGCCAGGCACTCACTCGCGCGAGAGCCGGATCCTCCTTCTCAGCTCGCAATACACAATTCAGCCCGTGTCGTGTCGACGGAAGTACAGCGCGCTGATTCGACGGCCAGCACAAAAACAGCCTCTCAGCTATTTTTCGCGCTACGGGCCTCGGCGGAATCACCGCAGTGAATCTAGAAAAGGAGCCAGAACATGCGTAACCATGCCGATGAATTGCTCTTCATTGAAACCGCCAGGGCGGCACAACCTATCGAACGAACGCAGGTAGGAACCGCTAACCGACACTGTTCGCGCCCTGGAAATTCAACGCCTGCCGGTCGTCCGGTGCTGCGGGCCCGTTGGGTGCTGGTGGATGAAACGCTGAAGCTTGTTTGGTCGGAGGATCACGAGGAGCCGCTGAGACGTGTTGCTTGATTTGCCTGGAGGCTTTCGCGGCTAGCCACAGTTCGGCCGGAGATTCATTTGTTGCGACAAATAGCGATCGGTCAAACCGAACCCACTGTACTTGTAACCGTCCGTTAATGAAGACTGGGAGCGTTTCCATGTTCTACTGTGCGTGCTGGGGACGCATGCTTCTCGAGCAGCTGTTCCCCGGGCTGATGCGCCGATTCCCTTTCCAAATTGAGCCCGCGATTCTGTCTGTGCTATTCGTGTGTTTAGCCATTCCTTGCGGCGCGGCAGCTCAGAATGCTCATCCGCCCGATCCCTCTGCACCAGCTGTGGCTGCGACTGCGCATGACACGGACGCGCCAGCGCAGCAAACGAGCGCCGACACGCCGCCTGCGCCTGCGGGAACGGAACCCGAATCCGACGACGTGCTCACACTTTTCCCGCACTCGGAAACAAGCCGTTACTGGATCTCCGGTCAGGCAAACATCGTCTTGCAGTGGCACGGGAGATTCCCGGCGGCATACAGCGGCACGAACAGCTTCAAGCCGGCCCCGGAGAATACCACTTCAAAGGTGTACACCTTGTTTTTGGGCTACGAGCTAACCCACACCACTGAGGTTTTTCTGGACATCGAAAGCGCGGGCGGCCACGGGCTCAGCAACGCGCTGGGACTAGCGGGTTTTACGAATCTGGATGTGGTGCGGAATCCGAGCCTGGGCGATATTCCCTATCTCGCGCGGCTGATGATCCGGCAGATTATTCCGCTGAGCTCGGAGCGCGTGACCGTCGAACGCGGGCCGCTGGCTCTGGCCACTTCGCTGCCGGCTCGGCGGTTGGAATTCCGCCTGGGAAAACTCACCATCCCGGATTTTTTTGATCAGAATACCTATGGCACCGATAGCCATCTGCAATTTCTGAACTGGACCGTGGACAACGACGGCGCCTACGACTACGCCGCGAACACGCGTGGTTACACCGACGGCGCGATTCTGGAATACGACGATCACTGGTTCAGCGCGCGCTTCGGCGTGATGCTGATGCCCAAGGTGGCCAACGGGATCTTCCTCGACGCGGATATCGCGCGAGCGCGCGGCGAAAATCTGGAGCTCGACGCGACGGGCAATTGGCTGCTGCATCGTTCCGGTACCGTGCGCTTCCTCAGCTACCTCAATATCGCCGATATGGGGAATTACGAGCAGGCCAACGCGAATTTTCTGAACGGGGAACGTTCAACGCCGAACATTATCTCCACGCGCAAGCAGGGCCGGCACAAATACGGCTTCGAACTGAATTTCGAGCAGGAGCTTCCAGCGCACCTGGGTGTCTTCGGGCGAGCGGGTTGGAGCGACGGTCGCAATGAGTCCTTCGCGTACACGGAAGTGGACCGCACGGTCCAGATTGGGGTCTTCAGCAAAGGCGACAAGTGGCGGCGCAAAAACGATCGCGTCGGCGGGGTATTTGTCGCCAATGAGATCATGGCGGCTCACCAGCAGTATCTCGAGGATGGCGGCCTGGGATTTTTGCTAGGCGATGGCGCGCTAACGCCCGGTCCGGAAAAAATCTTCGAAGGATTCTACACCGCGCACTTGTGGCGCGGATTCTTCGCCTCCTGCGATTTTCAGCACATCAATAATCCTGGTTACAACAAAGCGCGTGGTCCCGTCTTTGTTCCGGGCTTGCGCTTCCACGTTGAGTTCTAATCCTGGGGCGCGTCGCCGCTTCGTCGATCTGCCCGATTCCGGTCCGGCGGAACACATTGTGAAAATCAGCGGAACGGATTAAGCTGCGCCGCGCGGCGTGGGGCAAACATCAGCAACCGGCGAGCCGCGAGGAGATTTGCATGTCACTTCTGAGATTTTCGGTTCTCGTTGTGTTTCTCGTGAGCTGCAGCGCATTCCCTCTCCGAGCGCAAGACGATGCCAAAAAGCCGAGTGCGGCAGCGCCCGCGGCGGCGCAGGATGCAACGCCGCCACCGGCGGCGAAGCCCGCGGATGTCGCATCGCCGGATGCAATCCTGGCCGCAACTTACGATGTGATTTCCGGCCCCGCAGGCCAACCGCGTGATTGGGATCGCTTTCGCTCGCTTTTTGTTCCCGGAGCGCGATTGATTCCAGCGGTCGCGAAGAAAGCCGGAGGCGGCTACGAAACTCGCGTCATTACACCGGATGAGTACGCCCAAAAAGCCGACGCCTACTTCCAGAAGAATGGTTTTGCCGAACGCGAAATTGCGCGGAAAGGCGAGCGTTACGGCAACATCATGCAGATTTTCAGCACCTACGAATCGCGGCACGATGCCAAAGACGCTCAGCCCTTCGCGCGCGGCATCAACAGCTTTCAGCTTTTCTACGACGGTGCGCGCTGGTGGGTGGTCACAATTTACTGGTTGGAAGAAACTCCAGAAAATCCTCTGCCCAAGGAGTTCCTGCCCGCCGCGAAATAGTTTGCGGAGTTTTCTGCTGCGCTATTTCGGCTGCGAAGGGCTGGTGGGCAGCGGCGTTGCGGGAGCGGGCGGCTGAGCGGGAGTGGCGACCGGCGCTGCCGGCGCGACGATCGCGGGCGCCGGGGCTGGCAGCAGGCCTCGTAAGACATCGGGCGGCAATTTGTCCGCGCTCGCCATCAACGCCGCGACTTGCCACATTTGCTGATCGCTGAGCGCTTTCTCAAATCCGGGCATGCCCGTGAGGCGGATGCCGTTTTTCACCTTCCAATAAGTGACGCCCACTGGATCATCCGTGACCGTTTCTTTCGCGGTGAATAACTGCGGCGCGTGCGGAAACATTCCTTGCGACGCGGCGGACGGCGCCTGCAGCGGCAAGCCGTGGCAGAAAGCGCAATTCGTGCGATAAACGTCGGCACCGGCGGCGAGATCCGCCGCCGTGAATGTGGAAAGCTGGCGGTCCTGCGCCTCCTTCTTGATGCGCGCGTGCAAGCCGCCTCGCGCCAGGAATTTTTCAAAGGGCATCGGCGCATCGGAGGCCGCCGTCGGGGCTTGCCCGGTCTCCACATAGAAGAACAGCGCGATCGGAACAATCAGCAATCCCAAAATCAATCCCACCAGAAAGCCTTTCATCGTCGTTCCTTTCCTTCGCTCCATGCGCCGCGCTGACGGTTGCGGTAGAAGTGCCGAAGATTGAATAGCACAGCAACGCGCCGGTTGCCACGATTTTTGCCCGGCGAAAAAACGCGCTTGCAGCGGCTCGCGCTATGCGAGATGAATACTGCTGTCACCGGGAGGCTTTTCATGTTTCAAAGCGATCTGTTCAAGGGCCGCACCATTCTGATTACGGGCGGCGGTACGGGGCTGGGAGGTTCGATGGCGCTGCGCTTCGCCGAGCTGGGCGCGAATATCTTTCTGGTGGCGCGGCGGGAAGAGCCGTTGAAAGAAACCGCCGAAGCGATTCGGGCGAAGGGGGCGCGCGCAGCTTATTTTTCCGCGGACATTCGCGATTTCAGCGCGGTGGAGAAAGCGGTGGAAGCGGCAGAAAAAGAATTTGGCAGCGTGGACACGCTGGTAAACAACGCCGCCGGAAATTTTATCGCGCGTACGGAAAAACTTTCACCGAACGCTTTCAACGCTGTCGTGGGCATCGTGCTGCAGGGCACATTTTTCTGCACGTTGGCACTCGGGAAAAGGTGGATCGCCGCGAAGCAGCCCGGACACGTGCTGAATATCGTCACTACTTATGCCGCAGCGAATTGTGGCTCGGGGTTTGTGGTGCCGTCGGCGTGCGCGAAGGCCGGCGTGCTCGCACTGACGCGCTCACTCGCGGTTGAATGGGCGCGGCACCATATTCGCCTGAACGCCATCGCGCCCGGACCATTTCCCACCGAAGGCGCATGGTCGCGTCTGCTGCCTTCCAAAGAATTGGAGGAGCGCGCGAAGAAACACCATCCGATGGGCCGCTTCGGGCGCCACGACGAGCTCGCGAACCTGGCTGTCTATTTGTTGAGTAATCAAGCGGATTACGTGAATGGCGAATGTGTGGTGATTGATGGCGGCCTGTGGCTGCGTGGCGCCGGCGAATTCAACGACTTCCTCGACCTGCCGGATGCCGCGTGGGAAATGCTCGAATCGACGCGCAAGAAATAGCAAGCTGCTGCTCGTGCGCGTGATGCTACGGCGCCATCTGCGCGGGATCGACGCTGATCGCCGCAGGGTCAATTTCGAATCGCAGCACCCATTCGCTTGGCACGTTGCGGCCATCGATTTTCGCCGGCGCAAATAACCAAAGTTTTGCGGCTTCGAGTGTGCGGTCGGCAAAGTATTGGCTGGGCCCGGGAGCTTCGAACGCTGCGGCCGTGACGCGGCCTGATTCGTCCACGTGAACTTTCACGTTGATCCGGACTTTCCCACGAATTGTCGCGCGCGCTTTTTGCGAAGCGTCCGGCAGAAATTGCTTCACGACTTTTCCGTGCACCACGCCGCTGCTCGCCCCCATCGCTGTCGCTGGTTGCGCGGGCGCTTCGGTCTTGGGCCGCGCCGGTGCTGGCGATGTAGGTGGCGCGCTCGCAGCAACTCCCCTCGGGCTGGGCTGCGTCACGGAATGTTCCGCAGGCTTCGCGGAAGAAGGCGCCGCAGGAGTTGGCGCTGGCTGCTTCTCCGGCTTGGGCTGGACCGTTACATGGATTCTTGGCTGAACTTCCGGCTGCTTGGGCGTTTCAACGGCGGCAACCGCAGGAGCCGAGTTCGTGTGCGAGTGGGGATGGAAAACACGCACAGCTGCCAAAATCGCGAGCAATGCCACCCCGATCGGTGCAGCCGTGCCGACGAAGCGCCGGCGTGCAAACGAAGATTGTGCGCCGCGAACAATCTGTTTAGGCGGCGGTGGCGCATTGGGCAGCAGCCGCAAGGCAATATCCGCGACGCTCCAGCGCAACTGCGGGTCACGGCGCAAGCAATGGCGCGCCAAATCCAGAAACTCCGCCGGCAGGGCGGATGGCAGCGCCGGCTCCGCCTGGTTGGTTCGCTCCCACACCGGCAAGCGCTGCGTCAGCGCTTCGCACAGCGTCATGCCCAGCGACCACACGTCGCCCGCCGGTGAAATTCTTCCACCGGCCGCTTCGGGAGGATCGTACGCTCCGGGCTTTCCCACACTTCCGCTGAATTCGCCGATGCGGCACAGTCCGTCGCTGGAAATTTTCAGCCGGTCATTTTCCGCCATGATGTTCGCGGGCTTGATGCGGCAGTGAACGAAACCTTTGGCGTGGACATAGGCGAGCGCATCAACCACAGGGCCCAGAATCGCGCGCGCTTCCGCTGCTGCGAGCGGCCTGCGGGCAATCACCGAGGATAAATTTTCTTCCGCGTACTCCATCACCACATAAAGCACAGCCGCGCCGTCGAGTTCGCCGCGTCCCATGTCCAGCAGCCGGATCATGTGAGGATGCGAAAGTTTTGCAGCATGCCGCCAGCGCGCAAGCAGGCCTTCCGCCTCGGGCGAATCTGCGGGAACCAGTTTGATCGCAGCCTTGCGGACGTCCGGGGAATCGTAGTCCGTCAGAAATACGGAGCTGCCGTCCTCGCCGCCCACGAACTCGTCCAGGCGGAATTTTCCGTCAATGACTTGGCCCACTCGTTTTGTCGCGGACTCGGTCATCTGAACCCCCTTGCACATTCGAGAGCGCTAGCCTATGGCGTACTGCCGGGGCGCTCGTATCAATAATGAATTCGAAAAGTGTCGTGCCTGATGTCGGATTCGGGCGTTTCGTTTTCAGGCAAGCCATCGCCTGGAGACAGAGCGCTCGTCCGCAGGGCTGCGGTGTACCAGGCTGGGTAGGTCCCGGTCGCAAAGGGTGGACTAACGAGGTCCGCCACCCCTGTTGCGACCCATTCTGCATCATTCCGGTCTAGGCGACACCAGAAAGTGGTGCAATGTTGTTCAATCGCACCCCTGTCGGCTGTACGGCCGGTTTCCTGCGTTTTCGCCTACCTGGTATTTCTATCGATCAAAGATTGACATACGAATTCACTATCGATACAATTTTCGTATGTTTACGCTGCCGAAGATTCTCAAGACCAGGGTAAAAGTCTCCCCGAAGTTTCAAATCGTGATTCCCAAGGCTATCCGCGAAGAAATGAAGCTCGAGCCGGGGCAAGAGCTGTTCATGTATTTATATGAGGGTAAGCTCCACGTGGACGTCATCCGCCCGATCACAGAGCTTCGAGGAATCGCGAAGGGCATCGCCTGGAAAAAAGATTACCGTGACCGGAACGACCGTTTCTGAGCTCTGGCTGATCGATTCCTCGGCCTGGCTGGAGTATCTGACCCAGGATCAGGACGCCGCGAAATTCGCTCCGTTCATCGAAAGCGGGGGCGCCACGCTGGTCCCTACGATTGTTCTCTACGAAGTCGTTAAAGTATTGATGCGTGAGCGTGGCAAGGTTGCGGCCGACCGCTTCATCTCTGAGGCGCTGCGGCGCGTCGTCGTGCCGCTGGACGAAGGCCTCGCGCTGGCCGCCGCTCACATCAGCAACGAACACAAACTGGCGATGGCGGATGCCATCATCTATGCAACGGCGCAAGATCACCAGGCGCAATTGGTGACCGGTGACGCGGCATTTCGCGGCCTGCCCGGCGTAATCATCCCCTGAGTCAAAATGAACTTGGTGTGGCTCCGGTAGAATCCTTGGAGTAGACGACCCACCACTCGAGATTGTCTGCCTTGACCGCATCTGCGTCGGCCAGTAAGCTAGCTGTTTCCACAGGGGAATAAACATCACGCATGAGCACCGAAACCATTCAGGTCACTTTGCCGGACGGCGCCACTCGCGAAGTGCAGCGCGGCACCACCGCTGCGCAGATTGCGCACCAAATCTCGCCCAGGCTGGCGAAAGAAGCTCTGGTGGCGCGCGCCGATGGCGAGCTGGTGGATCTCTCGCGCCCGCTCGAGCACGACACCAAAATTTCCATCCTCACTGCGAGGGATCCGGACTCGCTGCAAGTCTTTCGGCATTCCGCCGCGCATCTGCTCGCCGCCGCCGTGCTGGAGCTGTATCCCGACGTGAAGCTCGGCATCGGCCCGCCGATTGACACCGGTTTCTTCTACGAATTCGTTCGCGCAGAGCCGTTCACTCAGGACGACCTGGAAAAAATCGAAGCCAAGATGCACGAGCTCGCCGCCAAGGATTTTCCGAACGAGCGCAAGCTGATCCCCAAGCCCGAAGCCCTCGAGCTCTATCGCAAAAGCAATCAGGAATTTAAATGCGAGCTGGTGGAAGAAAAAGCTACCGAGCCGATGGTTTCCTTTTACACCACCGGAAAATTCATCGATTTCTGCCGCGGCCCGCACATTCCTTCCACTGCGCGCATCAAGGCTTTCAAATTGATGAGCGTCGCGGGAGCGTACTGGAAAGGCAAGGAAAGCAATCCGCAGATGCAGCGGATTTACGGCGCATGTTTCATCGATCAAAAAGAACTCGATGAATATTTGCACAAGCTCGAAGAAGCCAAGCGCCGCGACCATCGCCGCATCGGAAAAGAACTCGGCCTTTTCACCGTGAGCGACCTGGTGGGAGCCGGCTTGCCGCTCTGGCTGCCGAAAGGCGCCACCATTCGCCGCCTTTTGGAGGATTACATCCTGGAAAAGGAACGTCGCGCAGGCTACCAGCATGTTTACACTCCCGACCTCGCGAAGGTTGACCTCTACATGCGTTCCGGACATTGGGCGCACTACCACGAAGATATGTTCCCGCCGATGGACCTGGAAACCGAACAACTCGTGCTGCGACCGATGAATTGCCCGCATCACATCCTCGTTTACGAATCCAAAAAACACAGCTATCGTGATCTGCCCGTGCGAATCGCGGAACTCGGTACGATGTACCGTTACGAGCGATCGGGCGTCCTCAGTGGGCTGAGCCGCGTCCGCTGCATGACCTTGAACGACGCGCACATCTTTTGCACTCCAGAACAGATCAAAGAAGAGTTTGCCGGAGTCATGCGGCTCGTCGAACAGGCCTATCGCGACCTCGGAATTACGCAATACACCTATCGCCTCTCGCTGCGCGACAAATTGAATCGCGCGAAGTACGTGGAAAACGACGAGATGTGGGATCTTGCCGAAAACATGCTGCGCGAAGCCATGAATTCGCTCAATCTCCCCTACACCGAAGCTCCCGGCGAGGCTGCCTTCTACGGCCCGAAGCTCGATATTCAACTGGCGGATGTGATGGGCCACCAGGAAACCTATTCCACCATTCAGATCGATTTCCATCTCCCGAATCAATTCGAACTTGGCTACGTGGGCGCGGACGGCCAACAACATCGACCCGTGATGATTCACCGCGGCGTCATCAGCACCATGGAGCGGATGATTTCCTATCTGATCGAGTTGTACGCCGGCGCTTTCCCGGTGTGGCTCGCGCCTGTCCAAGCAGTCGTGCTGCCCATCACCGAACGGCAGAATGATTACGCAAAACAGGTCCGCGAGAAGCTGCTTGATGGCGGGGTTCGCGCGGAACTCGACGATCGCAACGAAAAACTGCAAGCAAAAATCCGCGACGCACAGCTGCAGAAAGTTCCCTACATGCTAGTCATCGGCGGCAAGGAAGCCGAAGCCGGTACCGTCTCCGTCCGCCATCGCGCCAAAGGCGACCTGGGCGCGCGCCCACTCGAGCAATTCAGCGCGGATCTGCGCGCGGAAATAGATTCGAAGGTGATTTCGTAGTTCGTTCAGCGCGGGATTTACGAATTTCCTTCGAGGGTTCGCTTCAAATCGGGTTCCATGCGTTCCAGAATTGGTTCGCCGGGATCATCGCCCACGTACTGCCGCACCACATTGCCGTCCTTGCCGATCAGCACGTAGGTGGGCAGCGCGCTGGCTCCATACTGTCGCATCATCTGATGATCGGAATCCAGGCGCTGCGTCCAATTCATTCGATTCTGCGCGACGAAACTCTGCCACGTTCCTTCGTCCTCATCCTCACTTATGCTGATCACTTCCACTTTGTCGGCTCCGTAAATCGCCTGCAACTGCTTTAATCCGGGCAAAGCGTGCCGGCACGGGCCGCACCAGGTGGCCCAGAAATCCAGCACGGTCACTTTTCCGCCGCTGGATGAACTCTGTGCCTCAAGGCCGGGCGCTTTCTCGCCCGAGCTGAGCGGCGCATGAGGCATATTTTCTTCGTTGAATATTTTCACGGATTTCGGTTGGCTGCTTTTCTTCGCGCGAGCCAGGCGCGCGATATCGCCCAGTGATGCCGCCGGCGCCGGGTCCATGATCACTAACTTCTCAGGCGGAGCAGCTTGGGCGGACTGCGCAAGGGAAGGTGAGGATGCCTGTGCCGAACCGTTCGAGGCGCTTTGCGCGGGGGCTGGCGAAGGATGCAGCGGAACATCCTGCGCCCGCACCGAACCGGAAATTCCAAGCGTCAGCACAGTGGCCGCG
>Ga0209275_10000968_pt1 | contig 11630 bp, 11 predicted proteins | sample HubBroMetageREF2_FD_188344 | JGI IMG/M metagenome (GOLD analysis project Ga0209275, IMG submission 188344) | Reference soil microbial communities from the Hubbard Brook experimental Forest, New Hampshire, USA - Hubbard Brook CCASE Soil... | ecosystem: Environmental > Terrestrial > Soil >...
ATTCGGACGCTTCGGCTCTCGCTCAGTTTGTTGGGTGATGGATTCGTCGAAGCAATTGCCGATCAAACGCTCGTCAACCTTGCAGAGCAGCAGTGCAAATCTTCGCATAAGAAAATTTGCGGTCAGATTCTCCGCGTGCCCATCGTCGAAGCGCCTGGGGAGATGGGTGTGGGCAGGTTCGGCTGGAAAGACCAGCACGCGAGCCTGCTATCGTTCGCCGCCGACGCCTATCTGAATGAGATGGGGATCACAAACCGTTTGCAGCCCGATGAAGTGACCAAGCTTTGCAACACCGTTTCGGAGCCGAACGACGCTCCGGGACCGGACGGGCTTTCCGATATCGATCACTTCGCCCGGTTTATTCGAGCCACGAAAGCGCCCGCGCGCGATACGGCGCAAGCGAGCACGGCGTTATCCCGGCAGGGTTGGGCGTTGTTCGAGAAGATTGGTTGTTCGACTTGCCACACCGAGACCATGACCACCGCACCTGCCGGATCAAAAATCAATGGCGGAACGTTCACGATCCCCGCCGCGCTTGGCTCCGTCACGTTCCATCCATATGGAGACTTCCTGATGCACGATGTGGGCACGGGCGACGGCATTCTGCAGGCGATTCCGGAGCACTACGGAAAGAAAGTTTTTCGACTGATGTCAGATTATATGGCGAAGCAGGACTTTGAGAGCAGCCGGAACAAGATCCGCACCGCGCCTTTGTGGGGAGTGCGCCTGCGTCCGCGATTGATGCACGATGGCGCTTCGGTGACGTTTCGCGACGCCATTTCGCGCCATGCTGGCGAAGCAAGACACGTAACCGCGCAATTTGAGAAACTAAAAAGCGAGGACCAAGAGGCCATCATCGAGTTCTTGAAGTCTCTGTGAATTCTCCTGGGGCTGTGGCTCTGGCAAGAAATTTCCGCGGAGACGCGCCAGAAAACTTTTGATTTCGCGCAGCTGGGTTTCAAGCATCGCGGACAGCTTCAGGAATGGGCGTGCACCGATGGCAAAACGGTGTGCGCCAACGCAGCCCTTGGAAATAGCCCTCACCTGTACGTTTTTGAGGGGACTGGTGCGAGTGTAACTGTATTCTGAGCCGCAAGGTTCTCAAAGATATTGCCCGGCGTTATAATCTCGGATAAATCTCGGTCGGAGGTAGCGATGCGTGCAGATCGTGTGGAAGTTCCGTGGGATACCGACAAGTCGAAATGGCTGATTCGGATCCAGAATGGTGAAGAGGTGATTCGTCGTCATTGCGGTGCACCGAAAAATGCAGACGATCAGACTCTTCGCGTCGCTGTTCAGAAAGCCGTAGAGGATGAAGGCTACGAACTGGACCTCGCCAACATTGATATCCGTCATTAGATTGCTTCTAACTTGTTCCCTCCGAAATTCTCTGTGTCGAACGAGAAGTTTCAACGCACTCTTCTCGCGCATCGGTTTAGCGGGATTTTCGACCAAAACGCCAGCGCCCGGAAAGTTCATAGCGACCTCAAGAACTCGATGCTGGCCTCTTGTGCTTCGCACTTCAGCTTTTCAAGTTGCTGGCTGATATGCGTTTTCGCCACACGTCGGCGGCGTTTTGTTGTCTGCGTTCCAGTTGTCACGGAATGGCTGCTCGGGCTTCGTTGGAATCGACGCTCTCGTGGCCTAGTGCATCGACTGCCCGAGTCACATAGTAATAAGTTACACCGCTCTCAACACTGTTGTCGGTGAACGTGACTCCCTTAACAAGCGAAGAATTGATCTGAACGTAATTGCCTGCGGGTGTCATGCTCCGATACACGTTGTATCCGGCGACCTGCGAACTGCTGGGCCGCCATTTCAGCGCGACCGTGTGTGTTGTGCCACGCGATTGCAGACGGATTTCGGAGGGCAATCCACTGGTCATACGGACCCATAGCGCACTCAAAAGCAAGACAACAAGCACCGCGATCCCAGTCCCGACTTTCGTCCAGACGGAGAGACTGGGGTCCTTGGTCAACAGAATCTGACACATTACTAGGAACGCCAACGCGATCAGGCCGACCATAAGAGCCAAGAACCAGCTTCCACTGAGCGCCTCTGGCACCATTGACGGTATGTCGTGAGACTTGTTTCTCAACCAGGGATCTATCCAAATATTTTCGACTGTGAATAAAAAGAGGAGCGACGCGAGGCCCCATGCAATCAACGTCATCTTCGACCCTCGACCCGAGCGACGCGGCGAACCTCGACTCACTGGATGCTCTCCCTATGCGACTCGCGCCAAATGTACTTTATCTTTTCCATAGCTTCAAATGGATTGCCTTCCCACAATCTTGTCTTCAGTCTCTGGCTCGCAGTAGTTTTGGTCTGGCTGGAATTCTTCTGGCACCGGTGAATTGATATTTCCAGTGGAGCGCACGCTGAAACGTAGGTCTAAAAATAAACCTGGCACATCGAACCGCCTGGAATTGGCTCCATACGTAATTAGAGTCAAAGGGAGGGGAACGAGAACCAACAAGTCGGCAACGGTTCGTAAGAGATTGCTTCGGCTCGGAAGGCCTATGAAAACATTTCTCGAATGCCGCGATTTTCCTAATTGATTCACCCTAGGCGCAACAATGAAGCGCTCGCGCATAGCTGGCAGCCTCAAATAAATCGTTTCTTATGAGCGTAAGTCGCCGCGAACAATTCATGGTGCTGATGGAACGAAACGTGCCTAGAAGCATTTCTCCTGCCCATCAAACCTTCAGGAGGTACGCCTATGAACGTTAAGATCGCCGGTAGCACGTGTTGCAAGTTTCTTGTCCTCGGATCTCTCGCAGCGCTCCTTTTCGTCGGATTGCCAGCATTCGCCGCCCATCCGTTCTCTCTTCCCCAGCAGGGACAGCAGTCGGCACAGCCAAGTGCTGTTTCGGGGAAAGTTGTCTCCATAGCAGACGACAAGAAATCGTTCTCACTGGAAGTGACCAACAACGGAAATGCGAACACCATGCAATTTGTGTTGGACCAAAACACGCAGGTGACCGGTCACGTGCATGTCGGCAGCGACGCGACCGTTCAATATCAAACTGCGCAAGACGGTAAGCTTCTAGCCCTAAACGTCGCACCAAAATCACAATAGTTGTGAAGGCTGCTGATCAACAATTAACCGTGAGGATGAGCCGATCGGCATTTTCGTGATCGGTTCGTCTTCACGGTGATTTGTCTTGCTTGCTTTCTCAATCATTGCGCTGCGAAGTATTCGTGCCTGGTCGGGAAATGTTCGGGAGGTAAAGACAGCCAACTGACGAGGGCTTTCCCGCGCGTTGACGATCTACTTGTCGTTTACTCCTGGCCTGGCACAAACGAAATTCGCCGCGTCGTTCGCTGCGCCCGTGCCTTTGTAGCGCGTCTGCTGCGGGAACGCGCAAATTGGGCGTGTGCCTCCAGTCGGAAAGTTCTCAGCGACGCGTGGGTCAAACGGCGCGCCACTGGGAAACGGTGAGGCGTTATTTGTGTTGGCAGCGATGATTTCATCGGGCGCAACGCCGTTCTCAACCCACGTGGTGACTGCCCCCAGGAGGCTTGCGTTGAAGCTATTGGTCGCAGGGCCGCCGCCGCAGTGCGCCATGTTCGGGATTATGAACAATCTTGCGAAGTCGTGCGCACGGCCGCCCATTACGAAATCCAGCAGGCTGTAATACTCCACCAGATCAACGCTCGAAAAGATGCCGTCGTTGACCGAGTCATACATGATCATCTTTCCGTGATGGTTCTTGAACGGAAACAGGAACGGCGAGGGACCGAAAGGAGTCCCGGTCATGAAGTCCATCGGACTTTCCGGGTAACCGGGTGCCGACTTGTAGATCGTCGGCGCGTCGGTATCGAAGTTGTAGTTGAAGATGAATGCTTCTTGCCCGTTGCTTCCGGCTACAGGGGTGACCGCCGGTGGATTCGTGAAGACCATGGGGATTGCTCCAGCACCAAGCGTGAGGTTGATAGCCGTGTTGGTGTCCGGGGCGCCTAAAAACGAAACGTTCCAGGCTTGCCAGCCGGCGCCAAACGCCGATGGCGGGTCCCAAATGCCGGCATCCCAAAACCAGCTGGAGTACAACGGCAGACCCTGCGAGTTTCGCGGTCCAGCATAAATCCTCTTGAGCGCTGTGACCTGCTCCGCCGTGAGGCACGTGCCTCCGTGGGGAGTGTTTCCATGAGTGCCGCCAGGGCTGCATGTATATGCGGCGAGCGCGGGGTAAACTTTTTCATTGGTGCATGCCAGATAGTTGTCAATAATGCCGTCAACCAATCCGTCGAGCGCATCGCACGCGCTGAGAATCGCCGCCGAGGCGACTTCCAAATCCTGCGATGGAAAAGTGGGTGGTAAGTAGGGCTGGCCGTTGCTGTCGGTGCTCGTCGCCAGCGGGGCAAGCTGCTGTTCGTTCCAAGCCTCCGCGACACCCGCGCGCGGCAAGTCAAACCCTGGATTTCCCGCCACCAGACCATCAAACATATCGGGCTCGCGCTGGGCCGCCACCATCGCGTCGCGCCCGCCGTCTGAGCAGCCCCACAAGTACGAGTATTGGGGTTCCTGGCCGTAATAGCGCGCGATAATCAGCTTTGAAATTTCCGTGGTTTTCGCGACGCCGTTGTAGCCGTAATCCACACGCGCCTGCTCATCGATGCCGAAGTGCCCCGTCCCTCCCGCGTTGCCGTCGTCGTCAATCCAGCCAAAGACCGGGTTGCCGGGAGCGTCCTCATGTCCGCCGTCGTCCGCGGCGACCGCCCATCCTTGGCTCAGTTCGGTGCCGGCGCTTCCTTGAGGACTGCTGACGGATCCGTCCGTGCCGCCGCCACCTTCCATCTCGAAGCGGCCGATCCAGTTGTCGGGAAGGTTCAGCTCGAACCCAACGCCGTAGATGAAATGATCGGGGTCTTGTGCGCTGACGCGCTCGTTGATCACCCCGATCACGTTACAGTAATTGCCGCTGGCGCTCGCAACCTCGGTCGCGCTGATTATGCGCGTGTTCGGCAACGAGACACTTGTGAGACTTGCGCAACTCATCGTGGAAACGGATGCCGACGCCCGTGCTTTCTGAGCGGACAACTGGGCAAACGGCCAACTCGCGAGTGCCAGTAACGCCGCCAAGTACGAAGCGGTTCGCTTCACATTCATACGACACCTCCTGGACGATGGGAACGGAATTCCAAGAACCGCCGGGTCCGGCCATCTCGACGTTGCGATCCGATGTGCAGGATCTTCGCGTGCGAAGAAAACTCGTGACCGTCGCAATTCTCGCGAACAAAACGATGGCACTCTGAAGCCGCGCGGTGGTCAGTGTCAAGACCTAAAACGATGTATTTCGCATACCAAAAAGGTATTTATATTGAAAAGGTATGGCCTTCTGGCATGTTCCGGCTATACTGCGCAGCCTGATGGAACTTCATCACCTTCGTTATTTCGTCGCGGTGGCCGAGGATCTCAGTTTCACGAAAGCTGCGAGGCGACTGAAGATGGCGCAGCCGCCCTTGAGCCGCCAGATTCGTTCCTTGGAGAACGAGATTGGTGTACAGCTATTCGAGCGACGGTCGGGAAAAGTCTATCTAACGGACGCGGGCTGCCGTTTCTTGAGTGGTGTCCGACTGGCGCTGGAACAAGTCGAAGTCGCGGTGGACGTTGCGCGTCAAACCAAGAACGGGGAACTGGGCACTGTGCGAGTGGGATTTGGAAAAGGCTTGGGGGATGTGGTCAGTCTCGCAATCAATCAGCACATGCGCTTGTTCCCGAAGATCGAGGTAGATGTTCGAGACATCCTTTCGGGTTATCAGAGTCCGGCACTGCTGACCCGCAACATTGACGTCGGATTCTCACACGGGCCCGCGACCTCGCTCGAACTCGCATCGGAGAAACTCTTTAAGGAGAACCTCTCGGTGGTCTTGGCCCGCTCCAACCCGCTCGCCAAACGAACGCATCTTCGGCTGAAAGATCTGCGACATCAGACCTTGCTCCTAATTGAACGGTCAATCTCTCCACATTTCCATGACCTGGCGCTCACGCTGTGCCGCGACGCCGGCCTCAGTCCCCGTATCGTTCTTACCGAGTCAACCGTTTACGACGAAGCAGGTGCGATGATGGCCGCATCGGGGAAGGGCGTGTTTCTAGCCGTCGGCAAAAGTCCTTGTCATCCGTCGTTTGCCGATCGCCTGGTCGCACTGCCTCTCCGCGAAACGCTGGCAACCCTCGAGGTGCATGTGGCGTGGCGGAGAGGCGAATCTTCCTCGACGGTTCTGAACTTCATTGAAACTACGCGAGCTTTGCTGCAGCGCGGATCAAGAGTCTTGGACATGCGGAACTTCCCACGCATCGGTCGGCCAGCCTCGGCGCCCACAGGTCAGAAACGTAGGCGCGAGCCGTGATTTCGAACCGCTTTTTTGCCGTTTTGTGGGATCGGTCTGGATCCCGAGGACTCCGCGAACTAGCCCCTACGTTCGTCAGGGCTTTCATAGCGCCGAAACTGCCTAGGGCTCATAACCAGAATCTCGCGAGCAGCGCTGGTACAATGACGGAGCGTGCACAAGGCTGGGCAAACTCTACTAAGAGATCGGCAGCCGTTCCGTCCGAGCGTGACTTCCGTTCGGATTCGTGTCCGGATATAGCATTGCATTGAGGCCTTCAACATACACCGCTTCAAGCCGGCGACCTTTGCTCGACTTTCCCACCAGCAAGGCGCTTTGGCTGGCCCATCGATTCGTTAACACTTCGCGCATATGGATGTTCACGTTCTCCCCACTTCCGTTGATCGTAACCACTCGGGCTCCCTCCTCAGACTTCACCGAGAGCGAATACTGTCCGGCCTTCAAATACTTGGTGCCACACTTCACGTTGAAAGGCAGCGAAACTTTGCCCTGAAAATCGGCCTTGGCAATTTGCTTGGCAGCAGACTGCGCGGGCTGCGCAGCGGTGGTTTGCGGTGCGGAAAACGCGAATTCGTCAGGGGACACGTCGCTCTGTGCGCGCGCCGTCGCCGGCAGCATGAATGCAACTCCTAGCGCCAGAGTGATCATCGAGGTCTTCACAGCAGTCGTAATCTTCATTTGCTTCTCCTGTTTTTCTCTAATCTCAGCACCTGAATTTTTCATTTCGTTCCTCAGTGCACGCGCAGTTTCTTCGAGAACGCTATTTCGTTCAATGCAATGGAGGTCGTTTGTTGGTGAAACAGAGGTAAAGTCGTAAAAGATTGATGCCAAGTGGCTTATGTCGACTTGGGTTTTCTGAAACGATTGCAATCGAACCGCGACGGCAATCTCTCTCGGCTCCGAACCCCGGCTGTCCCATCGACGTCGCGCTTTAGGCACCCCATCCGTTCCTTCATTTGGGCGGAGGCCGCAAAGGGAGTATTCACAACTGAGGATTGGTCCGTCTTCTCGGCTCGGATACTCGCTCAGGAGTTTGCGACGGAGATCGGCCGGGCGTTATGGAGCGAGCAAAGGCAAATCTTTGTGCACGAGCCCCTGTCGCCAGGCCGTCCAAAGGAAGGGAATAGTCCATGCGATCCTCACTTCCCCTTGCTTTTGTCGGTGTCTTCTTCGCAGCTGCTGCGTCTCAATCCACCGAAGCGCCCAGCGGATTCGACAGTCTGGCGTCCTGAGGAACTTCGCAAGGCAGGCTGACTTCACCCCCGCTGTCATCAATCACAGATCGATGATGTTCAATGTTAGACAGCGCCAGCGAAGCTGTCATGGCATGCTATCTAACCACCCGAAAAGGAGGCGCATGGAGCGCGACTACGACTTGTTTGAGGTTCTGCCCGATGGTGGTGTAATCTGGAAAGAGACAGTACCGGGCCATGAAAATGCAATTCGGAGACTAAAAGAATTATCCAAGCAAACATCAAACGAGGTTCGCGTTATGCACGTTCTCAGCAAGACCCTGATTGCTTCGATGAAAGCACCGAGCGGGCGGTGACGCATTGTACGAAATGCTGACTGGGAAAAAGACGTTTCGCGGCGAGTCCGTCGCGAACACGCTCGCAGCAGTGCTTTCGTGCCGAGGCGGACTAACTCGGTGGGGTTATTTCCCAGGGTTTTTCAGCGTCGAAGCATCCGCGTAACCCGCTGCGCGATCATCCTTTTTCCGTCGTATCCAAGGAAAATCCGAGACGAAAAATGTCGTCATCATGCCTTTGCGCTGCGCTCAGGACAATCAGAAACCCGCTCACAAATTGAAAATCTCTACTATCAGGGCCGTCCCATAGCCGCTCGTTGCATCCCGCACATTTTATATGCGGTGGTAGAGAATCTTTCGGCACTGGAATCGTGAGTTTTCCGCCACACTTGCACGTTACTTCCAGAGCCTTAATGTCCTTGAAATCCACGGTCCATACGTGTCTTTGCGTCATCTCGTCTCCTCAAACCCGCGCTCAGCGAACGCGCCTGGTGTCCGAATGTGCCAACAGATGGAAAAGGCGCGCTCTGTTTCGCAACAATATGTGCATGTGGATTACGATTTATTTTTACCATCCGCTGATGGCTTCGGTGGACGGCGATCCATGAACCGAATTCGGTCATTCTCGATTCGTTTTTGAGTCCGATCCATTCTGCCCGCCTCGTAGGTTTTCAGCAAAAACCAGATTCGCTCTGGTGTTCGAGGAGGCAAATCAGTCCGCGCTTCCTCAGCCTCGGTTGCCGGAAGCTTAGAGTCATCTTCATAGGATTCTGGCGTAACCAGCACCGCAGAGACCGCCCGTGGTGCGGCGACAGGAATCGTAGCGGAACATGCTGAGAAGTACAAAAAGTGGCTCCCTGATCGCTATGCGATGGAAAAGAAACTCGACGTGGCCCTGCCCATCGCTGTTTAGCCGACTCACTTCTCGCGGCGAATCAGTACTCAACGGTCCCGCTTCACAATAAACGGTTCTGATCGAAACGGGTTCGAGCGTATCTTGGCGGAGCCATTCCAGGCTGTGACGCGATTAAACGTACAATTAGAGAGGAACTTCAATGAGCGTCGGACCGTCGGTTTCAAATCCTTCTCTCACTGATTTTGCGAATGCGTCCAGCGTGGTGACACGGGTGGCGGGTACGCCCATGCCTTGTGCCAGATGGATCCAATCCAGAGTTGGATAACCGATGTCGAACAATTTCGCAGCGCGTGGGCCGGGCGCACCGACGCCGATCCCCGAATATTCCCGTTGCAGCACGGCGTAAGTACGGTTGGCGAAAACGACGGTCGTGACGTTCAATCCTTCGCGCGCCATACTCCACAAGGCTTGCAGAGTGTACATGCTGCTGCCATCTGCGGTAAGGCAGAGCACGCGTCGCGTGGGGCAAGCAACGGCGGCGCCGACAGCGAGCGGCAGAGCAATGCCGATGGAGCCGCCCGTATTTCCAAGCCAGTCGTGTGGAGGCGATCCTATCGTCGCGGCCATCATGCCGCGGCCGGAGGTCATGGCTTCGTCCACCACAATTGCATTTTCAGGCAGCAGCGCACCGACTGCGGTGGCCAGTCCCGCCAACGTGATTTCGCCGCTGGGACGCGGCGGGCGTTCTGCTTTTTCTGTCAGGACCGGCTTACGATTTTGCAGCGACAACTCTGCGACGAGCGCCTGCAGCGCGCCGACATAATCTTCTCCGGGAGTTGCCAGCGCGTGGATTTCACATTCCGGGGAGGTCAACACGCTACTCTTACCGGGATAAGCGAAATACGAGACCGGAGCAGCCGCGCCCACCAGGATCAGCTGGCGAATATCTTTCAGGAGTTCGATCGCCTGCTCGGGCATGTAGGGAATGCGCTGCACGTTGGGAGTGCCGACGCCGCGCTCGACGCGGGTGATGGGATACGGAGCGAGAAGCCTGGCACCAGTTGCTGCGGCGATTCGCCCCGCGGCGGTGAGTCCTTCACCATAGAGTGCATTTCCGGTGAGCAACAGCGCCGTCGGCACGTCCGATCGAAGCACGGACGCGGCGCGCGTGACAGATTCGCCCGAGGGCAGCGCAGCTTTGGGTGTGGAGGGAATTGCGGCGATGGCAGCCCCGTCGGTCCAAGCCACGTCAGCGGGGACAATTAGCGTTGCGATTTGGCCGGGTGCGGTGCGCGCGGCGACGATCGCTTCGGCAGCGTCGCGGCCGATTGCAGATGCGGCGGACGGTGTGCGCAACCATTTCGAACAGGGCCGCGCGATCGCTTCGATGTCGGAAGTGAGCGGCGCGTCGTAGAGCAGGTGATACCTAGCGTGCTGGCCGATGACATTCACGATGGGGACTTGCGCTCGGCTCGCGTTGTGCAGATTCGCGACGCCGTTAGCTAAGCCAGGTCCGAGATGCAGCAAAGTGCACGCCGGTTTTTCGGTCATGCGCGCGTAGCCGTCTGCCGCTCCGGTGACGACTCCTTCGAAGAGAGCGAGCACGCAACGCATTTCGGTCGCGCGATCGAGCGCCGCGACGATGTGCATTTCGGAGGTGCCCGGGTTCGTAAAACAGGTGTCAACTCCTCCAGCAATCAGCGTGCGGATTAGACTTTCGGCGCCGTTCATATTGGTTAGGAATTACCTCTCGCAGTCTCGATTCGAAAATCCGGCAGACGATGTTATCACCTTCCGCCAATGCGCCAGCAAGTGCGCGCGGACCAGAATATCGGATTGGGTGCCGGCTCGGTGATGCGAAAGTGGTCGCGAAGTTGGACCACAGGAGCGTGCAGTGTCACGACCGGCGGATTCTGGTGGATTACCGATTGGCTATCAATTGTGCGACGATTCGCGCAAATACTTTGAGATGACCGAACCGAGGGCTTCGAAGTGCGTGCCGACGATTCCGAGGTGGTCACCGGGGACAGTCTCGCATTCGATTTTTTCCACCAATTTTGCCCACACTGCGACGGGATCTTTTGGAAAGTCGGTAAGAAGCCCGGCTCTCACGAACTTGATTTTGCCGGCGTAGTGGCGGGGCTGATATCGACTCAATGCTAGGTAAGCGGTGTCGCGCGCGCGCTGCATCGTGGGAGAAACCACTCCGGCATTCGGTAGTTCGCTCCTTGAGTTTCCGTTGCCGTTGGAGTTGATGACGCGCGCAAAGTAGAACCTACGTCTGGAGGGAAGCATGATGTAGGAAACCGCATCACGAAAGGGTAGTCGACGCAGAGTGTGAGCTCGATGCTTGGCGACGCGCGCGGCGAGGCGCAACCGTTGTCCGAACGCCAGAAATTTTGAGTAAGGATAAGACTCGAGCATGGCCAATAGCGCTATTTGTTCGCCATCTTGCGTAAGGCGTTGCGCCATTTCCAGGGTGACGAGGCCGCCCAGCGAATAGCCCACGAGGTAGTAAGGACCGTGCGGTTGAATTTTCTTAATCGCGTCGAGATAAAATTGCGCCAAGTCCTCGATGCGATCGAACGGTTCGTCCACTCCGTCTATTCCGCGCGCCTGCATGCCATAGATCGGCTGCGGTGAATCGATATACTTCACAAGCTGATAAAAATCGATCACGCTGCCGCCCAATCCGTGGGCGATGAAGATCGGGGGTTCGTTGTTTCCGGCTTTGAGCAATACCAGTGCGGGGAGGCGCGATGCGGATGGAAGTTCCAACTCCGCCGCCAGCGCCGCGATCGTGGGCGCTTGATAAATCATTACCGGCGGCATTTCCCGGCCAAACACTTGTTCGATTTCGAAGAAAAGGTTGACCGCGAGCAGTGAATCGCC
>Ga0209275_10000969_pt1 | contig 11629 bp, 8 predicted proteins | sample HubBroMetageREF2_FD_188344 | JGI IMG/M metagenome (GOLD analysis project Ga0209275, IMG submission 188344) | Reference soil microbial communities from the Hubbard Brook experimental Forest, New Hampshire, USA - Hubbard Brook CCASE Soil... | ecosystem: Environmental > Terrestrial > Soil >...
TGCGGTTGGTTGTGGTATGCCTGAAGGCATACCCTGATACGAGTCGCTTTTTTTGGCGAACTGAACCGGCCGCGTAGAAGCCCGTCTTTGCTAATCACGGGTTAAAAGCCCCTTATTCATTCGAAAGCCGGTTATCGCAGCGCTGAAGCGCTGCGCCACCCGAAATCGCGGTTTCCCCGCAACCTGTGGAAGCGCTGCGCTACCCGAAGGCGCGGTTTTTCACGGCCGGCGAATCCCACAAGCGCATACCGTTTTGGGCTGATTCCCTTTTAGGCCTTCTTTTCATTACCTAAGTACACGTGCCGGAGACACGTTTACCCCTCGCCCGCTCTCCCGTAAGTTAGAAGCTCTACCCGCGCACTCTCCCCAGGGCTCGGGTTCCCTATTTTGGAGTGTGTGGATGGCTACGCCCGACAAGCTAAATTTCGGTCTTCTGCCCGACCGGCGCATGGATTGGCGCACGTTAGCGACCAGCTACGGCATTGAGGCGTTTTTTCTCTTGCTGTTGCTGAGCGCTGGCTTCTTCTTTCCAGACACTCTGCGGCTGAACAAGAGGATGACCGTCACGGAGCTGGTTCCGAGGCCCGACCTGAAGCCGCAACCGGTTATGCCGAAGCCCAAGCTTCGGCGTCCGGTGGTCGCGCCCAAGGTGGCGCCTGCGGTGAGCTTCCCCACGGCGAAGCTGTTTGTGCCGAAGGATATCCGCACGCCGAAAAAGAAAGAGGAAGAAGAGAAGGCTCCGAAGCTGGAAGCCAAGTTCAAGGCGCCGGAACTAGCGTCTCCGTCGAGCGCGATGCCGGCAAAGATTGTGTACACGGGCGCGTTCGGCAGCTCGGCTCCGGCTACGGTCAACGCTCCCATACAGCAAGTGCAGACTGGGGGATTCGGCGATCCGAACGGCTTGAAGGGACAGGGCAAGGACAACGCCCATCTCGCCTCGGCGAAGCTGGGGTCGTTTGATTTGCCTGAAGGCCAGGGCACCGGCAACGGAGCCGGCGGAGCGAAAGGGATCAAGGGCACGATCGCGAGTGCGGGTTTTGGAAACGGGATTGCACAGGGCGACAACAAAAATCACGGCGCCTCGGTGCAGACGGCTGGATTCGGCGCGCAGGAACTTTCGCACGGCGGACCCAAGGTTGCGCAGGCGGATAGCGGTCCGGCCACGACGCAAGTGGAAATCCTTTCTAAACCCAGCCCGGTTTATACGCAGGAAGCGCGACAGCTCAAGCTCGAGGGAGAGGTGCTGCTGGAAGTGATGTTTGGCGCGAATGGGCAATTGCACGTGAATCGCGTGGTGCGAGGCCTGGGTCATGGGCTGGATGAAGCGGCAGTGACTGCGGCGAGTCAGATGCGGTTCAAGCCGGCGCAGCGTTTTGGCACACCCGTGGATTCCACGGCGATTGTGCATGTGGTTTTCCAGTTAGCGTACTGAGTTTTGTAGGGACCGATTTGTTGAGACTGATTTGCTGAGACCGATTTGCTGAGATTAGAGAGGAACAGAGTTATGCGTACTTGGAAATGGATGCTCACCGCTTTCCTGCTGGTCACGCTGAGTGCGATGGCACAACAGAGTGCGGATCAATCGTCGACATCGAGTGCAGTGCAAGCGAATGCTGCCGGGTCGCAAACCGCGACCACGCCAGCGCCGACGACTCAACCGGCTGCATCGCAGGCCGCCAACCCGGCTGCGGGGTCAGCTTCAACCGCTGCGCCCACGACCATGGATCAGGTGGTGGATCGCTCTATCGTGCGCGAACATGCGCTGATGGATATGTTGAAGACGCGCACGCCACTGGTCGAGACTTATCTGCAGAATCTGAAATCCGATCAGAAGCTCGGGCCCGTGCCTAGCGAGGACCATTACTTCCTTGGCCGCCTCGACCTGGGAGAGGCCGTTGACCGGCGCGATTATCTTTCCAAGGACGAAAGCTTCGAAAAGAATCTGCTGGGCGGCGTGAGCAAGCTGTTCAAGTTCGAGTACAAGCCCATGGGCTTCTCGTGGATGATTTTCGCGGATCGCGAGGACTTCGATCGCGGTCATTACAGTTTCAAGTACGTGCGCCGCGAGTTCCTGGGCGACGTGCGTTGCCTCGTGTTTGACGTTACGCCGAAGAAAGATGCTGGCAAAGGCCGCTTCCTGGGCCGCATCTGGGTGGAAGACCAGGATTACAACATCGTCCGACTGAACGGGACGTACGCGCCCCGGCCGAAAAACGCGATGTACTTCCACATGGATAGCTGGCGCCTGAACCTGATTCCGGGATACTGGGTTCCGGCGTACATCTACAGCGAAGAAGGCGACTTCAGTTACGGCGCCAAGGACAAAATGGCTTTCAAGGCGCAGAGCCGCATCTGGGGCTATGACCTGAAGAAAGGCGGGAAGGAAGACGAACTCACTTCCCTGCGAGTTGACTCGGTGAAGGATGAAACGCCTTCGACGACAGATGCTTCGCCGCTCGAAGCGCAACGGCAATGGCAGCAACAGGCTGAGGACAACGTTGTCGAGCGGCTGCAAGAATCGGGCTTGGTGGCTCCGGACGGCGAAGTCGACAAGGTTCTGCAGACCGTGGTCAACAACCTGATCGTCACCAACAATATTGATTTGCCCCGTCCGGTGCGGACTCGGGTCATGATTACTTCTCCCCTGGAAACCTTTAGCGTGGGGAATACCATCGTGGTCAGCCGCGGTTTGATCGACGTGCTTCCTGACGAAGCTAGCCTGGCGATGGTGCTCTCGCATGAATTGGCGCACATTGTTCTCGGACACAACCTGGGCAGCAAGTTCGCCTTCAACGATCGCATGCTGTTCTCGGATGAATCGACTTACAACAACTTCGGATTCCGGCACAATCCGGATGAAGAAACTGCGGCCGACGCGAAAGCCATGGAACTGCTGAAGAACTCGCCCTACGCGCAAAAGTTGGACGTGCCTTCGCTGTTTCTGAAAGAACTTTCTGAACGCGCTCCGTCGCTTAACGCTTTGTTGACGGCGCACCTGGGAAACAGCTTCACCAACGACAAGGGGCAACTGGTGCGGCTTTCGGCACTGGCCACGTCGGGTCCGGCTCTCGATGCGAACAAACTGGATCAGATCGCGGCGCTTCCCATGGGTGGACGCGTAAAACTGAACGCATGGAATGATCGCGTAGAACTTACCAAGTCAGCGCCGGTGGCGATCACGTCCGCGCGTGACAAAATGCCGTTTGAAGTAACGCCGTTCTTCCCGCGATTGAGCCGCCTCACCAGCGACGGAAATACGGGGAATGCGACATCGGCATCCAACACCGCGCCGAGCAACTAGGTTTCGAGCCGGACGGGCGAGGACGCCCGTCCTCCTTTGGTCTTCGAACGAGTTGAGGGAAGCGCAGGCCGGGACCGGAAGCAATTCCGGAGTTCCGGCCTTCGTCTTTTGTTGACAGTTTTGGTTTTCTCTCACGTCAGGTCCTCCGCGCACTCTGCGGCCGTTCTCTGCGACCTCTGCGATTTAAGGCTTTTTCGTTCAAAGGCGGAGAATCAAAATCTTAAAACGCTGAGACCGCAGAGAACCACCGCAGAGGGCGCGGAGGGCGATCGTCTTTTATGAATGACACGTATGCTCTTTGAAGAGACAATTCAGGCGGGTTCGTTCCGGTCAGGAGAAAAGGTTACTCGTCGAAGTCCGCGTAGAACTCGGGCGTGAGGCCGTGCGGCGAGAACATCGGTGAACCATCGTCTTCGAAACGACCTAGCAGTTCATCGAGCAACTGTTGCGTGGACGAGAGAGCCTCTACAACGGGGCCCGGTTCGAAACCGATGAGTTCCTGGGCGTGATCGAGGGTCAAGACTTCTTCTACTGCGCTCATTACTGGCTCCACTTCCTGGAAACTTCATCTGCCACTCCTCGATTATGTTGGAAGGTCCTTACTTTCGATAGATTACTAACGGTCGTGATCCTCTTCTCGTGGCGACCTGAATCGGTCGAGCCTTCCTTTCTGTAGCTTTGTGTCCTTCGTGGTTGAAAGCCTTTCGATCATCGGAGGAAGACTTCAAAGGAGTTAACCACAAAGGACACAAAGGTACACAAAGGAATAGTGCGGAGAAACCTTCGTTAGTGTTGCGCTTTGCCTTTGCCGGGCAGACCTGCCGGGTTTTCGTGAGTGCGTTCCCTGAATCCGCCTCTCAATCCAGTGGCCAGGGACACGCTCGATTCGCCGAATTTGTCACGCAAGTGATCCGCGGCTGAGAGGGCTTGCCGCCAGCGTTGACGACGAGCGCCCTCGATCAAATCTTCCTGTTTCGATTCGCCCTGGAATGACGAGGCGTGCACTCCCAGCAAACGCACTTGGGTTCCCTTGCGCCAGTTCTTGCGAAACAGAGCACGCGCCTGCTCGAAAATCTCGTTGTCGAGCTGCGTGGGAGCGGGCACGCTGTGAGCCCGGGTGATGGTGGTGAAGTCTTTATAGCGCAGCTTGAGTTGAATGGTGCGCGCGTGCAAACCGTTTTCCCGCAGGCGGCGGCCTACCATTTCCGAGAGGCGCATCAAGGTGGACTCGATTTGCTCGGGATCGGCCGTGTCTTCGTTGTAGGTATGTTCGTGGCTGATGGATTTGGCATCGGTGTTGGCGCCGACCTCGGTGTCGAACCATCCCCCAGCATCTTGTCCACGCGCTTTGCCGGCCAACGCCAGACCCCACTTGCCGAAGTGTTCTTCGAGAAACGCATCGTCGAAGCGAGCGAGATCGCCGACCTGACGAATCCCCAACGCTTGCAGATTCTGTTCCGTAACTTTGCCCACCCCTGGAATATCGCGCACGTCGAGCGGGGCGAGAAACTTCGCCTCCTGCCCTGGAATGCCCCAGAGGATTCCATGTGGCTTGGCCTTGGCGGAAGAAACTTTCGCGATCAGGCGCGAGATACCAATTCCGATCGAACAATTTAATTGCGTGTCAGACTTGATTCTCTGATGAAGCGCATGAGCCGCGCATAAAGGTGGGCCATGGAGGCGAGCGGTGCCGGTCATGTCGAGATAGGCTTCGTCAATCGATGCCATCTCGACCAGCGGCGAAAACGACGTGAGCACAAGATAGACTTTCTCCGAGCACTCGCGATAGCGCTCCGGATGGCCATTCACGAAGATGGCATGCGGGCAGAGCTTGGCCGCCGTGCGCAGCGGCATGGCCGAATGCACGCCGAATTTACGCGCTTCGTAGGATGCAGCGGAAACAACGCCACGCTCGTCGCGCTGGCCTCCGACGACCACGGCTTTCCCTTTGAGCGCGGGGTCGAACAGCTCTTCCACCGAGACGAAGAACGCGTCCATGTCTACGTGAAAGATGGTCTTGGCATGCGCGGACATAGAAGGGCATTTCTTTCAGCGATTGTAACAGCGCGGACGGCGCACTGTTGCCAACGACTTCTACGCCAAACCGTCATGTGACACAACTAACATTTTTCCGCAGTTGGTGCGACACTTATACGAGCGCACGAACATGGGACTGGGCAAATGCACAGACTCTTTCTATCCCCTGTCATCCTGATTCTTATTGGTGGCTTGTCGTCATTCTCGCAAAATAGTGCACCTGTGTCGACGCCTGCCGAGGTCATACTCGGTTTCAGCACAGAGGGCGACCGCCACCAGTTTCATCTTGGGGAGCTGATACCCGTAAAGTTCTCCTACGCCGCGACGACTCCCGGTAGGTACATCTGGGTGAGCCAGAGCAGCAAGTTGACCGAAGGGCACAACCTTGAGGTCACGTGTTCGCCATCGGCTGAACATATTAGTCGGGCGTCGACGGTCGGAGTTGATGACAAGTTCGGACAGATGCTCAACGCGCCCTGTGGCGGGGTCGGTGGTGGGATCGCTGGAGGATGCGAAGACTGCGATTCGGAGCACCCATTAAGCACCATCGCGATGAGCTTTGGTCCTATTCCGCTGAACACATATGTTCGCTTTCGCACACCGGGCACATATACGTGCACCGCTTCCTCAGCCGACATTACGCCTGTCTCATCCGACCAGAAGACTCGGTCCGCTTTGCTACTAAAATCGAACCAGGTTGATTTAGCTATCGTCGACGACCCTGGGTGGAGACGCTCCGCAGCCGCGGAATATGCCGACGCCTACGGTAGGCTCTGCATCGGGGATCACGTAGTAGAAGATAGTTTGTCGCGGTGCTTCGATATTGCCGCACGGATAACCTACCTGGATAGCCTAGAGTCCCTCTCGACGGAGGTGAAATTCTTCGACGGCAGGAATCACGGCTGGGACAACGGCTTCTGGAACGCGATTCAGCACTGCTCGTATCCAGCCGATGCCGTACGATTACTCACGAAGCGCATACAGGATCCCGATGTCGAGGTATCCACTATGATTCTTGAGTCGCTTGCCAGTTGGGATCTCAAGAACGAGTCACCCGAGGCCTTTGAAGCCGCTTCTCCAGCTAGTTATCACTCGCAGGCCGTAGAAACACTTCGCAAGTACATCAGGCTGCTTGGCGCGAGCCTTTCCGGAAAGAACTCCGACGTAGTGCGGGAGAGTGCAAAAACCTACCGGACTCTTGCCGAGCGGGAATACTGTGAGAAACGGCCGCTTATTCCCAAACCAGAGCGCGATGGGGCACTGGCAATTGCCAGGATGGAGCCCTAGTCTGATGAGAGCCTTCGATACTCAGTCACTCGCAAGAGAATCACTCTGCTAGCCCAAGATGAGATCCACAGCGAGCCTAGGACGACAACGGAACCAACGCTGGCGACTCCAGATCCGGCTGCCGCCTGTCGGGCACTTCAAGATCCGGCATTGGACTACCTGCGAAGAGATGGCGGCAGGGCTTAGCCATCCACCGGGTCCAGCGTCCGGACCAGGATACACGCGCGCTATCCGTGGCGATGCCAGTATCGGCGTACATCATTCGGTAAATTCTGGAGATGAGTATAAAGGCCAACCGTCCCCGGCTGGACTTGATAAATTTGGAACGCTTCCAGATGGGACGCCAACCGTAGAAACTGTCCCACACGCCCTGGGTTCGGGAGCGGATTTCTTCGGCCGACATCACGGGATGATCCCAATACAACTTGGGGCGAAGCGCCTGCGGGATGAGCCAGCGCCGGGTCAAAGGAATTCCTGCAACGGTTGGCGGGTTATCGCCCAGCGTCTTTTCCCACCGATTGAAATCCACGGTGCCGGGATAAGGGCTCAACATTACGAATTGTGCGAAGGTGCATTCCGCGCTGATGGCGGCAGCGGCGGTTGCCGCGAAGGTTTCCGGACGGTCGCTGGGCAGGCCAAAAATGAAAGATCCGAGCACGTGCACGCCGTGACGCCGGAAGGTACGAAGTTGTTCCGTGAGTTTCTCGCCCGCCAGGTTGAAATCCTTGTAGACATCTTTCAATCCTTCCGGAGTAACCGATTCCACTCCCACCAGCGCGCCCTTGATACGCGCGGCTTTCATGGCATCGAGAAATTCCGGGTCTTCCGCCGCTTCCATTGTGATCTGAGTAAAGAAGACCATGTCATCAGGAAGCTGGGCGAGACGAGACATCAACTCGAACCGTTCCGCACGTATGGATTTGAGTTCATTCAGCCTAGCAGAGTTTTTTTGTTGAACAGCCAGGCTCAAGTCAGTCAAGGTTACGGGATAGAAATTGTCGTCCGCCAGCGCGATGAAACGAAAGCCCAGCCGCCGGAGTTGCACGATTTCCTCGATCACCACGTCGGAAGCACGCTGACGCGGCCGCTGGCCATCCGTGCGCCAGACCGAGCAGAAAGAACAATGCTTGGGGCAACCGCGAACCGTCTGTACCGAGGCCCACATATAGCGGTTGCGGGGAACCAGATCCCAGCGGGCGGAGACGAAATCGCTGGCTTCGATCTGTCCTCCGACGTAGATGGGCTTGGGCACGCCCTCGCGGCAATCGGCAAGCGCCCGCCCCCACGCGATGTCGCCGTCACCCTTGACCACCGCGTGCGCGCCGCCGAGTTCGAGCGCTTCGTCGGGATAAAGAGTGGCGTGAATTCCGCCAAAGATTACAAATGCGCCCCGGCTGCGCGCCATCTTGCCAATCTCGTAACCGCGCAGCGCGTTCGCGGTATGAATACCAATCCCGACCGCATCTCCCGCGTGAATCGAGTCGGGACGCACTTGCGATAGCGTTTCATCGACGAGAACAGGATCGCCGAAACTCCTCGGAGTGGCCGCCGCCAGCACATACTGCCAGCGCGGAGTGATGACCGCTGTCCCAAATGACACACTGCTCGGGTTGATCAGGTGAACCTTCAGGCCGGGAGCCTCCTTTGCCACCGATCACCCTCGCGCAGTCGCGACACGATCTCGTCGCCGCACGACGGGGCACAGGCTCCGCGTCATTTCGTTCACTCTGAAAGGCGCGGAATTTCGATGTGGCAGGAGGTGGGAGTGAACGGTCTGTCTACTCTCTCGGCCTGAAAGAATCCCACAAGGTTAGAAAACGCCGCAAAGATGGGGCATGAATAGCGGCACACTGGAGACTAAATGGATGCAGACAGGTTGTCAAGATTCATGACAAACAATAGTCACTTTTAATGACAGCCAACTTCCCATTTTTGAACCGGGGGAACCGGCGGAGGCTAGCCTATACCGTGGCCAGGGCCGCGCTCGGCGCAGACCGCGACTGTCGCACCCGTTCGTATACGCGAACATATTCCCTGGCCGAAGCGTTCCAGGAGAAGTCTTTGTTCATGCCATTGCGCATGAGCGTCTGCCAGGAGGATTGATCGCGAAAAGCTTTCAGCGCCTCTTTGATGGTCAGCAACAGGGCTTCGCCGCTGTAGTCGGTGAATTTGAACCCGGTTCCCTTCCCAGTGCGCAGATCCCAGGGGTCGATGGTGTCGTCGAGCCCGCCCGTAGCGCGAACAACGGGCACGGTTCCATACTTGAGGCTGTAGATCTGATTCAGCCCGCAGGGTTCGTACCTGGAAGGCATGAGGAACATGTCGCTGCCGGCTTCGATCTTGTGCGCAACCGCGTTGTCGTAGGCGATTTTGACTGCAATCTTCTGCGGAAACTGTTTCTGCATGCGCGCGAACATCTCTTCGTATTGTTTGTCTCCGTTGCCAAGGGTGACGATGATTATTTCCTCGCGCGCCAGCCGATCCATGATTTGCGCGATCAGATCGAACCCTTTCTGGGCGGCGAAACGCGAGACGATCCCGATCACGGGCAGACGCAGATCCGGTTTGGCAACGCCAAATGCGGCCAGCAGATCCTGCTTACATTTGACTTTGCCAGACAAATCCTCGGGCGAGAATTTGGCCGCAATAAACTTGTCCGCCTGCGGACTCCACTCGTCGTAGTCCACGCCGTTGAGGATTCCGCTTACCGTCGAAGCCCGGTCGTGGAGCACGCCTTCCAGTCCAAAGCCGAACTCCGCGGTCTGGATTTCGTGGCTGTACTTACGGCTCACCGTGGTAATGAAATCGGAATATACCAGGGCCCCTTTGAGGAAGTTCACCTGCCCAAAGAATTCCATCTTGTCGATCGCCAACAGGTCCCAGGGTAGAGTAAGAAGCGGCAAAGTATCGGGCGGGAACAGCCCCTGGTATCCCATATTATGAATGGTGAAGACGGTGCCCACATCGCGAAAAGCAGGATCTTCGGCGTATTGCGTGCGCAGCAGCACTGGAATCAGCGCCGATTGCCAGTCATGACAATGAAACACATTAGGAACGCCGAGGACCTTGGAAGCCTCGAGCACGGCCCGCGAGAACAGCGCAAAGCGCTCGGCATTGTCGGGATAGTCTCCCGCGGAGGTTCCATAAAGCGCCTCGCGGTCGAAGTACGGAGGATAGTCGATGAAATAAAAGCGCACGCCCGAGTGACTGCCGCCGGTGACCACGGAGCAGAAGCGGTAGTGATCATCAAAGGGAACAGTAATGCTACGGACGACGGTCTGCGCATCGGAAAGCTTAGTCTGGCGATAGCGGGGGACATAGACGCTGACCTGGTGTCCGGCAGCAACCAGAGCTCGCGGCAAAGCGCCAACCACGTCGGCCAATCCACCGGTCTTGGAAAACGGCACGCACTCCGAAGCAGCAAAAGCTATATGCATGAAGCACCGACCTCCGTATTATGGCCCACGCTTCGGCGCAAGTTATGATAGTAGGGCGTTGTCGCTCAATGGCACTCTGCGCACGAAGACTCGCGGGGTGAATGTCCAGTGTAGCCGTCCGAAAGAAAGAGGGTCAATGTGGCGAAGGTATCTGCAGCGCGTCCGACTCCCAGAACGCCCAAATTGGGCCAGCATTTTCTTGCCGACCCCTCAGCCGCGCTGCGCATTGCCGAGGCCTTCGGAGATCTCTCCGAAAGTACGGTGCTCGAAATCGGCGCTGGACGCGGCGCGCTGACTTCCCTGCTCGCGCGGCGCGCCCGGCGCCTGATCGCCGTCGAACTCGACCGCGTTCTGGCGGCCCAGCTGCGCATGAAGTTTTCTCTGGCGCCGAATGTGGAAATCATCGAGGGTGACATCCTGGCCATTGATTTCGATACGCTCTTCGGACCCAAGCCCGGCAGCACGCGTCCGGGAATGAACCACCAACCGGAACGGGTCCGCGCCGTGGGCAATCTCCCTTACTTCATCACTTCGGACATCCTGCTGCGCCTGTTCGCCTACCGGAAATATTTTGAGACCATCGTGCTCATGGTGCAGCGCGAAGTTGCGGACCGGCTGGAAGCGCGTCCCGGAACCAGCGAGTATGGCCTGCTCTCGGCTACGGCTCAGCTCTATGCCAATGTCGAGAAATTGTTCACCTTGCCACCGAGCGCGTTCTCGCCGCCGCCCAAGGTGTACTCTGCGGTCGTCCGGCTTACCATTGAGTCCCGCATTGAAGGCTTGCATGTGCCCGAGGCGGACTTTATCGACTTTCTGCGAAAGTCATTCGGCCAGAAGCGCAAGACGCTCTGGAACAATCTGAAGTCAGACTACCAACCCGTCGCACTGCGAGCGGCGCTCGAAAAATCGGGAGTCAAGCCGACCGTGCGGGCGGAAGCATTATCGCTGGAGAAAAGCGCAGCGTTGTTTCGAGCATTGCTGGAAACCGCAGGGCCGTGATTTCTTAACCGTGGCTGGTTAATAAAAATGCAAATGCGTTCGCCAGTTCGCCATCCCGCGGTAGCTGGACGATTCTACCCACGTGACCAGAGCACCCTGCTCAACGACGTCAAGTCCTACCTCTCAATTCAAGCCGTAGCGCGGCCCGCTCTGGGATGCGTCGTCCCTCATGCCGGATACATATATTCAGGAACGGTAGCAGGAGCGGTGTATGCCAACGTGAATCTTCCAGAGCGCGTTATTATTCTCTGTCCCAATCACACTGGCAAAGGGCGTCCGCTCGCCGTTATGAGCAGTGGAAGCTGGGAGACACCTCTGGGGCCAGTCGCCATCGATTCTGCGCTGGCGGAGGCCCTGAAGAAAAGATTCTCGCTCCTGACCGAAGACGCAGATGCTCACCGTAGCGAGCATGCGATCGAAGTGGAATTGCCCTTCCTCCAAGCCTGTCGTCCCGATTTCACTTTTGTCCCGATCGCCCTGGGCACGGGACAGTTCGAAACTTTAGAAAAGCTGGGAGAAGCAGTAGCCGAGGCCGTGCAGGCGCAAAACCAGAGAATCCTGATCGTGG
>Ga0209275_10000973_pt1 | contig 11609 bp, 7 predicted proteins | sample HubBroMetageREF2_FD_188344 | JGI IMG/M metagenome (GOLD analysis project Ga0209275, IMG submission 188344) | Reference soil microbial communities from the Hubbard Brook experimental Forest, New Hampshire, USA - Hubbard Brook CCASE Soil... | ecosystem: Environmental > Terrestrial > Soil >...
CGCGCGCGAGGGTTGCCGTCGGTCGGCTTGCCGGGTATCCGGTCACGCTTGCCAAACCGCAGAGCTTCATGAACCTGTCCGGCCGCCCGGTGGCCGCGCTGCGGACCTTCTACAAGATCCCGGTGGAGCGCATCGTGGTGATCCACGACGAGCTCGACGTGCCGTTCGGCACGGTCAGGCTCAAGCAGGGCGGCGGGGACAACGGCCACAATGGCCTGCGGTCGGTGACCGCCGCCCTTGGTTCACGCGACTACCTGCGGGTTCGCGTGGGCATTGGCCGGCCGCCGGGGCGGATGGACCCAGCGGATTTCGTGCTGCACGATTTCTCCGCAGCGGAGCGGAAGGTACTGCCCGATGTGCTCGAACGCTGCGCCGACGCGGTGGAGGTCCTGCTGCAGCGGGGCTTGGCCGCGGCGCAGAACGAGTTCCACGGCGCCGCAGAATCGGCGCAACCGTAGCGTAAAGGCAACCATAAATGATCTCTGATGACGACCGTCTCGCCGCTGACCTGGCTGCGGAGGCAGGACGTCGGCTGCTGGCATTGCGCGCGGCCGGCGGCGCCGCCGATGATCTGCGTCGGGCCGGCGACCGGAGCTCGCACGAATTCCTCGCCGCCGAGCTGGCCCGGCAGCGGCCCGGCGACGCGGTGCTGTCCGAGGAGGGCGCCGACGACCTGGCCCGGCTCTCGGCCGACCGGGTCTGGATCGTGGACCCGCTGGACGGGACGCGGGAGTTCGGGGAGCCAGGCCGCAGCGACTGGGCGGTGCACGTCGCGTTGTGGGAGCGCGGCGAGCTGACCGCCGGCGCGGTGGCGCTCCCGGCCCAGGGCAAGGTTCTCTCCACCGCTGACCCGGCAAAGCCGCCTGCCTCCCCGCCCACTGTGCTGGCCCGCGGGGGGGCGACCCCCCCAGACCCCCCCGCTGTGCTTCGCCTCCTGGTCAGTCGCACCAGGCCGCCGGAGTTCATGACGCGGCTGGCCGGCAAGCTCGGCGCCGAGCTGGTGCCGCTGGGCTCGGCCGGCGCCAAGGCCGCGGCAGTGATCTGCGGGGATGCCGAGGCGTACGTGCACAGCGGCGGGCAGTACGAGTGGGACTCGGCCGCTCCGGTTGCCGTGGCGGTTGCGTCCGGGCTGCACGCATCTAGGATTGACGGCTCCAAGCTTTCCTACAACCAGGCGAAGCCTTCGCTGCCGGATATCCTGATTTGCCAGGCCGCGCTCGCCGATACCTTGCTCGAGGCGATCAGCTCGGTTCGATAGCTCTCGCCACCACCCCCTTGGAGTTCTCCCGATGGCCACGCCGCCGCGTTCCGACTACCAGCTATCGCAGCTCGACATGCTCGAGGCCGAGTCGATACACGTGATTCGGGAGGTGGGTGCCGAATTCGAGCGGCCGGTGCTGCTGTTCTCCGGCGGCAAGGACTCGATCGTGATGCTGGCCCTGGCCGAGCGCGCGTTCTGGCCCGCGCGGCTCCCGTTCCCGGTGATGCACGTGGACACCGGGCACAACTTCGCCGAGGTTCTCGAGTACCGGGACCGCCGGGTGCAGCAGGCGGACGCACGGCTGATCGTCGCGTCGGTGCAGGACTCGATCGACGCCGGCCGGGTCGCCGACGAGACCGGCCGCTGGGCCAGCCGGAACCGGCTGCAGACCACCACGCTGCTCGACGCGATCGAGGAGCACCGGTTCGACGCGGTGTTCGGGGGCGCGAGACGCGACGAGGAGAAGGCCAGAGCGAAGGAGCGCATGTTCTCCTTCCGCGACGAGTTCGGGCAGTGGGATCCGAAGAACCAGCGGCCCGAGCTGTGGAACCTCTACAACACCAAGCTGCACCGCGGCGAGCACATCCGGGTGTTCCCGCTGTCCAACTGGACCGAGCTCGATGTGTGGCACTACATCTGGCGGGAGGAGCTCGAGATCCCGTCCATCTACTTTGCGCACCAGCGCCAGGTGTTCGAGCGCGATGGCATCCTGCTGGCCGACAGCTCGTACGTGACGCGGGGTGAGGACGAGCCGCTCTACGAAGCGACCGTCCGCTACCGCACGGTCGGCGACATGACGTGCACCGGGGCGGTCGAGTCGACGGCCGCGACGATCCCGGACGTGATCACCGAGATCGCGGCGACCCGGATCACCGAGCGGGGCCAGACTCGCGCCGACGACCGCACCAGCGAGGCGGCGATGGAAGACCGCAAGCGAGAGGGCTACTTCTGATGACGAACCCAGAGACCGGTCACACTGCTGAGGTCGCCCAGCCTCCGCTGGACCGGCACAGCGACATGCTGCGGCTGGCCACCGCCGGGTCGGTCGACGACGGCAAGAGCACGCTCATCGGGCGGCTGCTGTTCGACTCCAAGGCCATCTTCGAGGACCAGCTCGCGGCGGTCGAGCGCACCAGCAAGGATCGCGGCGAGGGGTATACGAACCTGGCCTTGCTGACCGATGGGCTACGTGCCGAGCGCGAGCAGGGCATCACGATCGACGTGGCCTATCGCTACTTCGCCACGCCGCGGCGGAAGTTCATCATCGCCGACACCCCCGGCCACATTCAGTACACCAGGAACATGGTCACCGGCGCGTCAACCGCCGACCTGGCGATCGTCCTGGTCGACGCCCGCAACGGGCTGACCGAGCAGAGCAGGCGACACGCGTTCCTCGCCACCCTGCTGCGCGTCCCGCACCTGGTGCTCGCGGTGAACAAGATGGACCTCGTCGACTACGACGCCGCGGTGTTCGAGCGGATCGCCGAGGAGTTCACCTCGTTCGCGGCCAAGCTAGAGATCAGCGACCTGACGTTTATCCCTATATCTGCCCTGCACGGTGACAACGTCGTGCAGCGCTCGGCCAGCATGCCGTGGTACGACGGCCCGTCGCTGCTGCATCACCTGGAGCACGTGCACATCGCCTCGGACCGGAACCTCATCGACGTCAGGTTCCCGGTGCAGTACGTGATCCGGCCGCATCAGGCCACCGACCCGGAGCTGCACGACTACCGCGGCTACGCAGGCCAGGTGGCAGGCGGCGTGCTCAAGCCCGGCGACGAGGTGATGCACCTCCCGTCGGGGCTGACCACCACGATCTCGCGCATCGACACCGCCCGCGGCCCCGTGGCCGAGGCCTTCCCGCCGATGTCGGTGACCCTGCTGCTGGACGACGATCTCGACGTGTCCAGGGGCGACATGTTCTGTCGGCCGCACAACCAGCCGCCGGTCGTCCAGGATGTCGAGGCGCTGGTCTGCTGGATGAGCGACGCCCGGTCGCTGAGCCCGCGCAGCCGGCTGATCGTGAAGCACACAACGCGGACCGTGAAGGCGATCGTCCGCGATCTGCACTACCGGCTCGACGTGAACACCCTGCACCGGGACGAGGGTGCTGCCGAACTCCGGCTCAACGAGATCGGGCGGGTGACGCTGCGGCTCACCCAGCCCGTGTTCTGCGACCCCTACACCCGCAACCGGCTCACCGGCTCGCTGATCCTGATCGACGAGGCAACCAACGCCACCGTCGGCGCCGCCGTGATCACCGACGCCCGGTAACCGGCGGCACAGCGGGCCTGCGCCCGCCAGGTGAGGCCCTGCACGCGAATAGCGCACCAGGCGGGCTTGAGCTATATACGCTGATCCCCATCGAATGACGGATTTGCGTGGCGATCAGCTCGAAAGGACGAACGCGGACAGTGGCGGCAGAAGACGGGGGGACCCCGCCGCCACGGGGCCGCCACCGGCACAGCGCCCCGAACGATGTGATCGCGCCGTCCGAGCCCGCTAACCTCGAGTCCGCTCAGCCAGAACGTGCCGGGCCTGAGTCGGCCATGCCGAAGTCGGACTTTGGCGTCTGGGAGCCCTGGGCGCTGGGGCCTGAGGAGCAGGAGGACGCGAGGCCGAAGCCCGGACCCCGTGTGCGCGGGCTCTGGGAACCGGCGCGGGCACCGGAACCAAAGCCGGCTCCGGAACCGGGATCAGCTCCCGAGCCAAGACCGGCTGCCCAGCCAGAGCTAGCTCTTGAATCAAGACCGGCACCTAAGCCCGAACCGGCACCTAAGCCCGAACCGGGTCCGAAGCCCGAACCGGCACCTAAGCCCGAACCGGGTCCGAAGCCCGAGTCGGGTCCGAAGCCCGGACCGGGTCCGAAGCCCGAGTCGGGTCCGAAGCCCGGACCGGGTCCGAAGCGCGAACCGGGTCCGAAGCCCGAACGGGCACCTAAGCCCGAACCGGCACTGAAGCGAGAGCCGTTTCCGGAACCCGAACCGCCCGGCGAGTTGGTTAGAGTTGGCGGTGGTGGCCGCAACGGCCTGAGCCAGCGGGCGAGCCGCAAGCCGGCGGCGAGCGTTCGGTCGGACACGCTGCCGGACTGGCGCCCGGCACCCGGCAGCTTCGATCTCCCGGCCGCCGAGCCGGCCGCGGCGGCCTACCCGGCTGAGAAGGCCGGCTTCGAGGCGCAGCCCGCCGGGGCGGGCTGGGGGCTGGAGCGGCTCCTCAGTGTCAGGTTCTGGCCGCTGGCTATCGTGCTGGCGATCCAGGCAGCGCTGTCGCTGCGGCTGGTGTGGAGCGCGACGGCCTTCCTCGACGAGGGCGAGTACCTGACCGTCGGACGGCTGGAGCTTGCCCACTTCCTGCACCATGCGCCGATGCCGGATGTCGCCACTTACCTCTCTGGGTCGCCGGTGGTCTACCCGCCGCTGGCCGCCATCGCGGAAGACATCGGAGGCCTGGCCGGGGCCCGCCTTCTCAGCCTGGCCTTCATGCTGATCACCACCATCGCGCTGCACGGCGTGACCAGGCGGCTGCTGTCCAGCAGGCCTGCGGCGTTCTACGCGGCGGCCCTGTTCGCCTGGCTTGGCTCCGCGGAGTTCCTCGGCGCGTTCGCGACCTACGATGCGATGGCCCTGATGCTGCTCGCGGTGGCCACCTGGCTCGGCGTGCGGGCCATCGACGCCGATTACGGGCTGCGTTACGCGCTGCTGTGCGCTGCGGGGCTTGCGATAGCCCTGGCAGACGCTGCCAAATATGCGTCGGCACTGTTCAACCCCATCGTGATCGTCGTCGTGCTGCTTGCTGCGTGGCGGGCCGACGGCCGCCGGACGGCCCTGGACGTCGGCGGTGCCATGCTGCTCGCGGCGGCCGTGCCGCTGACCGTCGGATACGACCTCGGCGGCGCGTCGTACCGGGCGGGCATCACCTCGACCACCCTGACCCGGTCGCAGGGAACCAACTCGGTGCAGGCGGTCCTCGACGTGTCGGCGAACGCGACCGGCATCATCGCGGTGCTGGCGGTGCTCGGTGCCATCGTCATCACCGTCCGTCGGCCGGGCTGGGCGACCGTGCTGCTGGGCTGGGCGCTGGCCGGCGCGGAGTTCCTTGCGCCAGCGGAGCAGGCCAGAATCCACACCCTGACCAGCCTGTTCAAGCACGTCGGCTATGGCGCGTGGTTCGCCTGCGTGATCGGGGGCTACCTGCTGGCCGAGCTGCCTGGGCTGCTAGCGCGGCTGAGCAGGACGGCCCGGGCGGCCGGCGCCGGAACCCGCCCGCGCTGGGCACTGGTGACCGGCGGGACGGTCGCGGTCGCCGTGGTGCTGGGGGCGGGGGCATACGACATCCCGGTCGCCAACGGCCAGTACGGCGACTGGGCCGACTCCCGCCCGATGATCGCCGAGCTGACCAAGCTGGCTAAGCCGAGCGGCTACTACTTGGTCGAGGATCCGAGCGTGGTCACCTACTACCTCGGCTCTAAGATCCCATTCAGCCACATCCTCCCCACCTACACCAGCTTCAACTACACCGACCCGCAGACGCACAAGACGCTGTTCAGCTACGCGGGCTTCGCGGACTCGATCAAGCACGGCTACTTGAGCTACATCGTGCTGGCCTTCGGCGACACCTTTGGCGAGGACCAGGCGATCGTGCAGGACATCGACACCGACCACAATTACCGGCTGATCGACGTCATCCCGTACAAGACGTCCTACGGGATGAGTCAATACAAGATCTGGCAGCGCATTCCGAAGCCGTCCCGCCCTGTGCACCACAAGCGCGCACGGCGGCGCCACCCGGGCTGACTCAGGTCCGGACCCAGACGTAACACGTGGTCCGGAAGTCGCGCGCGTCCTCGGGCACCGCGCCGGCCAGCCGGTAACGGGGATCGGATTCCAGCGCGGCCGCGAGCGACTTGTCCAGTGCCGGGGTGACCGAACTGTCGTAGATCACCACGTGGAAGTAACCCGCCTGCAACGCGGCCAGGTACGCCGGGATTCCGGTGAGCAGCTGGCCCTTGCGGTTGCGGTACGACATGAAGTACGTGTCGGTGAACTGGTCAGGCTGCGCGTCTGGGTTGCCCATCAGGTAGTAGATGGCAACATTGTCGTTCTCGACGAGATACCGGTCGCCCGGCCCGAGGTAGCGCGACAACTCCATCACCTGGGTGGACGAGTTCGGCCAGCTGCCGAACGCCTGGGTGGCCTGGGCCAGCCCAAGGACGAGCGCGGCTGACCAGACCACGATGCCGATCTGCGCCCGCCGGAAATGGTCCCCAACCAGCCTGGCCAGCCCGACGCCGGCCATCGGTGCGGCAAAGAACAGACCGAAGCAGATGTGCGTGTTCAGCAGGTTGTCGGTATTCAGGTACAGGTGGTCGACGAGCGCGAGCAGCGCCGTGCCGGCCAGCAAGACGCCGAGCGCGGCCCGGCGGCGGCGGCTTCCCGGCAGCGCGACGAGCTCGTTCGGCTCGTTCCTCGCCTCGAAGGCGTACCTGCCCGCGCCGAAAACGGCAAGCGCGGTGAGGAGCCCGCCCCATTCGCCAGCCTCGATCAGGATGTGCAGTGCCTGAACACTCCCAGGTGTGCGCGTCGCCAGGTTGGCCACGGCGGCCGTGACGTAGGCCCGGCCCCCGGCCAGGACGCCGATGGCGAGCAGTTCCACCGTCACCCCACCCAGTACCAGCGATCGCGTGATCGCCTGGCGGCCGAGGTAGGGGTCTGCCGCCAGGCCTGCCAGGAGTGCGAGCGTGGGCAGGTAGAGCAGCGCCCAGTAGTCGGTCCCGATCGCCAGAGCGGCCACGGGCGCAGCAAGCAGATAGGCGCGCCAGCGCCACGGCGCTGTCCTGACCACGATCCATGAGGCCAGCGCCAGCAAGCAGAGCGATACAGCATCATTGGTGGCCAGGTGGCCGGCGAGGGTTGTGCCCTCGGTCACGCAGAACAGGACGACCGCGCAGAGCCCGACGCGCTCGTTGAAGAGCCTGCGCGTCATCGCGTACAGCAGCACGGTGGTGACCAGCATCGCGAGCAGGCTGACCGCCCGCGCCGCCGCAAGCCCGCCGATGCTGCTGGCTGCGGCGGCCAGCACCGGATATAGCACCGGGATGCCCGGGAAGTAGGTGTCATAGGTTCCCTGCAGCGCCGCACCGTGCAGCAGGTGCGCCGTCTCCATGTGGCCGGCGTAAAGGTACAGCGCCTCGTCACCGAATGCGGTGTTCTGCAGCCGCAGCGACAGGATGGCCTGGACACACAGCAGCCCGCCGACGACCGCGCGGCTGACCCAGGTCCGGCGTGCGCTGGGCGCGCTGAACAGCTCCGGCCCCGCGCCGCGCTTCGCGTGCGGCAGGACGAGCACCCGGGTGCTCGGCTCGGCAAACTCGTCCTCGGCCGGGATGTCGGGCTCTCGCCGGTTCCGGACGCTGAACCTCTTCGCGGCGAACAGCTCCGCGGCCTGCTGCTGCTGTGCCAGCTGCTGGGCGTCGGGCCCCTCCGCATCGGGGGCTTCCGGCTCGACGTCCGGGTCGGCCGTGAACTTGGCCAGCATGACCGTCTCGGCGTCGGGCGACTGAACCGGACGCTTGTAAGGTGTTGCCGCGCCGCCACGGCGAGCGGGACCGGGCCTGGCCGGCGGCGGCGAGCTGCGCGGCCGCTTGGTCATTTCCTCGGATTGATCAGGGCGAGTCTGGCTATGTCCGTGGCCATCGCGGCGCGCACCGTGGGCCGCGATTCGAGCTGCCAGTCGACTCCGTCCTTGTCGAAGTCGAACCAGATGAAGCCGAGCACGTTGGGGTGCCGTTTCACGCCGGTGATCAGGCTGTGCACGGCCTCAATCTCGGATGGCCCGGTCTCGACCGAGGTCTCGGCGATGATCATCGGCTTGGTGGTGAACTTCTTGATCTCCGCGATCGTGGGGTCGTAGAGGCTCGCGAAGGTCTCGGGGCCCGAGGTCGGGAAGTAGCCGGTGATGCCGACCCAGTCGACGTACGCGTCACCGGGCCAGTAGGGCTGGAGCTGGACCTGCGGCACCGGGTTGATGATGTTCGGGTTCCAGACCCAGATCACGTTGCTGGCGCCGGCCTGGACGAACAGGTTGTGGATGTGCCGCCAGGCGGCCACGAACGCCGACGCCGGGGCCTGGCCGGTGCCCCACGGGTACCAGTTGCCGTTCATTTCATGGCCGAAGCTGATCGCGACCGGCAGGTTGAGTGCTCGGACCGCATCGGCGAACTTCGTGATGTACCCGTCGCTCTGGCCATTGGCGATCGCCGCAGTGGTGGTGTCGTAGGGCTCCCACGCGATGTAGTACAGGGCGCCGTAGGACCACGCCGTGGTCACGGCGTGCGAATCGAACGACGTGTCCCAGGCCACGTACTGGCCGATGATGTCCGGCTTCTTGCCGACGCTGGTGGCAAACGCGTTGACCGGCGCGAGCGCCGGCGCATCCTGGGCCTCGACGCCGAAGAACTTGCCCCCGGTGGGGTCGAGCAGCCCGGACATGTTGTACGGCAGGCTGGTCGACGGCGTGGCGGCCGGCGCATTGCCGTGGGTGCTGCTGCCAGCGTTGCCGACGGTCTGGCTATGCGGGGAGATCACCCCGCAGCCGGCAAGCATGGTGACCGCCGCGGCTGCGGCGAGGACCGGAACGAGGAGTGCGCGGCTGGCCAGCCTCACGAGCCGATCCCGGCTTTCGGCTGGAGCAGGATGCGCCCGACGACGACGACCTGGAACACTCCGAGAATCAGGAGCAGGGAGAAGTTGTAGGGGTTCATCGTCAGCGTCCGCCACAGCGCCAGGCCCGCCCAGACCACCGCCGAGCCGAAGCTCCACCCGACGAGGCCGATCCAGAACCGCCGCCTCCCGTCCTGCTTGGTCTTGTTGCTGCCTGAGGGCTGCCATCCGCGCAGGTTGCCGCGCATGATGTCGGACAGCGCGAAGATGTGCGCCCAGGCGGAGATCTCTCGCACCGACCAGGCCTCGAGCCGGTAAGGCACCCGGTGCCACATCGGGTAGATCACGCCCGAGTAGATCAGGATCGGGGCGAAGAAGATCAGGTTTTTCAGCTGCAGGATGCCGGGGTCAAACGCCAGCAGGGCGATAGACAGCATCGGGATGACGAACGCGAACAGCGCGGTGTTGATGTAGTAGAGGAACCCGGACAGGTAGCACAGCCGGGTGCGCAGCGACAGCTTCGTCTTCCAGAATTTCTTGTTGCCCAGCAGGCTCATGGTGCCAGAGCACCAGCGGTACTGCTGATTGAGGAACGCCAGGATGTTGTCCGGGCAGTTTCCGGTGGAGAGCGCGATCGGGATGTACCGCATCGTCCAGCCGACCCGGCGCAGGTCGAAGCCGGTGTGCAGGTCCTCCGAGTGCTCCGCGAGTGACATGCCGCGGTTCGCCTCGAGGGCCTTCCTCCGGTAGACCGCGCAGCTGCCCACGCACACCGCGGCGTCCCGGTTCGATCTGGCGGTCTGGATCGACCGGTAGAACAGCTCCTGGGCCGCCCCGGCCCCGCGCTCGACCCAGGTCTGCTCGTCGAGGACGTGGAAGAACTGCGGGGTCTGCACGATCCCGACGTCGGGGTGCATGTCCATGTACGGCAGGGTCTCGTCGAGCAGGTCCGGCCGCGGCGCGAAGTCGGCGTCCAGCAGCAGGATGTACTCGCTATCCGAGATGCCGAACCCGTACAGCAGGTTGCCCGACTTCTTGAACCAGCCCCGGTTCGGGCGGGTCGCGTAGGCGAAGCCAAACCGCCGGGCCATCGCCTTGATCTGCGGGTTGGCCGAGTCGTCGAGCACGTACGGGGTGACGACGCCGGGGTAGTGCTGGCGCAACTGCGCGACGTGGGTCCAGGCGTTGCGGAGCACCTCGAGCGGCTCGCCGCACACCGGCAGGAACACGTCGACCGACGGATACCACAGCGGCCTCCAGCCGGCCACGATCCGCTTGTGCTCGGCCAGGTCGAAGCCGCGGCTCATGCCGTCCGCGGTGACCGAGAGCAGGAAGCACAAGACGCCGAACAGCGCGAACGGGACGTAGACATAGAACCACGTCGAGTTCAGGACCATCCGCAGCTGCCCGTACACCAGCGGCGGGACGCTGAGCGCGGCGAAGGCCGTGAGCAGCCACACATGCCGCCGGACGTAGGCGTACTTCTCGGTGTCGGTCGGCGGGACCGGGAGTACCGGGCTCGGCTCGTCATCCACCTGCCGTTTGCGCGGCGGCAGCGGTCCGCGCTCGGCCGAGGCCTTGCGGTGCTTTGCCGCCGCTGAGCGCGCCGAACGCGCCCCTTTGGCGACAACAGCCATACCAGACCCCACATTTCGTACGCCCAGATGTCGGCAAGCTCGGGCCAGCGTTGCGGACGTAACGTACCGGCAGTTAGTAGAACAGAGCGTAGTCAGGTGCCAGCGGGCCCGACCGTCAAACGACCGAATTGCACCGGCGCGTGTTCGGATGACCAGGTGAGTGAGCTCGGCTGACGTCTCGACCCGATCCGGCCACCGATGGCGTACCTGCACCTTTCGGGCAGGAACCGGACAGGTGCCTAGCAATATCGCGTAATGGCTGCAAGATGTCGGGGATGTCTGGCAATCTGTGGCAGTTGCAGGTCGGTCGACCTACCCCGCATGTCCCGACTTGTCTTGTATCGCTATGGACAAAACCGGTCAGATTAAGGGGGACAGGGTTCAGCTGTGGCGACCCCTTCTGAGATCATCTCGGCGATGCGTGAGGCCGCACCGCCCGGGCGGCAGCAGCCCGACGACAGGGTGCTGGGAGAACTGCGGAGCCTGACGCAGGCGCTGATCGCCGCCAGGCCCGACGCGAGCGAGGAGTACGAGAGGTTCCTTTGCCTTGGCCGGCGGGGCATCGCGGTTCCCGAGACGGAGCTTGCCCAATGGCTCGGCGGCGCGACCGTCCTCGTGACCGGCGGGACCGGCTGTATCGGCTCGGCGCTGATAGCGCAGATCTCCCGATGGCGCCCGGCGCGGCTGGTCAGCGTCAGCCGCGGTCTGACCAGCGGATGGCCGCGGCTCGCCGGGGCTGAGTACCTCCACGCGGACATCAGGGACCGGCCCGGCCTGGCCACGATTTTCGGTGAGGTCCGCCCCGACGTGGTGTTCCACCTGGCCGCGCAGCGCGATCCGGGGCTCGCCGAACGCGAGATCCACCGCACCGTGACCACCAACGTGCTCGGCACCAGGAACGTCATCGCGGCTTCGGAGGAAGCCCAGGTGCCGCAGCTTGTGTTCGCTTCGACGGGCAAGGCTCTGCGCCCGTACTCGCGAGAGGTGTACACGGCGTCCAAGCGCGCCGCCGAATGGCTCGTCGCTGACGCCGCGCGCCGTGGCGATCTGACC
>Ga0209275_10000977_pt1 | contig 11560 bp, 8 predicted proteins | sample HubBroMetageREF2_FD_188344 | JGI IMG/M metagenome (GOLD analysis project Ga0209275, IMG submission 188344) | Reference soil microbial communities from the Hubbard Brook experimental Forest, New Hampshire, USA - Hubbard Brook CCASE Soil... | ecosystem: Environmental > Terrestrial > Soil >...
CGACGCGACGGCATCGCAGGCCGTCGCGGCGGCCATCGCCGCGGCGCTGAGCGGCGCGGGGACCAGGCTGGTCTTCGGGGTACCAGGCGGCGGCCCGAATCTCGACGTGGTCGGGGCCGCCGCCGACGCCGGCCTGCGGTTCGTGCTCGCGCACGGCGAGACGGCGGCGGCGATCATGGCCGCCACCTGCGCGGACCTCACCGGCTCCCCAGGTGCCGTGGTCGTGACCCGAGGACCCGGGCTGGCAAGCGCGGTCAACGGCATCGCGCACTCCTCGCTGGACCGGCTCCCGCTCGTCGTGGTCGCGGACACCGTCCCGGCCCGGGACCGGAACCGGATCAGCCACCAGCGGCTGGACCAGGATGCGCTCGCGGACGCGGTGGCCAAGGCGACCGTCACGGCCGACGGCGACGCCCCGGAGCGGGCCGCCGAGCTCGCCGTCCGGCTGGCCGTCGCCCAGCCCGCTGGGCCGGTGGTGGTCAACGTCGATCCGGACGGTACCTCCGGCCCGATCGGCAGCTCCGGCCCGGTCTCCGCTCCCGCGCCGGGCCCGGAGGCAGATGGACCCGCCGAGACAGGCGGGCTCGCCGACATCCATCAGGCCAACGTCCGCGACAACGTGCGTGCGGTCCTCGGCGAAACGCTCGGCACTGCCCGGCGCCCGGTCGTGCTCCTCGGGCTTGGTGCGCTGCGGCACGCAGCAGCGGTGCGCGCCGCGCTCGTCGGCAGCGGCATTCCCGTCCTGCACACCTACCGGGCGCGGGGCATCGTGCCTGACTGCACGGCGGAAGCGGCCGGGCTATTCACCGGCGGCACCATGGAGTCGCCGCTGCTGGCCGCCGCCGATCTGATCGTCGGCCTGGGGGTGGACCCGGTCGAGCTGATACCGGCTTCATGGGACTACCCGGCCCCCACGTTCCTGGCCACGGAGTACCCAGCCGGATCCGCCAGGTACTTCACCGGCGGCACCGAGATCGTCACGCCGCTGCCCGCTGCCGCCCACGTACTGGCCGCGCACCGGACCGGGCACCGGTGGCCCGAGGCCGCGGGCCGGACGGCAAAGCAGGACGTCATCGACCGGCTCGGCTGGGTGGCGGTGGCCGCGCCGGGCCGGCTGACGCCGCAGGACGTCGTGACCACGGCCCGGGGGATCGTCCCGGCGCAGGCCATCGCCACCGTGGATTCCGGGGCCCACATGCTCGCGGTCATGCCGCTGTGGCAGGTGGACGAGCCGCAGCGGCTGCTGATCTCCAGCGGTCTGGCCACCATGGGCTACGCGCTGCCCGCCGCCATCGGGGCTGCGCTGTGCTCACCCGGAGTGCCGGTGATCGCGTTCACCGGGGACGGCGGGCTCGGCATGACGCTGATGGAGATCGAGACCGCGGTCCGGCTCGGGCTGCGGGTGATCGTGGTCGTGTTCAACGACTCCGCGCTGAGCCTGATCAAGATCAAGCAGCGGGCGTCGGGCCAGGGCGGGGACGAGGCCGTCGGCTATGGCCGGACCTCGTTCGCCGCGGCCGCCGAGTCCATGGGCGCCGCGGCGGCGTCGGTCGGCGACCGGGCGGAGCTCGCCGGCGCTGTCACCGCGGCGCTCGGCCGCGACGGCCCCACGGTCATCGACGCCAGAGTCGATCCGGCGGGCTACCCCGCCCTGCTCGACCTGACCCGCGGCAGCACCGGCCGGCATTCGTCGCGGAGCTGGGGTGACGGCGATCCACGCAAGGCCTGGAAATTAAGAACCCGACGACGCAGAGGAAACGATGTCAGCACCGGAGATCTTGGATCTGGACCCCGACGAGCAGGACATCGTCGCGGTCGTGCACGACTGGGTCACTGACAGCGTGCTCCCGGTCGCCCGCGACCTCGAGCACGCAAATGCCTACCCCGGCGAGCTGATCGACGAGATGAAGCAGCTCGGCGTGTTCGGGCTCGCCGTGCCTCAGGCGTACGGCGGCTCCGCCGTCTCCACCCGGTGCTACGCGCTGGTCACCGAGGAGCTGTCCCGGGGCTGGATGAGCATGGCCGGGGCCATGGGCGGGCACAGCGTGATCGCGCGGCTGATCACGCTGTTCGGCACGCAGGCCCAGAGGGACGGATGGCTGCCCCGGATGGCCACCGGCGAGGTGCGCGCGGCGATGGCGCTGACCGAGCCCGCCGGCGGCTCCGATCTGCAGGCCATCACCACCCGGGCGGCGGCGGATGGGCAGGGCTACCGGCTCGATGGCGTCAAGACCTGGATCACCAACGCGCGGCGGGCCGACGTCATCGCGGTGCTGTGCAAGACTGCCCCGGGGGCGGTCCCGCCCAGCCGCGGGATCAGCATCCTGCTCGCCGAGCACGGACCAGGGTTCACGGTCTCGCGCGACTTGCCCAAGCTGGGCTACAAGGGCCTGGAGAGCTGCGAGATCGTGTTCGACGGCTACGAGTGCCCGCGCGAGGCGCTGCTCGGCGGCGAGGAAGGTCAGGGCTTCCGCCAGATGATGGGCGGGCTTGAGCTCGGCCGGATCAACGTCGCGGCGAGGGCAGTCGGGGTAGCCCGGGCCGCGTTCGAGGACTCGATCCGGTACGCGCAGCAGCGGGAGACGTTTGGCCAGCCGATCTGGAAGCATCAGGCGGTCGGCCACCGCCTCGCCGACATGGCCACCCGGGTCGACGCGGCGCGGCTGATGACGCTGCGCGCCGCGGCCGCGCTCGACGCCGGGCGCCGCAGCGACCTGGAGGCCGGGATGGCCAAGCTGTTCGCGTCCGAGACCTGCCTGCAGGTCACCGCCGACGCGATCAAGGTGCACGGCGGCTACGGCTTCTCCGCCGAGTTCGACATCGAGCGCTACTACCGCGACGCCCCGCTGATGGTGGTCGGCGAGGGCACCAACGACATCCAGCGCAACGTCATCATCCGCCAGCTCGTCGACCGGTACACCGAACAGGAGCGTGCTCAATGACGATCACCGTCGCGAAGTTCAAGGACGTCGCCGAGGGGACCCAGCCCGGCCAGTTCACGATCGGGGACCGGGAGAACGTGGCCAGCCTGGCCGACCTCGATCCCAGCTACAAGCGGCTGCTCGATGAGCCGGTCACCGCGGTTGTCGCGGTGCTCGGGTCGGACGGGCTGCCGAACCTCACCCCGGTGTGGTTCGACTACGAAGGCGACACCGTGCTGCTCAACCTCGCCACGCACCGCAAGAAGGCGCCCTGGCTGCGCAAGACGCCGCACGCCACGTTCCTGCTGATGAACCCGGAGAACGCTTATCACTGGATCAGCGTCAAGACGAAGGTGGCCAGGGAGATCTCCGAGGACGACCCGGCCGAGGGGCCGCGGGTGACCGCGCAGCTCGACCGGATCTGGGTGAAGTACACCGGGAACGAGCCGCCGTACGCGCTGCGTGACCCGTCGTTCGACGAGCGCCGGGTGCTGTTCGAGCTCGACGTCGTGCGGGTCGCGACGTTCGGCCGCCCTTAGCGCGGATGCCCAGCGTCGTCGTTGTCGGAGGCTCGCTCGGCGGGCTGACCGCGGCGCTGGTTCTGCGCGACGCCGGCTGCGACGTCCGTGTGTTCGAGCGCTCCTCATCGGCGCTGCGGGCACGCGGGGCCGGGATCGCCGCGCTCGACGCCACGCTGCGCTACCTGACCGAGCGCGGCGGCCTCCGTCCCGGGGACGTGTGCTCGTCGACCGGCTGGATCCGCTTCCTGCGCGGCGACGGGAGCGTCGAGCATGAGCAGCGGCACCGGTACCGGTTCTCGTCCTGGAACACGATCTACCGCTCGCTGCTGCCGCTCTTCGACTCCGGCCGCTACCTGCTCGGCCGCGAGGTGGTCTCGTTCGACCAGGACGACGACGGGGTCAGCGTCACTCTCGCCGACGGGTCGAGGGCCGGTGCTGACCTGCTGGTGTGCGCCGACGGGGTCGGCTCGGCGGCCCGGGCCAGGCTGGTCCCCGGCGTGGCCCCGGAGTACGCGGGCTACGTGGCCTGGCGCGGCACGCTGCCGGAGCGGGACGCCTCGCCCGGCACCCGCAGGGCGCTCGACGACGCGATCACCTACCAGGTGCTGGACGCCAGCCACATCCTCGTCTACCCGATCCCGGCCCTGGACGGGTCGCTGCTGCCCGGCGACCGGCTGATCAACGTTGTCTGGTACGTCAACGTGGCGGCCGGGCCGCAGCTCGACCAGCTGATGACCGGCCGGGACGGGATCCACCGCGCGGTGTCGCTGCCGCCCGGCGCGGCGACCGACCGGGCCGTTACGAGCATGCGGCGGACGGCCGCAGATGTGCTCGCCGCGCCGATCGCCGAAGTCGTGACCCGCATGGCCGAGCCGTTCGTGCAGGCCATCTACGACCTCGGGGTGCCGCGGATGGCGTTCGGCCGCACCTGCCTGATCGGCGACGCGGCGTTCGCCGTGCGGCCGCACGCCGCCGCCGGCACGGCCAAGGCCGCGGACGACGCATGGGTCCTGGCCGAAGAGCTGACCGCCAGCGGCGGGGACGTCCCCGTGGCGCTGGCCGCGTGGGAGCGGCGGCAGCTCAGCGTCGGCCGGGCGCTGCTCGCCCGAACCAGGGACATCGGCGACAGCTCGCAGTTCTCCGGCACGTTCCGGCCCGGCGACCCGAAACTGATCTTCGGCCTGCACGAGCCCGGCCGCTGAACCCGCGCGAAGGCCGGGCCAGCAGCCGGGCCGGGCCGCCGGCTACTCCTCCGCCGGCTTCAGGACCTCGCTGGCGGCTTCCAGCGCGGCGAGGTGCTCGTCGACCGTGCGCAGCCCGCAGCCCATGGTGTTCACCGAGAGGTGGCTGGCCCCGGCGTCGCGCCAGCTTGCGGCGTGCTCCGCGAGCTTCTCCTGGCTGTCGTGCCAGGTCACCCGGCCCTCCATGCCCAGGAGCGCCGGGTCCCGGCCCGCCTCGACGGCGGCCTGCTCGACCACCCTGCGAGCCTCATCGAGTTCCGCGCCCGGCCGGGCCTGCGGGAACCAGCCGTCGGCCAGCCGCCCGGCCCGGCGGTAGGCCCGCTCCGACTGGGCGCCGAACCATACCGGGATCGGCCGCTGCACCGGCAGCGGCGCAAGCCCGGCGCCCGTCACCCGGTCGAAGCTGCCCTCATAGGTGACCGAACGCTCGGTCCACAGCCGTCGGAGCAGGTCCACCTGCTCCTCGACGCGCCGGCCGCGGGTGGTGAAGTCCTGGCCGAGCGCCTCGTACTCCACCGCGTTCCAGCCGAGGCCGATCCCCAGCCGGAACCGGCCGCCGGTCAGCAGGTCCACCTCGGCGGCCTGCTTGGCGACCAGCGCGGTCTGCCGCTGCGGCAGGATGATGATCCCGGTGACCATCTCCAGCTCGGTGATGCCGGCCATGTAGCCGAACAGCACGAACGGCTCATGGAACGTGGTGGTCACGTCGTAAGGGCCCTGCCAGGGGGCGTGCACAGCGGGATCCGCACCCACCACGTGGTCGTAGGCCAGCACGTGGCGGTATCCGAGTTCTTCGACCCGGAGCGCGTAGGCGCGGACCGCGCCAACGTCACCGCCGAGCTCGGTCTGCGGGAATACCACGCCGATGTGCATGTTGCTACCTCCTGCCGCCTGGCCACGCGTACCCCTAACTCCTACCGCACGGCCGGGCCACGCAACCTGAATACGCCCAGCGCAAAGGAGGCCGACCATGAGCCTGCCGCGCGGGTCTGCCTTCTGGCTGATGGGCGGCCTGCTGGGGACGCTCATGATCGCGGCCGGGGCACCATCGCCGCTGTATGGGGTGTACCAGGCGACATGGCACTTCTCGGCCGTCACGCTGACGGCGGTGTTCGCGGTCTATGCGGTGGCGCTGCTCGCCGCGTTCCTGGTGGCAGGGCGGCTGTCTGATCACCTCGGCCGCAAGCCGGTCATCATCGTGGCGCTGCTCATCGAGGCCGCGGCGATGGCTTGCTTCGCCGCAGCGGACTCGACCGGCTGGCTGTACACGGCACGGGTGGTGCAGGGGATCGCGACGGGCATGGCGACCGGCGCGATCAGCGCTGCGCTGGTGGACCTGGCACCGAAGCAGAACCCGCAGCTCGCGCCCCTGGTCAACAGCGCCGCGCCGACGATGGGCCTGGCCGCGGGGGCGCTCGGGTCGAGCCTGCTCGTGCAGTACGGGCCCGCGCCGATGCGCCTGGTGTTCTGGCTGCTGCTGGCCGCGTTCCTGGCGGGTATCGCGGGCACGCTGGCCATCGCCGAGCCCGGTCAGCGCCGACCCGGGGCGCTGGCGTCGCTGCGGCCGTCGGTGGGGGTGCCCCGCCCGGCGCGGCGGGCGTTCGCCGCGGGCGTACCGGCGCTCGCCGCCGGCTGGGCGCTTGGCGGGCTGTACCTCGCGCTGGGGCCGTCGCTTGCGGCGGAATTGCTGCACTCGACGAACCCGGTGGCCGGCGGGGCGGTCATCTTCCTGCTGACCGGGGTGGGAGCGATCACCTCGATCGTCTGCCGCGGATGGAACCCGCCGACCGCGATGGGCGTGGGCTGCCTGCTGCTCGCCGTAGGGGTCGGCGGAACAGTGGCGGCCGTCGCGGCGGGCAGCGCCGCCGGGTTCTTCGCGGGCACCGCCTTTGCCGGGACCGGCTTCGGCCTGGCCTTCCTTGGCGTGTTCCGGACGCTCGTCGCGCTGGCGCCTCCGGCCGGGCGGGCGGGCCTGATCACCGCGATCTACATCGTCTCCTACCTGGCGTTCAGCCTGCCGGTGATCGCAGCGGGAATCGCAGCGACCCACGTGGGGCTGCGGAACACCGCCGAGGCCTACGGCCTGGCGGTCGCCGCGCTGGACGTACTCGCCGCGGCCGGCCTGGCGGTCGGTATCCGCCGCGCACGCGCGGCGCAAGACGGCACCGAGGTCGCCGGCAATGCGCCGTTGCCGTCCGGCGCGTGCTGCGCGCCGATCGACCCCGGCGCGGCCAACGAGCCCCTGGGAGCTAGCGCAACCACGGGGCCGAGTACTTAGCATGGGGGGATGGAGCGCCCTGGCTGTGAGCCTGAGAAGCTGGCGGGATACGGATGAACATGCCTGCGCCTGAGGCAGCGACGCCGCGTACCGCGATTATCACCGTTGACGACGATCCGGGGGTTTCCCGTGCGGTCGCGCGTGACCTGCGGCGTCGCTACGGCGAGCAGCACCGGATCGTGCGGGCGGAGTCCGGGGATTCCGCGCTGGACGCGCTGCGCCAGATGAAGCTGCGCGGCGACCAGGTCGCGGTGATCCTGGCCGACTACCGGATGCCGCAGATGAACGGCATCGAGTTCCTCGAACGGGCGATGGACATCTATCCCGTGGCAAAACGGGTACTACTGACCGCCTACGCCGACACCGACGCCGCGATCAACGCGATCAACGTGGTCGACCTGGACCACTACCTGCTCAAGCCGTGGGATCCGCCGGAAGAGAAGCTCTACCCGGTGGTCGACGAGCTGCTGGAGGCGTGGCTGGTCACCGATCACCGGCGCGTCCCCGAGACCAAGATCGTGGGCCACCGGTGGTCGGCCCGGTCGTCGGAGGTCCGTGAGTTCCTGGCCCGCAACCAGGTGCCGTACCGGTGGTACGCATCGGACGAGCCAGAAGGCGAGCGGCTGCTCGAGGCCGCGCAGGCCGACGGGCAGCGGCTGCCGGTCGTGATCACGCCGGACGGCGAAGCGCTGGTGGAGCCGACCGACAGCGAGCTGGCCAGCCGGGTCGGCCTGGCCACTACCCCGTCCAAGGAGTTCTACGACCTGATCGTGATCGGCGGCGGCCCGGCCGGCCTCGGCGCCGCGGTGTACGGCGCGTCCGAGGGGCTGCGCACCGTTCTGGTCGAGCGCACCGCGACCGGAGGTCAGGCGGGCCAGAGCTCGCGGATCGAGAACTACCTCGGCTTCCCCGATGGGGTGTCCGGGGCGCAGCTGACTGACCGGGCCCGGAGGCAGGCCGCGAAGTTCGGCGCCGAGGTGCTCACCACGCGCGACGTGATCGGCCTCGAGGTCAACGGCTCCGCGCGCAGCGTCCGGTTCGCCGACGGCAGCGCGATCGACGCGCACACGGTCATCCTGGCGACCGGCGTGTCCTATCGCAGGCTTGGCGCGCCCGGCCTGGACGACATGACCGGACGCGGCGTGTACTACGGATCCGCGCTGACCGAGGCAGCCGCGTGCTCGGGACAGGACATTTTCATCGTCGGCGGCGCGAACTCCGCCGGGCAGGCCGCCGTCTACCTGTCCCGCGGCGCCAAGTCGGTGACGATCCTGGTGCGGGGGTCGTCGCTGGAACAGTCCATGTCCTACTACCTGATCCAGCAAATCGAGAACATCCCGAACATATCGGTCCGCACCTGCACCGAGGTGATCGGCGCCGAGGGCTCCGACCACCTGGAGCGGCTGACGCTGCGGGACACCTCTAACGGCGCGACCGAAACCGTCGACGCGCAGTGGCTGTTCCTGTTCATCGGCGCCGCCCCGCTGACCGACTGGCTGGGCGGCGTCGTGGAGCGCGACCACCTGGGCTTCGTGATCGCCGGGCCAGACCTGTCCATCGAAGGGCAGATGCCAAAGGGGTGGGCCCTGGACCGGGCCCCCTATCACCTGGAGACGAGCGTCCCCGGGGTGTTCGTGGCCGGCGACGCACGCGCTGAGTCGGCCAAGCGTGTCGCATCGGCGGTCGGCGAAGGTGCCATGGCCGTCATGCTCGTGCACCGGTATTTGGAGAAGTTGTGACCGAACAAACCCAGCAGGAACTGGCATGCAGCGTCCACGGCGAGGAGATGACGTGCAGCCCCGAGGAGCTGCGCTCGCTGTTCCTCTTCGAGAAGCTGACCGACGAGCAGCTGGCCTGGCTGTGCAGCCACGGGCACGTCGAACTGATCCAGCCCGGACCGGTCTACGCCGAGGGTGACCCCGCGACCTGCTTTTACGTGCTGATCGAGGGCACGGTCGTGATGTACCGGCGGGTCGGCGGGGACGACGTCGAGACCAACCGCACGTCCGCCCGCGGCGCCTACATCGGGGCGTTCAACGCCTACATCGACCAGCTCCCGCACGTCTACAACAACTCGGTCCGGGTGCCCGAGCCGTCCAAGTTCTTCGTGCTGGACGCCGCGGACTTCGCGAAGCTGATGCACGAGTGGTTCCCGATGGCCGTGCACCTGCTCGAAGGGCTGTTCTTCGGGCAGCGCAGGACGCAGGACGCGATCGGCCAGCGGGAGCGGCTGCTGGCGCTCGGCTCGCTGTCCGCGGGCCTGACGCACGAGCTCAACAACCCGGCCGCGGCCGCGGTGCGGGCCACGGCGGCGCTGCGGGAGCGGGTCGCGGGGATGCGGCACAAGCTCGGCATGCTCGCGGGCGGCAAGTTCAACCTGGAAACCATGCAAACCCTGGTCCAGGTCCAGGAGCGCGCGGTCGAGCTGGTCGCGAAGGCGCCTGCGCTGACCCCGATGGAGGCGTCCGACCGCGAGGACGCGATCACCGACTGGCTCGACGACCGCGACGTCACGAACGGCTGGGACCTGGCCCCGATCTTCGTCCAGGCCGGCCTGGACACCGCCTGGCTGGAGACCGTCGCGGCGACCGTCGACGAGGCGACGCTCGACAGCGCGCTGCGCTGGCTCGGCTATACGGTCGAGACCGAGCTGCTGATGAACGAGATCGAGGACTCCACCACCCGGGTCTCGACCCTCGTCGGCGCGGCCAAGCAGTACTCCCAGCTGGACCGTGCCCCGCACCAGGACGTGAACGTGCACGAACTCCTGGACAGCACGCTGATGATGCTCGGCGGCAAGATCCCGCCGGAGATCACGGTGGTCAAGGAATACGACACGTCGCTGCCCCCGATCCCGGCCTACGCGGGCGAGCTCAACCAGGTGTGGACGAACCTGATCGACAACGCGGTGTCGGCGATGAAGGGAAGCGGCACGCTAACCGTGCGCACCAGCTGGGACCGGGACCGGAACCAGGCGGTCATCGAGTTCGGCGACACCGGCCCCGGCGTGCCCGAGGAGATCCGCGGCCGGATCTTCGAGCCGTTCTTCACCACCAAGCCGGTGGGCGAGGGCACCGGGCTCGGGCTCGACATCTCCTGGCGGATCGTGGTCAACAAACACCACGGGGATCTGCACGTAGAGTCGGTTCCCGGTGACACCCGATTCCAGGTCCGACTCCCGCTGACCGAGCCAGACCCCGATATCGGGCCAGAACGCGACGTCGCCCTCCAGCCTGGCTCCGCAACGCCACCCGAGGAGGCTTCATGACCGAGGTGCCGGGAATCGACCCAGCCGTCCCGCCGAGCGGGACCGGCTGCACGGAATGCGAGGCGGCCGGGGGGTGGTGGCTGCACCTGCGCCGGTGCGCGCAGTGCGGGCACATCGGGTGCTGCGACACCTCGCCCTCGCAGCACGCGACCGCGCACGCGAAGGCCACGGGACATCCGTTCATCCGCAGCTTCGAGCCGGGCGAGGACTGGTTCTGGAGCTACCAAACGGAGGAAACCTACAACGGCCCCGACCTGGCCCCGCCCGAGCACCATCCGGTCGACCAGCCCGTTCCCGGACCCTCCGGCCGCGTCCCGCACGGCTGGCAGCGCATGCTGAACTGACGACGACACGACGTTCAAGATGACGCAGCGACGGCCGGTGCGGATCGCCAACTGCTCCGGTTTCTATGGGGACCGGGCTGCGGCGGCGCGGGAGATGGTCGAGGGCGGGCCGATTGACGTTCTGACCGGCGACTACCTGGCCGAGCTCACGATGCTGATCCTGTGGAAGGCCAGGCAGAAGGATCCCGGCGGCGGCTACGCCCGGACCTTTCTCGGCCAGTTCGAGCAGGTCATCGGGTCCTGCCTGGACCGTGGCATCACGATCGTGGTCAACGCGGGCGGCCTGAACCCGGCCGGGCTCGCTGACCGGCTGCGGGAGATCGCCGCGCGGCTCGGACTGGCACCGAAGATCGCCCACGTGGAGGGCGACGACCTGCTCGGCCGGCTCGGCGAGCTCACCGAGGCGGGTCACGAACTGGCCCACGCCGACACCGGCGAGCCGCTGGCCAAGGCCGGTGTCACGCCGGTCACCGCGAACGCCTACCTCGGCGGCTGGGGGATCGCCGCCGCGCTGCGGGCCGGAGCGGACGTCGTCGTCTGCCCGCGGGTCACCGACGCCGCACTGGTCGTCGGGCCGGCCGCGGCCTGGCACGGCTGGGGTCCCCAGGACCTGGACGCACTAGCCGGAGCCGTGGCGGCCGGGCACGTGATCGAGTGCGGCCCGCAGGCCACCGGCGGCAACTACCCGTTCCCCGACGAACTGCCCGACCTGCGCTATCCGGGGTTCCCCATCGCCGAAGTGGGTCCCGACGGCAGCAGCGTGATCACCAAGCACCCCGGCACCGGGGGCCTGGTGTCGGTGGGCACGGTCACCGCCCAGCTGCTGTACGAGATCGCCGGGCCCGGGTACGCCAACCCCGACGTGGTCGCGCACTTCGACACGATCCGGCTGGACGCCGATGGACCGGACCGGGTGCGGATCAGCGGCACCCGCGGCAGCCCGCCGCCGGCCGACCTCAAGGTCGCGCTGAACTACCTCGGCGGGTA
>Ga0209275_10000979_pt1 | contig 11548 bp, 10 predicted proteins | sample HubBroMetageREF2_FD_188344 | JGI IMG/M metagenome (GOLD analysis project Ga0209275, IMG submission 188344) | Reference soil microbial communities from the Hubbard Brook experimental Forest, New Hampshire, USA - Hubbard Brook CCASE Soil... | ecosystem: Environmental > Terrestrial > Soil >...
CTTCAAATCCACCGTCTTCTCGACGCGCTCGATCAGCCCCAGCACGTCGCCCATGCCCAGAATCCGCGACACCACGCGATCCGGCAGAAACGGTTCCAGCGCATCGTACTTTTCGCCAACGCCCACGAACTTCACCGGCGCGCCCGTCACCTTCCGAATTGAAAGCGCCGCCCCGCCGCGCGCGTCGCCATCCATTTTCGTCAGCACCACGCCGGTAATTCCCAGCCGCTTGTGAAACTCTCCCGCCGACCGCACCGCGTCCTGCCCGATCATCGCGTCCGCCACAAACAGCAGCTCCGCCGGATTCAGCTCGCGCTTCAGCTCCGAAAGCTCTTTCATCAATTCATCATCAATGTGCAGCCGGCCCGCCGTATCCACCAGCACCACGTCGCAGGCGGACATCTTCGCTTCGCGCAACGCTCCGCGCACAATTTCCAGCGGCTTGTCCGTCCCCGTTCCCGGCCACACCGGCACGCCCGTAGCCTTCGCCACCTGCGCCAGTTGCTCGCGCGCCGCGGGACGATACACGTCGGTAGAAACCACCAAGGGACGGTGCCCGTGCTCCGCCAGCCATTTCCCCATTTTTCCCGTCGAAGTAGTTTTGCCCGACCCCTGCAGCCCCACCACCAGCCACACCGCCGGCGGCTTCGACCCATACTGCGGCTTCGCTTCCTTCCCCAACAACTCTCCCAACTCGTCGCGCACAATCTTCACAACTTGCTGGTCCGGCGAAAGCTGCAACAAAACCTCAGACCCGAGCGCCTTCGCCCGCACATGCGCAATAAATTCATCAGCCACGCCCACGTTCACGTCGCCATCGAGCAGCGCCTCGCGTATCTCCGCCAACCCAGCGTCCAGGTGCTCCTCAGAAAGCCTCCCCTGCCCCCGAAGGTTCTTGAACGCCCGCTGTAATTTCTCAGTTAGTGTTTCAAACATTTTGGTGACCCGTGATTCGTGACTGGTGATTCGTGATTCCTGACCCGTCGATCGTTATTCCTAACTTGCGACGCGTGACCCAATTCCCGCGCATACCGGCCGCGGACCGAACGGCGGGGCTTCCAATCCTGCAGGAGAACTCAACAATCTCCAGAGGCGTTCCAGCCACTGGCCACTCATCGCTAGCCACTGCTTTTTTCCCAAACCGCCTTATGCCATCTCCAACGCATTCGACCCACAACACACGCGCTGCATCACGCACCGGCTCGTATCTCCGCGACTTTTCATTGTAGGTGACGCATCCAAGCCGGTCAACGCAACAACAGACGCACCTTGCGTCTCGCCCGCCAAGCAACCACAACTCGCACCCGCCTGCCGCAATCGACCGATTCAACTGACACCAGGGTATGCAAGAGAGCTCTGGAATACGCTCTACTCGCGGGGTTTCTTGGTTGGAGTGGCTTGATCGCGTAATCCCAACAGGGCATCGAAGATCGTAGCAAGCATGGCTCTGATCTTCCGCTCAGGAAGGACATCAGGTTCCAATGCGGCTTCAAGCACGAGCGCAGAGAAGATTCCCCCGAGGGCTTCTCCGGCCGGTCGAGCAGAGTTGCCGAAAAGTCCAGTGAATGCCCCCTCGATGCTGTCTCCAGTGTGCTCGTCAATCTGACGAAGTCTCCCTTTTACGTCCGGATAGCGCGTAATAAAGAGTTTGACTTCAAGGATGATTCGCGCCCACTCCTCCTCCTTCGACAAGTCGACGTAGAAGCTCCGGAACGCATCGATTTTTTCTTCGCGAGTTGGAGCGCTGTCCAAAGCGTGGCGAAGTTTCGCCAGGTAACTGGCTGTTTTCACCTTATATAGCGCCAGAAACAGCTCTTCTTTACTCTTGAAGTGAGCGTAGAGAGCCCCTTTGCTGAAGCCCGCCGCTACCGCAATTTGTTCCACTTGCGCCTTTTCATAGCCGACTCGCGCAAAGACCTGCTCTGCGGCGCTCAAGAGCAGCTTGCGCGTCACGGCTGTTCTTTCCTGCGGCTTCCGTGGTTTTCCTATGCTCACGCTCGACACAGTAACATAAACCGACTGCGCGGTATTTTTAACTGTAAAATACCGACCGGACAGTATATTATGTCCGCATGGTTCAGCACAGCGCCAACCGATGACGACCGAGAGGACGATATGAGCAGGCTTACCGGAAAAATTGCACTGGTTACGGGCGCTTCAAAGGGCATCGGCGCCGGCATTGCGAAGAATCTGGGCGCTGAGGGTGCGACTGTGGTCGTGAACTATGCGACGAGTCGCGAGGGCGCGGACCGGACGGTGGCGGAGATTGTGAAGGGCGGCGGGCAGGCGTGGGCGGTGCAGGGCGACTTCTCGAAGCCCGAGGAGATTACGCGGACGTTCGGGGAGATCGAGAAGAAGCACGGGAAGCTGGATGTGCTGGTGAATAACGCGGGCGTGGCCGCGTTTGGACCGCTGGAGAGCGTGACGGCGGAGGAGTTCCACCGGCAATTCAATCTGAATGTGCTGGGTCTGCTGCTCTCGACGCAGGCGGGCGTGAAGCTGATGAGTGAGGGCGGATCGGTGATCAAGATCGGGTCGTTGGCTGGGTCGATGCCGGCGGCGTACGGGTCGATCTACTCGGCTACGAAAGCCGCGGTGAATAACCTCTCGATCTCCCTGTCGAAGGAACTGGGGCCGAAGCAGATTCGGGTGAACGCGCTGAATCCGGGACTGGTGATCACGGAAGGGCTGCAGGCGGCGGGCTTCATGAAAGGCGAGCGCTACGATGACGCAGTGAAGGGGACGCCGCTGGGACGAGCTGGGCAGCCGGACGATATCGGCAAAGTGGCGGTTTTTCTTGCGTCGGATGAATCGTACTGGGTTACCGGGCAGTTGATTCAGGCCGCAGGTGGAGTGACGATTTAAGAACCGCTTCGGTCGTCTGGTTGGGGTCTGACGTGTGTGCATCCGCGGGGTAAATCTATGGGTAGCATGAAATCCGCAAAAAGTCATTCTGTTCACGACGTCATCATTTCCGGCGCGGGGCCTGTAGGTCTATTCCTAGCCTGTGAACTGGCCTTGGCCAAATGTTCCGTCCTCGTACTGGAAAAGGCGGAGAGTCCGCACTCGCCATTGAAGCAACTTCCTTTCGGGATACGGGGACTTTCGACGCCTACTATCGAAGCGCTTTATCGTCGTGGGTTGCTACCCGGGCTTGAGCTGCACAAACGCCTCAAAAATCCCCACCAAACATCAACTCCCGAACAAGGGCCGCGTCGTCAGGTTGGACACTTCGCCGGCATTCCATTTCATGACGGCAATATTGATACCTCACAGTGGAGGTATCGCCTGCCAAGCTCGACCCCCACCAGTTTGTTGTCGGAAATGGAAGAGCTTGAAACTGTGCTTTCGCGCCGCGCAGAAGCCTTGGGTGTAGAAATCAAACGCGGCCTTGCCATAACTGATTTTCAGCAAACCGAGGACGGAGTCACGGTTCAGTCAGGTGATGGGTCTTTTGAGGGTCAATGGCTCGTGGGTTGCGATGGGAGCCGCAGCGTTGTTCGCAAGGCGGGCGATTTTGAATTCGCCGGTACGGAGCCAGAATTTACCGGCTACTCCACTTTAGTAGACATCGCCGATCCAGAGAAGCTCAAGCCGGGCCGAAACGTGACACCAACAGGAATGTACCTCCAGTCCCAGCCGGGTTACCTGGTGATACAGGATTTTGATGGCGGGTCCTATCATAATTCAGAAAAGCCAGTGACGCTTGAACACGTGCAGGAAGTTCTACGCCGCGTCTCGAACACCGACGTTACCATCAGCGCCCTGCATATCGTAACCACTTGGACTGACCGAGCACGGCAGGCCACATCCTACCGCAACGGGCGAGTACTTTTAGCTGGAGATGCCGCGCACATTCACGCGCCGTTGGGAGGCCAGGGACTAAACCTCGGACTGGGCGATGCCATGAACCTGGGCTGGAGGCTCGCCGCAACCATCCAACACAAAGCGCCGGAAGGCCTGTTGGACAGTTATCAAACGGAACGACACCCCCTCGGTGCACAGGTTCTGGATTGGTCACGGGCCCAGGTTGCCATCATGAAACCAGATCCACCCTCCCGCGCGCTACATGGAGTTGTCCGCGACCTGCTGAATACGCGCGATGGTGCCACCTATATTGCAGCACGAGTGTGGGGCGTTTTCGCCCACTACGATCTCGGTGGGGGCCACCCTCTCGTAGGCCACAGCGTTCCCAACTTTGAGTTCGAAGACGGTGCAAGAATCGGCGAGCTCATGCACGATGGCCAAGGGATAGTGGTTGATTTTGATGGGAATGCTTCACTCAAAACTTTGGCGAGCGAATATGGCGACCGAATGAAGTATGTTTCGGGCCGAGCCAAAGAGCAATTCGGCCTAAGCGCTATACTGCTACGCCCTGACGGGATTATCGCCTGGGCTTCTGACAACGACCCAGATTGCAGCGAACTCCAAAAGGCCGCCGCTCGCTGGTTTGTTCGTAATTTAGGGATTAAGCATTAAAACAAAGCTGAAGGTCAGAGTAGCCCTGCTTTATCAACTCGACAAATTCTGCGCCTCGCTGTGTCAAAACGTGACGAGAATGCTCGCGAGTCTCCCAGGGACCTGCTCTCGCCCTATATGGCCCGCGAGTGTTCGATTTACACGAACTCGAACGAACGCGCCATCCGCAACTCCAGCGTTTTCAATCGCCACTAATTCCTCTTACGTTACCGTAACTACTATGTTAGTACGAGTCGGGCGGTTATTCCGCCAAGGCAAGGAGGCCACATGGTCCGCGCTGGTTGCGCTGCAACGACTGGCGCGCCACCCCCTGGCGAATTCACCCCGGCAGCTTCCCAATCGCAGAAGCATCGCGCTACCTCTCCCAGTTACGACTCGTTCACCCTGAGAGCCTGCCGGCGGCAGGGTCGAAGCGTCTGTTCCACTCGACACCGCCGTTTTCTAACCGGTAGTCACCCCTTATTCGAATTTGGCGTAACTCACTCACAAGAGACCAGAAAACATTTTCTAACCGGTGGTCTTTCAGCCCTTTTCAGTATTGCGTGTCTCCTGAAACCGTCCCTGTCCCACTCGCGACCCTCGCTGCAGCGCCGCGATCAATCGTTTTCGGCCGACGCTCCGTCGAGCGACCCGGAATGGCCATGCCACGCTGGTTCCTTGACCGTCGCGTGCAGGTCGTCTAAACTGCTTGTTTCGACTGGACCCGCGATTCGTAGTAGTGCGCGAGCCGCAATAAATTGTGAGGGAGAGGATCGTTGCCGAAACGCACTTTTCAGCCGCATGTGCGGCGCCGCCATAAAAAGCACGGGTTTCGCAAGCGCATGAAATCTCAGGGTGGACGGAAAGTTCTTGCAGGACGCCGCAAAAAAGGGCGCCACAGCCTCACGCGCGTCTGACGGCGCGACGCGGCTGCATTTTCCGCGCACCTCTCGCCTGCTGCGCCGCGCCGAATTCGACGCGGTGTATCGCGAAGGGCGCCGCCGCAGCAGTCGCGAGTTCACGCTATTTCTTCGTCCCAATGGCCTCGACAGCAGCCGGTTCGGCTGGAGCATTAAAAAGGCGCTGGGTAACGCGGTCCGGCGCAACCGAATCCGGCGACGCCTTCGCGAGATTTTGAGATTGCACCGACAGGAGATCGCCCCGGGATGGGACATTGTCATTCATCCACGCACTTCAGCCGCCACAGCGGAGTTCTCCGCGCTGCAGGCGGAGCTGTTGAAACTGATGCCCGCGAGTGCCAAGCCGCCGCAATAGCGCCGAAGAATCCGCGCAAGTCCGCGAAAACTTTCGGCGCGTGGTGGCTGCTGGCCTTCGTGCATTTCTACAAAATTTTCTTTTCGCCATTTCTGGGCGGAGCCTGCAAGTTTTATCCTTCGTGTTCGAATTACGCGCAGGAAGCGATCGAACTGCACGGCGCGCGGCGCGGAAGTTGGCTGGCTCTGAAAAGGCTGGGACGTTGCCGTCCCTTCACCAAGGGTGGATTTGATCCAGTGCCAGACGCGGAAGATCCGGACGCAACGTGGCTGCGCAGCGACGCGCGCATAGCTGCAAGTATGGAGAGCAAGGAGCGCGCGCAGTGAAGGAAATGTCCGACCAGGTGCGCGGAATATTATTTGTAGTCGTGTCGTTGCTGATCCTTTTCGCTTGGGGCCATTTCTACAAGCCGCCCGTTCCGCCGCCGCAGACGAATCCCACACAAACTTCCGCGCCATTCAATCAGCAAAGCTCGCAGCAGGCTTCCACGCAGCCGCAAGCGGCGGGGAATGCTACTTCCGGCGCAGCTGCGAAATCGGGCGCTGCTAGTGAGGCCGCGGCTGTTAATTCCTCAGTCGTGCAAGCAAGCGAAGAAAAAACAGTAGTGGTACAGAGCGCGCTGTATCGCGTGGAACTATCGAATCGCGGCGGCGTAGTGAAGACCTGGCAGCTGAACAAATATATGGACGACCAGAAGCCGCCGCGGCCGCTGGATCTGGTGAACGACAGCGTGGCGCAGGAACTCGGCTGGCCATTTTCGCTGCTGCTGACGGACCCGCAACAACAAACGAATGCGAATTCGGGGCTTTACCAGATTGAGACCCACGTTATTCCGTCTGTAGTTGCCTACAAGACGGAGTTGAAGCCCGGCAAAGGTCCATTTGTCCCACCGGTATCCAGCCCCGGCTTGTGGGCGCCGATTGAAGTGGATATGCACTGGAGCGACGGGCATCTGGACGTTCGCAAGAAGCTGACATTCGATTTCAATTACGAAACGACGGTGGAAGTGGCGGTGACGCTGGACGGGAAGCCGCAGCCCGTCGCGGTGGCGTGGCGCGGCGGATTCGGCGACAAGGCGGTGTACAACGCGGCGCAGTTAGTCACCGTGTATTACAAAACCGGCGGCAAACTGAATTTGCTGCAGTACAAAAAGCTGGGAGTTTCCGGAAACCAGAGCCAGCCCGCGGTGCAATACGGACCGCTGGAATTTGCGGGCGTCGAAGACCAATTTTTTACGGCCGCGTTTTTGCCGGACGGCACGGACATCTCGCTGTGGCACTGGATGCAAAACCACAACGTGACGGCGGACGGCAAGCAGACCAGCGAGCCGGAAGCGCAGATGGCGGCGGGGACCACGACGGGCGCTCCCTTGCGCGTGCGCGTATTTGTCGGGCCGAAAGACCTGGGGCTGCTGGAGAAAATCCAGCCGCCGCTGGCGGAGCTGGTAAATTTTGGTTGGACCGGAGTCATCGCCAAGCCGCTGCTGTGGATTTTGCAGACGTTGCACACCAAAGTGTCAAACTGGGGCTGGTGCATCGTGCTGATGACGCTGGTGATCAACCTGGCGATGTTTCCGCTGAAGATGAAGAGCTGGCGTTCGATGCAAAAGATGCAGAAAGTGGGTCCGGAAATCCGGCAGATTCAGGATCGCTACAAGAAGTATTCGATGAGCGATCCGCGCAAGAAAAAAATGAACGAGGAAGTGATGGCGGTCTACAGCCGCGAAGGCATCAATCCGTTGGGCAGTTGCCTGCCGATGGTGTTTCAGATGCCCATCTGGTGGGCGCTGTGGCGCGTACTGAATGGCGCGATCGAGCTGCGCCATGCGCCGTGGATGGGCTGGATTCACGATCTTTCAGCGATGGACCCGTATTATATTCTGCCGATTGGCATGACCATCATGATGTACCTGATGACGAAAATGACACCACAGACCACCACTGATCCGGCGCAGCAGAAAATGATGGCGCTGATGCCGCTAATGATGGGATTCATTTTCTTCCGGCTTTCGAGCGGATTGAATTTGTACATGTTTACCAGCAACCTGGTGGGAATCGGCCAGCAGTATTATTTGAATAAATCGGAACCGCTTCCCGCGAAGGGAAAGTTCAAAAAGAAAATAATCGATGCCTGAGGAACGAACAGGGGCCGGCAAGCGGCCTTTCACCAGAGATCGCGCGCAAGGCGAAGCGCGGCTGGATCGCGAGCGCGCGATCGCGGAATTGCAGCGCTATCTCGATTTAGCGGTGCGCGAGATGGGTCTGGAGATCTCCTTTGAGATTTCGACGCCGGCAACGGTGGGCGGCGGCGCGGATGATAAGGATGTGCTGGTCGCGTTCATGGGCGCGGATCAGGATTTTCTGCTGGAGCACGATGCGGAATTGCTGCTGGCGCTGGAACATGTGGGGCATCGCTGGCTGCGGCTGGATCCGCGGCTGCACGACCGCGTGCGATTCGATTGCGGCGACTATCGCTCGCAGCGGCTCGAGGAATTAAAACTTTCCGCGCGCGTGGCCGCGCAGCGTGTGCGCGAAACGGGTCAGGTGTTTCGATTTAATCCAATGTCGCCGCGCGAGCGACGCCTGATTCACCTGGAACTGAGCGGCGCGCAAGGCGTTCGCACGATGAGTGAAGGAGTGGGCGACCGGCGGCAGTTGGTGGTGTATCCGGTGGTGAAGAAGTAGGTAGAGATTCGTGAGTAGTGAGTGGTGATTAGTGAAGCGCGCGCATTCTTGCATGGTGGGCTTTCTGCCGAAACTTGCATTTTTCCACGCTTCGATTTTTAGTCTCCAGTTTTTCAATTTCTAAACTTCGATTGTGTAGCCTTCCTTGCCTACGTTGATGCATTGCGTTGTGCCCAAGCGGTCCGTCATGCCCGCGGTTTCATGGATGTGCCCGCAAAATAAATAGAGCGGCTTTTCCTCTTCGACCCACGCGCGCAAAGTGGGGCTCCCGGCGTGCTGGCCTTCGGCATACTCATCGAGCTTCGTGTCCAGCGGCGGGAAATGAACGACGAGGTAAAGCTTCTCCAGGCCCGCGAACGGCGCCAGGGCCGCGGCGATTTCGGCTTCGGAATATTCTCCAGGAGTTTTGAATGGAGTGATGTTGCTGTAGCCAAGGCCCGCCCAATTGGTGCCGTTCAGTTGGCGCGTCTGGCGATGAAAGTCGGTGAAGCCGAAGCGTTTGCAAAATTGCGCCGTTTCTTTGTGCGTTTCGTGATTGCCGGGCATAATCCAGGCGCGTTCTCCGAGCTCAATCATCGTTTCACCGCAGCGTTCGAGGCCTTTACTGAAATTTGAGAGGTCGCCCGCGGCGATGTAAATGTCGGCGGGCTGCGCGACGACGCGTTCGAGCGCGCGCAGGTCGCCGTGAATATCGCTGAAGATCAGAATTTTCATCGCACGTTCCCCGTGTGAGTGGGCGCAATCTTGATCAGGCGCCGCACATCCATGCCATCGGCCTGCCAGCCTTCCTCGATGGGATCGCCGGCATCGTTAAATACTACACGATAGGAAAACGGCGCGGGGCCCTGACGATTGCGCGTGATGAAACGGTGCTCGTTGAAATCCACGTAATGGCGGCCGCCTTCGCTGGATGTGCGAATCACCGGGAAGCGCGCGAAAGACCAGTACAGCTGGACTTCGGGAAGCAGCAGGGCACGTGCAACGTATTCGTTTGGCGGAGAATCGACGCTGAAGGCGAAAATCGGTTCGGTAGTATCGCGCAGATCGAAGCGCGACTGATATACACCGTCGGTGGTGCGAATGACGCCGCCCCAATCGAGCAGCGAAGGCGGCAGCGGAAGAGCTGCGATGCGATCGATCGGAATATGATTCGCGGCTGCGAAATTCCTAGTGCGCAGCAGCGCGGCATGATGAGCGACGCTGCAGGCAAACAGATACGCGAGCATCACGACAAAGCCGGCCTGGCACCAACGCGCGGTAGTGATTCTGAAGCCCACGTTGCGAAAGGCGGGAAGGAAAAATAGCGCGCCGATAATGGCGCTGGCGAGAAACGCGATCCACAGATGAAATGGAAATCCCACCGCGGCGGCGATTTTCCATACGCCGAATGCGCAGAGCGTGAATAGCACCCACATGGAAACGGCCCGGGCGGAAATTTTGTCGCGATCGGAATAAATCCACGCGACGATTTGTGGGAGCAACACAATTGCTGTGAAACAGAAATCGATGATGAACAGCAAGTCCCAAGCGACGCGTTGCTGCGAGAGCGGATACCAGATGCGCGTGCCGAAGGATGTCATCGCGTCGAGAAAAATGTGACTGCCAATTGCTATTGCGTAGATGATGAAGAGAATTCCCCAGGAAGGGGTTTCCCAGTCGCGAAGGTCCCAGCGTTTTTTTGCGAATGCAAATCCCGCGCGAGTGAGCCACGCAAGAAGCGCAGCAAAAAACGGCAGTGCGACGAAAGAGTGGGTGATGGCGCGATGATATTTGACGATCGCGAGAGGATCGCTCGAGAAGACTTCCTGGACGACATCAACATCAGGGAACATCGCGCCTACGGTGGCGGCAAAAGTTGCGACGCGGCCGTTACGCTCCGAGAAAAAGCCCTTGCCGATAAGCGCGCCGACAATTCCGTGAGTTATGGTGTCCATGAGAGATTCGAAAAAGTAAGAGTGTACACGATTGCGCGGAAATCAAACGACTTCGAGAAGCGGTGAACGCCTGGCGGTAACCTCTCCAATAATGCGGCCGGGGACATTGCGGCGTTGCAGAGCTGCCAAAGCGGCATCGGCGGATTCCGGAGCGACGGCTGCGAGCAAACCGCCGGAAGTTTGCGGATCGAACAGCAGAGCGCGGAATTCGTCGGGGACGCTGGACGCAAAGGCCGTGCAACTTTCGACGAAGTCGCGATTGTTCTTCATGCCGCCGGAGAAAAACTCGCGGCGTGATGCTTCGATCGCGCCGGGAAGATATTCGATGCGCATGTGATCCAGCTTCATGGAGACGCCGCTGCCCATGGCCATTTCACGCGCGTGGCCAAGGAGCGCGAAGCCGGTAACGTCGGTGACGGCGTGGACCGGACGCTGTTCAGGCGGATGCGCTGCGTCAGTTTCGTGGAACGCTTCGGCGGCATCACGATTCAGGCGCGTCATGGATGCAGTCGCGCCGGCGACCCAGGCTTCTTCGGCTTGGCCCTGTTTCAGGGCTGTCGAGATGACGCCGGTGCCGATGGGCTTGGTGAAAATCAAAATATCGCCGGGACGAGCGCCAACATTTTTCCAGATTCGTTGTGGATGGATCACGCCAGTTACTGCGTAGCCAAACTTCAGTTCGTCGTCGCGAATCGAATGTCCGCCGACAACCGTGCAATTCGCTTCGGCCATTTTTGCCAGACCGCCGCGCAAAATTTGTTCGAGAACCTCCGAAGCACCGGCTGCGGGAAAAGCGAGAATGGTAAGCGCGGAAATCGGGCGGCCGCCCATGGCATAGACGTCGCTGAGCGCGTTGACGGCGGCCACCTGCCCGAAAAGCTCGGGATCATCGAGGATCGGCGTAAAAAAATCTACTGTTTGCACGATGGCGAGATCATCGCTGATGCGATAAACGGCTGCGTCGTCGTTGGTTTCGAAACCGACGATTACGTTGGGATCGAGTTGCGGCGGAAGCCGTTTAAGCACCGCGTCGAGAACGCTGGGACTCAATTTTGCAGCGCAGCCCGCAGCCTTTGCGGTGGTGGTGAGCCGGATTTGTTCCGCCAATGTCATTTCTCCGTGGAACACGTTTGGTGATTATAGCGCGCGGACAGTTGCGAACTTGACGCGAAATAGTCCAGAAGTTGGTTCTGCAAA
>Ga0209275_10000980_pt1 | contig 11542 bp, 4 predicted proteins | sample HubBroMetageREF2_FD_188344 | JGI IMG/M metagenome (GOLD analysis project Ga0209275, IMG submission 188344) | Reference soil microbial communities from the Hubbard Brook experimental Forest, New Hampshire, USA - Hubbard Brook CCASE Soil... | ecosystem: Environmental > Terrestrial > Soil >...
CGCGAGGGCCGGAACATCAGGGCCTTCGAGTCGGTAACCGGCGTCAACCTCATCATCGACGACACGCCGGAGGCGGTGCTGCTTTCCTGCTTCGACCCGGTGCGAAGGGAGATCGGCCGGCTCACCCTAGAGCGGCTCATCGCGGACGGCCGGATCCACCCGCAGCGCATCGAGGACGCCTACGAGCGCGGCAAGGCCGAGATCGAGCAGTTGTGCGAGCGGGCAGGCCAGGACGCCCTGGTCGAGCTCGGCATCACCGACATGCACCCGGAACTCATCGCGCTCCTCGGCCGGCTGCGCTACCGCACCTCGTACGGGCAGAACGTGCTCCGCCACCTCGTCGAGTCCGCGCACATCGCGGGCATGATGGCCAGCGAGCTGCGGATCGACCCGGCGTTGCTGAAGCGGTGCACGGTGCTGCACGACATCGGCAAGGCGCTGACCCACGAGGTCGAGGGCAGCCACGCAATGATCGGCGCGGAGATCGCCCGCCGCTACGGCGAGTCGGAAGACGTCGTGCACGCCATCGAGGCGCACCACAACGAGGTCGAGGTACGCACGGTCGAGGCGGTGCTCACCCAGGCCGCGGACGCGATCAGCGGCGGCCGGCCGGGCGCGCGCCGCGAGTCGCTGGAGATGTACGTCAAGCGCCTGGAACGCCTTGAGCAGATCGCCGGCGCCCACGAGGGCGTCGAGAAGGTGTTCGCCATGCAGGCGGGCCGCGAGATCAGGGTCATGGTCAAGCCCGACCGCATCGACGACATCCAGGCCCAGGTGATCGCCCGCGACATCGCCAAGCAGGTCGAAGAGGAATTGACCTATCCGGGCCAGATCCGCATCACCGTGGTGCGCGAATCCAGGGCCACCGAATTCGCCCGCTGACTTATCCGGCAGATAATCAAAGACCTTTTATTTATCCCGAACGGGCAGTGGTGCTTCTGTCCGGTCACCGTTTATCAGGGACCAAGGAACTTCACATTCCACAGGTACGTGCCGCCCTTGGTGTCGCTGACCGCCAGGGTGTTGTCGTCCGGGCTGAACGCGACGCCGATCAGGGCCTGATGGGACGGGTCCTGGAGGCTGGCGATGAGCTTGCCGGTGGCCACCTTCCACATGATGACGTTGCCGTTGGTGTCGGCGACGGCGACCACCTTGCCGTTCTGGCTGAACGCCACGTCGCCGTAGGAGCCGCCGGCGGCGGTCTGCAGCGTCGCGGTCATCTTGCCGGTGCTCACGTTCCACAGGTAGACAACGCCGGTGCTGGTGGCTGTGGAGTAGTCGGAGACGGCTAGCAGGCTTCCGTCCGGGCTGAACGCCACGTCATACAGCCCGCCATTGCTGTTCGGATCGTGGAAGGTGGAGACGAGCTTCCCGGTGGCGAAATTCCACAGGTAGGTATTGCCGTTGGTGTCGCCGGTGGCGAGCAGGCCGCCCTGCTGGCTGAACGCGATCCCGTACACGTTCTTGCCGCTGGGATCGTGCAGGCTGGAACTCGGAGTGGAATTGAGCTTCCCCGTGGCCACGTCCCACAGGTAGGTGCTGCCGTCCTGGTTGCCCGCGGCGACGAAGGCGCCATCCGGGCTGAACTCGACGCTGTCGTTGGCCTTGCCGTTCGGGTTCGTCAGGGTGGCGGTGAGCCCGCCGGTGGAGGCGTTCCACAGGTAGATGTCGCCGCTCGCGTCGGCGGCGGCGAAGATGCCGGCGTTCGGGCTGTACGCGACGCCGTTGACGCCGTTGCTGTTGTTGTTGTCGTGGAGGGTGGCGGTGAGCGTGTGGTTGGTCAGGTTCCACAGGTAGGTGTTGTGGTTGCTGTCGCCGGTGGCGAGGACGGAGTCCGAGCCGAATGCCACGTCGAAGACGTCCTTGCCGCTGGGGTCGTGCAAGGTGGCCTCGGGCTGGGTGGGCGGCTTGATGGTGGGCGAAACCGTGGGATGCGGCGTGGTCGGTCCCGTGGCGACATGGGTCGGCTTAGAGTGGCCGCTGAGTAGCACGCCGAGGACCGCTGCGATCAGCACGATGACGCCGACCCCGGAGCCGATGAGCACCCCCCGCCGCCGACGGCCGCCGCCGGGCTGGCCCGTGACTATCTGGTTCGGGTACTGGGGCGGCTGGTTCGGGTACTGCGGCGGCTGATTCGGGTACTGGGGCGGCTGGTTCGGGTACTGCGCCTGGTTCGGGTATTGGGCCGGCTGGTTCGGGTACTGCGGCGCCTGGTTCGGGTACTGGGCCGGGAACGCATTCTCCCCGCTGCCCGGCGTCGAGTTCTGCGGGTACGGCATGCCCAGCGGAGGCGTGGGGCTGACCTGGCCCGCGTCCCGCCCGCCGGCCGTCGCCGGCTCGTACCTCTCGCCGCTCACGACGGATGGCGGCGGTGTGCCCGGCTGGCTGGCCCCGGGCTGGCTGGCCCCAGCCTGGCGGTCCGGCGGCCCGGCGATCCACCAGTCGCCGGAGGCCGGCTGCGCAGCCGGGGTTGCGACGTCGTCCTCGTCCTGGCTCAGCCGGGTCATGATGGCACTCAGGCTGGGCCGCTCGGCTGGCGATTTGGCAAGGCACGCGCCGATCAGCTGGCGGAGGCCGTGCGTCTCCGGCACGCCGTCCAGGTTGGGCGGCTCGCTGGCGATGCGGTGCACCACCATGGCGATCGACTCGTCGCCAAACGGCGAATGGGCGGTCGCGGCGTAGGCCAGCGTGCATCCCAGCGCGAACACGTCGCTCTCGGGCCCGGCGACGTGCCCCTCGACCTGCTCGGGGGACATGTATGAGTAGGTGCCGACGACGACCCCGGCCGTGGTCATCGCGCTGGCTCCGGCTGCGCGGGCGATGCCGAAGTCGATGATCCTGGGCCCGTCCTCGGCCAGGATCACGTTGCTCGGCTTCAGGTCGCGGTGGACCAGGCCGCAGGCGTGGATCGCGGCCAGTCCCTCCGCCAGCCCGGCGCCTAGCGTGCAGATCTGGTCCGCGGGCAGCGGCCCGCCCTCGCGCACCGTGTCCTGAAGCGAGCGGCCCTGAATGTAGGCGGTGACCATCCAGGGCGGATCGGCACTGGGATCGGCGTCGACCACGGACGCGGTGTGGAATCCCCCGACCCGCCGCGCCGCCTCGATCTCCCGCGCGAACCGCTCACGGAACTGCTTGTCGCTGGCGTGGGAGGGATGGATCACCTTCACCGCGACCTGGCGTCCGCCGGGGGAGAGGCCAAGGTATACCCGCCCCATCCCGCCTTCGCCCAGCCTCCCGATCAGCCGGTAACTCCCCACCCTGCCGGGATCACCCGGCTTGAGAAGGTCCATGATTCCCCCGAATCCCACCCCATCCGTCAGCGAACAGGCAAAGACCGCCAAGTACTAGAAGATATAAGTGTGCAACCTGGCCCACCCCCTGGCAACTGTCTCATCCGCCTTCCTCGCCGCCACTCAGCGTGACCGGCGGCACGCCAGGCGGGGTGAAACCCATGATCTGGCCGTAGAAGGACAGCTCGGCCTCCAGGCTGGCAATGATGCTCTCCGCCCTCCTGAACCCGTGTGACTCTCCCACGAAAGGCAGGTAAGCGTACCGGATGCCGTGCGCCGCCAGGTCCGCTGCGAGGGCCTCGGCCTGGGCGGGCGGCACGATCGGATCGTCGAGGCCTTGCAGCAGCAGGATCGGGCAGGTGGCGTCGCTGACGTGCCCGAGCGGGGCTCGCTCGATGTACGTCGCGTCGCACTCGGGCAGCGGCCCGACCAGGCCGTCCAGGTACCGCGACTCGAAGTCATGGGTCAGCGCCGCGAATCCCCGCAGATCGGTCACCCCGAAGTACGAGGCCGCCGCGGCGAACACGCCGCGTCCGGCGGGTCCCGCCTTCCCGGGACTGCTTGATTCGACGGCGGTGGTCACCGCGGCCAGGGCGGTCCAGCCGCCCGCGGAGCCGCCGCGGATACCGAGCCGTTTCCCGTCCGCCTCGCCCTCGTCGGCCAGGGCGAGCGCTGCCGTTATCACGTCGGCCACGTCCACGATGCCCCACTGGCCGCGCAGCCGTTCCCGGTACTCGCGGCCGTACCCGCTCGAGCCGCCGTAGTTCACGTCCACGATCCCGATGCCGCGGCTGGTGAAGTAGGCCTTGTCCAGTTCCAGCCGGGGGAACACGTGCGCAGTGGGGCCGCCGTGCACCCAGACGATGTACGGCGGCAGTTCCCCGTCCGGCGCCGTGACCGCGGGGTTGGTCGGCGGATAGACGAGCGCGTGCACCACCGAGCCCGACGTCCCGGCCAGCCGCGCCGCCCATGGCACCGGCAGGTACCCGGCGTCGGGCAGCGAATCCGCGCTGCGGCACAGCTCGCGCGCCACGGCCGTCGGGATGTCGACGACGATCACGCTGGCAGGCAGGGCGGGCCCGGTCGCGATCCCGGTGACGGCCAGGCCGCACGCCGATAGCCCTGGCAGTACCTGGTACGGCAGGTCGAAGTCGGTGAGCAGCCCGGTCGCCGGGTCGAGCACGCCGAGCCTGGATTCTCCCGTCCCGTGGCTGACGGCGATTCGGCCGTCGTCGAGCACCGCGTACGGATGCACGCCAAGCTGCCACAGCGGCCAGGCGAACTCCTCCTGCCGCGGGCAGAGCGGATGCGGCGCCGCCGCCGGGTCCGCGACGTCGGCCAGGTAGAGGTTCCACCACCCGGAGCGATCCGAGATCAGGTACAGGCTGTGGTCGTCCCGCCAGACCGGCGCAAGCACCGACTCCTGGTCGCCGCCCATGATCACCCGGTGGTTCCCGGTGTCGCCGATCGCGGCCACCCGAAGCTCGGTGCCGTCCCACGGCATCCGCGGGTGATCCCAGCAGATCCAGGCCAGCCGGGTGCCATCCGGCGAGGGAGCGGGGAAGGCGAAGAAGTCCGAGCCGCTCACCAGCACCCGGACGGCGCCGGCGTCGGCCGCGGCCGACCCGTCGAGCGGCACGGCCACGATCGAGCGGGTGATCCGGGCGTCGGAGTGCCGTTCCCGCACACACCACACCTCGGTGCCGTCTGCGGACAGCACGAAGTCGGCGAACCTGTCGGCGGCGCGGTCATCGGGGGCCGCCGTCAGCGGGCTGGGCTCGCCCGCTCCCGCTCCCGCCCGGTAGAGCCGCTGGTCGGAGAAGTTCGCGAAGACGAAGCCGTCCGGCAGCGGAAGGAATGACTGGCCGCCGTACTCGTGCACGCGGGTCCTGGCGTTCCACGGCGTTGGCAGCAGGTCCTGACGCACCCCGTCAGGCCCCATCCGGACCACGGCCTGCCGGCCGCCCTCGGATGGGCGCGCCTCCTGCCACCAGACGCTGGAGCCCACCATGGTCGGGAACGCGAGGCCGACCTGCTTGCGCGCGACATCGGCGCCGCTGATGGGGGAGGGCCATTCGCCGTAGGGTGCGGTTTCCGCCGAGGTCATGTGCATACCGAATATCATGCCGGACGTTCCCTCCATGATCGTGGCGCACGTGCGGCATCATCCGCCCCTATCCTGGTGCTGTGGCAGGCGGCCGGACGTACCAGATTCGCACCTACGGGTGCCAGATGAACGCGCACGACTCCGAGCGCCTGGCCGGGCTGCTTGACGAGGCGGGCTACCGGCCCGCGCCCGATGGCCAGACCCCCGACGTCATCGTGTTCAATACCTGCGCGGTCAGGGAGAACGCCGCCGACCGGCTGTACGGGAACCTCGGTCATCTGCTGCCGCAGAAGCGCAATGGCATGCAGATCGCGGTGGGCGGCTGCCTGGCGCAGCTGGAACGCACCAGGATCACGCAGCGCGCGCCGTGGGTTGACGTGGTGTACGGCACCCACAACATGAGTTCGCTGCCCGCGCTGCTGGAACGGGCCCGGGTCAGGAACGAGGCGCAGGCCGAGTTCGCCGAGACGCTGGAGACCTTCCCTTCGCTGCTGCCGGCCCGGCGCGAGTCCAGCTACTCCGCCTGGGTAGCGATCTCGGTGGGCTGCAACAACACCTGCACGTTCTGCATCGTGCCGAGCCTGCGCGGCAAGGAGCGGGATCGCCGCCCCGGCGACATCCTGGCCGAAATCCGCGCGCTGGTCGCCGACGGCGTCCTGGAGGTCACGCTGCTCGGCCAGAACGTGAACTCCTACGGCGCCGAGTTCGGCGACAGGAACGCGTTCGGCAAACTGCTTCGCGGCTGCGGCCAGATCGAGGGTCTGGAGCGCGTCCGCTTTACCTCTCCGCACCCGAAGGACTTCACCGACGACGTCATCGACGCGATGGCACAGACCCCGAACGTCATGCCCAGCCTGCACATGCCGCTGCAGTCCGGCTCGGACGCCGTGCTCAAGGCGATGCGCCGCGCCTACCGCAGGGACCGGTACCTGGCCATCCTGGACCGGGTCCGGGCCAGCATCCCCGACGCCGCCATCACCACCGACATCATCGTGGGCTTCCCCGGCGAGACCGACCAGGACTTCGAGGACACCCTCGACCTGGTCCGGACGGCCGGGTTCGCCGGAGCGTTCACCTTCCGCTACTCCATCCGCCCCGGTACCCCGGCCGCGACCATGGACGCCCAGGTCCCCGCCTCCGTCGTGCAGGAGCGCTACGAAAGGCTCGCCGCCCTGGTCGAGGAGACAACCTACGCGGAGAACCAGAAGCAAACCGGCCACCGCGTGGAAGTGCTCGTGGCCGAGGGCGAGGGCCGCAAGGACGCCGCCACCCACCGCATGTCCGGCCGCGCCCGCGACAACCGCCTGGTGCACTTTGCTCCTGCCGGTACCCCCCGCTCGCCCCGCCCCGGTGACGTCGTGACGGTGACCGTCACCCGCGCCGCCCCCCATTACCTGCTGTCCGACGCACCCCCGCTGTCCGTCCGCCGGACCCGGGCCGGCGACGCCTGGCAGGCCGCCGTTGCGCACGCTCATGACCCGGCCCCGCAGCCCGCCCCCGTCCTGCTCGGCATGCCCGCCCGCCATCCCCGCGGTTAACCCCTGCCCAGGCAACGAGGCCAGCTGAGCCCGAACCTGATCGGCTTCGGGCGCCCCGAGTTCGGTGTACAGGGTGAGGGCCTGCCGCCAGTGCTGGCGGCAGCGGCCGTACTCGCCGCGCACGCGGTGGCAGCAGGCGAGGCCGTCGTGCGCGCGGGCTTGCTGCTCCTGGTCGCCGATCTCGCTTGCCAGGGTCAGGGCGGCGGTGTGCCGGGCGCGTGCCGGGACGGGCTGGCCGCGGGCCCGCAGGATCTCGCCCAGGCCATTGAGCGCCTCGGCCTGGCCGGACTGGTCCCCGATCTGCTGGAACAGGGCCAGGGCCTGCTGGTGAAAGCCGCGGCCTCGCTGATGGCGGCCCTCCCGCAGGTCCAGGTCGCCGAGGTTGGTCAGCGCCCGGGCCTGCCCGGCCACGTTACCTGTCTTGCGGGACAGGGCCAGGGCCTGGCTAAGGTGGGCGTCCGCCGAGACATAGCGGGCCTCACGCACTTCGACCAGGCCGAGGTCGTTGAGCGCATGTATCTCGCCGCCTGAGTTGCCGTCCTGCCGGAACAGCAGCAGAGCCTGGCCCAGGTGGTCGGCGGCCTGCCGGTACCGGCCCTGCTGCGCGTCTATGGTGCCCAGGTTGTGTACCGCGCGTGCCTCGCCGGGCTGGTCGCCGACCTGCCGGTACATCGCCAGCGCCTGCCCTACGTAGTCGGCGGCCTGCTGACGGTGACCCTGGCGCGCGGCGATGATGCCCAGGTTGTTCAGCGCCCGGGCCTGACCCGTAACGTCGCCGATCTCGCGGTACAGGTCCAGCACCCGCCACAGGTGGTCGGCCCCCTGAAGGTAGCGTCCCTGCCGCAGTTCGACCACGGACAGGTTGTGCTCGGCCTCGGCTTCGGCGCCCCTGTCACCGGCCCGCCGGGCAGCCTGGCAGGCGTGGGTGTGCAGGGCAACGGCCTCGGCGTAGTGGCCGCCTTCGTCCAGATAGCGGAATACGGTCGCCGCCAGGCCGGTGGCGTGGCCAGGCCAGTCGTTCCCGGCCGCGTACGCGGCCACGCTGACCAAGGTGGCCAGCTCGCCGTCCAGCCACGCCCGCGCGCTGCCGGCATCCGCCATCGGCGGCAGGCAGGCCACCGGACCGCCCGTCGGCGGCCGGCGATGACGCTCGGCCGGGAACAGCACGTCCATCGCGGCCGCGGCCGCGCCCAGGTAGTAGTCGAGCAGGCGGGTCAGCGCCGCCTGCTGCTCCTGGCCGCCGTCCTGATCCGCGGCCAGCGTCCGGGCGTAGGCTCGCAGCAGGTCGTGCAGGCCGTAACGGCCCGGCCCGGTGTGCCGGACCAGGTGCGCCCGCACTAGCACCTCCAGCTGGCCGCGGACCTCACCAACCGGACCCCCGGTGAGTGAGGCCGCGGCGTAGGCGTCCAGGTCCGCGCCGGGATGCAAGCCCACCAGCCGGAACGTGCCGGCTGCGTCGGCACCGAGCTGCCGGTAGGACCAGGAGAACACGGCCCGCACGCCGGTGCGGGGATCCCCGCCCGCGTCCATCAGCTCAAGCCGCCGCTGATGATCGGCCAGCTCGCCCCGCAGCGAGTCAAGCCGCAGGCCGGGACGCACCATCGCCAGCTCGGCGACCACCCGCAGTGCCAGCGGCAGCCTCGAGCACTGTTCCGCCAGCGCCGCGGCCGCGGCCGGATCGGCGTCGACCCGGGGGCCGATCAGCGCCCTCAGCAGATCCACCGCTTCGGCCGCCGGAAGCAGGTCGAGATCCAGTCGCTGCGCGCCATCCCGTATCACAAGCCCGGTCAGCGCGTCGCGGCTGGTCACCACCACGGCACAGGCCTGACCTCCGGGCAGCAGCGGCCGGACCTGCTCTTCAGAGCCCGCGTTGTCAAGCACCACAAGCATCCGGCGCTCGGCCAGCAGGCTCCGGTAACGCGCCGCCCGCTCGGCGACCTCCGCCGGGATGTCATGACTGGGCACGCCGAGGGCGCGCAGGAAGCCCGCCAGCGCGTCAGCCACCGGCATCGGCTGGTCAGGGTCGTAGCCGCGCAGGTTCACGTAGAGCTGCCCGTCGGGAAAGCGTTCCGCCACCTGATGCGCCCAGTGCACGGCCAGAGCCGTCTTGCCAACCCCCGCCGTCCCGCCGATCGCGGAGATCACCACAGTCCCCGGCGGCTGCCCGCCGGAGGCTTCAAGCAGCGCCGCGAGCGCCGCAAGCTCCCTGGCGCGCCCGGTGAAATGCCGTACCCCGGCCGGCAGTTCCCGCGGTACCACGGCCCCACTGAGTACCGCCGCCTCTCCCGGCCCGGCCAGGGAGGGGTCGGCGGTGAGGATCCGCTGGTGCACCTCCTGCAGTTCGCTTCCAGGCTCGGTGCCGAGCTCGTCGATCAGGATCTGCCGGGCGGCGGAGTAGGCGGCGAGCGCCTCGGCCTGGCGGCCGTCGCGGTAAAGCGCGAGCATCAGCTGAGCGTGCAGGCGCTCCCGTAGCGGATAGCTGACGACCAGTTGCCGCAGCTCGACGATGACCTCGCCGTGGCGGCCCAGGTGCAGATCGGCGTCGATGAGCGTTTCCCTGGCATGCAGCCGCAACTCCTCGAGCCTGGGCACCTCCTGCGAGGCCAGCAGGTCGGACTCCACGTCCGCAAGCGGCCCACCCCGCCACAATTTCAGCGCCGCACGCGCCCGGTCGGCCACCACGTGCCACGAGCCTTCTCGCGCCGCCGCCCGCGCACCCTCCAGCAGGACCTCGCATCGGGTCACATCCAGTTCGTCGGCGGCCACGCGGATGCAGTAGCCGCGTGGCTGGGTGACGATCCGGCCTCCGTCTGCGTCTCCTAGCGCCCTCCGCAGCCGCATCACGTTGTTCTGGATCGTGACGCGCGCCGATGGCGGCGGATCGGCACCCCACAGCGTCTCGGTGAGTTCATCCACCGACACCACCTGGTTGGCGTTCAGCAGCAGCGCCGCGAGCACCGCCCGCTGCTTCCCCCGTGGTACCGGAACCGCTACCTCGCCGCGTCGTACCACCAAAGGCCCGAGCAGCCAGAACTCCGTTTCAATCACATAAACCCTCTGACCACGCGTAAGCCCCCTGCGGCCGCTGCTGATCAAATGCTAACCGCGTGCTGACGCCGCAGGCAAGGCTGAGCTTATGCCCGCCCGCCGCGCATGCAAAGACGGGGAATCGGCAAATGGCTAAAGCCGAAGTCGCTGGTCAACCTGGCAATTCACGGTGACAGGTCCGGCCGTCATTCCGGCCCGATAATGCTGGTCCGTGGCCCTGATACGGCTTGCCCGCGTTCATCGTCCCGGCCACCGACCGTGGCGGCACGCGACCGGCTTTCTCGCCTCACGAGAATATCCAGCTGGCTATATTCGCCGCATTGACGCAAGCGGTCGGCGGGTAATCTCGGACCGTGTCCCCTCGCCAGTGCCTGGTAACGGTTCGATGGCCGCCGCGGCTCTACCTGCGTGACCCTTCCCGGTCCCGCGCCGGAACCGGCTAACCTTACCGCGATGATCAGCGCGGCTACCTGGCAGGACATGGCTACGATAGCGGTGGCTATCCGCGGCCGCCGGGCCCCGCTGGTCTGCTCGCGGAGGCGTTGCGGTGGGTGAGGAGAAGATCCCGCCGCGCGAGGCCGATGAACTTGCCGCGTGCTTCGGTGCCAATGCCCGTGATCTGTTCGGGTACGCCTGCGTGCTGGTCCGCGGGGACCAGGAGCGAGCCGAGGAGCTCGTCCAGGCCGCCTTCGAGGCCGCGTCCCTGCACTGGCGCAGGCTGCGGCGCCTGGCCGAGGAGCAGCGCCATGGCTGGCTGCGGGCCACGCTGGCCCGCGCCTGGTTGCCCACCGCCGAGGCCGCCCGCGGAAAGGAGCAAGCCGACCAGGCCGAGCGGGCCTTCTCCCCGATCACGCTGGAGCGATGCTGGCAGGCCATCCAGAGCATGCCGGAACCGCAGCACACGATCGCGCTGCTGCACTGGCTACAGGACATGAAATCCGGTGAGATCGCCGCCGCCCTCGGCATGGCGGAAAAAACGGTGGACGCACACGTGCAGCGGGCACGACGTAAGCTGATCGCACAGCTCGGGCCGGAGAACCCGTACACCAGCGACGACCCGGATGGAGCATCGTGATGACGGTCGGCGATCGCTGGACCGGCAGCTCGGCCGAGGATGAGGACGAGCTGGCTTCCCGCCTGTACCGGCAAGTCACCGAGCTCCAGCGATCCCGCTTCGGCACCGGGTACGACCTCGAGGCCGGACTGGACAGGTACCGGTCCTGGCTCGGCGAACGCGCCCCGCAGGACGCCAACGGAGGCAACGGGGCCGTAGCCCTGCTGGCCGACCCCGACGAGGATGGCTCCGCGGGAAACGGCAGCGAACCACCGGCCGCCGTCACGGAAACCCTGGCCGCCACCGGCGCCATAGTTTCTGACGGCCCGCTGGCTTCCTTCACGGAGCCTGGCCAGTGGAGTGCGGACCGGGCGGTCACGGAGTTGTATTCGCTGCATTACCGGGCTTTGGTGCGGCTGGCGGCGTTGCTGGTGCGGGATACGCCGACGGCTGAGGAGGTTGTGCAGGACGCGTTCGTGGCGATGCACGGGGGGTGGCAGCGGCT
>Ga0209275_10000983_pt1 | contig 11528 bp, 11 predicted proteins | sample HubBroMetageREF2_FD_188344 | JGI IMG/M metagenome (GOLD analysis project Ga0209275, IMG submission 188344) | Reference soil microbial communities from the Hubbard Brook experimental Forest, New Hampshire, USA - Hubbard Brook CCASE Soil... | ecosystem: Environmental > Terrestrial > Soil >...
AACGCTGCCCTGTCACGGCAGAGGTCGCGGGTTCGAGTCCCGTCGTCCCCGCCACTTTTCATCGATGTTTATAAGGCTCTTATGACATTGATGAAAGTGGCATAGAAGCCCGCGAAGAAACTTCCCAACTTTTTCCCAACTTCAAACAAAAACAGAATCCGGGCCGCGAAATCGATTTGCGGGCCTTATTCCGCGCGATGGGCATAATCCCCCGTCCGGCGTGCGCAAATGCAGCCTTGCCCGGTTTGTCGGGTGATCTCAATCGGTCGACGCAACACTAAACTAGAACCCGCCTGGCATTGAAAACAAAAGCCAGAATCGCTCGCTAGGGCTGGACCAGCCGGAACGCTGCTCTGGCTGAGTATTGACCGGGTACAGCCAAACATGATGGTTCTCCCACGCAAGCAATGTCGAATCAATGCTCTGGATGGTGTTGCATCGACCGGTTGAGCTGGCAGCGTTACTCAGGCAGTTGGGTGGCTGGTCGGTGTCAACATCATCCTTTCTTCACAGTTAGATTCACAGTTAGATTTCAGTTAGATTTCTTGACAGTGTTCACTGCGGAACCTACGATGCGGGCCACATGAAGAAGTGGACTTCATCGATTGGCATTCTGTTCTTTGTAATCGTCTCGATACCTTGCTCAACCCTCGGCCATTCAGACTATTACTCGGACAAAGACAAACATTCAATTGTGGGTAAATGGGATTCCGTAATCCGTACCAACGGCTCTGGCCTTACTCTTGAGTTTCTTTCCGACGGAACGTTTAGAGAAAACGCCGACTTTGAAAAAGAGGGACGGTACGCGCTGAAGGATGACCAGCTAACTACTTACGTATGGGATAGCAAAGAAAATCGGGAGAAGCAGCGAGTTTTCGACCTCAGGCTAAACCGCGACAACATCGCGATGAAGGAATCCAACGGCGCAGTGGAAATCCAGATGGAGCGTGTCTGCAAGGCTAGTTCTGCGCCTGCTGATATTCTCGGGGAATGGTTTTCACCGAATTATCCAGGTGCAGTACCCGTGTTCCCCGCCGATGTACCAGTTCGTTTTCTCGTTTTCGTTGAGTTCACTCGTGAAAAGAAAATCTTCTTTCGGTCAACACCAACGAACTCGAAACGAGGGGAATATGAGCTTTCTGATGGGACGCTGCTGCTGAAATTGCCGAGCGAATCACCGTTGAAAAGTAAGCCGCACGTGAGTTCCGAGCAGACTGACATGCGCATCTCAGCCAAAGGCCCCGAGGTCCCATTCAGGCGGGTGACGGGCGCTGAGTGCGCTGCCCAGCTCGAACCGTCCAAGCAACCGTAGTGCCCTGCTCGTGTTACAGCAAACGCTCTATGCGACACGCCATCCTCAGCTCTAACGGCGGAGCGTTGGGGGCGCTTCGAATGAAAGTCGTCTTAACAACCTCGAAGCAGGCGATTCGGGGATACAATGCTTGGCGTTTTCGAACTCAAAAAGGAAATGTCGGTTAAGTCCGCGCGGTTCGATTGTCACTCTTCTTCAAATGGGAGGCACCTATGTTCGACAGCGTACTCCCCGCTGAGAGCGAGCCGATCAGTGTGGTTAGTTCTCGGTGGCTATGGGCGGCCCGGTGCTTTGCCTCGATTTACACGATTTCTTTGGTCGGAGAATATGTGGCTGAGGCTCATTTTGAGACACTCAACCCCCTAGACGTGTTTCTATTCACGTTTGGTGTTCGGAGCTTGCTCAGTCTTGTACTGCTCTATTTTTTGTTCCGCAGTGAGAAGAAATCACTGGCATTCGCCCTTGGTCTCGGTGAGGCGACAGCTTTCATTGCGCTGTTCGGGGTCGCCTCGCTTGCGCTGTTCTGGCCACTCGGTCGGTCATTCAACCTAGGTTTAGCCATGATAATCTTCGGTCCCGTTGTGCCGCCGTTTGTCGGTATGATGCATCAACCCAACCCACAGCCTGCCACGGAGGGGTTGTTGCTCTTTTCGTCCTTCGCTATCTGTTCGGCGATGCTCGGGTTAAGTAGCGTCGCCGCATTCAGGAAAATGGCGCACGAAGCAAACGGGATGGCGGGACTGAAATTTGCCTTTCGCGCCGGAATATGCTGCCCATTTGTCGTTTGGCTGATATTCATGCTGCTTATCTTTATCTGGCTTGCCGCTGGCGGGGGCATCCACATCTGAGCGTTCCTCTTAATATCTTCCCGCGATAAGAGACGCCTCACAACGCGGATCAGCGTCCGCATCCGCCAATACGAACTGAAATGGGCACCGGATCGCCAGCGGATCAGCACTCGATTCCCGAGCTCGAAATCGCTACAAGGTCAGAATTCTTACCCACAAATTTACCCACTGCGTAAAGATACCTACAGTCCTCTTCAGCGACTTGGCAACCCCGCTAGAATGTAGGTCGCTGATAAGACGTGTATGTCTAGAGTGTCACCCATGTGTCCGGTACAGTGTGTTACCTATGTCTCAGGCCGCTCATGCAAGGAGTTATCCGGCGTGACACGGAGAACTCCAACCCACAGCTCGAATCCCAATCCAGGCATAAGCAATCCAATCGGATTGCAGCGGGCTTCTTTCTGAGCGATTGGATTTGGTGTCTTCGGTGGAGAGAAACGCTTCATAAGGAGAGACAGTGCAAGGACGCAAACTTGGAAATAGTGTACTGGAAGTTTCCGCTTTGGGGCTGGGTTGCATGGGGATGAGTTTTTCTTATGGGCCGCCGAAGGACAAGAAGGAGATGACGGATTTGCTGCGCGCGGCTGTGGAGCGCGGGATTACGTTTTTTGATACGGCGGAGGTTTATGGGCCGTTCACGAACGAAGAGTTGGTGGGGGAAGCGCTGGCACCATACCGCGGTAAGGTGGTGATCGCCACCAAATTTGGATTCGATGTGAGTGGCGACACGCGGCCGGGAACGGCGGGCGTGAATAGCCGGCCTGAGCACATCAAGCGGGCGGTGGAAGGTTCGCTGAAGCGTTTGCGGACCGACGTAATTGATCTTTTGTACCAGCATCGCGTGGATCCGAACGTGCCGATTGAAGATGTGGCGGGCGTGGTGAAGGAATTGATTCAGCAAGGAAAAGTAAAACACTTTGGGCTATCCGAGGCGGGCGTGAAGACGATCCGTCGCGCGCATGCGGTGCAGCCTGTGACTGCGCTGCAGAACGAATATTCGTTGTGGTGGAGGAAGCCTGAACAGGAAGTGATCCCTACGCTCGAGGAACTCGGGATTGGTTTGGTTCCATACAGCCCGCTGGGAAAAGGCTTCCTGACGGGAAAGATCGACGAGAACACTACGTTCGACAAAAATGATTTCCGCAATCGAGTGCCGCGGTTTACGCCGGAGGCTCGCAAGACGAATCAGGCGGTGGTGGATCTGCTTGAGAGGATCGGCAAGCAGAAGGAAGCGACACCTGCGCAGATCGCGCTGGCCTGGTTGCTGGCGCAGAAGCCGTGGATTGCGCCGATTCCGGGGACGACGAAGTTGTCGCGGCTGGATGAGAATATTGGCTCGCTGGAAGTGAAGCTGACCCCAGACGATCTGCGCGAGATTGACAGCGCGGCGTCGAAAATTGCGGTGGAAGGTGAGCGCTATCCGGAGGCGCTGCAGAAAATGACCGGACTGTGATTGGCGCGAGCGCGCCGACTTGCCCCTATTGATCGCCGTGGGACTAGGCGAAACCTAGAACTGCTGTAATGAATGGAACAATAAAATTGAGGAGAATCCTGTGTATAACGCGAAAGCATATTCGGCCGCCAGCGCGAGCTCGGGGCTGACTGCTACAAAGATATCGAGGCGTGAGCCGATGGAACGCGACGTGCAAATCGAGATTTTGTTCTGCGGGATCTGCCATTCCGATCTCCACCAAGTCCGCGACGAGTGGAGCGGCGTGATGCCGACCGTGTACCCTTGCGTTCCGGGACACGAAATCGTCGGGCGAGTGACGAAGGTTGGTGCCGCCGTTAAAAAGTTCAGAGCCGGCGACCTTGCGGCCGTTGGCTGCATGGTGGATTCCGATGGCACCTGCCCGGAGTGCAAAGCGGGCTTGCAGCAGTTCTGCCCGAACTTTACTTTGACTTACAACTTCCCCGATAAACATTTGGGAGGCGTGACGTACGGCGGTTATTCCGAAAGCATCGTCGTGGACGAAAACTTTGTGCTGCACGTGCCCGCGAATTTGCAGCCTGCGGGAGCCGCTCCCCTGCTGTGCGCCGGAATCACGACGTACTCCCCGATGCGCCACTGGAATGTTGGCAAGAGCAAGAAGGTCGGGGTGGTCGGTTTAGGCGGGCTAGGTCATATGGGCGTTAAATTCGCGCATGCGCTGGGGGCGCATGTGGTTGTGTTCACGACGTCGCCGAAGAAAAAGGAAGACGCGTTGCGCCTGGGAGCCGACGAGGTCGTCGTCTCAAACGACGCGAACGAGATGCAAAAGCACTTGGGCAGCTTCGACTTCATTCTCGACGCCGTCTCCGCCGATCACGACATCAACGCTTACGTTAATCTACTGCACCGCGACGGCAACATCGTCATGGTTGGGGCGCCGGAGAAACCGTTAGCGGTTTCGGTATTTTCACTGATCATGGGGCGCCGCAGCCTTTCCGGTTCTCCGATTGGCGGCATCGGCGAAACACAGGAGATGCTGGATTTCTGCGGGAAGCACAATATTGTTTCGGATGTGGAGGTTATTCCGATCCAGAAGGTCAACGAAGCGTATGAGCGGCTGCTCAAGTCCGATGTAAAGTACCGTTTCTCGATTGATATGGCTTCGTTGAAATCCGCGTGAAGCGAATTGGGCGGGAACGAAGAACCGCGCGCGCAGTCAGTGGCGCGAAGAAAGTCGAGATAGAGCGGTGGTGCGATAATGTTCCTCTAATTGTCTGCTTGCTGAACTTCGGATACGATGTGGTGGCATTTGGCACGAATCTGGTTCGGTATTGGTAATGACCGACAAACTTTGGGCGCAGCTCATTGTCCCGCCTGTCCTCACGCTGGCGTGGCTGTTGATAGGGTCGCATATCCTGACGCTTGCCCGGCCGGGCGGCGAACTGGATAAGGTTCGTTCGAAGCTTAACTGGTATGGGGCCGCGGTGATGCTCGCGGTTATGGATGTGGTCTGGTTTCATGCAGAGCTGGAATCGTACAGGAAGGTCTGGGGTGTGTCATTTGTTGAGGTGGCTTTCGCGCTTGCGCTTGTAGGTGCGATTCGGCGCGAAGAGGGCCGGCTGCTCAATTCGGATTGGAAGCGGGTTCTGATGCTCGGGACCGGGGCTAACTTCGGCGGTTTGGTGATCGTATTGATCTTTTGGTTTTACGGCAACTAACAGCGGAGCTTACTTGGCACTTCAATCGCAAGCGGGGCTGGCTGAGATTCGCGATTCGTTGCTGGAAACTTATGCGTGCAACGACGCGATGAACCAGCTGATTTTGGCGGAGTTGGACCCGCGTGCTTGGCGTGCGGAGTTGCCGGCTGAAAAGCGCGGCGGGCGAACGATCGCGGCGATTTTCGCGCATCTGCACAACTGCCGGCTGTCGTGGCTGAAGAATTCGGCGCCGCATCTGAAGTGTCCAGCGCCACTGGACCCGGAGCGTTGCACGATTAAGCAGGCCGCTGCGGCGCATCGGAAAAGTGGGGCGCAGTGCTTGCGGATGTTGACGGATGCTCTGTCCGCTTCGCCGAGTCGGCGTGTGACGAAATTCGCGCGCGGGAGTTGGGCGCAAACATGGCCGGCCGGCGGGACGACGTTTGCTTACATGTTCTCGCACGAGGCGCATCATCGCGGCCAGATTTTGATGCTGGCGCACCAGTTGGGGTATCGGTTGTTGCACACGACTCCGGGCGTGTGGTACTGGGAGAAGCTTTGGAAGGAATCGGGGCTTACGACGCGGCCGCATTGAGAGGCACCTGGATGCGGTGGGAGTCAGCGTCCCAGCCCAAAAAATCGGTATTTCAGCGACCAAAGCCGCGTTGATTTTGTTTCGTCTAAGTCGTCGCTGAAGCACACGACCTACAAAGACCATCGCGCTGTCGCACAGACTTCGTACGCAGGACTGCTCTGGACGCAATTCCATTCTGTGCCTTCCACGTTGCGTCACAATTTGAAAATCACGCCCACCGAGGCCACGTATTCCGGCGGCAGCTGCGACTTTTTCTCACCTGCGCGCCATTAATTTCCTCCAGGCGCAATGTGTGCAATACGGAACAGCTTCGCAATCCTCCCTATGCGGTAATAGCAGAGTTGAGGAGCCTCGACGCTGAAAATTGGCAGGTGCACCATCGGTGACAAGATAAGAGCACAACCAGCGCGAGCCGACTCACCGTGACTTCGTGATCTGTAAGCCTACTTTGGTCGACGCGAGCCACAGCACTCCCCGCGGCGTCAGGGAACTTCGCGCCGTGCCTGTTTTTGAGCCTCCGAACCGCGTTCGCAGAAAGTCCGCGCGTTGCCGTCTCTATCTCGTCTTCGCCCTGGCGTCTCTGCTGCTGTGCCTGGTTCCCGCGAGTGCACTCGCGCAAGCACAAGAATCTGCGCCAGCGATCGCGGGCGCTTCCCTGTTCCAGGGACCTCTTGCCACAACACCCGCTACGGAGTTGTCCGCCAGCGTGGCCGGCACGGTCCTGGATGTGAGCGGCGCCAGCGTTCCCGGCGCGGAGGTCACTTTGCTGGCCAGGGATGGCAAGCCAGCACGCAACATGGTGTCTGCGTCGAACGGCGAATTTACTTTTATCGAGATCCGTCCAGGTTCCTACGTTGTGATGGTCAATGCGAAAGGTTTTGCGGTCTTCACATCCGGCGAGTTCGTCCTTGCGGCGCTGCAGGCTTACGAGATTCCGAACATTTCACTTTCGCTGGCGGCGACGAACATGGAAGTGATCGTGCGTCCCACCGAGCTGATCGCCGCGGAACAAATCAGGGGAGAAGAAAAGCAGCGTCTGGTGGGAGTCTTGCCGAATTTCTACACTAGTTACGTCCCGGACGCCGCGCCGCTCACATGGAAACAAAAATTCGCACTCGCGACACGCGGCACATTCGATCCGGTGGCGCTGATTGGTGTGGGCTTCGCGGCGGGCGTTGAGCAGGCGAACAACTCCTTTGCCGGGTACGGGCAAGGCGCCGCGGGATACGGCAAGCGTTTCGCGGCAAAGTTTGCGGACGGGCGGAGCAGCGACTATTTGACGCATGCGATTTTTCCCACGCTGCTGCACCAGGATCCGCGTTACTACTACCAGGGCACCGGAACGGTCAAGTCGCGCCTGCTGCATGCGATTGGCTCCGCATTTATGACGCGCAGCGACAGTGGCCGCACGGAACCGAACTATTCTTATGTGCTGGGCGATATGTGCTCGGGAGCGCTTTCGAATCTGTATTATCCGGCGGCGAATCGGGGCGCGCACCTGGTCTTCAGCAATGCAGCAGTGGGACTCGCCGGTCGTGTCGGCGGGAATGTACTCCGCGAATTCCTTCCGAAGCATTCGACAACCAACGTGCCGCATGAGGAGACGCCATGAGCGCCAATGGTTGCGCGGAGCGAGCTTCGAACGGACGGAAAAATCGTCAGGCGAGCGTGATCGCGCCCATGTCAATGGCGACCAGCAGAGGCTCTGTCACGGGTTGATAATCGCCTTCGTAGGCGAAGACGCGGCGCTTGGTGGGGATGACGATGCCGTCAATGTTGCGGTAGTCGAATGCGTAGTTTAGGCCGGTGGCACCGCCGAGGATGTCCACGGTGTAATCGTGGCGACACAACAAACCGCTGGGTGCGAAGCAGGAAATCTGTTCGCGGGTGTGGCTCTTGACGTTTTCTGGGAAAGTGACTTTGAGGCGCCGCCAGGTGGAACTCTCGACGTTGATCGGCGCGATCTCTTCCGTCTTGAACCCTTCGCGAGTGTAGAGGAATGGAGTGTTGAGGTAGGTCCACATCGCTTCGCCGCAGAAATACGCCACTTGAATATCGTCCCACGGAGTTTCGCGTTGTTGGCCTGCGAAGGATTTTTCCGGATCATCGCGGGCTTCAATTAAGGTGCCGTCGAGTTTTTTGATTACGACGCGGTTGGGCTCGAAAATCGCGCGCTTGTCCTGGCCCGGGAAATCGATGGTGACGCGTTCGTTGCGCGTTTCGGCGGTCAGGACTACGTTCTTGAGAATGTCTGGCTTCCCTTTGACGTACCAGATGGCGCCGGTGATGGAGGCGGCGACCTTGATCGTTTCCACTTCGTTCCAGCGCGCGAGGCCGCCGTGCGCCTTCACAGCCAAGTCTAATAGTTCGCCCATGGAGAATTCCCTTTTGTGGTTTCGAGTCTTTGCCGCAGCTGCAAAATCTGTACTTTAGCGGCCGAAGCCGCGCCTTCTTCCCTGAATATATGTCGTGGCCGAAGCCACGTCATCCAAAGATTGTCTTGTTGTCATGCAGACTCTGACGCGACGACCTACAGAGGTTCTCGTGTCGTGGCGTGAGGCCTGTCCGATCTGAAAAGCGGAAACTTAATCAGTTTGGAGTTTAGCAGCAGGAGCAGGAAGCGCGGCGAGCAAATCACTGAAACAGCGCGCGACCTTCGGCTATTATTGACCGAAGGGACGATTCATGGCTGACATCGTAGTGGACGCGCTAATCCTGGACCTACTCGAATGGCTAGCGGTGCGGGAGCGCAGCTATGAAGAGGTCATGGAAGCGTGGCGAACTTCGTGCCCGAAACTTCCGGTTTGGGAAGAAGCCAACGAGCGCGGACTTGTGGACATACATGACGCGGACGGGAGCAGCGTCGTCAGAGTAAGTGCAGCGGGGCGCGCAGTTCTGGAAGGCAACAGGCCTCGCGAGGGCCGCGGGCAGTTTCTCAGAATGAAATGAAGCCACGACCTGCAAAGATCCTGCGCGTCCGTAAGAACGAAGAGACCACAGACGTCAGCTAATTCTGAGCCGCGATCTGGAACTGTTCCAGCTTGCCATCCGGCATTTCGAAGGTCCAAGCTTGTAAAGTCGCTTTTGGAAATTTGATGGTGTACTCGCGCAGCTTCATGCCTCCGCGCAACGCCTGGCGAGTCTGGATGAATTCTTCCGGTGTTCCCAGCGGATCCAAGCTGCCAGCGAAGTCTTTTAATGCCTGTTCATTAAAATAGAAATTGGCGTTGTCGGTGAAAAGAGAACGATCTATGGTTCCGTGCTGTAAACCTTCGAAAATTTTGCGCGCTTGCGCAAGCTTTTCTGGAGTCGCCGGATCGTCACTGGCGAGCAGCAACGGCGCAATGCCCGAGGCAATCGCGCCCGAAACATCGGAGGCGTCTTGGTTTGTGAGCACAACCACCGCAGCGCGTTCGTCCGGAAATACCAGATTTTCCGACGTGAAGCCCGAAACCTCACCGCCGTGCGACAACGAACGATGGCCAAGCTTGGCGCTGACATCCACGCCGAGTGCATATTGCGTCCCCAGACCATTCTTGAGCAGAACCTCGGTTTCAAAATCTCGGTAGGAAGCCGGTTTCAGCAATTGCTGATTGATTATCGAAATGTCCATTTCGCCAGGTCTTCTGCAGGCATGGCTAGTTCACCTGCGGCGAAGAGCCAGCCGCTCCCTTCTTTGGGCGCCGGCCGCGGCGGTCCGAGGGCATAACGCATGTAGCCGGTGGGATCAGTGTCGCCAAGCTTCGCCTTATCAGTGTCCGCGACGCTCTTCATGTTCAGGGGAGCAAATATATGTTGCTGCAGAAATTGCAGGAGTGGTTCGCCGCTAACCTTCTGAACGATCAGTCCAGCAATGACGTAGTTCGTATTGCTGTACTGCCATTTCGTTCCAGGATCAAAATCGAGTGGCTTGCGCGCCCAAGTGTCCAGAATCTTCCGCGCATCAACCGGCTGCAACATCATGGGCATCACATAGTCCTGCGGCCAGTAGTCCTGATAGCCGGACGTATGCGAAAGAAGCTGGCGAATCGTTACTTCATCCGCGCGGGTGAGGCCCGGAATAAATTTGCTGACTTTGTCGTCAAGCGAAAGCTTGCCTTGTTCCTGCAGGAGCAAGATGGCGGCAGCCGTGAACTGCTTGCTGACCGAACCAATGCTGTAACGCATTTCTGGCTTTGCGGGAGTTTCAGGATCGAACCGAGCATTCCCGTAAGCATGCAGATAAGCGATCTGCCCGTCCTTCACGATTGCGACGGACGCGCTAGGAACACCCGCCTTGGCGAGCGCGTCGTGGGCAACCTTATCAATCCTCTGTTGTATCTCGATCGGGAGCTGAGTCTGCGCATCGGCATTGGGGCAGGCGAACGCGAGGACCAAAGTTGATAAGGGCAAAGCGGAACATTGTAGCAGCCGCCGCATGGACACCTCCTCCGACAAACGCCGCAGTGTAGCACGGAGCGAATCGCGGGCCACTCGAGCGGAGATTACTGGCTGGTTCGGCATCCGTTTGCGCTGCGGTCCACTACTTCGCGCTGGATTGAGTCGAGCCTTCGGAGACTATTTCTCGTGCGGTGACTTGCGCGGCGGCGAGTTCACGGGCCAGGGATTTCAACGCGAAGTAGATCGTGTGCGAGCGCAGAACGCCTTCCAATGTTGGCGTGGCAGGTGTGGCGTCGACATTGGGCGCGCTGGATGTGGCGGGCGCGACGGAGATGCCCGCTGCGTTTGCTCTCGCGTCCAGCGCCTGAATCGCGGCTGCGAAATCATATTCGGGCGTCCAGAATTTTCCGCTCAAGATTCCTTCCGCGATTCGCTGCAGGGCTTCAGAAATTCCAGCGCATAGCTCGCTGAACTCCGGTTCCCACTGCAGGTCAATGCCTCCACAAAAAGCTCCGTCGCAAGCGGCGTCGAGAGTTTCCACGGCTTGAGACATGCGTTCTTCGTGCTGGAGCAATTTTACGAGAGTAATGCGGCGTGTGGACCAGCGCGCCGGTTCGTAGCGGCCGTGTGCGTAGAAGTCCGTGTTTTGACGCCCCAAAGTTGCGAGGCTCGCGCGCAACGCTTCGAGGTCAACCACGTTCTCGCCGCGAAACTGCAGCAGCAGCGCCGAGAGGAAGGTGTCGAGCTGCAAGAATTTTTCGGCGAGCGCATGCCGGAGACTTTCCATGGCCGTGGAAGGCAAGACGAACTCCGCCACCGCCAGCGCGATGAGAATTCCGAAACAAACTTCCAGGAAGCGGTTGAGCGCGGGTACCCACGGACGTCCGGTGTTCGGGACGAGCATGATGATCGCGATGGTGACGGCGGCGAGGCGTATTCCGTCCTCAAGGTGCAAAATCGTGCACAGAACGATAGTGACAAACACGGCTACGCCAAAGACCAAAAGCTTTTGTCCCGGGACTGCCATAAACGGAATGGAGACGGCGGCGCCAACGGCCGTGGCAGCGAAGCGAATCCAGGATTGCTTAACCGCAGCGCCGAGATTTATCTGCATCACGATCATGGCGCTGATCGCGGCCCAATAGGGCTGGGGCATGCGCAGGAGCGAGGCAAAATACATGCCTAGGCAGCCAGCGAGAGCCGTCTTGATGGCGAGGCGAAAATTCGCCGAGGAGGTGGTCATGTCTTATGGCGCTTGCGCCGG
>Ga0209275_10000984_pt1 | contig 11524 bp, 12 predicted proteins | sample HubBroMetageREF2_FD_188344 | JGI IMG/M metagenome (GOLD analysis project Ga0209275, IMG submission 188344) | Reference soil microbial communities from the Hubbard Brook experimental Forest, New Hampshire, USA - Hubbard Brook CCASE Soil... | ecosystem: Environmental > Terrestrial > Soil >...
CAGCAGGTCTTGATCATGGCCTACATGAACGTCCTGGAAGGTCGAATCGAAGGTTGAGCTAACCAGCATTCCCGTCTTTTTGGGGCAATTGGCGAAAAATAGCACTCAAAATGCCTTGGGCAGGGGGTTGAGTTTGTATCCGCACATGTCCATCGGGTTCCACTATGCCGCTGTTGCCGTGGTGGTCCAAGTTCATCCGCCCGCAAGACCAGTAACCGATCCGCCCATTCGGACAATACCCGTTGACATTTGGGCAATTAGACGTCGGTAATAGCCTGTCTCTCGCGGAATCAGGCTATGCTTGGGCGGTTGGACGAAGGAGTCTGCTTTATGACAACCACTACTCGCCAGGCGTATTGGGGTGTTCTCGTCATGGTTTTCGTCCTCGTTTTCAGCATAGGCTTGTTTGCACAATCAGGACCGGCCGCAGTCTCGACTTCACCTTCTCCAGTTGCACGCGACCTGAACACAACCTTGGCTGAGTTGATGCGCACGGCCCCCGCAACAAGCCAGGACCTGACGAACCTGCAGCAACAGGGCGGGAGACTTCGCTGGGTTACATTCTGGCAGGGAGACAAAGCCCAGAAGGCCAAGGTGACAGCAGCGTTGCGCCGCAATCTCCAATTTGCTGTGCCCGATTTGATTCACGATGCGCAAGCCTCTGGTGGAAGCATCTCCACGACTTTTAAGCTGTATAAAGACTTGACGGTGGTTTGCGAGTCTCTGGATTCGCTGCTCCCCTCCGGTTCGCGCGAAGGTAAAACTGAGCTGACAGCTTTGAGCAACGACCTTTCCGACATGAATCGGCTCAGGGAAGAGTTGTCTTCCTATATTCAGCAGACCGCGGCTTCGATGGAGAGCAAAAATGCTCAGCTAGTATCTTCGGCTGGCCGATCTCCGAAAAGAGTCATTGTGGACGACAACATCCCGGAGAAGCCCTCGCCCAAGAAACGACGCCCGTCCAATCAATAAAGCAGTTCAGATTTGCGAACGGGTTGACCGGAACACCTGAGCCTAGCTGGTGAAAAATCTATTTCGCTCATTGACCTGGAAGTGGTTTTGAGCACTCTCGCCTGGTTGCGACAGTTTAGAGTGCCATCGCTACAATGTGGGTGATTTTGAAATTACGCACGAGCATTTCGAATGCGGTTAGGTTTAGGCCGCTCAAGCCTACTTGATTTCGTGCAAGCGCTGCTGGTATCAACGGCGACACCGATGGCACTACTCCTACTCGGCAACACCAGCTCAGAGAGCAAAATAACTCGTCTCGATGGTCTGCTTTTTCCTATCAATTGCGGGAGAAAATTGATTTGTACCTGTCCCAGTAGGCGTACCCCAAATAAGCGGTCAGCACAAAGACAACCGCACCAAGCCATAAGAATGAGGGCATCAACCGGGCGTTGACTATAACAATTCCTACAACATCGGGCGCAAGGAATAATGTTGCTAACGCCGGGAAGATGCCAACCAGCAGCATGAACCCTGCAACGATCTCAGTAACCTTCACCATCTGGAAAATGCCTGAAGCCCAAAATACTTGCGTGAAGGCGACCATCTTCGCCGGTACGCCTTGCGTTGAGTTGCCCATCAGCAGCCCGCTAATGCCGCTTGCGAGCATGATCAGGCCTAGCAATATTCGGATAGCAATCACCAGATAACGGTTGCGAAAATTCATAACCCTCACACCCTCGACGCTCCGGGCAATTCTTCGCCCGAGAATTGGGAAGCAAGTCTCCTCCCAATCTATACGATTTCTGGCTTTGCTGGACCATTACTGAGCATGTTGAAAATCATAGCACTGTGAATGAGAAGTCCGCGTGCGGGGCCCACTTCCCCGCTAGACGCGCTTATCGTCACCAATTTCACAATCGTCGGCTACTCGGAAACCACGAAGCCGTCGATTGTTGATAAATCCCCATTGCGCTCATTGACTCCGAGGGGGTCGGCCAATTCTCAATGCGCGTAGCGGCGTGGTTACATCAACAACCCTCCTGACTCGGTTCGTGGTTTTCGACAATTCACGAAGCGCGGGCGTATATTGCTCTGGTGAAGAGAAGGAAGGGATTCCGCAAGAAGAAACCACTCACCCAATCGTGGTTGGGCACGAACTCTCGACCGGCTTTTCGCGGCTACCCCATTGCCACCGTGGCCTTCTACGGACCGAACGACAAACTGGCCACCAAAGTCGCCGTTAGCGTGATTCTCACTGAAAATAACGAGCCCGACATTCTCAACCGCTGGTTCTCCGAGGGCGACCTAGACGTACGCCATGATCTCGCCATCGGTGAACAGATTCTGGCCTTCCTCAAGCCTTACGCACCCCGCTCCACCGTGGTCACCGACAGGATTATCGGCTGCCCGCACGAAGAAGGCACAGACTACCCGGAAGGATCTTCTTGTCCCCAGTGTCCCTATTGGGCCGGGCGTGACCGATTCACACACGAACGGATTCAGTGAGCTGGAAAAGAACAGGCCCTGACCATTCAACCAATAGGTCGTGACCGCTATGGTCTGGTTACCTCAACTATCGACTCACTTCCTTGGAGCGTTATGAGCGTCGTATCAAGGAGCATAAATGGCTTTTCCAACAAAATCTGCACTGTCTGCGCAGAAGAGTTCGAGTTGAAGCCGGATGAACCTGGTTTCGCCAACCGTTGCCCGGCCTGTAGTTCCCCCGACCAACTGTCCCGACAGCTAAACGCCAGATGGACGCTGACGAGCTTAAGGCTGCGAGTGAAGTGAGCGAGGCTCGTAGGCAAGGGATGCGCGAGCTACTGTACCGCAAAGATAGCTAAATCGCCGTCCCAGTAACCCACTGGGTGACAGTTGAAGCGTCGCTTCAATGAGCGCTATGGCCTCCCTTGAAAAGAGACGTAACTCACTGCAAACAGGGGTTTGGCGTGGAGCCTCTTTTGATGCTTCGTTGTGACCGGAGTCCGGTCATGCTGACCTGGTTTCGCCAGTTACTCGCGTAAGATGTTCCCGTTCAGCTAGATTGAACTCTTTCAATGTTTCCGCCAGGGCTGACGTCGCGGCTGCCTCTGCGGTATATAAGGGGTCATGTGTAACCGGCTCAGCGAAGGAGGATGATCCTGCCAAGCTGTGGAATGCTGTCAAGAGAGGAAGCGTACCCACGGAAGTCGCACTCGCCAACCGGCCAAAAACCGGAGTCGATTTGTAAAAGGATTGTCAAATCATCAATGCCCTGTTGACTCCCGTTCCTTGCGGGGACAGAATTCCAACGGCTTTACTCGTAGGAGGCGTTATGTCGCGGTCATCCACTCGGTCTCGAATGATATCTCAGGTGTCATCGTCGCTTGAGAAGCGACTTAACCTTTACTCGTTGGCCGCGAGCACGGCTGGCCTGAGCGTATTGACCTTGGCGCAACCAGCGGAAGCCAAGATCGTGTACACGCCGGCAAACATAAACATCACTCAAAACGGCGGCTTGATTTCGTTTGATCTTAATCACGACGGAATCCCCGATTTCGGCTTGAGCAACATCTATACCCACTCAAGCTTTCAAGCTTCTGGTTTTCTGAAGGTCGTGCAGGCTCAGTCAGCCAACGAGGTTTGGGACGTCACGAGCAAGGGCTTTTTGTGTGCTGCAGCCTTGCCGAAGAACGCCCGTGTTGGACCGAAGGGGCACTTTCGAAAAGACCCGACCACTGGTCTCGCCATGGCTTTTAGCAATATGGAGGGCACGTACTTTGGCCCGTGGCGGACGGTGAAGCAGGCTTATCTTGGCTTGAAGTTTGTCGTCAAGGGAAAGACCCACTTCGGCTGGGCACGACTCAAAGGCAACTTTAATTCGTTTCCGTATACGGCCACCCTGACCGGCTACGCCTACGAGACTATACCGAACAAGCCCATCATCACGGGTAAGACCAAGGGACCGGACATCCCGGTCCAGCCAGCGAGCCTTGGACACCTAGCGACCGGAGCCTCGGCAGTTACGGCTTGGCGCGTGAAACAAACAGCAGCAACTGTTCATTAACTCTGAGCGACCCTTTATGCAAGCCAGGACGCAAGCGGCTCAGTCTGGTCACCTCAGTTTCGTTGCTTCCCGTCGGCTGGCGAAATATCGCGTTCACTCATTGAAGGTTTTGAGTTCCCATGGGCCTGTGGCCCACCCATAGGGATGAAAGTCCATTTCTAAGGTCCATTGATTCCAAACAGGTTATGCGCGACTTTCGACGGAGTGTAATCGCCTGGTTTCGTCAATTGAGCTTGGTCACCCCTTTCTTTCAGGTTCCTTTAATGCGGAGCAGGTATCGTATTATGCGAGGGAGTCACATGAAAATCTCGCGGATCGCTGTATTCTTTGCTCTAGTGACAGGTCTTTCGGTTTTCGGGACAGCACAGCCGGACACCGTGTTGGTGGGAGCCGGAGACATCGCAAGTTGTGACGACTTGGCAGGGGCACAGGCTACTGCCAAGCTCATCGACAACATTCCGGGCACCGTATTCGCTGCCGGAGATTTGGCGTATCCGGATGGCTCCGACGAGCAGTTCGCGAAATGCTACGGGCCGACTTGGGGACGCTTTAAGGATCGCACGCGCCCCGCTCCGGGAAACCATGAGTACCACAGCGGCGGCGCATCCGGGTACGTGCGCTACTTTGCAGCCGCTGCGGGCGATCCCAAGAAGGCATACTACAGCTACGACCTCGGCGAATGGCACATCATTGTTCTGAACAGCGAATGTGACGAAGTGGGCGGATGTGGAGCAGGATCGGCGCAGGAACAATGGTTGCGGCAAGACCTGAAGGATCATCCGGTGAAATGTACGTTGGCCTATTGGCACAAGCCCCTGTTCAGTTCGGGAGCAGCACACGGCAACGGCCCCGAAATCAAGCCGCTGTGGGATGCACTCTACGCAGCAAATGTCGAAGTAGTGTTAAACGGGCACGATCACGATTATGAGCGTTTCGCACCGCAAGACCCATCGGGAAAACTTGACCCTCAGAGAGGCATACGCGAATTCGTCGTGGGTACGGGGGGTAAGAATTCGCACCGCACGTTCGCAAGCACCCAACCCAACAGTGAAGTTCATCAGGCGGATACGTTTGGAGTTCTGAAATTAACGCTTCACCCCACGAGCTACGATTGGGAATTTGTTCCGGAAGCTGGAAAGACCTTCAAAGACTCAGGAAGCGGAGCATGCCACTAGTTGTTGTAACATCCCGGTTACACTCAATGACCAACGTCAAAGCGTGTAATGGTCTGTTCTCGGAGGTTGACAGGCTAGAGCCGAATTTGTGTCGCTAGCAGTTTCCTGGATCGGAGCGTGGCTGGGTCACGGTGTGATCTCATAAACGGTGCCGAAACCGTATGTGCCGCCCTGCCAGGTCGTTCCATATAAGTTGCCGCTGTTATCCATCACAACACCGCCAATGGGATATTGAGCGTCCGGTGTACCTTGAAATCGATAGAGTATTGTCTCCTTCCATCCCTGGTCTTTCTGCGAGACAAGCTTGAAGACTGTTCCGCAGCCGCCTAGATCACATACTAGTTGGGTACCAGCGCCCCTGAAGGTTGTTCCATAGAGATAGCCAGGCTTCTCGACAAACAGACCTCCATAGGGTTCATTGCCATCGGTGGCACGCCCAAAACAGTCAAGTGTTGCAAGCCTGTACTGGTGCTTGACGGGTTGAACCAACATGAATACGATGCCGGCGTCCGGTCCGCAACCGCCGCTCGATGTAGTGCCGAGCACGTGACCATCTATCCCGAACACTAGTGGCCCCAAGCCCGGCTGCCCCCCATCATAGTAGTTGAAGGAAAAGACCGACTGGTAGCCTTTGCCGTCCGGTTGAAGTTTGAAGACGTTCCCGTTCGTGTACGCGCCCCCAGCGTTCGTCGTTCCCCACAGCAATCCGGAAGGGCTGAGGCTCAACCCAGCAAACGGGAACGCTCCGTCCGAAACACTAAAGGTGTGAAGTGTTGTGAAAGCCCAACCGTTCTCCCTGTGGGAGAGTCTGAAGATCGTTCCGCACCCACATGAAGGATCGCCACCCGCGACGGCAGTGCCATATAAACTATCACCGTCGTTGTCAACGACCACGTTCCCGAGCGGCTCTGCGCCGTCAGCAAGGTCGTTGAAGCTATGGAGAATTGTCTCCTTCCATATTCTTCCAGGACTGGGACTCAGTTCGAAGACCGTTCCACAGCCCTCGTGGAAAGGACAGCTGTTGCTGTTTCCACCTACTTGAGTGGTGCCGTAGAGGTTTCCGTTCGCGTCAAATACCAAAGGGCCAGCGCTATTCGGGAGTGTGCCGTCGCCAGTGTAGGCGCCGAAGCTGTAAAGCACGGTCTCTGTCCACGCGCCGTTGGAATTGGGTGACAGCTCAAGAACAGTTCCACCACTGTACGCACCGCCCGAGGTCGTAGTGCCGTAGAGATTTCCTTTCTGATCAAAAACCAGCGAGGAGTATGGCCCGTTACCATCGTTGCCTCCGGTGAACGAATACAGGATTTTCTCCGTCGCGGGCCAAGCGCTTATTGCTAACACCATAGCCACTGTTACTCGCACCGCTATCCAGCGCAATTTTCTCTGAGACAATCTCAGACCACCTGTGAACAGAAATCGTTGGACAAACGAGGGACCCTAGCGGGGTGGAAGTATAGCACCGAAACAGTTTGCGGTCCGGATTTCGACGCAGAGCACGCGAACCGAGTCGGTTGTTGACGCTAAATCCCGATTACGCTCAAAACCTCCTCAATGAGCGAAATGGCCTGCTAACAGAAGTTATTCGTTCGGAGGTACCGCCACGGCGACTGCTATACGCTTAGACCGCAACTCTTTGCACATTGACAAGCCAAGGAAACGAGGACAAACTTGTTCGCGCTTTTCAGGTATCGTCTCCGGGGGTAAAAGACTCGTTGCAGACCGCTAGGAGGACTCATGGCCACCCCTCAAGAACGCTGTCAGCCGATCATCTTTTCTGTTTTTTTGTTTCTCGCCTTTTTCTTGCTCTCGGGTATAGCCAGCGCCGCGCCTTCCATCACCCTGTCTAAAAAGTCTGGACCGCCAACGAGCAAGATTCTCGTTTCGGGCCGTGGCTTTGAGCCAAACGTAGGAGTGGACATCTTCTTCGACACGAAAGACAAGGCACTCGTGGTCACCAACAGCGAGGGAGAATTCCACGACGCAACAATCTATGCGCCTCGCACTGCCTATCCTGGCAAGCATTGGGTCACCGCTCTGGAGCGGAACAACGACCGGGGCGCTCAGAAACCGTTCATCGTGCAGACCGACTGGAGCCAGTTTCATTTCGACCTTGATCACAACGGGATGAACCCGTATGAAAATGTGCTAGGCCCCAAGACAGTCGGCGAGATCGACTTAGAGTGGAAATTCCCGACCGGAGGAATAATAGATTTTTCCTCGCCTGCGGTGGTGGATGGAGTTGTGTACGTCGGCTCTTACGACGGCAATGTTTACGCGCTGAACGCGCGCACCGGTGACAAACGGTGGACCTTTACTACTGGTAATCAAGTACTTTCCTCGCCCGCCGTGGCGAATGGGGTGGTTTATGTTGGCTCAGGCGACGGCAACGTGTACGCGTTGAATGCCAGCACTGGCGCCAAGTTGTGGAGCTACACCACCGGCTGGCTTGTGTATTCCTCACCCGCTGTAGCCAACGGTGTGGTGTACGTTGGCTCCTACGACGGCAACGTCTATGCCTTGAATGCCATGACGGGTACCAAGTTGTGGAGCTACCAGACCAATTCATACGTATACCTTGCTCCGACGGTCGATGACGGGGTGGTGTACGTCGGGGGAGTTTCTGGCAGCATGTATGCTCTTGACGCCAGCAGCGGAGCCCAATTGTGGAGTGACACCCTCTCTGGGTTTCTGCTTTCCTCAGTGGCACTGCATGACGGCGTCGTATATTTCGGCTGCACAGACTACAAGCTCCATGCCTTGAGTGCTGGCACAGGGACGGAGCTGTGGAGCTACTATACCGGCGGCCAAGTGAGCTCCTCCCCGGCGGTGGCGAATGGAGCAGTTTATTTCGGTTCTCTAGACGACAACGTGTATGCTCTCAACGCGAGGACGGGCGTCCGGTTGTGGACGTTTGCAACCCGCAATCAAGTGTATTCCTCTCCAGCAGTAGCGAACGGTGTAGTCTATATAGGTTCGTCCGACGGAAATCTGTACGCCCTGAACGCCACCACCGGTGCTCTATTGTGGAGCTACAACACCGGCAGGTTTCTTGATTCCTCTCCTGCCATAGCGGATGGGACCGTCTATGTCGGCTCCGACGACAATAATGTTTATGCCTTCGGTCTGCGCCGTGGCGACGAGGTAGTGTCCAAACGCCCCAATCTGACAACGCTTCGACCCGACTGGAATATCAAGGTGTCCTCGGTCGAAACTGCATCGCGCCATTGAAAGATCGGGCTTCCTCGCCAGACTGTTTTCGACGCCAGTGGCGATTCGATAAACTGTCGCAAAATCCCTATTACACTCAATGACCAGGCGGTCAAAACGTGCGATGGCCTGTTTTCAACAGCTATCGACCGCGATCGTCATAAGGGCGTAATCTCTGCGAGCCGAAATCATAGACGGGAATCGCGTTATCGAGAGCTACCTTGGTGTGATGTTCGCAGCTGGAGCGGACGCGTCATAAAGAGCACGCAATTCGTCCACGGCATCCTGAGCAGGTTTTGTAAGGCTGCAGCCAATCCTTCCTTCCACAATCGTGGTGCGAATAAAAGAAGGAAGAGAGGCCGGTGGCTACTCCGGCCTATATGGAGGATTGGGTGGCGGGATTGGTACTGCGGCGATTGAAAAGAGACATCGCCAAATTAGTCCGCTAATCGGGAGCGAGCAATACGCGTGATGCTGTAGGGGGGCGGAGAAAGGGCCGGAGAATGCGGAGGCGTCTGCACCATTTCCAAGCCAGACGTTCTCCGGCCCCCATGCTCCGAACATCACATCAGAAACTCACCCGCAGAGGACACTGGCAGAAGTAACAGGAACAGCGGAAATATGTGACAGTGTGAGAAAGAAAAGGCCAGACGCTGTGGATCGTCCGGCCTAAAATCAGGAGAGGATGGTGGGTGCGGTCGCGAGGGTCCGAATGTCGGGGCGAATAAAGATGATTTGCCACCGACGCTTGCCCATGACCGCTATTCGCGTTGTGGATGCCACGAACAATAGCGCAGGTGTCGGTTGCGGACAATACAGCGAATACCGTAAGCACGTTTCGTGACACATCGAACGCGGCCACTGCCTTCCAAGGGGAGGTAGCATACAGCGTGTAGGGTATGGAAGCGCCTTGGGCGTCGCTTTAATCTAAGTTGGGGTGCTTTATGGCTACAGCGTGCCCAGGATACCCGCAACGAGTCCGACATGAACTGACCGAACTCATTCAGAAGCAGATCGCCTCGATAGAGAAGGAAACGTACGGCGGCGCAACCGACAGGGACCGGTGGGAATATGAAGAGCGTCGGAGGCGGATTGACGAATTGCACTGCGAACTCCAGCGCTTAACCGCCGCCGCGTAACCTTGGAAAAGGCGGATTCGCGAACTGTGCGAACAGGCCGTAGCATCGCGAGACTCGGCCCAAGCTGAGGCATGCGCTCCGCGAACACCTCGAAAGCATAGTGGCTGAGTACCCAGTGACCTCGCCAGGACCGATGGAAGCTATGCTGCTTTCCCAGGAAGTTTCCAGTAAGTTCGAGAGCGTCTGAGGTCCGGACGGACATGCCTCTCAAACACGATCCCGAGCTTGGCAGCTGCCCGCCTCATCACCTTTGGGCCGATCCCATTTAATGCGCCCACATTTCCGAAGCGCACAATTTGCAGCTTGACAGATTCTTTACCAGCCCGCGTTCCTCAAGGCGTGGCAACTTTACGGCATGATACAGACGTGGGACATACAAGTCACATGGGCGCCATTGACACCGGGTCAGAGGCAGGTCAGCATTTCGTCGAAAGCGGGGTCGGTACTTCCCAACCCGACGACCAAGCTGAAGCCAACCGACAATTAAGGAGAGCTATATGAAGAAATTTGTAACCTCCCTTAGATTCCATTTAGGTTACGTGTTGTCACTAGCCACGTTACTCGTAGTCGTAAGCGGGGCCGGAATGCTAATCCATTCCCAGGAAGGGCGTTCCATACGACGCATACTCCCGCCGATCGGCGTAACCACCTCAAACCTGAACCCACTGCAAATCGCGGTCCTACATTGGTTCGACGCCAACCTAACGACAGGCTTTCCCACCGGGAAAAAGAGTAGTCAGAGCCCCGAGGGCATTGCCTTTGATGGGGCCAACATCTGGGTAACCAACCCAGCCGACAACACGGTCACCAAGTTGTTCGCGAGCACCGGTGCTAATCTGGGCACATTCACGGTCGGAGCGTCGCCTGCTGGCGTGGCCTTCGATGGGGCCAACATCTGGGTAACGAATGCGAGTGGAAAAAGCGTGACTGTACTACGGGCCAGCGATGGGAAGACTCTGAACACGTGCTCCGGGTTAGGCACCCTAAACGGCCCTTGGGGGATAGCCTTCGATGGACTCAACGTCTGGATCGCAGACTTCAATACCAACAAAGTCAGCAAATTGCTGGCCAGCACCTGCCAGATCCGATTCACACGCTCCACCGGACGGGGTCCCTGGGGCGTCGCGTGTGATGGGCCGAACATCTGGGTAACGAACGCTACTGATGGAACGGTCACCGAGTTCCTGGCAAGCAACGGCACTACCTTGCACACAATCACCGTGGGGCGTGGGCCGGGTGGAATTGCCTTTGATGGAGCAAATATTTGGGTTGCTAATGCGGGTGATGGCACCGTAACCAAGATACGTGACAGCGACGGCACCGTTCAGGGTACGTTTTCTGTGCCAAACTTTCCCGAAGCTATCGTATTTGACGGGGCCAACATTTGGGTGGCCAACGGTACGGGCAGCTACGTGACCAAGGTTGCGACGAACGGCACCATTCTCGGGACATTTACCACTTTAACTTTTCAGGCAGCTTCCCTTGCTTTTGACGGGGCGCACATCTGGGTCAACGGCGACGCTAGCGGAACGACTGTTTCTAAGCTTTAGTATCAGAGGTCGCCCCACCCGGGCGCGTGAAATGCTGAACCGCGGTCGGTGGTGGGTGCAAGACCAGTCTTTAAGACTCGGCAATATGAAAACCGGATTCTTGGCGAAACATCGCGGTTACACTCATTTACCTGCCCAGCCATTCTCAAAGAGTGTAATCGCTGATTTCGCCAGTTGGAACAACCGCGACCCGCTACAGGAGTTGTTGTATAGCTCGCTGGAGTGCGTGGGATGCCCTCGCCGGTCTGTCTATGCTCCCTTCACGTTCCGAAGGGTAAAAGAAAAAATGGACAGTCCCCACCCGCAAGAATGCCACTTTAAGCTTCCCTTAAGGTTGGTGGTTCATAGTGGTGGGGTCGGATGGGGCCGGAAATGGGGCACTCTGGTAGCGACTGTGAGAACGTCACAAGCTTTCGATGGAGTGCGAAGATGACTAACTTATTTCGCAAATTGTGG
>Ga0209275_10000985_pt1 | contig 11524 bp, 9 predicted proteins | sample HubBroMetageREF2_FD_188344 | JGI IMG/M metagenome (GOLD analysis project Ga0209275, IMG submission 188344) | Reference soil microbial communities from the Hubbard Brook experimental Forest, New Hampshire, USA - Hubbard Brook CCASE Soil... | ecosystem: Environmental > Terrestrial > Soil >...
AAGGTCATCCTGAATACGATTCGACGGTTGGAGCTACCGCAAGATTTCAGCGGAACTACAACGGCAAACAGCCTGGTGACCCCAAAAAGGCAGCTCAGGCGATCGTCCAGTTGACACAAGAACGGAACCCTCCGTTGCGACTCTTGCTCGGCAGCGATGCGTACGCCGCCGCGGAGAAGAATGACCTTGCACGATTAGAGGAAGCACGAATTTGGAAGAAACTCAGCGTCTCCACCGATTTTGAGACGAAGTGAAGAAGCACGGACGCTAGTTGGCGCTTCAGTCCTAGTTGAACCAAACCACAGCCGCGCGTTCGGGAACGACCTGCGGCACGCTCCGCACTGAAAAACGCCGCTCTTGGCGCCGCTCGGCCATAAGCTCACAGACCCGAGTTGTCCGCTTCGCGTGAAATCAAACGATAGCAGCAGCTCTTAATGAAATGGTAGAATCTCGTGCGGGTACTTTCTTATGACCTGGCAATGGACTCTTAGCCCGAGAATCGCTGGCAAAGCGCTTCACAGGCAAAATGACAACGAACTGTGGAAATCCAAGGAAACCGACACACTTTATTACACAGTTGCACATTCGTCATTTTGGATGAAAGGGAACAGAGCCGTAGACAAGTCGTAAAATCAGGCACTTGCAGGTAGAGCCGGGATGGCGGAACTGGCAGACGCAGCGGACTCAAAATCCGCCGGGCTTCGGCCCTTGGGGGTTCGACTCCCCCTCCCGGCACCAAACCTAAACCCCACAGAAAAAGCAGCTAGCTGGTGCTAACTCACCGCATGAGAAGCACTCCGTCGCAGACGCAGCGGACCTTGCATCCTCAACTAGCCACGAGCGCCAAATCTATCCTGCTGAAAACGTGCAGTTTATCTAAAATACAGGGGTGAGCATGGCTTCCACATCTGTTACACATTTTCAGGCTCTACGCCACTTCTAAGAAAAAAGCGACCGCCCGGTGAGGGCCGTAGTGACGGCGGATGATGAGAGACGTGTTCGATAGATGTCCACGTAAGAATCACTTGTTGAAGGGGCTACTGAGCTATTACCGTTGGGGTCGAACCCGATGATAACGGTACTGTCGGAGCTTGAAGTGGCGGTTGAGGTAAGTGCCCTTGGAATCGGCGGCGAGGAAAGCGGTGTGCTCCTCGGCGGGCACATCGAAGTATTGATAGACCGCTCCACTTTGTCTAAATTCCAGTTCCAGCACCTGTTGTTCAGGAGCATAGCCGATGCTGGCGATACTGCTGGAGTCTACAGGAACTCGCTGCATGCTTTCTTGGATGCGGATGAACCTAGCAAGGATCGGGGGCGGCAGCTTCTGCTTTCAAGCTCAGGACAGCAGCTCCTCGATGCGGTTGACCGGATAGTCCGCGACGCGCATCAGCAATTGTCGCAGATAGGCTTCGGGATCGAGACTGTGAGTTTAGCCGAGCCATCAGGCTGTACATCGCCGCTGCGCGTTCTCCGCCAGCGTCTGATCCGGGAAGTTCCAGACCACAAACCGGACACGAAGGCTGCGCACGCCATCAGCGGCGGCAAAATCCGCAACCTTCAAAAGGCGTGTGAGAGTTCGATTCTATCCGTGCGTAGCATGTTTTGCTCTGGCGTTGAGTTGTCGTCACCAACATCGATATGTGTCATCACTTCCTGGTGTGGAATGGCGTATTGCAACACCTCAATCCACTGCGCCCCGAAGACCGCGAAAATTCGAGTCACGCCCACAAGCAAGACATTGGCGCAGCAACAAGACGGTCGCCGAAGGGGACCGGCCTTCCGCCATCGTAGAGAACCACTCCCAGCTTGAAGTTATCGCCGCAGGCCTCCGCCATTTTTCTGATCCCTTTGAAGTCACCCGCATTCACGGTGGCGCTCGCCTTGACTTCGATACCGACCAATGCACCTCTCCCCGTTTCAATCACCAGATCAACCTCGTCCTGATCTTTGTCCCGGTAGTGGTACAAAGCGCAGCTCTCGCCGAACCACGATACCTGTTTCAACACCTCAGAGAAAACGAATGTCTCCAGCAGCGGTCCGAAGCTTGAACGGTCTTTCGCGATCCGTTCCGCGGTAGCCCCCAACAGACTGCCGAGTAGACCGGAATCCAGGAAATGCAACTTGGGCGTCTTTACCAACCGCTTCAATGGGTTCTGAAACCACGGCCCCACCTTTCGGACAAGAAACAACTGCTCCAGAATCGCGACGTACTTCCTGGTCGTCTTGTCATCAAACCCAACTTGGGCGCCCACCTGCGTGAAATTGGTTGGCCTGCCAGAGTGGTGGGCGAGAACCTGCAGCAGCCTCGGCATTTGATCAAGCTTTTCCACATCGGCAATTTCGCGAACATCCCGCTGCACGATGGCTCTTATGTAATCCCGTGTCCATGTCTGGCGTCGCTTTGGATCTTCACGCCGCAGCATTTCGGGGTAGCCACCTATCAACACGGCGTGTACTAGGTCTTTGCAGATCATTAGCTCCGCGGGTTTGCCGAGTTTGCCATCGAAAGTGCTCTGAGGAAACTCGTCTTCTTGCCTCGAATTTCAGCGCGTGAGAGGGGGAGAGGCTCACAATCTCCATGCGGCCGGCTAGACTCTCTGAGACCTGAGGTAGAGTCAGGATATTGGCTGAGCCCGTCAACAGAAACCGGCCGGGCCGGCGATCATCATCCACTGACTTCTTGATAGCCCGGAGAAGGTCGGGCACTCGCTGTACTTCGTCAATGGTCGTTCGATCGAGAGCACGCACCAACCCAGTGGGGTCGCTGCGTGCCGCGGCCAGAACTGTGTCGTCGTCCATGGTGATGAATTCGCGATTGCCCGCGACCAAATCGCGAACCAATGTGGTCTTGCCACACTGACGCGGACCCGTAACCATGACACCGGCGTGTCCTTGAGCGCGGTAGCCACCAGTTCGGCGGAAAAGCGAGGAAAGAGCGCGTGATCGGTCTCGTCCATGCCGGGCGAAGGCTCCGTCTGATTCGGATTAATGGCCCGTCTATTTCGGATTATAGACTCGTCTGATCCGGAACGGAAACTGAACGCTGCCCGGGATTCATTCCGACTCGTGATCAAGGATTCCGATCCCTACCCTGGTTTTGCCGGGCGGCAGTCGATACCATCTGACCTCGCGTGTCATGTTCAGCTTCTCCACAACAACGTCAACATCGAGGAAATTTGTCGGAAAAAGGCGGCGCGAGATGATTTTTGAAAAATTCGTGAAACTTACACAGTGACTTTCACATTTTCACATTCGTGTTCTAGCTATGTAGCTTATTTTTAAGTACTTAACAGCAATACGCAGCGGACTCAGAATCCGCCGGGCTTCGGCCCTTGGGGGTTCGACTCCCCCTCCCGGCACCAGCACCTTATCCTGTATACAGCTTGAGGTTTATGCTGAATCACCTTTGAGTTTTTCGCTCTTCGGACTAGGCCGTTTCTTTGTTGTGTCCGGTCGAATACACTGTGGTTCTTCTGGTTCAGGCGGAGAAGTGGGGGATGGGTTTGATCTCGGAATTTCCTGTCGAAGATCTCCGCGCTAATTTTCCGGCGCTCGTGAAGGGCGCGGACTTCGTCTTCTTCGACAACGCCGCCGGCGCGCAAATCCCGCAATGTGTCTTGGACGCGGTCACTTCGCACCTTGTGAATCGCAACGTTCAGCGCGGCGGACCCTACGAAAAGAGTCAACAAGTTGACGCGGCTGTGGCCCACGCACGCGAAAGCGTTTGCGATTTTATCAACGCCTACCACCCGGACGAGATCGCGTTTGGCATGAACGCTACCTCTTTCATTCGTCTGGTTAGTTTGGCTGTGGGTCAGGTGCTCGGCGACCGGCGGCAGATCGTCGTGACGGATATGGATCATGAGGCCAATATCGCGACCTGGCTGGCGCTGCAAAGCCAGGGAGCGCAGATTCGATGGTGGTGCGTTCGGGACGACGGCAACCTGCATGTCGACGATCTTCTGCCGTTGCTTTCGCCCGCCACCCGCTTGGTGGCGTGTACAGTCGCTTCCAATGCCATCGGAACTGTTGTGGACGTCGCGGAGGTTGCGAGGCACGCCCACGCCGCGGGTGCGGAAGTATTTCTCGATTGCGTCCACTACGCGCCCCACGGCGTGATCGACGTCCAGAACTTTGGCTGCGACTATCTTGTCTGCTCTGGCTACAAGGTGTTTTCTCCGCATATGGGCTTTCTTTGGGGACGCCGGGAACTATTGGAGAACCTGCCTACGTTCCGGGAAGACTTCATTCCTGACAAGCCGCCCGCCAAGTTCGAAGTTGGTACGTTTGTCTACGAGAACGTGGCTGGAATGGATGCCGCGTTGGCTTATCTGGCAAACTTGGGCGAGCGGCTTAATCACGGCGCCCCGCCCGTATCACGTCGCGCCCTCTTGGTTCGCGCCATGGACGAGATCCGCGCCTACGAGCAGGTACTCTCTTTCGAGATGCTTCGCGTCCTCGAGGAGGTGGATGCCAAGGTTTACGGTGTTCGTGAGCCTGGCAGAGTTTCCCAGCGCGTGCCAACTTTCTCCTTCAACTTAAGAAGTATTTCCCCCGCCACGGTGGCCCAGGATCTGGCTCGAAACCATATCGGCGTCCGCGCCGGCCATATGTACTCGCCGCGGCTGATGAAACGGCTTGGGCTCGACCCGGAAACCGGTGCCATACGGGCCTCCCTCGCGCATTACAACACAATCGAAGAGGTTCACCGGTTCAAGGAAGTCCTGCAACGGATCAATGCATAGCAAGAGGATCGAACAAGAGAGTCCCACGAAGACCTCAGGATCACATAACGCAAAACCATTCTTCTAACTCCCGTTGCAAGCCCCGAAGTCACAGCGGCGAGAGTTCGTCCTGTTTTTGATCTTCTTTTTCTTTTAGGAATCTTCTCTCCAGGAATTGTTTTGCCAGATCCCGGCCACCCATGCCAAAGGCAATGGCGAGGCCGAGCATCAAGGCCCCAAAGGCAATCGCGAAGGCGATCAGTATGGTCCTCTCTGCCAGTCCAAGCTGCTCGAAGGCCATCGTCACTGCAAAAATGACAATGATTGTCCGGATCAAGGTTGCTAAAAGCCCAGGCGATGGGGAGTCGGCATTGACCGCTGCCAGCAAAGCAGCCCTGGAAAAAAAATTTGCCGCGACCAATCCGAAAAAGATAATGAACAGCGCCACGAACAGTCTGGGCAAGTAGAGGAAGAATCTTGAGATGTACTCCTGCAGTCCGACGATCTCGAGCACCTGCACTCCGAGCAGAATGAAGCCTAGCAATACCACCCAAAACACAACTCGGCTCAACAGTTCGCTGGACGACGGGAGCGCCAACTTGTTCAGGATTTGAGTGGCTCCGGCATTGTCAGAAAGCTTGTCGAACTTTGCGATCCGCAGAATACCCCGCACGACAACTTTCAGGGCGTAGGCGATCACCCACCCCAAGAGCGCAACGATCAGCGTCGCTAGCAGACGGGGCAGAAGGTGCGCGAAATTCCTGGCGAGCTCCTGCATCGCGTGGTTCAATTCTCCGACGATCATTTCCCACATATTGACCTCACTCTCATGCATTCCACAGATCAAGCAAGTACGGTTTCAAGCGCTCGAAGGTCAGACAGAGCGCTTCGACATTAGCTTCCACTTCCTGTCCCGAGGCGTCGCGGTTTTCCAGGAGAAAGGTGTACACCTTGCCGCGATAAAGAGGAGCCAGAGCCTGGATGATGTGGTCTCGATTGATGACCGACTTGTAATACGATGCGGCAAACTCATAAGCCGTTCTTACCCAAAGCTCGTGAGAAAAGCGAAAGTCATCTTCTGTCAGCTTGGCAATGCCTTGAACCTCGGCTAGCGTCTGAGGCGAAAGGATTGACTTGAGAACCGGTTCAAGTTCTGCAACGCCCGAGCCGAATTGTTGATAGAGCCGTCTTCGGTTCACGCGAATCGGTTCCACGGTTAAGTCGTGCTCAGCGCCAAACGTGGGGATAGGTTCGGTCGCGTGGTTTGTACTCCAGAGTTGAAAATTGGGTTCCAACGACGAAAACAGCGTGCCCACAGTCTGCCGCATCGCGGGTACGAGATCGGCCGAACTGCGATCCAGATGCTGTTTAGTTCCGAGGAAAGTCTGGCCGAGTCGGAACGCGCCGGCCATTGCAGCGAGGGTCACTCGCATCTCGGTGCCAACGCCGCCTGCTCCGTGATCCCAAACCTGCTGTTCCAGAAGATGACTGCCCAGGCGTCCGGAGAACGCGAATTCAACCGCGTACGGTTCCCGGAGCCGCTTGGCATACAGCGCCCGGGTCATTGGGTAGACGAGGTTTCGCAGCAGTAATCCATCAAACTTATGCCGTCGGTAGAGCGGAGTGATCAGGTCGAAATCCTCACCGTAGACGGGCCGGAGAAGCCGCTCAATCCACTCTGATGTGATGTTTGTCGATTCTGGCGAAACGATTGCGCATGCTTTGGCGCGCAATAATTCTGCGGCCGCTAGAATCGTGCGCAAGGCAACTTCGGTTGCGGGATCGTCTCCATAGATCGTGCTGATGCAGTGCAGAGTTCGCAGAGCATACAGGTCTGAAGAACGCTGCAGGTCATTGATCGAGGCTGCGGCGATGACCTCACGCGTGCTGTCCTTCGATCCTCCGTCCGCATTTACGATGACGACACGTTCCCGGGGAAAATACTTCAGGAGTCCAACTCGAATCGCTTGTACCGTTTCTCCGACCGTCTTGGCATTATTGTGCGTAGGCACGCCGACGAGGAGGTCTACCTCGCCAACGCTGATCAGTTCGCGAATAAAGTCATCGGAAAGAACGCTTGTGTCGTCCAGACGAAACCCCTGTCACACCTATTCTGGCCTTCATATCCTCAGTTATATCCGGCGCAAGCGGAACCAGTAGAACTGGTAGGGGCCCATAGTCAGCAGATAAGGCAGGTCCCCGATGCGCGGAAAGATATTCCGGCCGAACATTTCCACCAGAATATTGCCCTTGTAGCGGCGCAGGTCGAGTTCCACGGCCTGAGCCGAACTGGAAAGGTTATTGACCACGAGTACCGTTTCATTCTTGAGTTGCCTCACATACGCGAGAACGCGGTGGTTCGCGGGATGCAGGAACTCTATGGAACCTCTGCCAAAAACCTGCGTGGATTTCCGGGTTGCTATGATGCGTTGCATCCACGCGAGAAGCGAATGCCCGGATCGCTTTTGCGAATAAACGTTGACCGCGGGATACCCGTATACGGGATCGAGAATCAGCGGCGAATAAAGGCTCTCGGGATCGGCTGAGGAAAAGCCCGCGTTCCAACCTCCGTCCCACTGCATCGGCGTACGCACTCCATTCCGGTCGCCCAGGTGGATGTTATCGCCCATCCCGATCTCATCGCCATAGTAGATGATCGGAGTTCCGGGCAGCGACATCAGCATGCCAGTCATCAGTTCGACTCGCCGCCGGTCATTATCCAGAAGCGGTGCAAGCCGCCGTCGAATGCCGAGGTTCAGCCGCATCGCTTTGTCGCCGGCGTAAGTATCGTACATGTAATCCCGTTCGATGTCGGTCACCATCTCCAGCGTCAGTTCGTCGTGGTTGCGCAGGAACAAACACCACTGGCATGAATCCGGGATCTCCGGAGTTTGCTGAAGAATATCCATGATCGGCTTGCGATCCTCGAGCTTCACGCCCATAAACATCCGCGGCATGAGAGGGAAATGAAAAGCCATGTGGAACTCATCGCCATTGGCAAAGTACGGTCGAAGATCGGCCGGCCATTGATTGGCCTCGGCAAGAAGCATCTTTCCTGGGAATTGTTGATCGAGCTTGCTGCGCAATTCTTTGAGCACCGCGTGGGTCTCGGGCAGATTTTCGCACGATGTTCCCTCCCGTTCGACGAGATAAGGAACCGCATCGAGCCGGAAACCGTCCACGCCCATCTCGAGCCAGAAACGCATGATCGACCACATCTCTTCCCGGACGGCAGGATTGTCATAGTTCAGGTCGGGCTGGTGACTGAAGAAACGATGCCAATAATATGACTTGGAAACCGGGTCCCGCGCCCAGTTCGAAGTTTCGGTATCGAGGAAAATAATTCGCACGCCACGATAACGGTTGTCGGTGTCGCTCCAGACATACCAGTCCCGGCGTGGGTTGTCCGGGGAGCTCCGCGATTCCTGAAACCAGGGGTGCTGATCGGAGGTGTGGTTGAGCACCATCTCCACGATCACTCGTATCCCGCGCTCGTGGGCAGCGGTGAGAAAATTCTTGAAGTCGTCGAGCGTGCCGTAATTGGGGTGGACCGATCTGTAATCGGCGATGTCGTATCCGTCATCGCGGAGCGGCGAAGGAAAGAACGGCATCAGCCACAACGCATTGATACCCAATTCCTGCAGGTAATCCAGTTTCTCTGCGAGCCCGCGGAAGTCCCCGATCCCGTCGCCATTACTATCGCGGAAAGTGCGGACGTGCACTTGGTAAATGATCGCGTCTTTGTACCAAAGCCCGTCTTGCATCAAAGCCTTTGCTCCTAGTCACCTAATTATGCACTTTCGGCGAGAAATGATTCGGTTGAGTCGCCGGTGGCTAAGTGTACACACCAGGGGTGGCGCTGGGGACGAGTGCGTGTAAGGCTGGGTGCGGGCCGCAGGTCGAAATCCAGGACGTGGTCGGCGCTACCACGATGAGAACCCGCGCCAAATAAAAACGTCCTAAACTTTTCAGTCTAGGACGCCTCGGCAGCCCTCCCCCAGAACTGCCAAACTACCCTCTCATCGTAGATGGGCCACCCCTGGGTGTAAACGTCACTTTGGTAATCCACATTTGATGGAAGTAATGCGAAAATTGCTCTCGAAAGTAATTGCGCAATCGGGACGTTAGTTCGATGTTTTGCTGGTAGCAAAGGGTATGCGCGGGAGAAGCTGCGATTTTCACAGGTTACTTCAAGCAGGGCCAATTTTTTGCACAAGCTCCGCAGGCAGGAGCCAACCGAATCACTGTTTCTGCCAACTCTGCCCGGCGTCAGCAGTGATCCAGATTCCTTGGACGGAAGTGGTCACCTTGCCGTGAAGAGTATCGGCGAATTCGACCCCTATGATGTCATCTCCGAGAGCCTCGCCATTTGCGACTGGTCGCACCTGCGTCCAGTGCTGCCCGGCATCGGAAGAATGGAAAAGCGCGCCGGCCGCGCCTCCCACCCAGATCTCCAAGCCATTCGCTGCCAGCGCTCGAAAGATGGTGTTGTCCGCGACCTGAATTGTCTGCCAGCTTCTGCCCGAATCACGAGAGCGCTCTAATGTCCCATCCGAACTCAGCGTCCACCGTGGCGGGAGGTTCGTCGACACCAAGGGGACGACAGCAGCACCCGAAGTTTCTACTTGCGCGGTATTTCCAGCAGCCTTTATCGACTGGGCGTCTTGCGATTCCGCAGCCTTGGCTCTCCCCGGAACTTCAGCAAATCGAGAGCCAACCCCGGCATCTGCCATTTCGAGTGGACTTGGCGCCGCCGCGGCATGATTCTCCGCCGGTCTCGTAGCTCTAGCCATCTGCCGTGTGACGGTCGGTTTAGCAGCGCCAGTCGTCGTCTCCTCCGCAGCTTTCGCTGGCGGACTGCTCAGCGCGGAGATCTGCTTTTCAGGCTTTTGTTCCAAAATCGTGGCCTCAATCTGTCGGGACTCGCGTTGCTGTCGCAGCGTGACCACCGTTCCCACCACCACAATGCAAGCCATCGCTGCCCCCCAACGCAAAACCGGCCAGGAAAGCCAACCTGCCCTCCCAGGAGCCACTGAAACAGCATCCCCAAGACCAGGCTGCGTCGCCGTCAGCGACACGATTTCCCGGCAGCTTGTGCACCGCGACAAATGCTCCAGCACTCGAAGCTGCTCGCCCTGCGCCAGCGATTTCTCCACGAATGCACCCAGCAAGTTCGGATCAGGATGGTCTTCAACCGTCGCCATCGCATGCAACTGCTGTTCTACGATTTTGGGTATCCCCGCCATTAGCATTTATGACCCGTCCGCCGGAGCTTCCGCCTTCTTCTTGGAGAACGCTCCTCCACCCTTTTCTTGCGCCAGTCGGCTACGAATATTGACCCGCAGGTCACGTACGTCGACCTCAAGCGCTTCCTGCGCCTGCCGGCGGCTCATCCCACGCCGGCCCAAAGCCGCCAAGATCTGCTTGCGCAATGACTTAGCCAGTTTATCCACCTTACGGCTGATGGTGGACTCGTGCACCCCCAGAGTGCGCGCGATCTCCGCCAAAGTTCGCTCATCCAGAAAATAGGACGCCAGAACATACCGGTCCTCCGGCGGCAGGGCCACCAGCACCTCGTCGGTGGCAGCCTCAACTCTGGGATCAACGGCAATCGCCGCTTCAGTGGCGGGCGTCGCAAACTGGCTGCCCTCTTCTTTTTCCTCGTCCAGGCTAACCAGACGGCGTTGCCGCCGATAACGGTTTACGTGCTCCTGCACCATCACCGTTCGCAGCCAGCCTTCCAGTGAGCCGCGTCCTGTGTACGATGCAAGCTTCGAAGTGCGCTGTCCGTCGCGGGTCGTCGTGCCGTAGAGTTCGGCATAAATCGAGTCGGCCAATTCGCGGGCGGTTGAGCTTTCCTTGGTAATGTAGCCAGCAATGTCGTAGAGTTTCTCACGGTAACGCGTCAGGAAAACTACCCACGCGTGCTCGTGCCCGGCAGCGCAGGCGCGGGCCAGCGCCAATTCCTCACTCCGCAAGCTCGTATACAGCTCGCGAATGTCGTGGTGGGCCGCATCCGCCGGCAAATACTTTCGAGCAATTTCCCCGAGCACGGCGTCAAACTCCTGCCGTGTCAGCCCCAACTCTTCGCCTTTGCTCTTCTGGTAGAGTTCGGCTATGAGAGTATCCAACCCTGCGGCGACACCTGGTTCGGATTGGAAGTCCTGATTGGGCATGAACACACTCATCCTTAATTACGATGCTACCAACTATTGGACGCCAAGAATCGGAATTTTGCCGTAAAGCTGCCAAAGCAAGGCAGAAAAAGCGCGCGTGGATGCGGTTTGTCAGTGACCACCGACCACCGACCACCGACCAACGACCAACGACATGCTATCAACACCAATCTACGGAATGTTGAGCTGACTCCCTTCCTGCACCGTGACTTGCTGGGACGCAGCGCGGCCGACTGAGTAGCTAACTCGCAGCGTCTTCGGCAAGCCGAGCGCAGGATCGGATCCCATCGTCGTATTGTTGACGATCGTGTTCAATCGTCCGTTCCGGATCATCGACTGTAGGCGTGCAGTCACATCCCGATTACGATTCCCCGCGCCATAACTCGCCGACTGAATAGTCAGCTGGCTTGGATTCCCACCCGTCGGTGGGCCTGGAGGACGCACTGGCGGCCGAACCACGGGAGGCGGCACCGGAGACGGATTCCATCCACCATTCCACCCGCCATTTCCCCAGTTGCCACTTCCCCAGCCAGAAAACTTCGAGCCATCCACGATGCTGCCTTCACGGTACTCGAACATGTGGTTGCGTCCGTCGGGCCCGCGGGCGTAAATTCGCAACACCTT
>Ga0209275_10000986_pt1 | contig 11522 bp, 7 predicted proteins | sample HubBroMetageREF2_FD_188344 | JGI IMG/M metagenome (GOLD analysis project Ga0209275, IMG submission 188344) | Reference soil microbial communities from the Hubbard Brook experimental Forest, New Hampshire, USA - Hubbard Brook CCASE Soil... | ecosystem: Environmental > Terrestrial > Soil >...
CCCTGGAAGCGATGCAACAACGGATTGAAGGAACCGTCCAGCTGCATGCTGTGATCGGCGACGATGGGAAAGTCCTGAGCGTCGAACCGGTGAGTGGGCCGCCTTTGCTTGTCGAAGCTGCCGTAAGTGCCGTTCGTCAGTGGCGCTATGGTCCAAGTCTTTCTGACGGACATCGCGTTCAAATCCAAGAGGATATCACGCTCGTATTCCGGCTACCAAACTAGCTCGGGGATATGCGATCCCGGCATGTCGGAGATCACCTCAATGGAATCTCTCGACCACGTCGGATTTCACACGCCCTATCCTCGGCAATGCATGGAACGGAAGGCGGAGCAAACCTGTTTGGTCGTCCGCGGAGCGCTCAACCATCACTTTCGGACGCAACCCGCAGGCTGAGCCGCGAGGTCCGCGTTCCTCACAGGCGCCGGGGTACATTCCTTTTCCTAGCGGTGGCGACGAGGCACAAGCGATTGCCAGTCTCGGCTGAACCGTAGCTTCTGCTTTGAAGGTTCGGAGTTGGTGCAGAATGCCCGTCAGTCTAGTTAGTTTGCTCAGAGCCGAGGACGCCATGAATGCTCGCGTTCGGCAACCCCATCTTTCCACTGGTAAGGTGCAAGAATTCCTGAAGATTTTCTCTTCTGTTGTCGGTTTGGCACGCCAGCAAGGTGGCTACCGCGGTACCTTCGCGTTGGCCTCCAGCAGGCCGACATCACCGGAAGCAAGTTTGGTCGCTTTCTGGGATTCCTCAGAGGCCATGCGCGCCAGCGAAAGCAATTTGTTTCTCACGCAGGCAATCTCGCGCTTTCTCGCTTGCAGTAAGGGCCTGCCGCATATCATGGCAGGAAGTTTTTGCGAGCGACTTCGTTGCCGCTGGTGCCCAAGCCAAAGCGTGAGTTCCGTTTCCTAGATCCCGACAAGAATCATAAACGGTCGAAGGTTATCATGCGAGTTTCGTTCATTTCAAGTGCGCGCATTCCGCTTCGGGAACGTTTTAGCGTGATCAAATCGAAGGCCGGCTAACGACGACTGTTGATGGACGTGAGGTCTAGTTCGTAGCCTTCGTCCTTCACGGCTTTCTGAGATGTCGAGCGAAGAGTCTGATCGTCTGCATTCTTCGTCAGCTTCGTTTTCGCAGTGCGCTTGGAGACGATGATACGGAAAGCTTTTTCACTCTGCGTGTTTCGCGTCATAGAAAGATACACAAAATATCGACCTTCCACTCTTCATAGGTCGCAAGGCATCCGGAATGCGCATGGCGGAATTCGATCAAACTTCGTCCAAGCAGACGCCTAAGAGGAAACTCCCGTTCGACGATATCTAAGGAACCCGACCATAGATCCCAACCCAATGCACAGGAGCAAGTAAGAAGCTGGCTCCGGAGTCTGGACCACGTTCAGAGTGACATCGTCGAAATCGATTTGGGATCCGCCGCTCGTTAGAACGATTGCAAGATCTCCCGGAGCAATCGTGGCACCTGTCGAACACGTCAAGGTTACAGCAGCAAATGTCCCAGGCGCGATGGCACCATTTGAAGCAGCGGGGGTAGAGCAAAGCGTAGTTGATCCGTCGTCCAACGCGATCGAGTAGTTGGCCACGAAACCATCCAGCCTGTCACCGACGTAGACTGACAAGGTGTAAGTTGAATCAGGATGCACTGTTGCGCCTAAGATCTGCGAAATCGTGCCCCCATTACTGTATGCTACGACGTTGCCATTGGGCAGTGGAAGATTCAAATAGGTGGTACTTGGTTGCCATGAGCCCGCTTGTCCAGGTCCCGCTGTCGTCCAATCAGGGATCGGGCCTATATTAAATAAACAATTCGTAGGAACCCCACAGGATAGATTGAGCGTATTTGTAGTTTCGAACGACGCGTTCTCGACAGGAACGTTGTCGGCCCACGCGGCACCACACGTGACGCCAAAACACATCACCAGCACTAGAATAACCGCTAGTCTTGGTCGCATGCCAAACTCCCGTGGTCAAGCACGATCAAATTCCTCAGCCCGTGCCTACAATTCTGAGCGCACGTTTCCCACCAAACGCGGAGATTTCGCAAGTACCAGATTTCGCAGTACTTAATTTCGGACCGCACAATTGGAACTCAGCGCGGGGAACCGTCAAGTCCACCCAAGGAGAAAACAAATGCCAAATACAGTCACGATGGGATCATGAGAAATGTCTTTAGCGGGACGACCTTTTTCTCGTTTCTATTGCCCATTGCGTCGCCCTCCTGAACTCTCACCGGACCCGCGAGAATTGAGCTCATCTAAAGCCTGAAAGAGGCTGCACGAACGCAAGGTTCCGTAAGCCCGAGAGCTAAATTGAACCCAGATAGGCCAGCGCACAGTCTTGTCAGCAAGTTCTAAATCGAGAGCGCTGAAGGTGTCAGAATTGCGGCAGCGCGAGCTAACTGCGAGTTGATCATCTCCCTTTTTTGGAGTGCGCTCGGGGACGATAATATGTGAAATAAATGTCTCAATTACAACCACTCTCAAGATGGACCAGTTGAGAGGAGAGAATTCTCCTCAAAATAGTAACGGACAACGCGAAAATCGATCCTTCAGTGGCTAAGCTCGGCTAGAGCCCATTACCATTGAACGCCTGGATACAGACTCGGAATGCGGAAGCCACGATATGCATCTTGCCCCGCGATCTGCATTTGCCAGACGGTCTGGGGTGGAGACGTCTTCGTGACTTCGTAAATCGATACAGGAGCGCCTGGTGGAGCAATTGGGGCGCATTCGGCGAACTCGACATTTCCGTTTGCCAAAAGGCGCGCTGACCCACCAAAGGATACAAATACAGGGGCGAGGTCGTCCACCCATTCGAGCGTCGCAGTATTGGCCGTGTCATCCAGCTGAAGAATAGGCACCCGGGACCAACACGGAACTGTGGAACCACACACTGTGCCGGTCGAGTCCAGAACGCGGTCATTGCCGTCATCAAACAGCAAGATTTGAAAGGTACCGCTGCTGTTCGGGCTGATAATGTTTGCATCATGCTGCGCGTAGAACCAATCCACAGGATCAGTCCCGCCTTGCAGCGCGAAGTCCCCCTGATAGCCGAGCTTCCAGAGGATGTTTCCATTTCCCTGACCGTCGTCATAGTCGATCTTCATCACCCAGGATTGGTTCCTCATCGAGAGGATGAGCGCTTTGTCGGTTGGCGAATAGACGACGGAATTGGTGTGCGTCCAATCGGGGAACAAAATCGGGTGACGGTTCGGGTCGAGGTGATCGAACGTTGACCACAGCCACACCGGGTTGCGATTCTGGTCGAGGTCGATGAGAACATCTCCGATTACGTTCACCGGGTTGGGATAGCCGGTCAGGCCGGACAGGGTCTGTTCCTGGGCGGCGATTACGATCAAATGTCCGTTTGGTAGCAGGGCAAAATCGTGATGTGTTCCGACGACGGTAATATTGCACCCGGTACACGTCGCGGCAGCCAGCGCCTTATTGAGCTGCACCGCTGTCATCTGCCAGACGACTTGTCCGCTCAAGTCGACTTCCTGCAATACCGAGTTCTCCCCGTCAGGTGCTGCGCCGGCGAAGTTTATCAGGAAGTGACCGTTGGGCAACAGCTTGATCGGGTTCGGCACGTCCACTGCGGGTAACCCTGGATTGTATGTCCACAAAACATTGCCGCTCAAATCCGCAACTACAACGCTGATCAGGTCCGTAGCGCCAAGATTGATGAGATCCAGCAACTCGACACCGCTCTGCGGCGTCGTTCCCGGCGTTGTCGTGGCCTCGAGGGGAGGAAGGCTGTTTGCCTGCAAAGTTCCTGTTGTGAATGCATGATCGCTGTCAAGGAATGTCACTCCGCCACCAAAATTGAGCGTGGCCTGCATGTGGTAGGTGCTATTCAGGATCATCCCAGCAACGAAAGTGCTCACCGGTCCTCCACTTGTTGGAGCCCCCTGCGTCCATGTCGACAGACCGTAGTTGGTGGTGGTGCCGAACTGAATCGTAACGTTGGCGGCGGCAGGAGGCGTAATCGTATACAGCGCCACCTGAGGATTTTGGGTGGGCTCGACCACTCCTGGCGCGACAACAAATACCTGTGCCGAGACAGAGGAAGAAGAAGCAGATCCAGAGGTGGCCTTAATCGTCACCGCGATGCTCTGCGTGTCGGACGGAGCCGTATATTTCCCGCTTGCGTCGATGGTGCCGACCGTCGAGTTTCCTCCTGATATGCCGTCAACCGACCAGACCGTGCCCTGGGCACTTCCGGATAGTGTTGTTTCAAATTGGATTGACTGGCCGAGCGAGAGTGCTACGGCGCTTGGTGAAATGGAGGTCGCGCTCTGGGAAGAGGATCCACAGCCTACTACAAGAACTGGCACCAAGAGGCAAAAATACACACAAGCTTTGTTCATTATTCTTCATCCCTGGGGGACTGGACCCCTGAAGTAGACGCGAGAAATCGCGCATCTAATTAACACACCGCGTGCAAAAAGTTCCCATAAATTTGATGTTCGAGTCCAACGAGATCGAGATATCTTCTGTGATGCGGACGCTATGGGGTGCAATATGAGAGTTGACTTTCGCTTTTTTCGACATGTTTTATTTCCCAGTGACTCATCGCCGTATTCAGTAAATGGGCAGAGAGTGCTGGGCTGGTACCCTTTTCCGTTTCCTCGCGAGGTAAGAGTACCGACTCGCAAATGTCGTCCAATCTTTATTGTTTGTGACTGGCAATGAACCCGAAAGCAGCATCAACTGCTCCCAAAGATCCCGCGGCTCTTGCTTGGAAATGATTTGGGCAGACTTTCTTGCGGGTGCAACTCTGGGAGTGCGAAATTCAAATGCCTTTTCTATCGCGGCTAGTCGGTTTCTTGGATTCCTCCGCGGATTCGATATACGTGAGCTGATCCAAAGCCTGAAAGAATCCGCATGAATAGAAGGTGTAGCATGGACCCGGGACCTAAATCGAAACCGGTAGCCCGCGTACAACTTTATCGGCACGTCTTAAACCAGTTCGGGAATCGAACGAATGATGAGAACCCCTTATCGGGGGCTGCTCACGGCGAAGATTGAGAATCAAGGATCACAGCGCAAATACTGTGCGTGATCGGAGGAATTGGATGTCATCAAACAAAACGATGGCTCTCCTGCAGATGCTAGTCGGGTGCTTGCTATTGGCATTCCTTGGCCGCTCGCAGGCGGCAGCGCAGCACGTTATTGACGTAAGACCGCGAACCTCTGATGCCATAGAGTATGTCTCGCCCCACGGAAACGACGCTAATGATGGACTGAGTTGGGGCGCCGCAAAGTTGACTGTATATGCGGCGTGCGAAGCGCTACCGGGTGGAGCGACGAGTCCTTCTACATGTGGAAATGGAACGATCTATTTTTCGGATCAATCCTCCGCCACTCCGGTCGCAAATGGGGGTCTTTGGTTAATGGGCGCTTTGGACCCCAACTTCGCTAGGCCTCCCGCGGGATGGCTACGTGTGAGCGGTCCACTTTCTGTTGTTGGGACTCCCACAAGAAACTCTGGACCAAATCCGCATAAGGGTCGGGCTGTGATGGGAGCTGGTAGCGCCATAGACCGAAACCATCCCGCTCTGTGGATTTCGGGAACAGCTACGCCCATTTACATCGCTAATGCTTCCTTCCAGTATCCCGGCAGAGGAATTGTCATCGGAGAGGACTCAAATAATTCGCGGAAGGGAACCGGCGAAGTATCCGTTGTGACCCTCAGCAATGTTACGGCCAATTTGAACGACGTAGCTGGGAACGGCCCCTGCACCGACATTACAGGGCAATCGTTCTGGATTTGGATGAAGGATTGGGGCTGCGGCGGAACAGATGACAGGAATACGCCGACAGATGACAAATCGGCCGCAGTTCTGATCGACGGTCGGACAAATGCGGGGGTGGGTCTCGTGTTCCTTTATCACGGCAACACTTCGAATGGTGGTGTGAAGCTGTACGCCGGAGCGAATGTCAGTCAAGTCGTAGTGGATGGCCTTACTACCGAAGGCCAGAAGGGGGAGCCCGCCGTCTGGATAGCTGCAACGGGAACGAGTGGCGACAGAGGTACGACCGCAGAAGTCAGAAACGTAGAGGTAGCCGACGCCACCGTAACGACACCCGCGTTGCAGAATGATACTGGAATTGCAGGCAGCGTGTTGGGGAGTAATCTGATGGGTCAGAATGTCAATGTGATAGGCGCTGCTACAATTCTTAGTCAGTATGGTCCGAATCTTCAGAGCATGACGGTTAGTCCGCTGCGCCAGGGACAAGCGGGATTCTTCGACGGCCACGTAGTTGGTGCTATCGACAACACCGAAAGGTCATTCGCTCCAACGGCAGTGCGCTTCACAAACTTGGCGACCACGAGCGCTACGACGTGGAAATTCACAGGCGGTAGAAGCACGACGTTCACAGCGGGGATCACGGCGCCTGACGGAACCTCAGGTGCTGCCCAAGCATCCGTTACCGGCCCGGCGGCAACGGAGTCCTTGTACTTTTACCCTCCCACGAACCGCACAATATCCGTTGGTGATTATTTCATCGGCGGAGTTTTTATTCGCTCTCAAACAAAGAATGGCTATGTTGGAGGCACTCCAATACAGATCGTCATCAGCGGGACGGGTGCTGAAACATCGTGTCGTAACGTCCGAAATACAGTAACCGGAGATGGCCAGTGGGACTGGGTGTATGAAATTTGTAAGGTGACCGCTGCACCTCGCAATCCGTACGTAATTGAGATGATAGGATTGTTTGATTCGAGGCACGTATTGCAAGCCTACGCGCCAGTTCTTAATTGCATCCGCGCGGGAACACTAAGCGATAACGAAGCCTATGCTTATGCTGCCGCCCTAAACAGTTATGCGAACACTTGTTCGGTCGGTTCGATCTGCGGCTTGCCTGGACAGAGTCTCATCGAAGATACCCTGACGGCTAATCTCCATTTGAACCAGGGATCAGGGCATCAATGGTCCGACACCGTTACGCTCTCTGCAGGAGCGAAAACCATCACTTTTCCGGTGCCATATAGTACGCGCCCAGTTTGCACGGTCAGCGATGAGACCGAAGCTGGAGCTGCGAAAATAAGTGCCATTAGCCACACCGCGATGACCATCACCGGCGGAGTCGCGGATCTGGTGGACTACATTTGCATAGGTAATCCCAACTAGAGAGAGCGGTACTTTGATAGACAGTAGAAATCTACAGATAGTTTGAATCCCAGAAACCTTGGTTGGCCAATGCTAACGAAGTCCTTAGATCCCAGACGGGCTCAGGTCGCAGTATTTAGGAAGGCGCGGTAGGCTCGACAGATCTGCTCTCTGAGGTGCGTCGAATGCACGCCAAGCCGATTCTCCCCGTACCAACGTATCGAGGTTCGCAAGAGAATCAGCAAAATGAGCAGCAGAACCGAAACAAGCATGGCCGCAAAGGATTCACGCTCGACTAGAAGCGTCATCGTCGCGGAGTCATCCCAACCGGGAATGACGCGATCCAGGATCTTTCGAACAGCTAATCCAAGAAAAAGAAAGCGCGCGATTCGGATGTGCACCGTATTTTCGAACGTGTAATCAGGGCTGTAGCCACGAATGTTCCGAGTTGCCTCGGCCCACACTGCCGGGTCCTGCATGTCTTCGCGGGTAAGCGTTTTGCCGTCGGTGCCGCGCATGACAGTGCGGTAGGCAGGATCGACAATGATCCATCGACCGCTCACCAGCACTTCAGCGACGACGTGCTTCGTCATTTGATGTGAGTTCAGAAGAAGCAGCCGGCGAACCTTCATACCTCCTGTGTCAGCGAGATTGATGAACGCGTTCGTAGCGGTGCCACACACCCGCAAGAGAGCGTCATAATTGAGCGTGTCCGTAGGATCGCGATCTTGCTCGAATGCAATGGCGCTTCCCGTCTGGCGAGCGGGGCCGTGCGCCATCCAATTCAGGATGGCCTCAATTTTTTCATCACCTGGCGAGGTCTCGGGAACGATTGCATCGGAGAAGCCCGTCAAATATCTCCGCGTTGAATACTCCCAGACAGTCGAATACATGACGAAGAGCACAGCTAGGACCAACATACCATTCACTACAAACCACGCTGTTCGGAAGAGCGGATGGTGACGAGAACCAGCGCTGCCAGCAGGCGCTGGCCAGCTCCGCGAATCTTGCCCTGCATAGGATGGCGGGTTCCCGGAGGACAGCGTAGCGTCGGTAGGCCCTGGGATGGGGTCGTTACGCATCGGGGACGCCTCTTCCCTGGAAGCTGCAATTCTCCGTTGCAGGGCTGGCCGGATCGCGATGATTTTGTGAAGATGGTCGCTTCTCAAGAAGGAAGGAGTGAACATTCTGTCCGCGATTTTCGTCGTAGCGCGCGATACAGACTTGTTGTTTCGCGCACCATTCCTCCACGACTTGTCGCGAGAGGAATGCGACACGGGGTGTCGCGAAATAATCATAGAAAAGATTTTTGGCTCCCGCCCAGGTGCGTTTGCCTCTCGAGCGGAAGAAATGAACTAGGAAGTAGGGCACTTGAAAGAAAACAACCACGATCGGCCGGGACCAACGGGACCGCAGCCCACTACGAACCAGTCTACCGGGATAGTTGTAAAGGAAAGGATATCGCCCGGAGTCTTTGTAGACTCCCAGGTACATCTTGCCTCCGAGTTTCAGGATTCGCAAATTCTCAGCAAAGGCGCCGCGGGGATCTTCGGTGTGATGGATCACGCCGTCGGAAATGACGACATCCGCAACAGCGTCGGCGAGCGGAAGGCGCAAGTTGTCCGCGACAGCTCCGGGGCAGCCATACCGGCGATTGGCAATCTGGATCGAGACACGGCTGCGGTCGATGCCGATGCAGCGGAGACCGCGCTGGGCGAGAAATCCAAGGACTCTTCCCGGACCGCAGCCAATATCGAAGATAAGAGAATTTGAATCGAGCGTCTCGATCAAGTCGACAAGCGGACGCGAAACCACGGAGTGGATGTTCGCTGTGCCATCGACCGAAGCCCAGTCGAAAGGATGCTCGTCGTAAAAGGTCATTGGTTCAGTGGACAGCATTGCTCCGCGCCACGATTCCTTGGTAATGGTCTTCCATCTGCCTGGTCAAGCGATCCCAGTTTAATTGCGAGGTGACCTCACGGCAGCCCTCTTTTAGGCGCGCATAAAGTGACTTGTCGTGGAGTAGGCGTGCGAGCGCGGCCGCCAGAGCTTCCTTTTCTGGACCGACTACCAAACCAGCGCGGCCATCGACCAGTGAGCGAATGCCGCAAAAGGGCGAAATGATCACCGGAACGCCAAAGGCGATTGCTTCCGCGGCCACGTTGGCGAAATTTTCGTATCGCGATGGAAGGGCAAAGATGTCAGCGTCTGCCAGGGCCGAACTTTTCTCTTCGTCGTACAAGGGACCCGTAAACAGCACGCGCGCTGCGACGCCGGATTCACGCGCGCATTTTTCAAGCTGCGCGCGGTATCCTGGTTCACCCTCGGGTCCTGCGATCACAAGACGACCCGAATCAGGACACCCGTCTGCGAACGCTTCGATCAGTTGATCGGCTCCCTTGCGCCGGATTAGGCGGCTTAAGAATAGGATAAGCGGCTCGTCTGTGGGCAAGCCCCACTTGGAACGGAATTCGCCACGGGCCCACGCAGTCGTAGAAAGGTCGCTGCTAACGCCGTTGTAACGCATCGCAATCCTATTTTGTGCCACGCCATCTTCCATAAGCTCCTGCTCTTCAAGCTCCGAAGTAGCAAAAATCCTCGCGGCCTCCTGCCAGTAGGCACTGCCAACGGTTCGATGCCAAAACGTTTTCATGAGAATGCTGCGGTCAATCGGCCGGTGCATTCCCATCGGCTCGATCACGTAAGGAATTCCTTTGCGCCTACAGTAGTAGCTAATAGCTGGTCCGAGCACATCGTAGAGACCGTAAAAGTGAACGAGGTCAAACCCGGCAAGATGGCTCCGACAGAATCGTAACACACGCGGGTTTATCGTGAGAACGCGATAACGTGCGAACGTGGGAAGATAAATTGCAACGACGCCGTCCTCCTCCAACTGAAGGCCCAAGGCAGTTTCCTGATGAGGGCGTGCGACATTGGACCATTCAGAAACTCCTAGATTCGTCGTGAGAACGGTGACGCTGTGACCATGCTCGACGAGCTTGCGCGAGATAGCGCGGACCTTGGCTGGACGGCCGCCCTCGGCAACATAGGGGAAATAGGTCTGGGCTACGTTGAGGATGCGCACCGCTAGCCCCCTCCCGCGCGCCAGTGGACGATCGGCTGCGATTTCTTAATGTATTTTCGCCACCATACGTCGAAAAGAATACAGGCAAACAATTCATGGGCGTTATCGCGCTTTCCCTGACGATGCTGGAGCCGAAGCCGCTGGACAAAACTCAAATCGAGGATTCCATCGTTCCAGGCTGCGCCGACATCGTCGCCCAGCCTTTTTCGGAGCGGATGGGCAGCGTTGAGACTGGCGTCGAAGTAAGGATCGAAAAGCTGTCCAGCCCAGAGCGCGAGAGGCGCATTGAATCCACGCTTGGGGGCGGTGCGGACCTCCGGCGGGAAGAATTCCTCGAACGCGTCAACGAGGATGGCCTTCGATTCACCGTTTCGAATTTTGTACGCGAATGGCGCATTCAGAATTATTTCGACGAAAGCAGTATCTAGAAGCGGGACGCGGACCTCAAGCGCAGTGGCCATGCTCATTCGATCGGTGTACTCGAGAATGTTATCGACCAGGAAGGTCTTCAGATCCATTTCCAGGATGCGGTTGTCTTCATCGTGCAGAAGGGATTGCCCATAGGCAGAGCGCAAGATATCCACAGATGACTTCGAAGTTTTCCTTGTGGAAATGTCGCGCAACCGCCCAGGAAGGAGGCGATGCTTCTTATCCTCGTTCATGAAATAGGTCCAGTTGGAATATTGGACGAAGAAATCGGAGTCAAGCCCTCCGAGGAATTTGCGGGCGCGCCGGAGATATGGCGTTTGATGGGAGTCGCGCAGGAGCGAGAGCGCATGTGCGCCGAAGCGGAGGAGCGGATCGGGCAGCCATGCGATGCGGCGAGCGAGGCGAACAGCGGAAGATCGAGGGTAGCCGGCGAAAAGCTCGTCACCGCCGGCGCCGCAAAGAGCGACAGTGATGTGCTCGTGGGCTTTTTGTGACAGCTGGTGCATCAGATAGGACGTCGGATTGGCGAATGGCTGGTCGAAGAATTCAACGAGATCGAGCATTTCGAGAAGGTCGGGGAATTCGAGTCGGAGTTCGCTGTGTTCTGTGCCGAGGTGACGGCTGACGGCACGGGCTTTTTCTGCTTCGTCGTAGAAGCGGTATTCATCTCCCGCGAGAGCCAGTGTATAGGTCTGAATATCTTTCTTTTCTCGTTTCGCAAGACCGGTGACGATTGTCGAATCGATTCCGCCGCTGAGAAAGACGCCGAGTGGAACGTCGCTGACAAGCTGGCGCGTAACGGCTGTCGCAAGGGTTTCCTGGATCTGAGATTTCAGCTTTCCGTATGGGACTGATTCGAGATCCCTGCGGCGAGAAATA
>Ga0209275_10000991_pt1 | contig 11506 bp, 12 predicted proteins | sample HubBroMetageREF2_FD_188344 | JGI IMG/M metagenome (GOLD analysis project Ga0209275, IMG submission 188344) | Reference soil microbial communities from the Hubbard Brook experimental Forest, New Hampshire, USA - Hubbard Brook CCASE Soil... | ecosystem: Environmental > Terrestrial > Soil >...
AGACGCAGAGGAAGCATTACCGCTTCGATTTCCGGGACCGCGAAGCCTTGATGATTCGGTCGATCTGGCGCGAGGTTAATGTACTCGTCCCATTCCGCTCCGACTCCTCACCGATCACTCTCAAGACCTCAGGCTCGGGCGCAGCCAGCTTGATGTAATCCCGGATACTTAGCAGTACGGCTTTCGGCGTACCGCGCTTCTCGATCACCAGCGACCGGCGCTCGTCATCGACCCGACGCAACAGCTTCCCGAAATTCGCCCGGGCATGCAGCGCAGAAACCACGATCGCGCCATTCTTACCGGTGGTTGTGCTGGACATAAACTCCTCAGTTCACTTATCCGAACTGTACAGTTCAACTAGGGAGCAGTCAATCCCTCGAAAGCCCTGCAGATTCTGGTGCCTAGAATGACCCTCACGCGACCCGACTTCGATGTGGACATTGCCAGCAATGCGAGATAACATACCCAGCCGCCGGGCGGTTCCCCTCGATCAAGAGGGCTGGAAGCCACCCAGGAGGCTGTACCGCCCATGACCCACAAGAAGTGTTCTCCGGGCACAGTTCGCATCTGCTCGCTCTTCGCCATCGCCCTGACGCTGACTGTCCCCGCCTCAGCGGAGTGGAAGGAGAAAGTTCTTTACAGCTTCCAGGGTGCTCCCGATGGAGCCGTGCCAGCTGGGGGCGTGGTGTTTGATAAGGCAGGCAATCTATATGGCGCGACAGATGGCGGTGGATCGTCTTCCTGCGATGGTCCCGGCCAGTGTGGCACCGTCTATCAGCTTACGCCGCCCACGCAGAAAGGCGGAGCCTGGACGGAAACCGTGCTGTACATATTCAAAGGCCATGCCCAGAACGACGGCGCGACTCCTGAAGGCGGATTGCTGATTGACGAGGCCGGGAATCTGTATGGCACAACCGGCTATGGAGGCAGCGGGCCGTGCACGCTGCTGGGCGGAGCGGTTGGCTGTGGCACGGTTTATGAGCTTTCGCCGCCAGCCAAGCAGGGTGATCCCTGGACGGAAACGGTGCTCTACAGTTTCCAAGGCGGCAAGGATGGCTACGTCGCGTCCGGCGATCTGGTATTCGATAAGGCAGGGAGCCTGTACGGCGCGACACTGTTTGGCGGCGGCAAGGGAACGACTTGCGATTCCCTCTACGGCGGCCAATGCGGAACGGTTTTCAAGCTGAGTCCGCCGAAGGCCAAAGGCGGGAAGTGGACGGAGAAGGTGCTACACGCTTTCGCCAGCGGCACGGACGGAGCCAATCCCAACGGCGGCTTGGTTCTGGATAGTAAGAGCAACATTTACGGCACCAGCTTCGGAGGCGGCAACGAAGGTGGCGAGTGCGGTTCTGGAGGCTGCGGTACGGCTTTCGAGCTCAAGCCGCCGACCCAAAAGGGCAGCGCGTGGCCGGAGAAGGTGATTTACCGCTTTGGGGTCCAGGACGGCGCCACGCCCGAAGCAGGCTTCGTTTTCGGCGGAAATGGCCACCTCTATGGCACTGCGTTTGCCGGAGGAATCAGCGGAAATGGTGCCGTGTTCGACCTAGCCCCACCCAAGGGGGGGCGTGGACCTTGGAATGAGACCATGCTTCACCGCTTCAGTGGGGGGAATGACGGCGAAAATCCCATCGCTGGCGTCACCCTAGACTTGAACGGCAATGTGTACGGTGTGACGGGGTATGGCAATGTCTTTTCCGGCACAGTCTTCCGGTTGAAACCGCCCGCTTTCAGAGGAGGAGCTTGGACGCTCGGTATTGTATATGGCTTCAGAAACAGCCCAGATGGGGCACACCCTGCCTCCAGGTTGATTTTTGGCAACAATGGCAAGATCTACGGCACGACTCAGGGCGGCGGCACTGGCACAAGTTGTTCGGGATACTGCGGCACAGTATTCGAGGTCTGGCCGTAGCATCAGGTTCCCCGCAATAGTAGTGACGGAGTCAGAAGCCTTGGAGTTGAGGAGAAAACGACATGAATGGCACAACGAGATTCGCATCCGCCGGTATGTTCTTTGCAGTCGTAGCTGTTCTTGCCTGTTGGCTTTCGGCTTTTCCAGTCGTTGGCGGGTGGCCCAGACTATGGGGTTCGTTTGACTCTCGAGGGTGCCCCGTCCAAGCTCCGCTTGGGCGGGTCTTTCCCTGAGTAACCGATGAACCCTGGCAGCATCCGGGGAGGGACGCGATGTTTCCCATTCCGGACGCCAGAAATGGTGACCGTCCCACCTGTCCCGTTTTCCTTCCCAAGCAGCCATCTTTCTGATCTAACCCAGGCCCTCAAGACTACGCCGTCTTGACACAGAATACATGCGCACATGTACTATGTTAATGAATGTGACGCTAGCCATCGACGAACAGCTCGTCACCCGTGCCCGAAAGAAAGCGGATGCCTTAGGCAAGAGTCTCGATCAGCTGATCGGCGACTACCTGCAAAAGCTGGCTAGCAGCGACGAGCCCGAGCGAAGCATCGAGGAGTTCAAGAAACTCTCTGGCCGCGGCCATTCGCGTGGCTGGCGCTTCAATCGAAGCGCAATTCATGAGCGTCCGTAGCTCTTCGATCTTGACCTATTTCAATATCATTCCCGGCGCAGTCCGGATTCCCAAATTGGAACCAGCTCACCCGCCCCACCGATTTTCTCTTGATCTCCCGCTTCACTTACGATAACATATCAGTATATAGGTTATCTATAAGATAATCTATGATCCTTGACAATCTATCCAGGCGAGCGGTTCCAAAATGAACGCGGAGGCGACGAGGCCAACGTAACTTCAATGCTTCCAAGATTTTGCCTCTAACTACCTTAAGAACCATAGATCTAGGAGGCAAGAAAATTTCCGGTCCTTTGTTTTCTATATTTTGGGCCGAAACGAGAGTTTTTTTTGACCCAAATTATGCACCAGAATGTGTGCAGTTGAATCAGGATCTTGGCGTTCGCGAGGGCTAGCCTCCAGCGCGAAGCCGCAAACTTGAAATAGCCGAAGGGCAGCCCTATCCCGGAGGCCATTGCAAATTTCGCCCGCCCAGCAGTGCACGTGCAGGTGAAAAACGGATTGCCCGGCACGCGGGCCGACGTTGAGCACGGTTCGGTAGCCATCTTCGATGCTGCGCTGGCGTGCGATGTTAGCGGCGGCGAGTTGGCAGTAGCCGATGAGCTCAGCATCCTCGGCCATCGCTTCTTTCAGTCCGCGAACGTGCTTCTTAGGAACCACTAGCACGTGCGTCGGGGCCTGCGGATTGATATCGTCGAAGGCGTAGGTATGTTCGTCTTCGTAAACTTTCTTGGAGGGTATTTCCCCGCGAATGATGCGGCAGAACAGGCAGTCGTTCATGACACCGTCCACAGTTCGAAATTTGGAGACACGCCACGCCGAAACGCGGAGGTCGCCAGGACGGGGAAGGCGCGTGCCCACTATACCCGATCAGAGAAAGTTTTGCAGTGCGGGTTCTGGTTCCGAGCGAGTCGATTTCCGAGCGTTTAATTCAGATTTGGAGCGTTTAGCGGCCTCTTAGTCGAGTCTAACCAGGAAAATCGAACCCTGCGGAGTCTGCGTGTTGTGAGCAACCTCTTCGGCCCGCTTGCGATCGTCGTCCTGCACCCGCACTCGCACCCACCAGTCGCCGACCGGGCTGCTGAAACATTGCACCTTCGCAGTCTGATAGCGGTGAGACAGATGATCAGCTAACTTGTCGGCCGAGTGCTCCTTCTCGAACGCGCCAATCTGTACCGCCCATCTCCCACCGGTTTCCAAGGGAGACGGCGCACTCAAAACCTCGATGCGCACCATGGCAACGCCCGCCTGCATGATGTCGATCTTCTTGGCCGCCGCCTGCGAGAGGTCGAGAATGCGGCCTTCGACAAAGGGACCGCGGTCCGTAATCCGCACCAGTGCCGCGTCTCCGGTCTTCACGTTGATCACGCGCACGATCGAGCCCAGCGGAAGCGTCCGGTGAGCAGCGGTCATGGCGTGCATGTTGTAGACTTCGCCGTTGGAGCCGCGGCGGTTGTGATACGGGCCTCCGTACCAACTGGCGAGACCAGTCTCCACCGATATCGGTTTCGCATTCTGCAGATTCCGGAACGCGTCGTCCTCTGATCGCGTGGCGACGGTTGCCTTGGTTGCGGGTTCGGCATTCACAGTGCTGGTGGTTGGAGCCGGCTCGCTGATCGGCGGAGGAGGCGGAACATCGACGCGTGCTTGTTTGTGTCCGCCACAACCTATCAGCAGGAAGGAGAGAAGCGAAACAAGAATAGCGGTCGCTGCGGGACTCTTAAAACTCGCACCGGCGCGGAGTAGGCGCTCAGGAAGACAACGCAACCAAGCGCTCACTTCTGAGGAGGCTGATTCTTTTCCATGTAGTCCGCGAGGTTGGCTAATTTCTCGGCTGCGATTCGCAACGCCTTGGTGGAGTGCTGGCGGACAGCGGGCACCACTTCGTCGTTCAGATGAGCAACTAACTCCGCCGTCTCTTTCTCTACTGTGGCGGCTACCTCGGCTATCGATTTGTTGATACGCGCGGATGCTTCCTCGACCTTGCGGTTGAAGTCGTTCATGGAACTCCCTCGATTTCGTGAGCGCGTAAACGGGCACTCGTGGATTGCGGACACCAGGCTCAGCCATTATTTCCTGCCGGGCAGGGAAGGTCAACGGGGAGGCATCCCGGGTCATACTCCCCGATGTGATGAAAGAGCCGCGAGCAGCCAATTCCGGCAGCTCAGGCTGATTGCAGTAGAATCGCGCCATGTGGTGCCTCCGAGATCGTCCCATAGTTTGTGGTATTAGAACGCGCGAAGGTTGTATGGGAGCATAGATGACCCTGGAACAGGACACTTCGGAGCTACCGGACGCGAGAAGGTTTCGGCAGCGCCTGCTCGTTTGGTTTGACCAGCACAAACGCGACTTGCCCTGGCGGCGGGATCGTGATCCGTATCGTGTCTGGCTCTCGGAAATCATGTTGCAACAGACTCGGGTGGCTGCCGTCACGGATCACTACGAGAGATTTCTGCGGCGCTTTCCGAGCATCGAAAAGCTGGCATCCGCGCGGGAGGCGACGGTGTTGGCGGCCTGGAGCGGGCTCGGATATTACCGGCGCGCCCGCATGTTGCATGCAGCGGCAAAGAAGGTCGTGAAGGCGCATCGAGGAAAGCTGCCTGGGAAGGCGGAAGATTTGCTTGCGCTGCCCGGGATTGGCCGATATACCGCATCGGCGATTGCCAGCATTGCCTTCGCTGAGCCGGTCGCCGTGGTGGATGGAAACGTCGAGCGCGTACTGCAGCGTGTGCAGGGAAAAACCCTTGCGGGCGAGAACTTGTGGCGAGCCGCGGAGGAACTGCTCAGTCGACAACGTCCGGGCGATTTCAACCAGGGCATGATGGAACTGGGTGCAACCGTTTGCTTACCGCGGCAGCCCCAATGTCTGTTGTGCCCGGTGTCCGATCTGTGCGCGACGCGCGGAGAGCTGCACAAACCGGGGAAGGGAACTCACCAGACGAAGCGGGAAATCCATTACGCGCTGGCTTGCCGCAATGGTTCGATTTTCCTGGTTCAGCGCCCGAAGACTGCGGCACTCATGCCAGGCATGTGGGAGTTGCCGGAAACTGGTGGCGCGAACCGAACAAACGCAACCTGGCTTACTCTCCGGCATTCCATCACTGTGACCGACTATGTGGTACGCGTGCTGCGGAGCCCAGCTCCCAAGGGTCTTGAGGGACGCTGGGTGCGGAAGTCCCGCGTCGCGACCTTACCCTTGACGGGTCTGGCGCGTAAGATCCTGCGCGCGGCGAAGATCATCTAAAATAGAAGCAAGGGTGAAGTGGCTGCGTAACATCTTCGGAGGAAACAATATGCCCGCTCTGACCGCGGGAACATCCGCGCCGGATTTCAAATTACAAACCATGGATGGAAGTCAGTTCTCCTTGAGTGATGCGCTCAAACGTGGCCCCGTGGTCGCAGCTTTCTTCAAAATCTCCTGCCCGGTGTGCCAATATGCGTTTCCCTTTCTTGAGCGCATATACAAAGGCCATGGTGGAAAGAAGGTTACCATTGTCGGCGTCTCTCAGAACTCGAAGAAAGACACGGCTGCGTTTATCAAAGAGTACGGAGTGACTTTTCCGGTGCTGCTGGACGACACGAATACCTATCCCGTGTCGAATGCTTACGGCCTGACCAATGTGCCCACGATATTCTGGATCGGGCAGGATGGAGAGATCGAGATCTCCAGCGTTGGCTGGGAACGGAAAGAGATCGAAGAAATTAGCCGGAGGGCGGCGACGTTCACTGGCGAAGGACCAAAGCCGGTGTTTCTTGCCAACGAGCAAGTACCGGACTTCCGAGCCGGTTGAAGCTCCAAGAACTAGCCCGCGGTCGCGGGATGAACCGAACAAATCAGCTAACTGAAGTCTGGGCGAAACCGAAGGGTCAGTCCACTGGTAACAACGCCATTCTGACGCTTTCCCGTACAATAAAAACCTTATCCGACATCATTTTCTCGAGGGAGCCCCTGAGGATGCGCGCTAGCGTCATTGTGCTTTTTGTGCTTGGGTTGTTGAATATTTCCGCGGCGCAGTCATCGCATAAACACGCCCGGTCGTCAACTGATTCCGTGCGGCTGCCGGGCGCAGCCTTCGTAGCCATGCAGAAAATCGATCCAGAGCGCATCCGGGCACACGTACGCTACCTCTCTCACGACTTGCTCGAAGGCCGCGGTACGGGGCAGCGTGGCGGGGACATCGCCGCAGAGTATATCGCGACACAATTTGCCCTCTATGGCCTGAAACCCGTCGGCGATAACGGGACTTACATGCAGAAGGTTCCGATGGTGGGCATCACGCCTCAGCCAGAGACTACGTTCTCACTGGTGTCGGGACGCGGTGATGCCAAGAGTCTCACGCCGCTCGACGACTACGTCGCTTACGACCAAACGCAGCAGCCCCAGTCCGACGTCGACGCCGAAATCGTGTATGTGGGCTACGGCATTGAAGCTCCCGAATATAAATGGGACGACTACAAAGGCATCGATGTGCGCGGCAAGGTCTTACTGATGCTGGTCAACGAGCCGCCCTCCGACGATGTGAATTTCTTTAAAGGGAAAGCGCTCACCTATTACGGACGCTGGACTTACAAATATGAAGAGGCGGCCCGCAACGGCGCCGTGGGCGCAATTCTCATTCATCAGACAGATATGGCCAGCTATCCCTGGGAAGTGGTTCGCAACTCGAATTCAGGAGAGAAGTCCTATCTGAGGCTGGACGGCGCACCGAAGCTGAAGGTTGCATCCTGGGTTCGATTCGATGTTGCGAAACAGATGGCCACGACAGCTGGCATGAACCTCGACAAAATGATGGCCGATGCTCGCTCCCGCGATTTTCATCCGGTAACGCTTTCCGTGAAGTTGAAGGCGCACATGGTAAGCAAGAGCCGCCCATTTGAATCGAATAACGTGTTGGCCATGCTGCCAGGGTCGGATGCGAAGCTCAGAAGCGAAGCTGTGCTGTATACGGCCCACTACGATCACCTCGGCATTCGTCCGGAGATGCCGGGGGACAACATCTACAACGGCGCCAACGATAACGCTACGGGTTGCGGGATTTTGTTGGAGCTCGCCCGCACCTACGCCGAAGCAGCGCAGAGGCCGCACCGGTCCATTCTGTTTGCGTCGGTAACGGCGGAGGAGCAGGGTCTGCTGGGCTCGGAATATCTGGGGAAGCATCCGCCGGTTCCAGCGGGCAAGATCAGCATCGATCTGAACTATGACGATGTGCCGCCCCTCGGTTCTCCTGAGGAAGTGGAAGTTTCTGGAGCTGAACGGACCACGTTCTACCCTGAGGTCGAGGCGATGGCGAAGACGTTTCGCCTGACAATCCGTCCCGATTCACGTCCGGAGGCAGGACACTACTATCGCTCCGATCATTTCAGTCTGGCGCGCGTGGGCATTCCCTCGTTCTCAATTAACGAAGGTACGAAGTATAAGGGACACGATGCTGCGTGGGGTATGCAACAGGCCGAAGAGTACACCTCGAAGCACTATCATCAGCCGAGCGATGAATATCATCCGAGCATGGATTTCACCGGAGATGCCGCGATGGCGCGGTTCGGATTTGTGCTGGGATGGGAGGCTGCGTCCCAAACGAAATTGGTGGGCTGGCGGAAGGGCGATGAGTTTGAAGCAGCACGGATGAAAAGCTTCGCCGGCGCCGACTAGGCGGTTCAGCTTGCCATCGTCCTGAGATTCGGACTCACGATCAATGTGGGTTCAGTTACGCGCTGCACGTCATCCGCGCTGACGCCGGGCGCCACTTCCTCCAGCAGCAGACCTGCAGGCGTTACCTGAATGACAGCCATCTCGGTGACGATCGTATTCACTACTCTGACGCCAGTGAGTGGCAACGTACACTTCTTCAGAATTTTCGGCTGAAGATCTTTGGTCGTGTGCTCCATGGCGATAATCACGCGGCGCGCGCCCGCCACCAGGTCCATCGCGCCGCCCATGCCTTTCACCATTTTTCCGGGGATCATCCAGTTGGCCAGGTTGCCTTCCTCGTCCACTTCCATCGCACCGAGGACACTGAGGTCAATGTGACCGCCGCGGATCATGGCGAATGAATCCGCGCTCGAAAAATATGCCGTGCCTGCCATTTCGCTGACGGTTTCCTTGCCGGCATTAATAAGGTCGCAGTGCTCCTGCCCCTCGATCGGATATGGGCCTATGCCCAGCATTCCATTCTCGCTCTGAAGAATCACATCCATGCCGGGAGGAACATAGTTGGCGACGAGCGTGGGCATGCCGATGCCGAGATTGACGTAGAAGCCGTCACGGAGTTCTTGCGCGATGCGCTTTACGATGCGCTCGCGCTTATCAACGTCCTTGCCGGGTTTGTTCATGGCTTCCGTCGTTGGTCGTTCGTCGTTCGTCGCTGGTCGTGGGAAGTTGCTGGCCAACGACCAACGGCTTACGACGCCTTTCTCGTCGTTCGCTTCTCGATTCGCTTTTCGTACAACTCGCCCTGGAAGATGCGATTCACATAGACGCTCGGCGTATGGATTAAATCGGGTTCTAGCTCGCCCACCTCTACCAGGTGCTCGACTTCAGCGATCGTTACCTTGGCGGCGGTTGCCATGATCGGATTGAAGTTGCGGGCGGTTTTTCGATAAACGAGGTTGCCCCACCTGTCACCCTTCCAGGCTTTCACTAAAGCAAAGTCGGCTTTCAGTGCGTGTTCCATCACGTACATGCGGCCGTCGAACTCGCGAGTCTCCTTATTTTCGGCGACGATGGTGCCGACGCCAGTGGGTGTGAAGAAAGCGGGAATCCCGGCGCCACCCGCTCGCATCCGCTCGGAAAATGTTCCCTGCGGCACCAGGTCCAGTTCCACCTTACCTTGCAGAACCATCTGCTCCAGCAGTTTGTTTTCGCCAACGTAAGTTCCGATGTGCTTGCGAATCTGTCCTGCGGAGAGCAGAAGGCCCATGCCATAGCCGTCCACGCCGACGTTGTTGCTGATGGTGGTTAGATTCTTTACACCCTTACGGACGAGCGCGCGGATCAAGTTCTCCGGAATGCCACAGAGCCCAAAGCCGCCAAACATGATGATCGCGCCGTCGGGGATATCACGCACGGCTTCGTCTGAGTTGGCGACGACCTTGTTCATGGAAGAGAGAATTCTAAATGACAATTGGTCAATGAGCTAGACGGCCGCGTTGTGAATCGGTGCGAAATAGTCCGCGCGAGATTCCTCGCACCGCTGGTAAAAGCGGGGTGCTTTGGAATGACGCCCTTGAATTTAAGATTCAATCCAGCCGTTTCTTCGTTGGCACTACAGTCTTCCTCAACTGGTGGGCCCGCTCGAACTCCATGGCCAGCTCTCGCGTGTCGAGATTTTCACGGATGTGGGCCAGATGTTGCTCCAATCTCAGAAGCGCGGTTCGAATGTTTGTCTTATTGGTAAGAGCGATGTCCCGCCACATGGAATAAGGACTGCCCGAAATGCGCGTCATCTCGCGCAGCGCGCGGCCGCCGGCTTCAAGAAGTGGCGCATCTGCGCCGTATGCATCAACCAACGAGGCTGCGAGTGCGGTTGAAATCATTTGCGGGAGATGGCTGATCCAGGCGCAAAGCTTGTCGTGCTCAGCGGCATCCAGACTCGCGATGCGTGCCCCAATTTTCTCCAGCCATTCTAGATACTCTCCGCTCAGATCGTCGTATATTTTCTGTCCCGGAACCGGGGTGACAAACCACGGAGCTCCTTGAAACAGATCGGGGTCAGCGAATTCGACTCCACACTGTTCCTTGCCGGCCATGGGATGTCCGGCGAGAAAGCGAACGCCGGTGTTCTTGCGGAAGATTTTCTTAGCCCGCTCCACGACTTCCACCTTGGTACTGCCGACATCGGTGAGCAAAGTCCTCGGAGGCAGGGCTGGGCCGAGCCGGTCGATCATATCGATGATTCCGCTGACGGGCGTGGCCAACACGATAAGCTGGCTGCCGCGAACCGCGTCGGCGGGATGGGTGTGGCCGAGATCAATCGCACCCTTGGTTCGGGCACGCTCGAGAACGGGAGCGCGATCGCAGCCAATGATTCGTCCGACAAACCCGCGCTTCCTCAGAGCCAGGGCAAGCGATCCGCCAATCAGGCCGGTGCCGATGATCGTGATTTGGCGAATGGGCATCAGATCTTTTCACCACGGAGACACGGAGGCACAGAGAAAGCGGAAAGTCAAGAGTATCAGCAGAGTACGTTCTAGCATTGGTTTTCTCCTCTGTGCCTCTGTGGTGAGCTTCGATCACATCAAGCGATCTTGCGGCCCACCGCGGGCGCAATCATGCGCAGCTGATCCATCAATTCGGAGAATTGATCGGGATAGAGCGACTGAGCGCCGTCCGACAAAGCCTTGTCCGGATCGTGATGCACCTCGATCAAAAGCACGTCCGCTCCAGCAGCCACGGACGCTCGTGCCATGGGTGCAACTTTATCGCGAATTCCGGTGCCGTGCGACGGATCGGAAGCCATCGGCAAGTGCGAGAGCTTGTGAATGATCGGGATGGCCGAGATGTCGAGGGTGTTGCGGGTATAGGTTTCAAATGTTCGAATGCCACGCTCACACAGAATTACATCGTAGTTTCCGCCGGCCATGATGTACTCGGCGGAGAGGAGCAGTTCTTCCAACGTGGCAGCAATACCGCGTTTGAGCAGTACAGGCTTCTTGACCTTGCCCAACTCGCGCAACAGATTGAAATTCTGCATGTTGCGTGCGCCCACTTGGAAGATGTCCACGAAAGGCAGCATGATGGCTATTTGCGAAATCTCCATGACCTCGCTGATCACCAGCAAACCGAAGCGGTCGCCGGCTTCGCGTAGAAGTTTCAAAGCTTCCAACCCGAGACCTTGGAAAGAATAAGGAGAACTTCGCGGCTTGAAGGCGCCGCCACGAAGTACGCGCGCCCCTGCCTTCGCCACGCGCTCGGCTGTGGCGAATAACTGATCGCGCGACTCAACCGAACAAGGTCCTGCCAT
>Ga0209275_10000992_pt1 | contig 11504 bp, 11 predicted proteins | sample HubBroMetageREF2_FD_188344 | JGI IMG/M metagenome (GOLD analysis project Ga0209275, IMG submission 188344) | Reference soil microbial communities from the Hubbard Brook experimental Forest, New Hampshire, USA - Hubbard Brook CCASE Soil... | ecosystem: Environmental > Terrestrial > Soil >...
AGGAAGGTGGCACTGCAAGCAACTGACCAAACGACCGCCGCCCTACTTTCTCGTTTCGACATGACCAAGGCGCGCTCCTTCGCAGCACCGCGAAGTTGCCGGTGGGAAGGGCAAGCATCTCCGAACGCCGGGCGAGTCGTTGCGCCCCGGGCCTTCCTGTTTTGGGAAATTTCCGCATCCTGCCTCAACCTCTGCACGAATGGTCGTGCGTTGACCGTTCGCGCATGGAATCGTGAACGAATTACAGATTAAATCATCACTAGTGGCTATGAGACTGGACGGAATTCACTCCTAGGAATTGGTCTGCCTCTTTCTCTTGACGAGAGCCGATGTGCAACCGACATTGCACGATCCGCACATCTATGATTCCCCAGGACTGACGCGAAGGGAGCGCGAGCGCAAGACCGAATGTTAAATCAACTAGTAGCGTTCATCCTCGGTGAGCAGCAGTATGCTCTCGCCTTAACAACTGTCCAGCGGGTCGTGCGCATGGTGGAGGTAACCCTGTTGCCGAAGGCACCAGAGATTGTGCTCGGAGTGATCGATTTTCAGGGAAACATCGTTCCGGTCATGAGTATGCGAAAGCGATTCGGTCCACCAGAGCCCGAAACCATTTTGAGTGACCAGCTCATCCTGGCGGACACGGCCACACGGAAGGGTTGCGCTGGTTGTGAACTCTGTAACCGGAGTCATAGAACGGACGGCAGAAGAGGTTACAGAGGCGGAAAAGATCGTACGCGGCGCGCAATATGCGGAAGGCGTTACTCGATTGGAAGGCGGCATTTTATTCATTTATAACCTCGAGCATTTTCTCTCTGGGAGGGAAGCAGCAACTGGACGGACTGCTGACTCAAGTGGCGGGAAGAGGGTATCGAAAAGGATCCCAGACGCGCAGCTTTTGCAGCTCGGCGACGTTGTCGACCGCCATCTCGGACCCGCACCGCTGAGCTGGCCCGAACCAACGAACGACTGCAGATTGAACTGGTCGACCGCAATCGCTCTGAAGAACAGATCAAGGAACTGAACGGAGACCTGGAGCGTCGCGTGGCTGAGCGTACCGCACAGCTTGCAACTGCAAACGACGAACTGGAAGCCCTCTCCTACTCAGTTTCGCACGATCTCCGAGCGCCTCTCCGCCATATCAGTGGATTTGCCCGCGCATTGATTGAGGAATATGGCTCTCAATCGCAACCCGAGGCTCACCACCAGCTGAAACGCTTCAGGAAGGCACCCAGAAAATGCCCGGATGATAGACGATCTACTCAATCTGGCCCGGCTGGATCGTCGCAGCATGACTCTGCAGATGACGTCATTGAATTCTCTGGTTGAGAACGTTCTCCACGACCTCGAATCGGAAACCGCCGACCGGAAGATTGACTGGCGCGTCGGGTCGCTGCCTTCCGTCTCTTGCGATGACCGCTACGTTGCCCAGCAGCATGTAATCGGATTCTCTCTTAAGCACCACCAGACCCGTGATTTCCACACCCAGTGTGAGCACCCAGACCTTGCCAGGACAAACCAATTCACGGTAGTCATCGGCCATTGGAGCTGGGTGCTTACCAATTCTCGAGACGTAGTGCCTGTCAGCCGCGGTGACAATGCACTCAATCTCCTCTGTGTCGGATTCCGACGCTCGACGTATTTGAGGTTCCACACCAGTACTCCAGCGGTAGAAAGTCCCTCGATTTCTGCACCAAGCCAATTGCCCCACATAGTAAGCGCTCGCATACCAGGCACTCGCCATATTGGCTCTCCTGTTCCGGTATGTAAGGCTTTCCTTTCACGGTGGGTTCGTCAAGCTGAGAAACGGGCGTACGACATTGCTGGCGTTGAATCCAGCGGTCTGGCGGCGGATGATGAAGCACACATGAGCGCTATTTGCTTGATCTAGCCAGCCGGCAAGAAACCTTCACGGAGTTTGCGAATCAGCATTTCGCACCTGCGGACGTGTTCAGGATCATTGCGCGGTGACGAGACGATAATCTGGTTCGTGGGTTCTTCCATCAGGGCTTCGGACTCCAAGATTTCGCAAAGACGCTTTTGTGTGTCCGCCGAGACCACGCGGGCAGCGTCGCGGACGATCAAGAGTCCTCCCGCGAGTTCAAAGTCGTAGCCCTCTGCCTCCAGAACACTCATGTCTTCGCCGTAGAGCAGATGTTCATTGCCGGCATCGCCGTATTGCCGCAGCAGTGTGTATATATCCGGTGCGTCCCGCTTCTCGTGTTTTCGATCCGTCCAGGCGAACAGTTTGAGGACAAGCAGAACCGGAAGGCTAGCCACCGGGATGACGAGGGTCTGATCCAGATGCACCGCAACGGCGGATTCGAGCCCGTCGCTAAAGCCAGTTACTCTCATTACGATGTCTTCTTCGGGTGGCCATGCGATGGTTCGTTCCGCAGTCTCTACGCCTCCAAACGGAATCAAATCCACTATTACCGCAGGGTTGGAAGGATAGATGATCCGCTGCACCATGCGCGTATGAGGTTGAAAGCCCCCTTGCTCCACCAGAGCTGTTTTCAACAGCTTGAAATGATCCCAGTCGCGCAGCGCGATGCCGAGATCGACGTCGAGAGTCCTCCGCCCCGGCGGCCGCCCAAAAACATGGCGAAGCATGATTTCCCTTGCCGTGGCGCCGGCGAGAAAGTACGCCGTCTCGTGCCGGTGCGCTATCTCGTCGATTTTCCGGATCGCTTCGAGGACGGTCGGATCGATCTGATCATGCCGGATTTCTAAAGGCGGGTTCGATGTATTGGTCATAGATCATCTTTGCGGCCTCAAGATTTCTGCCGTCGGTCGTTGCCGTAAGATCGGCATAGGCGAGGATCGGTGGAGCCACATCTCGGATGACCGGTACGGGGCCATTCCAAAAGGCATCGAGAACCTCAACATGTCCGTTGATGTCCGCCCGCAGCTTATGTTCGGCGATGAGTTGTTTTGGCGCTTCTGTGGCGTAAATGATTGCGGTTTGCGGGACAAGATGATGGAGCAGCCGGTTGGTGCGGGCAATTCGCATCGTGCGGGCTGGACCCACAACTCCCATCGGCGGGATTTTGGTCTCTTGGTCAAAGTCAGATCGGAGTCCAGTCGTCAACGGTGTCATCACGCAGTTCACCCTTCGGAGGAGCGCATGTGCGCCCCCCGAACCTAACCCCACAATCTCAGTAACTGGTCAGTTTGGTACAGTTCGGGAACTCAAACTCCTTCATACTGGTCATAACTTCGCCATGGAAGGTGTTGCATGACTCAGATCAAATCGAGCGTCTCCCATAGAGTGCTGCTTGTGGATGACGATGAAAGCGTTCGCGACATGATGACCATCACTCTTGAGGGCAAAGGATTTGACGTAGTCTCTGCCGCCAGCGTGGCGGAAGCCCTGAAATTGATCACTACAGAGAGCTTCGACGTGCTTATCACTGACTTGCACATGCCGAACCCCAGTGATGGTTTTGCGGTGATAACAGCAGTGCGCCACACCCAGCCGAGTGCTTTTACCCTGCTGGTCAGCGGCTACCCCGACGTGAAAAGCGCCATGTCCGCTATTCTTCTCGAGACGGATGAAATCGTCGCGAAGCCCTTTGAGGCTGGGAAGCTCGCTGACCTCCTTCACGAGAAAATGCTTGCGAATAAACCGGCGGCCCGGACTCAAAAGGAAAGAGTAGCCGCGATCTTGCAGCGATGTAGCAGCGGTATCGTCGAAGAATGGTTGATGCGAGTAAAAAGGAACACAGAGCTCACCGCTGCTTCGCTTACCGACCACGAGCGTACCGGTTATCCGCCCAAACTGATTGAAGACCTGATTGTCCGCCTGGTAGAACCTGATGTTCCGGGCGAGGAAAGCGATTCCATCCGTTCCGCCGCCGCTGTCTCCCATGGCGCGATGCGGAAGTCGCAAGGGTACACTCCCGGGATGCTGGTGCACGATTCCCGAATACTCCAGGTAACCCTTTTCGGGACGTTACAGCGCAATCTGAGTGCCCTGGATTTTAGCCTACTGTTACCAGATGTCATGACGATCGCGGACGAGGTAGATTCCTAACTGACGCAAGCGATGGATAGCTACATGAAGGTTGAGCTGATGCTAGTCGCGGCATAGCCGCCATCAAACCTGGAAAGACAATGAAGACGAAGACATGGACGGTGATGACCAACACGGGTAAACAAGCGGACCTTCAGTCTGGCCTTGAGAAGCGAGAGGTTCAAAGGCCGACGCATATCAGTGCCAGAGAGTTCGTTCATTGGCTAGCACCTGAGACCCACATTGATGACGATTCTCTGCGGTCGCTATTTAAGCTGTAAGAGTCTTCCCCCGGAGAGCGCGAACTATATCAAGCGATAGCGCCCGCCTACCAAGAAACGGGCGCTGCCACATGAGCTAAATCCGGCCTTGTTTCCAAATCTGGCAAGAGCTTTTCCAGAAAGGCCAACTCGTCGTTCAATAGTGGCAGCCGAATCATAAGATCAGGTCCCCTTGTTGAAGGGTGACAATGGTGGGGTATCGACCGTGGTAGCAATTCCGCGCGGGCAGCAGATCCCCCTCGGATAGGCCACTCCGCGCCCTCACGGAGCGATATTGCAGGCGCGTAGCTGTCCTTGCATGAGATCTCCTGCCAGTTTGTCTGAAATCCACGCAAGCGAGAAAAAGAGCGGAAATATCCGGGTAGGATGCAACATGGCAAAGCACCGATCCTCTACAGATATCGCGTTGGTCGAATAAGTTCTCGGATGTCACGAGCGACGTGCGGCGACGGACTGCCGAGTGCTGCGAAGAATACAGCCTATATCGTAAGCCGCGTCGACCCTGTAACTTTAGTTCGGCCTAGTATCGGGATGAGCGAATATACTTGAAGCTATGAGATATTACACGACCAAAATGATGAGCGGGATCACCACGTTCAAGTGTGTATATTGCAAACACTCCGTCACCACACGCGAGTTCAAGAGGCAGAACGGCAACTGCCGCAGCCAGGCGGCTAGGGCAATGAACGAGCACGCTATGGTAGCACATGGCTGTGTGAACTTCATGTCACCTGCAAATACGCAGATGTGGCATGCGCAAACGACACATTTCACCGGACGCAATGAAAGGCAGAGCGATATGGTACCCGAACCTGATGCACACGCTACACATCAGCAGAATGCCAGAAGTGTCGATCACGCTTTGTCGTTATCGAAAGGAATTTAACCATTGGATCGCGAACAAGCCGCATCATCCCACACGAGCATTCATGAACCGGACAAGGAGATCAAGTGGGGAGTCTTTGTGCACATAGCGCCATGTTCGTCAAAAGGAGAGCTTCTCCCCAACCACTGCCTCAGTATCGATTGCACATGCCATCCGGGGCGCGATGCACAGGGGTCAGTAATTCATAACCAATCAAATAGGAAGTAGAACCACACATTAGGGACATTCCACCGGCAAGCATGGCGCGGGATCGGTGCCTCAACCCGTAAATAAGGGCGTCACGGCGCATGCTGACTGAGTACTCGCACAGGAAAATCTCATGCAGCCTCTTCGCCCTCGGCGATTGCTCATGTACCGGGTGACGAGACGCGGTGGTGACACTTCGATGGCGGTAAGGCCGTTGGACCGAATCGCGCGACAGCTTTCCGCCCAGGGGAACGGAGTCTTTACGAGAATGAGCAAAACAGACCATGGCCACCATCTTCTTTGCCCCTATCCTTACCAGAACGAACCGATTTGGTCGAAGTCAGAAAAGATCGTAGCGCGCGAAGCTTGCGACGCTGCCCTGGGGCGTGAGCTACACGACGTGATGCAGGAGGCAAAGAAGATGGCCAGCCAGATCGCGCAGCCATCGGATCTGTGGGACCTCGAACATTACCTTACCCAACGCCGCAAAGAGATTGACCGCAAGTACGACCTCCGATCCTCGCGACTCAGGTAGGTCCTCGGGACACTTCTGGGTGAAGGCCGGCTCAGCGAAGAAGATTTGCGCAGCCTGCGGGCAGACAAGCTGGAATCCATCCGCTCATACGCTAAATTTCCGGTGAAAATGGATGCGGCATGAACTGGGTTTTGAGTGCTATCGCCTGGTTACAACAGTTATGTGGATCGGACAGTCGGTTCGGCGAAGCTCAGCGGGGCGGAGTTCAGTCTGACTAACCTTGCCACCGGCGCGGCTCGAATCGGGCCAATCTCAGTGAGGTGTGCTGCCGTAAGGCAAACACACGGGCTGGGAACCTCAACCAGGCACGTACAAGCGTCGAAACTGATTCAGACAGGCGAAAGTTCGCTCCACCACCCAGCGGAATCGGATCCAGTCCGCTACCGTCGTCTTATTGCTAACCCTGCCAAACATGTTGACCGCAGATGCACGGCACGGTTTCAGTAGGTTTTTGCTTGGTTAATTGCTGCTTGCAGATCGGACAGGGTTTCGTCATCGTGTAAATCACAGTGTTACCTCCGCTAATATCACAGTCTACTGTTGGTGCTCTTAAGTCTGGTCGCTACCGTTCGGTCCTGAACAGAACACTCCGTTCGGCGAACGGGCTAGGCCCAGCGAATCATGAGGAACAGCAGCGCACCAGCTACCAGCGCGACCTTGACCATCGCGGGCCACTTCTCTACAAACACATTTCGCACGTGAACTTATCCTTACCTAGCAGATAAATCAAGGGCAGGTTTTCTGCCGACCTGTTTTAAGGAATATCGGGGTGCGCACTGCCGTTCCATTGCCATCGCCGTCGCACGCACGTGAGTTTCACGGCTGTGCTCGGCATGAACGTGCTTCAGCATTGCCTGAGCGGGCCAGCGTGCGCGGATTACCAGAGCTTCCATCAAAGCCTTGGATTCGTCCTGGGTGCGTGCAGGCACTACAGACGAGAGTCGGGCCTCTGTGATCTCTGCCGATAGGGTACATAATGGAAGAATACCGAATCTCTTCCCCTGTTCAATGTGATCAGGATCACTTTGTAGTTAATGGCGCGCAGTCGTTAGGCACTGTACCAATGCCCTCGGCACTGGCCATCGAGGGAGCGTAGCCTTGAGGCATGTACAAAACTACCAGAAGTATCGCAGGCAGCACTGCTTGCGAAAAGGGGAAAAAGCCTTGAATAGCAATGCAGCCATGACGCCGGAAAAAACGCGAACGGTATGCCCAGTGGCTACGCGATACTGGCGTGGAACATCCTTCTGACCAACTCATCTACAGGACCCGAGAGCGAGCCCTCTCTCAGATCGACACACAGCCAAGGACCAGAAGCGATGGAATAATCTGAAACTAGTCGCACTCATATCGTGCTATCTGCTCCTCATTGCATTTTTGTGGATTAAACTCGAATGATCCCTTCGCGAGTTCCAGTCTCGCAGTCCGCTCCATGCGCGTACAGGGGGCATGATCCGCCACCTGTCTCAGAGCAGGAGCTTAAAGTTACGTCGTAACGGAGCGAACGTTTAGTCGTGGAGGACGACGTTGAGAAGTGCACTGTGGACTTCAAGCTCACCGTTATAACGAACGAAGCCCAATTTCCGAAACCTGTTCATGAAGAAATTGACTCGCGAGCGAGTTGTTCCCACCATCCCTGCCAGAGTCTCCTGACTGATCTTGGGGATCGCGACTTCCGGTTTTCCGTCCTTGCCGAAATGGGCGAGCAAAAGCAATATCCGAGCCAGCCCTTTCTCGCTGGAATTGAAAAGCTGATCAACCAAGTCTTCCTCGTACCGGATATTCCGTGTGAGCAGATACGTCACGAACATATCGGAGAACGCACGTTCCCGGTGAATCACATTCATCATGGACCTTTTATCGATTCGCATGACCATGCAGTCGGTCATTGCGGATGCGGAGTACATACGGAAGGGCTGCCCTGTGAGGCAACCCTCTCCAAAAAACTCGCACTCATTGAGAACCCCTATTGTTGCTTCCTTTCCAATCTTTGACACGACGCTGAGTCTTACTTTCCCTTTCTGTATATAGAATACGGCGTCAGCGACATCCCCCTGAACAAAGACCCTTCGCCCTTTGGTGAACGTTGAGATTGCTCGACCACCGTCGATGGTGGAAAGGAAGGTTTGCGGATCGAAGTTGGGGCGTTTCTTCGCCGCTGCCCAGGGTGTCATGAATCGGCCCCCTTTCAACGCTAAAGCAACCCAAGAGCCCAGTGTATAAGCTAACTATTCTATTCGAGGTTCCGGCACCTCAACTCCGACCTGCTTTTCCGGTGTTACGAAAACGGAACAGGGTGCTGCGGGAACCTGTCGATGCTATCAGACTCGGCTAAACCTTAGTTCTCTAGTTAAACCCGTCATCCGTCCAGAACCGAACCAGCCACTCTAGGTGGTGAGCGCTATCGTGGTTTCATCAGCTGACTTGCGCGGTCACCTCCTCTGCCTTGAGCTTTCTCCATAGTTCAGTGGATAAAGCCTCGTATTCTTCGTCTGACATATCGTAAGCAATGGCGTCGCTGTCTGCGATCTTGCGGAGTGCGTCATAGGACATTATGGGTAGTCGGTCATTCTTCTCTTGCTGACGGCCCTCGATGCTCTCCGGACCAAGAACGTGGCACGATCAAGTGTGTTGTTGTTTCTTCCTCCAAGTGGTGCGATGCCATTCCTGTACGCGCCGTCATTATTGTCCGCTTTTCCTACCTCTCGTCCCTGCACCGCCTGCGAGGAAGCCCATCCTGACCGCAGCCAATGCGAACAACGGGATCGTTCGGCATGACAAACCGCTTCTTAGTCAGTGTTATGCACAGTTGTCGGACGTGTACGTTGCAAAAGTGTCGTAAGCACATGCCCGCTCAGCAATATGGAGTTAGATCAGCTCGCCAGGATGATCGAATCGGGTGCACCGTCAGATAGTCGTCGTATTGCACTCAGTGACCTTGGTCGAATCGACCTAACGCGGCATACGGCGCTGACATTCGCTGATGCTCTTTGAGCGCTGTCGGCAGGAGCTCGAACTCGGCAGAAGGAAGTGAACGGTGCGTAGGTAGAGGTGCAGATTAGTAACTTCTAAAAGTGTGCACTTTTGAACAGACATGGGAGCATGCATTGGAGTATGCGTAATGACGCAGCGGTAATCCGTCGCTATAGCTCGCCAAGGGTTCTAACAGCCTCGGGCCCTGGAGTCAACGCACTCGGAAATTGTCTGCGTAGGAGATGGCGATTCGAGGTGTGTGTTGAAAGTCAGTTCTAATATACTTCCAAACAATTAGGAGGACCGTGAAATATGGCCGACCTAACTGCTAAAGACAAGCAAACACCTGAGGAGGGAAACCAGGTTGTAGTCAAGAAGAAGCCTTACCTCCGCCCTTCTTTCAGATTTGAGCGAGTTTTCGTGACCACAGCGTTATCGTGCGGGAAGGTAAGCGGCACGGAACTTCAGTGCAGATCAAATACAAAGATCTCCTAGCGCCGCAGCGACCAAAGGCAAGTCGTTAGACTCATAGTCATATTCTCTTTCTGAGTGTTGTGCCGGAAGGAGGGCATTGGGCGCAAATTCGCGCGGATGTTCACTGGATGTTCTATTTCAACAGTCTGGGTGAACGCACTCGCCGCGGTGCGTTAAGCGGCTCGATTCGCGGATTGGCGTCTCTTCCTAGCGCACAAGTGTTGCCATTGCAGCCATTGACCGGGCCGTGAGATTAAGCGGGAGAAAATCAATGAGGCGAACGGGATGGCGGGTAGTCATATCTTCCTTAGCGGTAATGACAGCGCTTGCCGCTTTTCTTTTAGTGCCTGTGACAGGGGCCCAAGGCCCTAGTCAGCGTCTCTCTCTGATAACAGATTGGAGCCGCGGGCATGTAGTTTTCTCTCAACCCGTCACATTTGCGAGCGCGAGGAGACTGCAAATGGAACCTCGCTACTGGATGCAAGTTGTCAGCCACGAGGCTAGGGGGTATGAAGGGATTAACATCGAGTCTGCGAGCCCCGAGGAAAGTGCTTCAGATCCCGATCAGCGCCGCAGAGAGGGGAAGCGCCCATTCAAGAAGGACTGGGGTCAGTCGTTGGGAGTCGGCGGTTCGACAGGCGTTCCTCTTGCTAGCGGGAGTTGGTGGCCTGTCTTTCCTGCAAAGTTTTCATTCAATGTCAATGCTGCTCCAAATTGCACATCCGACTATGTTGTCTTCCCGACGAATCTGGCGGGCGTGACGGGTGGGCAAGCCAGCGTTATTGCCTACAACAATCTGTACGCCGGAAGCGGAACTCCATTCTGCGGAGTTTCCAATCCTTCTGTTTACTGGTCCTACAACACAAACTTTGATGCAGCGGGCGTAGCTACAACGGGAGCCGTGCAAACTTCCCCCGTGTTGTCGCTGGACGGCAGCAAGGTAGCGTTCGTAGAAACAAGGACGGCTGGGGCGATACTGCATCTGCTGAAGTGGGATGCGGGTGATGGGGGTTCCATAAACTCCGCAATTGCTCCGACCACAGCCACCGTCTGGACTGCGGACGGACGTGCAGGGGATTGTCCTATCAGCGGAGCCTGCATGATCAGCATCGTGCTCAAGAATGGTCAGCCCGATACCGCATCCTCTCCCTTCTATGATTATAAGCGCGACTCCATCTATGTGGGCGATGATAACGGAAGGCTTCATAAGATAATCAACGCCTTTGGACTGTCTGGCGCGACACCGAGCGAGGCCACGGGTAACTGGCCAATCACCGTAGACAACGCGGCAAAGCTGACCTCCCCGACTCTCGATTCCGTGTCAGGCAATATGTTTACCGAGGATTCGAGCGGAGTACTGAGCTATGTGCGGGAAACTTTCAGCACTGCGGGGGCTTGCGGGACTGGAGTAGTTCCGTGTCTGGGCTCAACTAATATCAACCCCCCCAACGTCCATGTCGTTACCGATGCCCCGATTGTGGACTCGACCACGGGAAAAGTGTTCGCATTTTACGGCAATAATGGTCTTGGCACGGCGACAGCCGTGGTTCAGTCAGATATCACCTTGAGTACATCCGTCGCCGCCGCCCTCGGGACGGGGACGGGGCACCATCTCCATTCGGGGGCGTTTGACAACGTTTATCTCACCGGGAACGGGAGCGTCGGTCGGCTGTACATTTGCGGATCGTCCAGCAACAGCACGCCGACCATTCAGCGCATCGGGTTTACAAATTCAGGCGGTCCTTTCGCGAATCCTGTTGGCACAATGAACTCCGCAGTCGATACGGCAATTCTCGCAGTTGCGACTGCCAGTGCCGAATGCTCACCCGTGACCGAACTCTTCAACGCGAATGCTCCTAGGGCCACACAGGACCAGATTTTTTTTGGTGTTCAAGCCCTCGGCAAGGGAACCAACTGCAGAGGTGGCGGCTGCGTCATGTCAATCAACGTGACAGGCATTCCGTCGACTCTGGCCTTTGCAAATTCGATTGCTGAGGTCAACGGGCCTAGCGGAATCATCGTGGATAACGACGCAAACACAATGACCTTCCCACAGGCCTCAAGTCTCTATTTCTCGAACCAGGGGAACAGCACAGTTGCAATTCCTTGCGGTGTAACGGCGGGCGTGGGTTGTGCCGTTAAGGTGACTCAGGC
>Ga0209275_10000993_pt1 | contig 11497 bp, 17 predicted proteins | sample HubBroMetageREF2_FD_188344 | JGI IMG/M metagenome (GOLD analysis project Ga0209275, IMG submission 188344) | Reference soil microbial communities from the Hubbard Brook experimental Forest, New Hampshire, USA - Hubbard Brook CCASE Soil... | ecosystem: Environmental > Terrestrial > Soil >...
GTTGGGGGGCAGTTGCGCTTCCCCTAGAACAGCGTCGGCGAGACGATGTTGCCAAAAACGCCCGGAACTGGGGAACCTGCCCGGATGTTGGACTGTAATCGTGAGGGGTGATCATGTCCGAAAACCGCGAGTCTCCGCTTAGAACGGGTGAGAGAATTCGGATATGGAACTGCCTGATCGGGAAATCTGCTATCGAGCACTGCAGACCCGAGATGCCCGCTTCGATGGACTATTGTTCGTTGGAGTGACCTCAACAGGCATCTATTGCCGGCCCGTCTGCCCAGCCCGAACCCCGCATTTCCAACATTGTCGCTTCTTTGGCTCCGCCGCCGCAGCCCAGGAAGATGGATTTCGTCCGTGCTTGCGTTGCCGTCCCGAAACCGCTCCTGCCTTAGCCTCATGGCGCGGGACTTCGAATACCGTTTCCCGGGCACTGGCACTTATCGCTGATGGTGCGCTGGATGGTGACGACGCGAACATCGAGAAATTGGCTGAACGCCTTGGAGTAGGAGACCGTCAACTCCGTCGGTTGTTTTTCGAGCATATGGGCGCAGCACCCATTGTCGTGGCGCAAACCCGGCGTGTGCTCTTTGCCAAGCAACTAATTCATGAAACCCGCATGCCCATGACTGAGGTTGCATTGGCGGCAGGATTCGGCAGCGTGCGCCGCTTTAACGAAGTGTTCCAGGCCCTATTTCATCGTCCTCCCAGTGCCTTGCGACGGGAGGGCACCTCACATTCGATGCCTGCCAAGACAGGGGTCACGCTCCGCTTGCGTTATCGACCGCCGTACGACTGGGATTCCATGCTTGCTTATCTGGCGCCGCGGGCGATCCCTGGCGTTGAAATCGTCGAGCACGACAGTTATCAACGCACGCTTGAGTTCGACGGGTCGGTTGGATTCGTCCAAGTTGTGCATCTGCCTCAGCAGCAGAGCTTAGGGGTTGCGATCCGTTTTCCGGGTGTTCGTTCTTTGCCTGCAATTGTGACCCGGGTGCGACGCTTGTTCGACACAGGCGCAGATATCGGAACTATTGATGAACATCTCTCTCGCGACTGGGTGCTCGCGCCCCTCGTGGCGAAACGTCCCGGGCTGCGGGCGCCAGGCGGATGGGACGGATTCGAATTAGCGGTGCGGGCTGTTCTTGGCCAACAGGTGAGCGTTGCCGCAGCGCGTCGTCTGGCTGGCGAACTGGTTGTGCGGCACGGGAAACCTTTGCCGGTCACTTCTGACAGCCACCCAAGCTTGTCGCATGTATTTCCTACTGCAGAATGTTTAAGAAGGGCAGAATCCATCGGGCTTGGGATGCCGTCGGCGCGACGAGCGTCATTGAAGGCGCTGGCGGAAGCTGCAGCGGCTGACCGGAACCTGTTTCGCCCGTTTGGAACCATCGAAGAAGCGATCACCCGATTCCGCTCGATCCCGGGCATCGGCGAATGGACTGCACAGTACATCGCATTGCGGGCGTTGCGCGAACCGGACGCTTTCCCCGCCTCTGATGCTGGCCTGCTTCGCGGGGCTGGACTGATCGAGGGGATGCGCTCCAGCCCAGATTGCCTTCTCAAACGCGCTGAATCCTGGAGGCCCTGGCGTGCCTACGCTGCGCAGCACCTGTGGGCCGCCCAAGCCGTCGTAATCCCAACCGGGGGCGCGCATGACTGAGGTCTTGCAGTTGTTCGTAAACCGAATCGACACACTGATCGGCAAGATGCTTGTCGTGAGTGACCGGGACCGAAACCTCCGTGCCGTGGACTGGGCAGACTATGAAGCACGCATGCGCCGACTCCTCTGCCTCCATTACGGCAAAAGCGGGTTCCGCCTTGACCCCACTCACGATCTCAATCGTCTGACCGATGCCATCGGAAGCTACTTCGCCGGAGAACTCGAGGCCATCGACGATTTACCGGTCGAAACCGGTGGCACACCTTTTCAACGTCAAGTCTGGCGTGCGCTGCGCAAAATTCGCTGTGGGATGACAGTCTCCTATGCGCAACTTGCTGAGCGAATCGGCCGCCCCGCTGCGGTTCGTGCGGTCGGCCTTGCCAATGGCTCAAATCCGGTTGGGGTCGTTGTCCCGTGTCATCGCGTGATCGGATCTGACGGATCGCTTACTGGCTACGGTGGGGGAATCGAACGCAAGCGCTGGTTACTGGAGCACGAACAGCGAGCTCTGCGGTAAACAAGCCGGGGCTAGGCAGTGAACGCGGTACTTCAGGAGAGAGTGCGATGAGCAAAGTGAATCTTGCCGAGAAGCTGTCACACATAACGGAGTACTGGAAGCCACGAATTCTTGCTGAGTTGAATGGCCAAGAACTCAAGCTCGTCAAGATTCGTGGAACTTTCGTCTGGCACCACCACGAAAATGAAGACGAGTTATTGTTGTGTCTCTCGGGACGGCTGCGAATTCAGTTCCGGGATGGCTCCGTCGAGATTGGAGCCGGGGAGTTTTCCGTCGTTCCCAAGGGAATTGAGCATCGCACTTCGGCGGATGACGAAACCCACCTTCTTGTTTTCGAGCCAGTCGGCACCCGCAATACCGGAAATGTAGAAGACCCGAAACTCACCGCTGTTGATGCTCCGATCTAACTTGCAAACGAATTTGAAAGTTTCTGTTCTGCATTTGCATAAGAGAACTTAGGCCCAAAATGCTCTTGCGTGGCGGGGGGGAGCTGTCGCTGGAACAGCCGGATGCATTCGGATTCGGGCTAATCGTGATTCGAAAGGAGCTGACCAGTGCCTGTTGCCACCGTTTCTAGCGTATCCACTGCCCCAGGCGAGCCCCGCCTCGATCGCGGAACCAGGCTTCTGTCTATTGACATCTTCCGAGGTCTAATCATGGTGTGGATGGCGCTCGATCACACGCGCGACTTCTTCACCAACGTTCGCTTCGAGCCGGAGAACATAGATCTCACTTGGCCTGCATTGTTTTTCACGCGGTGGATCACACACTTCTGCGCACCGATGTTCTTCCTCCTTGCCGGTACTGGTGCCTTCCTGTATCGCGACCGCACTCGATCAGTCGGGAAGGTTTCGCGCTTCCTCTGGACTCGTGGAATCTGGCTGGTCATTCTCGAATGGACGATTATTGAATTTGCCTGGACGTTCGTGCCCTGGACATTCGGCGGAGTGATCTGGTCGCTGGGCGTCAGTATGGTCGTACTGGCAGGCCTAGTGTGGCTGCCAGAATGGGCGATTCTGACATTTGGTCTCGGTCTTGCCGCGACGCACGATCTGTTCGACGCCGTGCAGCCGGCACAAATAGGCTCCGCAGGAGGGCTATGGACATTGCTGCACCGTCGCGGCGTAGCACCTGGCACCAACTTCTTCGTACTATTCCCCATTTTGCCCTGGGTAGGAGCAATGGCGTCTGGCATGTGTTTGGGAGAGTGATGCTCAAGGAGCCACCCACTCGACAAAGAATTCTGTTGTTTCTCGGCTCAGTGCTCACTCTAGTAATTATCGTTCTTCGTGGATTGAATGCATACGGAAATCCGGCCGCTGGGGTAGCGGCCAGCTCTCCCGGTCGGTGGCATCGGCTTCCCGCAATGTCGATGACGATCGTCGACTTTCTTGACGTCGAGAAATACCCCCCATCACTACAGTTCTTGTTAATGACTGTCGGCCCTTCGCTCCTGTTGCTCTGCTGATCACAGCTTTCTGAAAAAAAGACGCCGTGGAATGTCTTGACGTCAATCTCGGTTAGTGATAACTTACCGTAAGTGGTTACTTACGAAGAGCAAACCCTTGATGCCTTGGGCGATGCTACCCGGCGGGCGGTGCTGAAGCGCCTGCGCGGCGGCGCACGATCTGTAGCCGAGATCGCCGAGGGGATGGAGGTGAGTCGCCCCGCAGTCTCGCAACACCTGAAAATCCTTAAGGCAGCACGACTGGTCACTGTTCATGCGGTGGGCACCCGACGGGTCTATGCAGTCGACACCCGCGGAATCGAGGAATTGCGGGATTGGCTCGATGGATTCTGGAACCGAACTCTCATGGCTTTCAAAGAGGCGGCCGAACGAGAAGCAACCAAAGAGATGAGGACAAGAAAAAGCCACTGAAGATTCGACAGGAAGATTTGTCCCGGCCCTGATTCTGTGACAGGCGTTTCCAGCTATCATCACTCAACGGTTTTGCGGATGTACGAGGAGAATGCGCAGATGAGGAATCGATTCCTGAATTGCATTCTGATCGCAGTGCTGGCAGTAACCGGAGTCGTGTCGATCTCGGCCCAAGAACTGACGCAGGCAGAAAAGGAGCACGCACTCCAATATCTCGAGTCCACCAAGAAAGATGTGTTGGACGCGACCCAAGGCCTTTCCGAGGCGCAATGGAACTTCAAGCCGGCACCGGATCGATGGTCCGTGGCGCAGGTGATGGAACACATTGCCGCGGGAGAGGACTTCACTCGTGTCAACCTTATCCAGGAGAAGGTCATGACTTTGCCGGGCGGAGAGCCGGGGCGCGACGTGAAGAAAATCGACGCTGCGGTCGAAGCGATGATTCCCGATCGCTCCCGCAAGGCGCAGGCGCCTGAGCCGCTTGTGCCCAACAACCGGTTTGGTTCTCCGGAGGGGTCGCTCAAGCACTTTCTCGAGAGCCGCGAGACCACCGAACAATTCCTCCGCTCAACTGCGGGATTGCGCGATCACGTAATGGACGGGCCGGTTGGCATGATGGACGGCTATGAGTTTATCCTCTTCATCGCCGCGCACTGCGAACGGCATGTCAAGCAGATCAACGAAGTCAAAGCAGATCCAAATTTCCCCAAAAGTTAGTGAATCACGAAACGGCGCGGAACCGTTCGTGATCGAGTTCATTTTCGGTTCGGGAGGGAGAGTGCATGAAGATAGAGGGCGCAGGCTCCGTCGGATTCGACCCTAATAGCGTGCGGAAGGTTGTGAGCGTTCAAGCACCGCAGGCAGTGGCGTGGCGAGTGTTCACCGAAAAGATGGGCACGTGGTGGCCGCTGGCATACTACAAAATCGGCAAGGCCAATGCGGTGGACGCGGTGATTGAACCATACGTCGGGGGGCGCTGGTATGAGCGCGGCGAGGATGGAAGCGCGTGTCAGTGGGGCAGCGTACTGGCGTGGGAACCCGATTCGCGCTTGGTACTCTCGTGGGATATCAGCGCCGACTTTCAGTATGACCCGACGCTGAAGACCGAGATCGAGGTGCGCTTCAGCGCCGACGGGAAGGATCGTACACGCGTCGAATTGGAGCATCGTCATCTGGATCGCTATGGAGTGCGTCGCGATGAGATGCGTCGAATCTTCGACACCGAAGGCGACTGGGGTAAGCTCTTGGAGGCTTTCGCCCGTTCCGCCGAGACCCAATGAGGGCACTCCATGTCGGATATTAGACAGGCGCGAAAAGAACTGACGAGTCGAATCCTGGAAGGAGACGGCAAAGCATCCCCCTCCGAGCGTCGGGCCGCGTTCAACAACAGCGGCCTCGCCGAACCCCTAGGTACGCTAGTCGACAAGGTTGCCAGGCATGCCCACGGGGTCACCGACGAGGGCATCACCGCTGCGAGGGTGTCGGGCCTCTGCGAAGACCAGGTCTTCGAGATCGTGGTGTGCGCCGCGATCGGGCAAGCCACTCGTCAGTACGACACGGCACTCGCGGCCCTTGAGGCAGCGACCGGGAAGGAGTGAGCATGCGGCTTCGAATCCTCGAGAGCGGTCATGGCTTCGGCACGAAGGCACTTTTCGCGCTCATTCGAACGGTCTCGCGCCAGCCGGTGCTCGACGTCGTCAAGCTGGCCAAGTACCGGGCTGACTTCTACGGCGGGCCGATGCAGGGAGTCACCCATGAGGCGATGCGCGGGCCCTCCACTTGGTCTGTCGGTGATCGAGAGTTGATGGCCGCGTTCGTCGCGAAGACCAACCAGTGCGAGTTCTGTACGAAGGCGCACGCCGCGGTCGCGCAGCGAGCATATCGCGACGGGAAAACGGTCTCTGCGTTGTTGTCCGATCTCGAGACCGCGGCCATCGCGGAGCCATTGCGGGCGACGCTGCTCATGCTGGGCAAGCTGACGCGCGAGCACGCGGTGAATGCGGAGGACATGCGAGTAGTCCTCGCTGCCGGCGCTTCGCGCCAACAGATCGAGGATGCGCTCGCGGTCTGTTTCTCGTTCAATGTGATCAGTCGGTTGGCCGATGCCTTCGGGTTCTTCGTGCCTGGGCCCGAGGCCTTCGAGGCTGGCGCGAAATACCTCCTCGCGCGCGGCTACCGTTGATCAGGTACGGCTGCCAACTGGCGTGGCTGTTTCGTACGAAGTTCGCCCCGGCAGAACTCCCTTCTGGGCGAATCGGCAGGTCAGCCAAGGTAGCCAACGTCCCGCCACTGAAAAGTCGAGCAGCTGCTCATCCAAGTTGTTATTACTTACGACGCTCTACACTAGAACGACTGTGAGAACCGCGAGTCCAGGAATTCTCCCAGCTTGGCGGTGGTTTTGAATTGCGGGATGGGATCCAGTTCCTTGAATGCAGATGTGAACGCATTCGAGAGACTCCAGATCGTGCGCGGCCGGAATTCCTCGTACTTCGGCTCGAAGTAGAGGTCGTGCACGCTGCGAGCAAGGTGTTTGGGCGCTTCAAGCCTACCCTCAACGAACGCCTCGTAGATGACTGCCTTGGCCGTGACATCCGTCAATTCACTTCTCTGCCAGGTTTCCACTTGCTTTCGCATAGGCTCGAAGCTCCGCTGCATTCGATCAACGCCAACTGAAATACAGTCGATGAGCGAGAACGACTTCGAGTGTTTGGCAAGCACCGGCGTAAACGCGCCTGCCACAATGTTTCCGAGTTGAACGTCCTCTACTCCGGGCGTCGCCGTGAGACGTTTCCAACTCAGCGTAGCCTTCTTTCGGGCGAAACAGATGTGCAAGTCGAGGAATCTTCGTTTTTAGGCCGTTTGCACGGTCATAATACTCTTGATGCGACGGCCACCCTCTATTCAAACCGAACGCCTAGTTCTCGTCGTACTCTTGCCGGAGGAGCTCGAAGCGTTGATCGGTGGCGACCTTCAACGCTTTGCGGTTCTGACTGGTTTCACATTCCCACCGGACAATCCAAGCATAGGGGATCTTCCTTGGCACCTGAGGGCAATCCAGACCGACGGTCGGCAGCTACCGTGGCGCGTCCGTGTCATAGTAGAACGTTCGTCCAACTCGGTGGTCGGATCGATTAATCTAAAGGGACCGCCGAGTGCCGCTGGTGACGTCGAGATCGGTTGGGGATTGATGGAGAGCGTTCGGAGGAGGGGGTACGCGACCGAGGCATCTGCGGCTGTGATTAGGTGGGCTCTGGAACAGCCCGGCGTCAGTTCCGTCAGCGCCACTATACCCGACGACAACTATCCTTCAGAGCGCCTCGCCAAAAGACTGGGACTCATTCGAACGAACGAGGCGCGTCGAGACCTGCCTCTCTGGAAATGCGATGGCAACTCGCTTACGAAGGCCTCAGTCTGATGCGGCTGTTCAGAATGCAGGTCACTCGTGCCGATCCGTCGGTGCCCACGCGCATGATTCGCACATGAAGATCGGCTTTCGCGGAACCCGCTGCACGCTGGGCTAAAGGCACTGCGAGATCCGACCTTCGAGGAACTCGCCCAGCTTGGCTGTCGCCTTGAATTGTGGAATGGGATCCAGTTCTTTGAAGGCGGAAGTGAACGCATTCGAAAGACTCCAGATCGTCCGCGGTCGGAATTCCTCGTACTTTGGCTCGAAGTAGAGGTCATGCACTGTGCGTGCTAAGTGTTTCGGTGCTTCCAGTTTGCCTTCGACGAACGCTTCGTAGATGACCACTTTGGCGGTGACGTCCGTCAATTCGCTCTTCTGCCACGCCTCGACCTGCTTTCGCATCGGCTCAAAGTTCCGTTGCATCCGGTCCACTCCGACCGAAATGCAATCGATCAACGAGAACGACTTCGAGTGTTTGGCAAGCACCGGCGTAAAGTCACCCGAAAACGCCATGTTCGAGCAGACGAACACACGATACCCACAGGTCATCGCCAGCCGCATACTCTTGTCGTGAGAATTTCGAAGACCGATGGAAAAACGGCAACCCACCATCTCAGTTGCGAGGTCAAGCACACCGAACATCTTCATGCCATCCGGCGAGACTGCATATTCGTCGTGGACCACTCCGATGTGGCGAAAACCGAGAGTCTCGATCAATGCACCAATGATCTCGTGATGCGGGATCGGGCGGTGCGTTTCAGTTGGTGGCGGTGTGGGTACTACCGCCAGTTCTTCGCGACCAATGGTCCGGCCGCTATAGCCAATGAGCGTACTAGTTTCTGACATATTGTTTCCTCCGTTTTGGGTGAAATAAACTGCAAAGTCTGAAAAGTGGAAACCGCTTCACGGTATGCGCGCGCCACCGGTTGACGTGAGTAGACTGACGATGCCTATGAGAGGTCCGTTCGATTCTCGATGGAAAGGCGAGCAATGAAGAAGCCAACCCTGCGGGTTACGAAATGGCTGGCTGACATCCCGGTCGAGGCACACTGCACACACTGCCCTACGGTGTCGTTCAAGGCGCAGGGGACTGGTCATCGCCCGAACCGGGAGGAGTATCAGAAGTCGTTACAGGCCCAGTTTGATGTGCACTGTAAACAGGTGCATTCCGAAACGTGATTGCGAGGTCGGCGCTCTCATCCGAACAGTGAAGCCTGCCCCGGCACGGATGGCTTTGGGCGTGGTCTCCTGCCCGACACCGGTTTGTGTCCGAAAATAACGACCGAAGTCGAAGCAATCATTTCCTGGGCAAGCCCTTGAGCATCGGAGTCACTGCGCAGCGGGTTGCGAGTCAAGTCGGGCGATCCAACTTCATCCAACGATTCAGAAGCGGTTGGAAACAGCTTTTGATGTTCCGCGTTGAGTGCTTTCCATACCGCATCAGCCGATTCGCCGATGCCATTCCTCTCCACCAGTTCCCGTGCCATCGCGGATAGCATGTCGTCGTCTTCGTCGATCGATTGCAGTCCCTCGCCGGCAAACTTGCCTTCCATGGTGAGCGCCACGAGTAGTTTCTTTCCCATCAGGCGTAAACACGCCGTCTGCATCGTGCCTTCGTAGCAAAGAAACTTCACGCGCACTGGACGCTGTTGGCCGATTCGCCAGGATCGGCGGCTAGCCTGCCGTAACGTGTGTAATGAGTATCCCGACTCATAGAAAATGATGGTGGGGAAATCTAACAAGTCCAGGCCGGTCTCGACCAGCTTGGGATGAGAAATTACGACCTGCACTCCTTCCTTGATCTGCCGTGCATACCATGCCTCACGCTTTGAAGTGTCAACGCTCGCCCGCAACACCACCGTGCGAATGCCTTCGTTGCTCAGAATTCGCTGCAGTCGGGCGGTGACGTCATGTTTACGCGTATAGACCGCAAATACTTGGCAGCGGCGTCCTTCGGCCAATTCTTTTCTGATCTCTTCGATGAGTTTTCTTTCTTTCGAATAGAGTTGGTCTTCTGGCAGATCGTGCGTTTCGGCGATCACGAATCGACCATTGCGTTTGAGCTCCGGATCAAGCTCCGTTCCATACAGCGTCCCCAACCCATACGGGTGGTCCGGATAGAGCAAAAGTGTATTCAGCATCGTGCTCAATACGGATCTGTTGCCTCTGTGCTCTTTTAAGGTCTTCCGAATGGCGTCTTCGAGTTCCCGATATACAGCCATCATCATCGCATCCATTGGGACGCTGACGTAGCTCTCCTCATAGGGCGGAAGTTCTCCCGAGATATCTTCGAGGAAGACGAAAGCGCACAACTGCATAAGGAATTCGCCGAAGAGCAAAGGAGAAGCTCCCGGCTTGCGACGGACCATGCTGGTGGTCTTGCCTTTGGAGCAACGGTTCTCGGCCGGCTCAACTCTTGTGATGGTTTCGAGAACGCCGTAATCCTGGGTGAACGCGCTTCGTCCCGTCGTGCCCCATTCGTATCCGTGTTCTTTCATCCTCGCGGCTTCGAGCCGGAACAGAGTGTTGAACAGGTCGTCTGCATAACCGCCGAGGAGGGTTCCGGTCAGGCCCACAATGCGATTGGTACAGGACGCCAAAGTGCCCAGAGCATTCCCTTGGGCGGTGTCTCCGGCCAACTGGTGAATCTCGTCGCAAACCGCGTAGTCAAACCATCCTGGCATGTAGCGTCCGATAAACTCGATAGGCGCCATGCGGCGGATTTTATCCCCATCGGCTTGCCACAGCGGACTGTGGAACGGGCGACACCGTTTGTCGCCTCTGGTTTCGATGGTCTCGGCGATCTTTACCCTCTCAAACTCAGCGACAGTCAAACGACTCTCATTCACGATGACGGGTTTGCCGGTATCGGAATTTACGACACAGCCCAGATAACGGCCCGACCTCGGCACGCGATAGGCGTGACGCCAGAAGTAACCGAGCTTTGCCCGCTCACGTCCCACGATAAACAGCGAAGGTCTCTCACAGAGGGATAGCCATCGTTTCCGAGAGCTCGGTGAATCCCGTCGCAGCCGCAGTTCGCTCAAAGTCGTGTTCAACCCTTCCCGGACAATGCGTCCGTGTCTGAGTTGCACTTCGTTTACGCCGTGATGCTTGTTTTCATCGCCGCCATTTCGCAGATCATCGACGATGAAAACACGCACGCCCCGCAGGGTGAGAAATGCTTCCCGCGCCCACTTTTCGACCAGGTGCGGAGGGACCATCGCCAAAGCGGTGAAGGGTTGTCCGTCGCTGTGGACATGAATTGCTCCTAGGGAGATCAACGTCTTACCCGTACCGCATTCGGCGACCACCATGCCGGTTCGCGCCCGCTGCCAACGCTTCGCGACCCCCATGATCGCGATGGTTTGCGCAGGAAACGGCCTTCGCAACAGGTCCGCAATCCAAGGGGAAACCGGATCGTCGAATTGGTGAAGCGCCGGATACTCCTGAAGAATGCGCTCTCCCAGAAGGCTGGCGTGAGCGCGCATGTAGTCGTAGATCGTGCAAAGTTCAGGCATGGGAATTCCTCAGCGAAGGAGCGCGGAGACTCGAAGACGAAAGTGAAGACGAAGGACGGAAACTAACCTACGACGTAGTACGCCAGACTTGGGGAGGCACACTTCCGCCGGGGATTACGGGGAGACTTCTGGGCCATGCAGATAACCTCCGGGTAGCCCGTCACTCGGGAGCAGACGCCGAGCCAACATGTTCATAACCTCCCAAAAGCCGACTTCTGGCCCGCGTCGTTGAAAGTTGTTCGTGGGCATAACTTCCGGGTGACCCGTGATTCGCCTAGGAGTCATCCGTAACGATCCTCTGTTGGATCTCTCGTTGAGCGACTCGACAAATTTGCGCCGACTGAGAGTGCCTCCGGGAGATTGCCGGAATATCAGCCTATTCAGCTCTCAATGCTTGCATCGGATCGAGGCGCGACGCACGCCACGCGGGAACGATACATGCGAACGAGGCCACCGCGAGCAGCGTGGCGGCAACTGCGGCAAAAACCTCTGGATCGAGTGGCTTGATCTC
>Ga0209275_10000994_pt1 | contig 11483 bp, 7 predicted proteins | sample HubBroMetageREF2_FD_188344 | JGI IMG/M metagenome (GOLD analysis project Ga0209275, IMG submission 188344) | Reference soil microbial communities from the Hubbard Brook experimental Forest, New Hampshire, USA - Hubbard Brook CCASE Soil... | ecosystem: Environmental > Terrestrial > Soil >...
AACTGCCGAGGACGTCTTCTCTGCCATCGGATGTCCCTGAGGAACAAGTCGAACTGTTTCGCGATGTTCTCTTGGCGCTGGAGCAAAATCGCGTGCCCTACGCGGTTTCCGGCGCTTTTGCCCTGCGGCAACATACCGGGATTTGCCGCTTCACAAAAGACCTGGATCTGTTCGTCACTGTCAAGACGCGTGACGCCGCATTAGATTGCCTGCGCAAAGCCGGAATGCACTGCGAGATAAATGATCCGGTGTGGCTGGCGAAGGCGCACCGTGACGGATATTTCGTCGATCTCATTACCGGCATGAGCAATGGCCTGATTTCGGTGGAAGATTCGTGGATCGAGCGGGCGCGGCCGGCGGTGGTGTATGGCATCGAGACACGAGTGCTTGCGCCCGAAGAGCTGGTTGTGTCGAAGATTTTTGTATCCAGGCGCGAGCGCTTCGACGGTGCTGACATCGCCCACGTTATTTTTGGCACCTACGGCAACTTTGATTGGCGGCGCGAGCTGGAATTAATTGGCGAACATTGGGAGATGCTGCTCTGGTCGCTGATCCTGTTTCGATATGTATATCCAGCGCAAAGCCATTATGTTCCGGCGGAAGTTTGGTGTGATTTGCTGCGTCGTTTTGAACGGGAGATTCAGAACCCGAATCCGCGGGCGGAGTTTCGCGGAAGTTTGGTCGATGACAATATGTTTGCCATCGACGTGAACGAATGGGGATTGGCGAATCTTCTAAAAGAACGGCGGGAGCTGCGTCTGGCTCAGTCCGGCGAGGGCGAGGCTGAGTTCGTGGAGCAGGCGAGCCATTTGACGGAGAAAGAAATATGAGAGTCGCAGCCAGCGCCGATTTGCACTTCACGCCGCAGAGCTATACGAAGTTGCAGGATCAATTTGAGCGCGTCCGGGATGAAGCCGATGTGCTGGTGCTGGCTGGAGATCTGACGAATTATGGGCAGCCGGAAGAGATGGAGCCGCTCTTAAATGTTCTGGTGCGATTGCGTCTGCCGACGGTCGTCGTACTCGGGAATCACGATTACGAGAGCGGAAAAGAAGAAGAGTTGCGTCGTATGCTGACTGGCGGCGGAATGAAAGTGCTGGATGGCAGCGGCTACGAGCGCGACGGCGTGGGTTTCGCGGGAACCAAGGGATTCGCCGGTGGTTTTGGACGCGGCATGCTGACTCCATTTGGAGAGAAGGAAGTCAAAGATTTTGTAAAGGCGTCGGTTGACGAGGCTATGAAGCTCGAGCGCGCCATGTCGCAGATGCGCGCGCAAAAGCGGGTGGTTGTGGTTCACTATTCGCCGATCGCCGAGACAGTGCAGGGCGAAGCTCCGGAAATTTTCCCTTTTCTTGGTACCTCGCGCTTGGCCGAGGTGATCGATCGACATGGAGCCGATCTGGTGCTGCACGGCCATGCGCATCACGGCAAGCCTGAAGGACGTACGGCGGGTGGAGTGCCTGTGCACAATGTCGCCATTTCTTTATTGCAAGCGCAAAATCCTTCTTTGGTGTACCGTGTATTCGATCTATGATTAACCGCGGGGAAACAGACGCGAAATCACAGAAATCGAATTTTGCCGGCTCTCCAGAAAACCATCCAGTCTTTGTATGTTCCGCTGTTACTGCTTACGTTAGAACCTCTTGTTCGTCTCAAGAAAGTGCCGGATGGCGCCATTTGCCTGTTTCCAGCTTCCTGTTCCACCATCCATGCCGCAAGCCCGAAAATCGGCTGCCAATTTCAGCAGCTCAAGAAGGAGCTTTTCCATGCATAAAGTTCGTCTGCTTGTTTTGTGTTCCAGTGTTTTATTGATGGCGAGCGCTTGCGTCGCGCAGACCGCGACCGGCGAAACTCTGATGCTCAACCTGCCGCGCGCCAGCCAGCACGCCACGGTGATGCAGCGCATCGGCATTACCGATATAACGGTGAACTATCACCGGCCGCTAGCGAATGGGCGCGAGATATGGGGCAAAGTCGTTCCGTATGGCAAGGTATGGCGCGCGGGCGCGAATGAAAATACGACGATCACGTTTAGCGATCCGGTGATGGTTGAGGGCCAGCCGCTCGATAAGGGCACTTATGGCGTGCATATGATTCCCGGAGAGAATCAGTGGACGGTGATCTTCTCCAAGGATGCCAGAGCATGGGGCAGTTTTTCTTACAAGCAGGAAGACGACGCGCTGCGCGTGACCGTGAAGCCGCAGGCAGCGGAGGTACACGACGCGCTGGCCTACGATTTTGACGATGTGAAACCGGATTCGGCCGTCGTCACCATGCGCTGGGAAAAAGTGGCTGTGCCGTTCAAAGTGCAGGTGAACGTTAACGAGATCGTGACCGCGAGCATTCGTCAGCAGGAATTCGGACTCAATCAGTATTACTGGGAAGGCTGGGACGACGCGGCCGCATATTTCCTGGCGAACAAGATCAATCTCGATGAGGCGCTCAAAGATGAAGAGCAGTCGATTCAGGCGGAACAGCGCTACGACAATATGATGAACAAGTCGAAGATTCTGGATGCCATGGGCCGCAAGCAGGACGCCGAGGCGTTCCGGGCCAAGGCGCTCGATCTGGCAAGTCCGCTGCAGCTTTATTTCTTCGGGCGCCAGTTGCAGACGGAGAAAAAATCAGACGAGGCGTTTGCGGTCTTCCGTTCCACGGCCAAGAAGTTCCCTGACTACTGGACTTCGCACATGGGGATGGCCCGGATCTACAGTTCGCAGGGAGATTACGACAACGCGGTGAAGGAAGTGAAACTCTCTCTGACCACCGCGCCGGATTCGAACAAGGCGAACCTGGAAGGATATGTGAAACGGTTGCAGAATAAGGAAGACATTAACCGGTAGACGACGGCGCTACAGAAAGTAAAAAGGCCAGTCCTGCGGCTGGCCTTTTTACTTGCGTGTTGAAGAACTACCAGACGCGGCAGGCGTTGGCTCTCACCATGCGCTGGCCGGCTTTGCATCCGAAGGCCTGCTGGAACTCCGACATATTCGACATGACATTGTCGATGCGAAAGACCGGCAGCGAGTGAGGGTCGGTGGAGACTAGCATGCGCGCGATTTCCGGACGGACATTCGAGCACCAGGAATAGGCGTTTGCCAGAAAGAAGCGCTGACGGTAGGTCCAGCCGTCGGGCCCTTTGTCGTCGAGCGATTTGCCCTGTTGCTTGAGCGTGGTTTCGAGCGCGTAAAGAGCGAGGTGGATGCCGCCGTTATCGGCGGTGTCTTCGCCCTGTGTCAGCAAGCCGTTTTGCTTAACCCCGCCTCCCGCGTCGGGAACCTCCTGCGTGTATTCGTCGGAGATGCACTTGCCGCGCTCGTCATATTGCTTGGCGTCATTCTCAGTCCACCAGTCGCGCAGATTGCCATGGGCATCGAACTTGCGGCCCTGATCGTCGAAGCCGTGAATGATTTCGTGGCCGATGACCATGCCGATGGCACCGTAGTTCACGGCATCATCTTTCGTGGGATCGAAGAACGGCGGCTGCAGAATTCCGGCAGGGAAGTTGATGGTGTTGAGTTGCGGATCGTAATAAGCATTGATCGTGGGCGGAGTCATGGTCCACTCCGAACGATCGACGGGCTGGCCAATCTTCGCCACCCAGCGTTCGAATTCGAACGAGGAAGACTGCGCAACATTGCTCACAAAGTTATCGCGCACGATTTTGACACTGGAATAATCACGCCAGTGCGAAGGATAGCCGATCTTATCTTCGATGCCCTTGAGTTTGACGATCGCTTGATCCTTAGTCGCAGGAGACATCCAGCTCAGGCTTTGAATATCGGCTGACAACGCGGTCTCGATGGCATGCACCATCTGGATGGTGCGAGCGCGGCTCTCGGGCGGAAATGCGCGATCGACGTAGGCCTGGCCCAGCGCTTCGCCCAGATCGCGATCGACGTTGTGCACGCAGCGCCGCCAGCGCGGCTGATTCTCCTGCTGGCCGGCGAGAGTGTGGGCGAAGAAATCGAAGTTCTCATCCACGAAGGCCTTACCCATGAGCGGCGCGGAGCGGTGTACGGCCCACCAGCGCATGTAAACCTTCCAATGTTCAAGCGGATGCATATTGATCAGCTTGTCTTCGGCGCGTAAAAAATTCGGAGACGTGACGATATAGTGCTCGCTAGCTGGCGCTTTCACGGCCTTCAGATAGACATCCCAGTCAACCGTGGGCATGAGTTCGCGGATCTGCGCGAGGCTCATCTTGTTGTTGATATTCTTCGGGTCGCGGCGCGTGACGTTATCCATTTGTACCTGCGCCATCGCAGTTTCGATTTCGATCACAACTCCGGCATCGGCTGCGGCCTGCGTGTCCGATTCTCCTGCCAGCACAAACATCTTCTGAATATGAGTGTGGAATTTACTGAGGATTCCTTTCGATTTGTCGTCGGTGTTGATGTAGTAGTCGCGGTTGGGCAGACTCAAGCCAGCCTGATCAAGCTGGCCGACAACTTTGGATGCGTCGTCGTAGTCCTGCTGTCCGGTGAAGCCGAAGAAGGGAGAATTGCTCTGGTTGTCGCCAAATTCCCAGGCCCCAGGGAAAAGATGCTGCAGGTGGGCGATCGCGAGCGTGAGGTCCTTCTTCGATTTTAAAGCGGCAATACGATCGAGTTCCGGTTGCAGCGGCTTGAGGCCGGCGGCTTCGATTCCGCTCTCATCCATACAGGCGGCCCAGTAGTCGCCAATCTTCTGCTGGGCTGCAGTGCGGCTCGCGTCGCTCTTGCTGGCTGCTTCCAGCGTTTCGCGCAGTACATTTTCGTTCCATAATTCAAGCCCGCTGCCTGTGCCCCAGTAGACCTGGTCCGCTGGAATGGGATTTGCAGTGAGCCATTTGTTGCAGGAGTATTTGTAAAAACTGTCGCAGGGATCGAGCGATTTGTCGGCAAGATCGGGATCGAAATGCTGAAGCTGCGGTTGTTTGGAATCGTCGACGGTCGAAGCCGCGGCGGGCAACGCGTAAGCCGACCGCGCTTGTGCCGAAAGAAGTGGAGAAAGCAGGGATTGAGAACAGAGCACGCTCAGGGCAAGCATGAGCGAAGAAAGCCGGGAATTAGTCATAGAACCTCGTTAGAGACTGAAGAATCGCAGAGACGAACGGAAATTCGCGAACACTTAAGCTTACGCATGAGGCGCTGGGAGTGTTCCATACGCACTCCGGACACACTCCGGACACACTTCATCCAACCGAACACCTTACTACAGATCGGTATCCGATAGAAAAGTCAGAGAATAACGAAGCACGCTCATCCTGTATTGTGCAGGCCGGCAGCGATTCCGTTGATAGTTGCGCCGAGAGGATATTCGAGGTCTGTACTGGCTTGGCTCTTTTGTTTGCGGCGCAGAAGTTCCACCTGAATCAGGCTCAGGGGATCGACATAAGGATTGCGCAGGCGAATCGAGCGGGCCAGAACGCGATTGCCAGCCAATAATTCGCGCTGTCCGGCGATGGCTAAGATCATGCGCCGCGAGCGCAGGAATTCTTCTTCGAGCATGGAGAATACGCGGCTGCCCAGCGCGGAATTTTTGACGAGGCCGGAATAGAGGCGCGCGATGTCTAAGTCGGCTTTCGCCATGCCCAGCTCGACGTTGCGCAGCAGATCGGTAAACATAGGAAAGCGGCGCGCCATTTGGCGAAGGAGCCTGTCGTGGCTGCGGCCGCTCTTCGAGAATTTTTCTAAGGCATAGCCAATGCCAAACCATGCGGGCACGGCGTGGCGGCTCTGCATCCATCCAAAGACCCACGGGATGGCGCGCAGGTCGTCGAGACGCCGGCCCTTGGTTCGTCGCGCGGGCCGCGAGCCGATGCGGGCGGAGTCGAGTTCATTGACCGGAGTGGCTTGCTCGAAATATTCCAGCACCTCGGGATTTTCAGCGATTTCGCGACGGTAGATGCGGAATGCCTCCTGCGACATTTCCTCCATCGCCGATTCCGCTTCTTTCCATTCCGTTTTTTTCCGATCCGCCTGCGATTCTCCGGGACGAGTAAGCGTCTCGAGGCTGGCCGCCATCATCAACTCGAGATTCCACTCCGCGAGAATGGGGTCGGCATACTTCCAATTGAGTACCTCGCCTTGCTCAGTGACGCGAAGCTGTCCGGAGAAGCAGCCCGGAGGTTGGGCAAGAATCGCCGAGTGCGTTGGTCCGCCACCGCGGCCCACAGTGCCGCCGCGGCCATGAAAGAGGCGCAGCTTGATTTTGTATTCGTGCGCGGCGCGATGCAGTTCGCGATGTGCTTTATACAGCTCCCAGGTGCTGGTGAGCATGCCGCCGTCTTTGTTGGAATCGGAGTAGCCGAGCATCACTTCCTGCCAGCGTCCCCAGGAGTCGAGCAGAGGCTGGTAACCGGGATCGGACCAAAGACTGCGCATGACGGTTGCGGACGCGCGCAGCGAGTCGATGGATTCGAACAGAGGCACCGGCATGAGCCCGGGATCAGCGGCTGAGCCTGCGATTTCCACGCCGCCCTTTTTCGCCAGGCGAATGACGTTCCATACATCGTTTTCCGATTCGGCCCCACTGATGATGTAGTGACGAATTGAAGACGCGGGATACGTGTGTTTCAGTTCCGCGATGGTGCGGAAGGTTTCGAGCAGCTCCTGGCTTTGCGCTGAGATATTTTCGGGCAGAGCATGACTCCCGCCCTCCAGTCCGATTTCCTGGATCGCCTGTGCGTGCACACGGGCGTGCTGCCTGATATCGAGTGTGTGCAGATGGAAGCCGAAGGTGCGCACTTTGCGCAAGAGAGAATCGACATAGGTTCGCGCCAGTTTTCCGCCGCGGTTGGCGTGCAGGCTTGCTCGCACCAATTCCATGTCGTCGGCAAATTCTTGCGCGCTGCTATAGGCTGCCGGCGCGTCGATGGCCTCGCGGCTGCGCTGCAAGCGATGAAACAGGTACGAGAGGAAGCGGCGATAGCTTTCGCTCGTATTGTGTGGTCCCCAGGCCAGATGGACATCAGGAATCGTGTGCTCGTAGTGAGCGAGGCGCGCGAGCAATTCTTGCGAGACGCTGGTTTGACGGCGCGACGAGCTGAGCCGGTCACTCAGAGCCTCAACGTCGTTTAAATATTCGCGGAGGATCAGGGCGCGCGCCAGCTCCAGGGCGTCGCGAGTGCATTGCGGTTTCACCAGAGGATTGCCATCGCGGTCGCCGCCGATCCATGATCCGAAGCGCACGAGATTGGGCAGCGTGGACTCGTCCAGCTCCTCGCCATAAATTGCCCGAAACGATTCCGCGACTTCCGAGTAGATTTTCGTCAGCGCTTCGAAGAGAGACAGGCGGAAGTAACGCAGTCCCATGCGGATTTCGTCGTCGACAGTGGGCTTGGCGAGACGTACCTCGTCGGTTTGCCACAGCGAAGTCACTTCTGCGCGGATTTCGCTCTCGCAATCTTCGGCTTTTTCCGTGGTGAGCGGCAGGCGGTCGAGGCGCTCCAGTTGCAGCGCGATGCGACGGCGCTTCAACAGAACGGTCTGCCGCGCTACCTCCGTCGGGTGCGCGGTAAAAACTGGAATGATGGCGATTTGCTCGAGTGCATCCAACGCAGCGCGGGCGGAAACTCCGGCTTTCTTCATACGCTGGAGCGTGCCGCGAAACGATCCAGGCTGCGGAAGGCTCTCGAGTTTGCCGGCGCGGCGACGCCGTTTGCGATGGTTGGTCTCGGCGAGATTGGTGAGTTCGAAATAAATCGCGAAGGCTTTGGTGACCTGATAGGCGCGGGTCAAATCCATCGCAGAAATAATTTCCTGCGCCTTATCCATTAAGCGCGCATGCGTAGTTTTTTGGGTCTTGCGGGAGTCGGCTGCACTGGGGCCGGCTTTGCTCGGACCGGCGTGGCGATGCTCGATTAATAAGCGCCGCAGTTGCTCGACCGAATCGAAGAGTTCGCGTCCGGCCTGCTCGACGAGCACCTGGCCAAGGACGGCACCCAGCGAGCGCACATCACGGCGCAGTGGATTGTCTTTGTTCGCCTTGTCGGAGCGGGCCGTCAGCTCGGCGAGACGCGTCCGCTGATCGTCGGCCTTCCAGAGCGGTTTGGGCTTGTTCGCGGGCATTGAATGGGATGTAAGACAGGATAAACGAGAGAGGGCAGTCGGCGCAGAAAGGCAAATTCTTGGCACGGATTTTCACGGATAAACCAAGAAAACGGATGAAACAAAAGAATGAACAAGAAGATTTGGTTTTGATCCGTGTTAATCCGCGCAAATCCGTGGCCAACGAAGTTTATTTGGGGACTTCGAAGCGGTAGCCGATGCCGCGCAGCGTTTTCAGATATTGCGGATGGCGCGGATCAGGCTCGATTTTTTCGCGCAGGCGGCGGATATAGACATCGATCGAGCGGGGAGTTACGAATGGCGTCTCCTTCCATACCGCGTCGAGCAGTTGATCGCGCGTGAGCACGCGGCCGCGATGAGCCGCGAGATATTCCAGCAGACGGAATTCGCGCACCGTGGTCATTACGTTGCGCCCCTGCACCTGAACAGTCATCGAAGAAACGTCGATTTCCAGATCTCCTAGGCGCAGTACTTCGCTGTCGACGCGTGATGGACCAAGCCCGCGCAGCACGCTTCGCACGCGCGCCACCAGTTCGCGCGGGCTGAAAGGCTTGGTAATGTAGTCGTCGCCGCCGAGTTCCAGGCCCTTTACGCGATCGGCTTCGGACGTTTTCGCGGTAAGGAAAATAATGGGGGTGGCGGAAAGCGCCGGGGTATGGCGGATATGGCGGCAGAGTTCAAAGCCGTCGGTGCCGGGAAGCATTACGTCGAGCAGAAATAACGCCGGCAATTCGCGTGCCGCTTCGGTGAGCACGGAAGCTCCACTGACGAAGCTTTGCACTTCATATCCCGCAGCCTGCAAATTGTGAGAGATGAGCCGCGCGATATCTTCTTCGTCCTCCACAACGAAAATCACCGGACGCAGTGGCGCCATGCGGCTGGCTGTCGTTTCCTTATAGGACTCCGATGGCACGTGCATGGTCTGGGTCAGGGCTGTTCCGTTGACGCTTTCGCGAAAGCTCGATGACAATTTAGCGAACCAAAATTATGTTTACAGACTGTATTGAGGCAATGTTGCGTGAATGTTGCCTGAGTGTTAACGGACGATGAATTTGTAAGAAAGAGTAAATTCGGGATTGACCTGGTGACCAGGGAAGCCGTTTTAATTCGCGGCTTTTTTCTTTGGCACGTGGCGCAGGCTGCGGCCTTCGATGAGGCTATAGAGATCTTCGGCGAGGTTGGTGGTGTGGTCGCCCGCGCGTTCGAGCGCCTGAGCCATCAGCAGAATTTCAAAGTGTGAAGTGTCTTCCTGGGAAACGGTTTCCGTCAGATGTTTCTGGAAGAGTCCGTGGCAGATGCGGTCGATGTCTTTATCCATCTGCAGCACCTTGCGTGCGCACTCGACATCGAGCGTGGTAAACCCTTTGTGGATGAGATCGAGCATGTCGTGTACGACCACCGTCATCTCCACGAGATTCCGTATGTCGGAAGCAGGAATCTTCTCGGTGCGCGCCTGAACTCGCATGGCAACGCTCATGATCAGGTCGCCGATGCGCTCCAGGTCGGTGGTCGACTTCAAAGTGGAGAGTAATTGCCGCGCTCGCACCTCGCCTACGCGCGTAATGGCTGCCGGCAGGCGCTCATCGATCTGCCGCTCGATTACGTCGAGCTCTTTTTCGCAGTCCTTGATCGCAAGAAATGCCATGCCTGAGGAGTTTGTCAGCAGATCGCGCAGGTTGAATGCGGCATCGCGGGCGATGAGGCAGCCCTTGAGCGCCAGCCGCGCCAGATCGTCGGGGCCGCCGAGCTTCATCTCTGCCGCAGGGGCAGGCTTGCCGGATCGGGTGCCGGAATTTCGTTCTACGGGAGTTGGGCGGCTGCGGGAGGAGTGCGCTTTGGCGTGCATGCGATAAAGAGATGTTCTTTGAACTTCAGGTCGAGTGCGAGATTTAGTCTATGCCCGAAATGTGAAAGGACCGTTACAACGATTAGGGGATTCTTTTATCCTGATTTGTTCGTGCTTTTAGGAGAAAGCCAGCATGAATCTTGCGGACTATCTGCGGCGTCAATTTTCCTACAATGGTTGGGCGAACCGTGAAGTTCTGACACAGATGCGCGCCCAGGGCGCGGACGCCCGCTCGTTGCAGTTGATGGGGCACATTCTTTCCGCCGAACGTCTGTGGCTCGAACGGATGAAGCAGCAACCGCAAAGCCTTCCCGTCTGGCCGATGGCTGGTCTGGAACAGTGTGAGGCGCTAGCTGCGGAAATGGCGCGGTTATGGACCGAACACCTGGAGAAGGTCGACGGCAATTTCTTCGAGACGATTTCTTATAAGAACAGCAAGGGCGAGCCTTGGTCGAGCACGGTTCTCGATATTCTGACCCATGTCATCGTGCACTCGGCTTATCATCGCGGCCAAATTGCCAGCCACATGCGCGAAACCGGGCAAACGCCTGCCTTTACTGACTTCATTCACGCAGTGCGGCAGGGGTTGATCGAGTAATGAGCAAGGCTGCTCTCCTTTGCGGCAGCCCGCACAAAGACGTAGAATTTTAACGATGAAGAAACTCCGAGTTTTCTTCCTTCCTCTGGTCGGTGCGGCTTTGCTGCTTGCCGCCGATCAACCGAAAATTCCTCCCATGCCGGCGGCGGTTTCTGGCAACGCTGTGGTAACGCTGCGCGGCGGCCTCGACGTTTATTCCATTATGGGCGTCGGTCCGAAAAAAGCTTGGGACGACATTACAAATAAGGTTTACGTCCTGAATCTCAAAACGGGCAAATGGGCCGACGAACGCCCGGTCCCCGGAGTGGCCGGGCGTCTAGGGGCGTCTGCAATTGGAGCGAAGGGCAAGATTTTTGTTTTTGGCGGCTATGTGGTCGACGGTAAAGGCGAGGAACTAACCGTCGGCGACGTCAATGCGTATCTCCCTAGCGACAAGCGGTGGTATCGCGGCGCCGATATGCCCACGCCTGTTGATAACGCGGTGATCGGAATAGACCACGACCGCTACATTTACATTGTCGGCGGGCGCTCGAAAAACGGTCCTGTGAACCTGGTTCAGGTGTATGACGTCCAGGAAAATACCTGGAAAGATGCCACGCCGTTCCCGGGAACGCCGGTCTACGGCCACGCTGGCGGGTTGATTGACGGCATGATTATTTTCGTCGACGGCGCGAAGAAAAATTCGGGCGAGGGCGCGCCTTATGTTGCCTCCGACGAATGCTGGATGGGAAAAATTGAACGCAAGGATGCGACCAAGATCGAGTGGACGAAACTACCGGCGCATCCGGGGTCGGGCCGGTTCGCGATGGTTGCGGGGCCGATCGACGGACACAAGATCATGTTCTCCGGCGGCACAATCACGCCGCACAACTACAAAGGCCTGGACGCCGAAGGCAAGCCGGGCAAGGTTTCCGAGGTCACCTTCATCTTCGACGGCCACGGAAACCGCTGGGATTCAATCACTGAGGATCAATTCGACGTGCGC
>Ga0209275_10000995_pt1 | contig 11482 bp, 10 predicted proteins | sample HubBroMetageREF2_FD_188344 | JGI IMG/M metagenome (GOLD analysis project Ga0209275, IMG submission 188344) | Reference soil microbial communities from the Hubbard Brook experimental Forest, New Hampshire, USA - Hubbard Brook CCASE Soil... | ecosystem: Environmental > Terrestrial > Soil >...
CGGAAGACGCATCGCGTTATCGTTGCCTATGAAGACATGCTGAGTTGGGGCTACGGAGCGGAGATTGCGGCGCGCATTGCTGAAAAATTGTTCGAAGAGTTGGATGCGCCAGTAAAACGCGTGGCGGCGATGGACACATTTTGCGCGTACCAGCCGGCACTAGAAGATGTAATTCTTCCGCAGACCGGCCATATCACGGCGGCGGTCAAGCAACTCCTCGAGTACTAGACCCAATCCTTGACGGAGGAAACTTTTCTTCTCCATTCCACGTACTCAGTTTAGAATCGCGATGTCGTAGCTCTGCGGGAGGACACCATGTTTTGCCCAAATTGTCAGAAGGAAATCGCGGACGGCTCGAAATTCTGCTACAACTGCGGCGCACAGCAGACTCTCGTAGGTGGCGTGCCGGGAGCTACGGCGCCCGTGGCCCCTCCGCCGAAACGCTTGATGCGTTCCAGCACGGACAAGAAGATTGCCGGCGTTTGCGGGGGATTGGCGGACTACTTCGATCTGGATCCGACGATCGTTCGCGTGGTGTGGCTGCTCGCGATCTTCTTCGGCGGCACAGGATTGCTGATTTATATAATTTTGTGGATTGCGCTACCCGTTGCGCCTGCGGTGCCGGCGTATTCGGTTTCGGCACCGGCTCCTACAGCACACGTCTAAAGCTAGCAATGCACATGATGCTGCGTGTTGCCGGCTGGAAGCCGGCGCTACGGATCGTTCCTGCTTATGGCTAGTCGCTCGTGCGGCGTTTTCGTGCGCCTTCGCGTAGGACTGCGCCGTCGATGGAGGCAAGCCCGGCGCCGACAGTGGCTAAGGCGATGCAGGCGGCGCACAGAGTCATCTCAAATTCAAAGTCGCGGACAACCAGCGCGCCGTGAACGCCTTTCACCTTCCAAATAGCGACCACCATTTCTGCGGCGAGCAATAATGCGACCGGCCGCGTGAATAGACCGATCAGGAACAAAAGGCCACCAAAGGTCTCCAGAACTCCTGCGACGGCTACGAAATAGCCGGGAAGTCCGTGATCGATGAAGAATTGTTGCATTTCGGGATTGGAGTGAACCAATTTGGGATAACCGTGATAGACAAAGACGATTGCTAGCGCTACACGCAGTGCCAGTAATCCCATGGGCTGGAGCCGGTTCAGGAATATCACTGGTGTCCTCCTCGTTGTAGACACAATACCTGTGGCGAGGCGTGATTCCAAAGAAATTGGAGTGAGGTTAGTCACGGTGGGTGCCTAGTGTCTTCAGGTACAATTTGATGGCTTATATCGAGGACACATGAAACCCATACGCACAATAGGCATCGTGAACGGTGGTGGCGATGCGCCGGGGTTGAATCCGGTGATCCGCGCCGTCGTTCGTTCAGCGATTTATGAACACGGGATGCGCGTTATCGGAATCCGCAACGGATTCGACGGGCTGATCTGGCCTGAAGGCGCAAAGGAAATGACCGAAGATAGCGTGAGCGGAATTCTGCCACGCGGCGGAACGATTTTGGGGACCACAAATCGGGGCAATCCGTTTGCGTATGTGGCGACAGAAGACGGCAAGGAAGTGGTGCACGACTACTCTTCGTTGTGCATGGAAAATGCGCGGCGATTGGGGATTGACGCAATCATCGTGATTGGCGGAGACGGCACACAGCACATCGCGCGGGATTTCTGGCGTAAAGGCGTGAACGTCGTGGGAGTGCCGAAGACTATCGACAATGACCTGGACGCCACGGAAGTGACGTTTGGATTTGACACGGCATTGGTAGTGGCGACGGAGTCGGTGGACCGGTTGCACACGACGGCGGAGAGTCATCACCGCGTGATGCTGATCGAGGTGATGGGGCGGGACGCCGGATGGATCGCGCTGCATGCCGGCATTGCGGGTGGCGCGCATATTATTCTGGTGCCGGAAATTCCGTTTAAGTTTGAGTGTGTTTCTGACGCGATTCGAGCGCGAGAACTGCGTGGCAAGCGGTTCAGCCTGATTGTGGTGGCCGAGGGCGTGAAGTTGCCTGCGGTTGATCCCAACGGCAAGCCGGTGCCGCCTGCGGGGCCGGGGAATGTGGCGAATACAATAGCGTTCACGCTTCGTGAGATGCTGCACAAAGAGATTCGCGTGACGGTGCTGGGCCACGTACAGCGCGGTGGCTCGCCTACGCCCTTCGACCGGATTTTGGGGACGCGGTTTGGCGTGGCTGCTACCGACTTGGTCGCTAAACAACAATTCGGCCGCATGGTCTGCCTGAAAGCTGGCAAAATGGAGAACGTGTCTTTGGATGAGGCTCTAGAAAAGATGAAGTACATCGATCCCTGCAGCGAGATCGTGCACGCCGCGCGCGCCGTGGGCGCGACATTTGGAGACGGCGGAGCATGAAGCGAAAGCTTCTGATCGCAGTGCCACTGCTGTGCTTGGTGGCGTTGCTGGCGTGGTTCTTCAGACCTAAGCACGAATCCATCGGTGAAGCGTACATCAGCGAAAGAAGCGTAACGATGTGGAGTAGCGCGGCGCAGGTCCGCGAGGAAATTGGTGTGCTTCTCTATGGCGACCATGTCGACGTGCTGGCGAAACGTAATGACAATGTAAAAGTCCGGACCACGAATGGAGTGGTGGGCTGGATCGATGGGCGTTACCTGATGGATCCGGAGTTGTGGCAACGCAGCGCGAAGTTGCTGGAGCAGGCCAAGACGATGACGGTGCAGGCGCGAGGTAGGACGAAAGTGCCTGCGAATTTGCGTGTGCAACCGGGACGCAAAGAGGCGCGGCTTTATCAATTTAACCGCGGCACGCCGGTGGAGATTCTGGCGCGCACGACCGCGGACTGGGTGCAAGTTACGGACGAAAGAGAATCTGCCGCGGCCCCAGCGGAGAGCAAAAAGGAAGACTGGTTTTTGGTTCGTGGAATTGCTTCGCGGCCACCGGGGGATGGCACGGTACGGAATTCGGCGGTGATGAATACTACCCAGCCGGGGGATCAATCGATTCCGATTGCGGGATGGGTAGTGTCGCGGTTTATTTCATTGGATGTGCCGGATCCGGTGCGCGAAGGAACGAGTGCTGCGAATATTCGTCCCATCGCCTGGTTCGAGTTGAACCGCGTGAGTGATCCTTCGGGCGAACATCCACAGTATCTGGTGGTAGGAACGAAGGGCCCTGAAGGGCAAGCTTGCGATTTCACGACGCAGCGGGTTTTCACCTGGAATCCTAAGAAGTCGCGGTACGAGACGGCGTTTATTGAAAATAGTCTTTGCGGGGCACTGCCGATTCGAGTTGGCAAGAGCGCAAAAGGCGAGCCCGAATTTCGGTTCCATATGATGGACGATGCCAAGGACGAGCGAGTTTACCGGCTGATTCAAACTGTCGTTCGTCGCGTCCGCGATGATCGAGCGGTGATAGTCGCCGGGCACAGCGCGAAAAAAGGAAAGCGCTAACCAGAACTGCGTGTTACCAGGTGAGAGTAGTGATGATTCCGCTTGGTTGAGTTTAATCCTGCTTAGAAAAAACTGCTGTCGATTGGTGGTCATATGACCTTGCACATAAATGAGGCGGAAGTGCGGCAGTTGCTGACGATGCCAATGGCGGTTGCGGCGGTGGAGGAAGTTTCGCGCAAGCAGGCGGAAGGTAGCGTGGCGGTTCATCCGCGGCGGCGGTTCGAATTGCCGGGTGGCGGATTTTTCCATTACATGGCGGCGATGGATACGGGTGGCGGCTATGTGGGGATGAAGCAGTACACGTACGTGAAGGGGAAGCTCTGCTTTCTGGTGCCGCTGTACGAGATTGCGACCGGGAATCTGGTTGCGCTGATAGAGGCGGATTACATGGGGCAGCAGCGCACTGGAGCGGCGAGTGGCGTGGCCACGAAATACTTGGCGAAGAAAACGGCGCGAGTGGCAGGAATATTGGGAACGGGCGGCCAGGCTAAGACACAGCTGGAGGCCATTAATACGGTGCGGCTGTTGGAGTCTGCCTATGTGTACGGACGCGACCCACAAAGGCGGAACAAGTTTTGTGACGAAATGTCGGAGCGGCTTGGCATTTCGGTGTACCCGATGGAGTCAGCGGCAGCGGCGGTTGGAAGCGCGGAAGTGATCTCGACGGCAACCACGTCTGCGCACCCAGTGTTGCACGGAGAAGATTTGCTGCCCGGGGTGCACATCAATGCGATTGGAGCGAATCACGCGCACAAGCGCGAATTGGACGATGCTGCCATTGCGAAAGCAAATCTTATATTTGTGGATTCGCTGGCACAGTCGAGACAAGAGGCTGGCGATCTAATTATTCCGTTCGAACACGAGCCGCAGAAGTGGCAACAGGTGCACGAACTTGCCGAGTTGGTGGCGGGCAAGGTCCCGGGGCGAAGCAGCGATTCGCAGACCACGCTATTCAAATCTAACGGGATCGCTTCTTGGGATCTGGCGGTGGCAATTAAGGTTTATAGCATGGCAAAGGAACAAGGGCTGGGGAGCGAGTTACCATTCTTCAGTTCGATGGGCTGATCCCGAGGGCTCGCAATCGCGGCTGTTTAGGTGGGCTCTGAGAGCTCGGAGCGATAACTCTTAGGGCATCTTATAACGGCCGTGAAATCTGCGTGTTTCTCAAGAATATCGTACACAAGTAAACACAGGTCCTATAGATTCTAGTACTAGCCTCTACAGTTTTTCCCTATTCTCAAAACAGCGATTCCGAATTCTGCCGGATCTGAGGACGACTTCGCGCAGGCAAGAATGCCAACGCAACCTCAACCCGGCGAGCGCAACGGCGGACGGGGATAGATTGCTCGCGATTGCACAACATTCCTGCCAGAGCCATGCCTTAAGCAGTAAAGGAGCTGAAAGAACATGAAGCCCAGTCCGAAGATTTTGTCTCTCGCCAGCATCGCATGTCTGGCAATTTTTATGTCGGCCTGTAGCGGTGTGAAAGGTGGCACGACGACCGGTGGTGGCACCGGCACCGGCGGGGGATCTTTCACCATCGGTGGGACGGTTAGCGGGCTCACCGGCACGGGATTGGTTTTGCAGGATAACGCCGGAGACAATTTGACGGTTGCCGCGGCCGCTACCAAATTTACGTTCGTGACGTCGATTGCCAGCGGCGGAGCGTACAAGGTTACCGTTCTGACGCAGCCCAGCAGCCCGGCGCAGACTTGCACCGTGACCAGCGGAACGGGCACGGCATCAGCCAATGTCACCTCGGTGACCGTGGCGTGCACCACCAATGCGGTGACTGCCACGATTGGCGGCAACGTTACTGGCTTGGCAGCCAGCTCCAGCGTGATTTTGCAGGATAACGGCGGCGATAGCCTCACCCTTACCGCAAATGGAGCGTTTACCTTCAAGACGCCGGTGACTGGGCCGACAGACGCGTACGCCGTTACAGTTCTTACTCAGCCCACAACTCCGAACCAGATTTGCACCGTCGCCAGCGGTAGCGGAACGGCTTCCGCGAACGTCACCAATGTGGCGGTTTCTTGTGTGTTGAGCTACACCATCGGTGGCCAGTTAACTGGTTTGGTTGGGACCGGCTTCGTTCTGCAGAACAGCACTATACCGCCGGGCGCCACAGCCCCCACGGTGGAACTATTGCCAATCAGCAGCGCGACGAACGGAAATCAGCCGTTCACGTTTAAAAACTTCGCCTCGACGGGCACGCAGTATACCGTTTCAATCTCTACGCAGCCGGCCAGCCCGGTGCAAACTTGCCTGATAACGCCGGGGACCGCATCGGGAACGGTGTCAGCGACAACTGGAAATATAACCACCGTGGCCGTGGTTTGTCCGGCTGTGACCTATAGTGTCAGCGGCATGACATATGGGTTGGCGGGCGTGCCAACCAATAATGGAGTATTGACGGACAACAGCTTCAGCGTGCACATCAATACCGCGAACACGTTGCACATCTCGCAGAATGGACCGTTCATCTTCGCAACGCCCGAGGCTTTGAATGATGCGTACTATCTAGAGATAGATCACGCTCCAAACACACAATTCCAGGCATGTACGCGGTGGAACCCTCAAGGTCTTGTGACGCAAAACATCACAGACTTGGAGCTTGACTGCGGGCACAACGATTGGACGTACATGAACGGAGGGACGACAGCGGGTACGGAGATTCCGACTGCACCTATTTACGGGGCTGTGGTTACGTCCGAGCCTACTCCTAGCACTGCATATCCGAATCCTTACACCAATACGCCAGGGTCGCGCTACGGCGGCGCCGGATGGACAGACAAATTTGGCAACTTATTCCTGTTTGGCGGATACGGGTGGGAGCTGGCGGGAGCGACGCTAAAGGACACTTTGCCTGCGGAAATGAACGACTTGTGGGTGTGCGTGGCAGTGGCGGTCGATGACTGCCAGTGGCAGTTGGTTGGATCCTATAATCCAAACACGGTGAATGTGGGAGGCACGCCGACGGCAATAGGTACTCTGGTCCAGCAAGCTGCAGAAACAGAGGGACAGCGAAATACTTATGGACCTTTTGCAGCGCCGCCTGCCCGCAAGGGAGCGGCCACGTGGACGGACACCGCCGGAAACCTGTGGCTATTTGGCGGCGCCCGCCTGGGGCACTTCCTGAGCGACGTATGGGAACTTAATACCAGCGGATACGATGGTAGCTGGAAGGTCTACACCGAGAACCCCATCGGATGGAATTACGTGACCGGGTCGAATCTGGAAGATCAACCAGGTGTTTACCCGCCGACCGCGAATCCCGCTCCGGGAGCTCGCGAGTTTCCCGTCTCATGGACGGACGTCAACGGTAACTTCTGGTTGTTTGGCGGATACGGCTACGATGGATCCGGGAGCATTGGGTTCCTAAATGACCTATGGGAATACACTGGTGGACACTGGGTACTCAAGTCTGGCACTGCTACAGCCAACGCCAATCAACTGGGTAACTACGGCACGCAAGGCACCGCTGCAGCAACAAACATGCCGGGCGGGCGTCAGGAGGCGGTGGGCTGGCTCGATAAATCCGGCACAGTTCTCTGGCTTTTTGGCGGAGAGGGTGAAGATGTTACGGGTACAGCCAACGGAATTCTGAACGACTTGTGGATGTACGACATTCCCAGTGGACAATGGACGTTTGTTCTTGGGGCAACAGCTGCGAACCAGACGGGCATGTATCCTGCTTCGCCTGTGGTCGGGCCGGTGAACACAACTGGTGCCGCCGGGACATGCGGTTTGTCGATCGCAGTAGCACCTTGCACTCCCGTCTCGGAAGCCGGAGCGTTTCCCGGATCGCGGTGGGGCGCTGCAGGCTGGGCGGATTCTGCTGGCAACCTTTGGCTATTTGGCGGATGGGGCTTGAACTCCACAGCCACCAATGGCAATGGCGCACTGAACGATTTGTGGGTTTACACACCCAACTCGACGGCTGGCCAAGCGGGAACATGGGCTTGGATCAAGGGCTCAAATACTGGTGCGGCGGGTGGCACTTACGGCTCCCTTAATCGTCCGTACGTGACCCACTACACCTATACTCCCGGTGGCCGTAGCCTCGCGACTGTCTGGCACTACTTCAATCCGACTATTGGAACAACCGGGTTGGAACAGTTTTGGCTTTTCGGTGGTGAGGGTTACGACGCGGCTGATATCAACGGCACTCCAAAAACCCCTACGAACGGCATACTTAACGATCAGTGGCGATATTTGCCCTATCAGGACTACTGATCGCCAAGTAACGCAAAAAGTAATGTCCTTCTTAAGGCCAGGGTCGTTGGACTTCCAATGACTCTGGCCTTGACACGTTTGAGGCGGAAGCATAGAGTTTTTTCGAACGAACGTTCGAGAAGGCTCAATGTCTACCTCGCTGCCCACTCCCCGCGATTCTGAGGCTAAGCTGGAGCATATCTTGCGGCATGCGGCACAGATTTTCGCGGAGCGCGGATTTGAGGGCGCGTCAATCCGGGATATCAGCCGGGCATCTAGCGTGTCGCTGGCGGGCCTGTATTATTATTTCGACAGCAAGCAAGAACTCCTCTATCTCATTCAAAATGCGACATTTTCCCGGGTATTGGATTCGGTGCGGCTGCGGTTAAATGGAGTCCACGAGCCGGTCGCTCGTCTTCGGGTGCTGGTGCAAAACCACGTTGAGTACTTCCTGTCGCATCCACATGAGATGAAAGTGCTCGCTCACGAGGACGAAGCGCTGGAAGAGCCATACTACGAGAAGGTGGCGGCCATTAAGCGGCGCTACTATGCGCTGGCGCGCGAGATTTTCGACGCTTTGGCGGCGGACGGATTAGCTCCGGGTGTAAATCCCCGTCTGGCGGTATTGAGTCTCTTCGGCATGATGAACTGGGTCTATAAGTGGCATAACGCCAAGGTCGATCCTGATGCGACGGAACTAACTGAGGCGATTGTCGGCCTATTTTTGTATGGCGTGCTGCCACGACCAAGCGAGGGTAAAGATGCTCTCGACGTGACGGCAACGCCGGTGATCAGCGCGGAGACCTGAACTACAGAATCCAAAACTAAAAGGAAGAATCTGGGAGGGTAGAAATGGCGACAACCACAAGCGTTCCTGCGAAGGAATTAGTAAAATATCGAGTTGAGGATGGCGTTGCAATTTTCGAACTGGACGACGCGCCGGCAAATACCTACACCTACGAAATGATGCTGCAGATTGACGCAGCGATCTTGAAGGCGCGCATGGACGAATCAGCGCACGTGATCGTGATCCGCGGCTCGGGCGAGAAATTCTTCTCGGCGGGAGCGAGCATTCCGATGCTCACCAAGGCCGACCCACAGTTCAAATACTATTTTTGCCTGCATGCCAATGAAACATTGTCGCGCCTGGAGCAGACGCCGAAATTGGTGATTGCGGCGCTTAACGGACACACCGTTGGCGGAGGCTTGGAGATCGCTTTGGCCTGCGACATCCGAATTGCGAGGAAGGAAGGCGGCAAGATTGGGCTGCCAGAAGTTAACCTGGGCGTGCTGCCGGGCACCGGAGGTACACAACGGTTTTCTCGAGCCGTGGGGCGCGCCCGTTCGCTGGAATTGATGGCGACGGGGCGGACATTCAGTTTCGAAGAGGCGTTGGAAATGGGATTGATCCAGTACATCTACGAAAAGGAGACGTTCTGGGAGGATGTGCTGGCCTATGCCAGGCAGTTCTGCCCGCCAAACAAGGCGTCGCGGGCGGTTGGGCGAATCAAGCGGTCGGTAGTAACCGGCTCGGAGATTCCGTTTGCCGAGGCGCTGGGGCTGGAACGCGAACTCCAGCAGCTTCTGTTCACCAGTGAAGATGCTAAGGAAGGGTTGGCGGCCTACGTGGAAAAACGTGCCGCAAATTTCAAAGGCAAGTAAACTCTCTAGTATTAGGAGAGAATACTGACCGAATGAAAACACTGCCTGATTATCTTCGCAAGGGAATGAAGCTGGTGATCGTCGGATGTAATCCCACGGAATCTTCCGTTCGCGCCGGTCACTATTATGCAGGCCGTGGGAATCAATTTTGGCCAACGTTGCACGAGAGCGGAGTGGTGCCCGAGCCGTTCGATTATCCGGACGACCGGCGGATCATCGAATTTGGAATTGGGCTGACCGATCTGGTCAAGCGGCCAACCAAGCTGGTGGAAGATTTGACGCGGGAAGACTTTGCAGAAGGGCGCATTGTGTTGTCGCAGAAACTCGAGGAGTATGCGCCGCGGGTTGTGGCGTTTCATGGCAAGCAGACGTACGAAAGTTTTGCGCAACGAAAATGCGCGTATGGATTGCAGAAGGAATTGTTGTATGGGGCGCAGGTGTTCGTGTTGCCATCGACAGGAGCGCAAGCGGCAAAAGGGAAGGCCGAGTTGATGAAACATTTTCGCAAGCTGGCACAGTTGATCGTGCGCACCGAGAGGGAGAGGGATACATCTCGAGCGTAGGTCCAGGATGAAGAAGCTATGAGTCGAGCTAGTCATTCGTCACACAGTTCGCCGGTGCTGATAGAGTCTCGGGAATCGTCCGTTATTACGTTGACGCTGAATCGGCCGGAGAAACTAAACGCGCTGGATAACCGTTTGCCGGTGGCCTTGAACGAGGCGTTGACGCGGGTGGCCGCGGATACCACGGCGAACGTGGTGATTCTTACCGGTGCGGGTCGCGCGTTCTGTGCGGGCGGCGATCTCTCTGTGATCGGCCAGGGTCGCGAGAAAGAGGATGCGGCCGAGTTGGGTCCGATTCTGAGATCTGGGATGCAGGCGGTTTTGAAGATGCGCACGATGCCACAACCGGTGATAGCAGCGGTCAATGGACCGGCGGCTGGCGCGGGAATGAATCTGGCACTCGCCGCGGACATTCGAATATGCACGGAAGATGCGATGTTTGGGCAAAACTTCGCGAAGGTGGGACTTTTCCCTGATTATGGCGGGACGTTCTTTCTGCCGCAACTGGTTGGCCCGGCGATTGCGGCGGAACTTTTTTACACTGGCGAAATGATTGATGCGAAGACGGCCCACCGGCTTGGTCTGGTGAACCATGTCGTGCCTGCTGATCAATTTGCCTCCGCGGTGCGTGATCTAGCACGAAAAATCGCGGATGGGCCGCAGATGGCGATTCGCGCTACCAAGCAGGCGATCTTTGCGTCCGATCAGGAGGCGCTGATCGAGAGTTTGGAGCGGGAAGTCCAACGTCAATTGAATTGTTTCCACTCAGAAGATTGCCGGGAAGGGATTCGCGCGTTTCTGGAAAAGCGCGCGCCGAATTTTAAAGGCCATTGATGGCGAACCTTGTGGCCAACGATCTCAGCTTGTAAGAGTTTGCGAATTTTGAGGGAGGCAAACGCTCATGCCGGCAACACGTCTTTCAACATTTGATGATTGGGTTGATCTTTTTCGAGTGTGGCAAAAAGATATTGGGGTCGACTACCCGGAAGTTACCGAGTACAAATTCGAAGCAAAATTTGGACCGACGCGGTCGAATGAAGTGGAGTTCGGCGCGTATAAGGGGCGTCCTAAGTGGGATCGCGTGGTACAGATCCCTGATCAGCGCATGCGCGACGCCTTGTTGAACCTGATCGTTTACCAGGGCGATACGGAATTCGCGTCGGTAGAACAACAGCGGCGGTTATTTGAAACGGCGCCGAGCGAGCATGATCGTCAATCGCTTTGCCGCGTGGTTACGGAAGAGATGCGTCATGGCTGGCAGATGTGCCATCTGCTGATGAATCATTTCGGGTATAGCGGGCGAGTGGAAGCACAAAAAATGCTGGAGCGGCGCGCCTTCGATCAGAAGCGGCTGCTAGGGGCTTTCAATCAGGATGTAAATAACTGGCTGGACTTTTTTGTGTACACGGATTTCGTGGACCGTGACGGAAAATATCAGCTCACTATGCTGAGTTATTCTGGGTTTTCACCGCTGGCACAATCGATGATTCCGATGTTGAAGGAAGAGTCGTTTCACCTGGGGACTGGACAGGACGGAATCAAGCGGATTGTGAAGGCTGGCGTGATTCCGAACCAGATCATTCAGAAGTATGTCAACAAGTGGATT
>Ga0209275_10000999_pt1 | contig 11472 bp, 14 predicted proteins | sample HubBroMetageREF2_FD_188344 | JGI IMG/M metagenome (GOLD analysis project Ga0209275, IMG submission 188344) | Reference soil microbial communities from the Hubbard Brook experimental Forest, New Hampshire, USA - Hubbard Brook CCASE Soil... | ecosystem: Environmental > Terrestrial > Soil >...
GCAAGGGAATAAATCCCTACTGCTCGAAAATGCTCGATCCTCAACGCACTCCCGACGAAAAAAATGTTTCACCCTGCAACACCGCATCCACAGCTTCCAGCAACACCTTCGCCGCATCGCTCTTGGTAATAAACGCCTGCACGCCCGCCAGTTGTGCCGCTCGGATAATCTCCGAACCACCATGCATCGACAAAATTAAGATGGGGATCCCCGGCTGATGTTTCTTTATCAACTTCGCCGCGGTCAATCCATCCATTCCCGGCATGGTCACGTCCAACACGATCAAATCTGGCTTCAACTGTTGCGCCTGCTTAATCGCATCTTCGCCATTGGTGGCTTCCGCGCACACTTCGAAGTCTTCACGCGACTCGAGTAACGACGAAACTCCTCGCCTTACGATTTCATGATCATCAGCAACTAGAATTCTTACTGGGTCTTTTTGCATAGGTACGTCAGTATCGGCAATTCCACGGCATCACAAAATACAGCCATCCATGTACGATTCCGCTTTTGCTCCATGTGTGCTGCGTTTCGGTGCATGCTTCAGTGAACATAGTAGCCCGTCTTCGCCAGCACTACGTAATCGTGGCCCTTTTTCCCGTACGACGGCGCCAATCGCACATCCAACTTGTGCGGCTTGCCGGTCGCCGCCGTTGCGTGGGTGTAATAGCCCAACGTATAGCGCGTTTTAATCCTGGTTATCAGCGCCGCAAATACTGCGTCCAGGTGAGTGACATCCTGAACGTCGAAAATTTCTCCACCGGTCTGTTCCGCTACTTTCCGGATATTCACCAACCCCGGCACCATACTTGCGGCAAATAGTGTTCCCGGCGGATTGTATCCAGGGATTTTCAGGTTATACAAAACCGCATCGCACGCAATTGCCTCGGTAACAATGTCGTTCGTTCCTTGTCCACCCGCGCTTGTCCCGACGTCGTCGCTGATCAGAATAATTACGCGTCGCCCTTTCGGCGGTGTGTTCAGTAGATATTTCGCGGCTACGAAGATGCCGTCATTAATATTTGTTGCCCCTCCAACCCTAAAATTATTGATCTGCTCGGCGATCTTGCTCTTGTCCTTAGTAAATGGCACGCGTAATTCGGCTTCCGTCGAAAATGTAAACAACGCCACTTCATCTTCCGCTTTCAGCGTTGCCAACGCCGTATTCGCCGCGTCTCGCAGTGGTCCCAGAAACGGCCCGATCGAGTCACTCAGATCCAACACCAAAGCCACTTCAATGGGCAATTCGTCCCTGCTAAATATTTCGATCTTCTGCGCCACTCCATCTTCCCGAAGTTCGAATGCCTCCTCCTGCAGATCGCCCAGCGTCTGGCCAGCCTTTGTTTTCACCGTGGCGTCCAGCAACACCAGGTTCACATCCACGCGAATCACGCCTTTGCCTTCCTGCTCCTGGCCCCAAACAGGTCCGGACGACAAGAACAGAATCACGGTGCACGCAATGAAACGTCTTAGAAGTTCGATGTAAACCAAAGCTTCTCCCTGAGTCCAGATTTTTTCTTGACTGGCGTCACGCGAAAATCACCGTTTTGTTGCCATACAACAAGATACGGCTCTCAATGTGCCATCGCACCGCATTCGACAGCACCACTTTTTCAAGGTCCCTGCCCTTTTCCACCAGATCCTCAAGCGAATCGCGATGCGAAATTCGCGTTACGCCCTGTTCGATGATCGGTCCATCGTCCAGCGCTTCCGTAACGTAATGCGCCGTGGCGCCAATCAGTTTTACGCCCCGCTCGTAGGCCTGGTGGTGCGGCTTCGCTCCCACAAACGCCGGCAGAAACGAATGGTGAATGTTGATGATCGGCATCGGGAATTGCACGATGAAATCGGTCGAGAGCACCTGCATATAGCGCGCCAGCACGACCACATCAATACGATTCTCATGCAGCAATTCCAGTTGCTTCGCTTCCGCCTGTGCTTTGTTTTCTTTGGTCACAGGAATGTGATGAAACGGCACTCCGTAAAAATCGGCATGACGTTTGGCGTCCAGATGATTGCTGATCATCAGCGGAAATTCGCAGGCCAACTCTCCATTGCGTTGTCGATACAAAAGGTCCACCAGGCAATGGTCGTACTTCGAAACAAAAATCGCCACGCGCGGGCGGTAATCGCTCAACGCGATGCACCAGTTCATTCCAAACTTGTGCGCGACCGGGCCAAATGCCGCATCAAAATCCGCCAAGCTCAAACGAAACCCTGCCAGGTCCCATTCCACGCGCGCAAGGTAATATCGTTGCTCACCGGCCTGATGCTGCTCAAAATGCAGAATATTTCCGTCGTAACGATAGATGAATTCCGCAATCGTCGCATCCAATCCCTTCCGGTCCGGACATTGCACCAGCAAAATCGCACTGTTTTTCACGCCCAACCTCCTGGCAACGGTTCACGTCGTAAAGGAAAGCCAAATTCCCGTTGCGGTGACTTGTGCTGCACGGCTGTCTGATCAATGGGATGTTCTACCACAATCTGGCGTGCTTCCCATTCCTGAACTAAGCTGTTTCAGATGGCGCTATTTTTCATGGCCTGATTCGCAGGGAATCCAACCGGTTGAGGTGAGTAACGTGACAAATAAGACCGTAAGAGTTGTTCGCTTCCACTCCGTAGGTGGCCCGAAGGTGCTCAAAATTGAGCAAGAACCGCTACCGGAACCGCAAAAAGGTGAAGTGCGTCTGGATGTCCAAGCCATTGGGCTGAATCGAGCTGAAGTTATGTTCCGCCAGGGACGTTACCTCGAAACTCCCGTCTTACCCTCGAAGCTTGACTACGAAGCCGCCGGAGTAGTCACCGCGGTCGGCCCCGACGTCGACAAAAGTTGGCTGGGCAAAAAGGCCAGTACGATTCCTGCATTCCTGATGACTCACTATGGCGTTTATGGTGATGTCGCTGTTGTGCCGGTGAACGCCGTCGCCGAATATCCTGCGGCACTCAGCCCGGAGGAAGGCACATCCATCTGGATGCAATATCTGACCGCATATGGCGCGCTGATCGCCCATGCTCAAATCAAAAAAGGCGACTTCGTCATTATTACGGCGGCAAGCAGCAGCGTTGGTCTCGCAGCAATAGAAATAGTCAAGGCAGAAGGCGCCACCAGTATCGCCACCTCGCGAACTTCAAAGAAGAAATCCATTCTGAAGGAACTGGGAGCCGATCACGTTATCGCCAGCGAAGAAGAAGACTTCCTCGCGCGCGTGAAAGAGATCACCGCTGATAAAGGTGCTCGCGTGATCTTTGACCCTGTCGCCGGAAAAAGTATCGAACTGCTCGCTCGGGCCGCCGCGTATGGAGGAACCATTTTCGAATACGGTGCACTGGCTCCAGAGCCGACTCCCTTTCCACTATTCACCGCCTTGAGTAAGGCTCTTTCCATTCGTGGCTACACACTCCGCGAAATTTTTGTCGATCCGAAACTGATGGCCAAGGCGCAAAAGTACGTTTTCGATCACGTCGCTGCAGGGGATTTCAAGCCGCGCATCGACCGCGTCTTTCCATTTGAACAAATTGTCGAAGCGCATCGCTACATGGAGTCCAACGAACAAATCGGCAAAATTGTTGTGACCGTCTAGCAACGCAGCGATCTGGCCGTCGCAGCGCAATTTTGTGGAGTCTTCATCAGAAGGCGAACAAAATACGAATATGATAGAATTTCCTCCCATGGCACGACGCCCTGCTCATCTTCCCAGCGACTCCATGTCCAAGGCGGAAATGGACGAGCTACAGCGCAGCCTGTCTCTGCTGAGCCCAGACATCGTCAAAGCCGATACAAAGCGGTGTTGGATCGCTGCCGCTTTCTGGAGTTGGCGACACCGCGCATGATGCAGGAATTGGTGACGCTGTGGAGGGTGCTGTGGAACTGGCGAAAATAAGAAATGCGTGTGGGTCAAGGCTTATTAGGCACTGCGAAACGCGAAGGGCGAATAGCTCAGCGCTTTCTTTTGCTCTGGCTCTCGGCAACGCGCGCTTTGACCAGTTTCTGGACAAGCGCAGTTGGAATTGGCTTGTCTAACGGAAACTGGATGGTTCCTTTCGACATAGTGAAGGGCTTAAGTTCATTTTTGTGCGCGTCGATAATGGAAGCCGTGGGAAACAGGCTGCGATGGTTGGTGAAGCCAGCGAACCATACCAGCACTTTCTTGTGTTTAAAAGCAGGAATGCCATAGCTGATCACTTCGGTGGTTTCCGCTGGCACGGCGGAGCGAATTGCAGCGTGCATCTGGTGAAGGGCGTTTCGTGCGGGAAGCGGCGCGCTGGCAAGATATTCGTCCAGGCTCTCAGGAGCGGCCTTGCGTTTTGCCTTAGGCTTGCGATTGACAGATTTCCCTTTGTCCACCCCGGGGATGCAACAACTATTCCCTGCCGCAAGTCACCTGAAGAAAATCACATAATCAGAAATCTCAGATCCCTCTGCGGCAATGCTGCGCCTTGTGGATCAAGCGGACTTTGACGGACCGGTTTGCGAGGAGAAAAGCTGCGTCAAATTGGTGACACGGAGAAGGTCCAATACGCGAGGAGTCATGTTGACGAACTCCAGGATGCAATAGCCTTGGTGGAGCGCAGAAGCCTTGAGGCTCACCAATGTGCCAAGGCCCGAGCTGTCCATATGCTCCAAATCGGTAAGGTCAACCACGATGCGCCCTCCAAGAGGAATAAGCGGCTTGATTTGATCTCTCATCTGGCTCGCGGTATCGGTGATGAGCTTCCCGTGGCATTTGATGGTAGTTACTCGATTTGTACTTTCATCCGAGGACTTCTCAACCTCAAAACGCAAAGCAGGATTTGGTGCCATGACGATGGTCTCCCTTGGGCCCGATAGGCGGCGAATACTATCACGCCGTTCTTAATCCCATATTGTTAAATTTTCGTTACTGATGAAGAATGAGCCAGAACCGGATGTTCGAGTTATTCGCAAGATGGCGGACAGGAAAGCGTAGAAATTAGAAACAATTCCTCCCTGGGAACGTATTTAATGGTAGGAGCCTTCACGCAGGGCCCGCTGGGATCGTCTATTAGACCCAGGTGCATTTCATGGATTTAACCACATCACGACCCAAAATCCCGGTGCTGACCAGTCTGCGTTTTTTTGCTGCGCTACACGTAGTGCTGTTTCATTTTCAGGCCACAAAAATCGCCTTCCTGACCGGGCCCATGAGCGGCATAGCCGGGATTGGCTACACCGGGGTAAGTCTGTTCTTCGTGCTCTCGGGCTTCATTCTCGTCTATACCTACGCCGGCAGAGACACCAGTCCGAGGCAGTTCTACCGCGCACGATTTGCCCGCGTCTATCCTGCTTATGCCTTTTCCTTGTTGCTGACCCTACCCTTCTTCTACATGGGCATGTACGTCTTCAAAGTGCCCTTTTTAGTATGGGCGGCTGCTCACCCCTTGCTTGGTTCTTCCTTGGTGATTTTGCTGCTCCAGGCGTGGGTTCCCATGGCTGCACTTACTTGGAATGCCGTGGCTTGGAGCCTTTCCGTTGAATCGTTTTTTTACGCCGTGTTTCCGTTCTTGTTGCCGAAGTTCGAAAAGCGCAACAACGCGCAACTCTTAAGCTTGCTCATCGTTTTCTGGCTCGCCGGCCTGTCGATTTCTGTGGCCTACGTGATTTTGAATCCCGATCATCTCGCAGTCATGAATTCCGATGTGCTGAATGCCACGTGGATGAATGTGGTCAAATTCAATCCGCTCGCGCGCATCCCGGAGTTTCTAATCGGCATGACTTGCGGAATGCTGTTTCTGAAGAATCCCGCCAAGAAGACACTCGCTACACCCATCGTGCTTGCGGGACTCATCGCTTTGGGCGTGGTCATCTACTACTCGCCCTCAATTCCCTACCCCATCCTGCATACCGGCTTGCTAGGAATTTTCTTCGCCATGGTAATTTACGGATTGGCCCTTCAGCCCCGGTGGTCCGCGATCCTCGATACCAAAGTTCTTGTCCTCTTCGGAGACGCCAGCTATAGCCTGTGCCTTTTGCACCAGGTTGTTATCCCGATGTTTTCTTTCGCGAGGGTGGGCGCATTGCTCATCCCACGGCGCCATGGATCTTACTATCGACCAGCGTGGCTCTCGGCGTCTCGATTCTCGTCTACCGGTTCATCGAACAGCCGCTTCGCCGCAAACTAAACCCCCATCGCATGAAGGCTGCTGCACCGGTCGCCGAACAACCTGTTCTGGCATAGCGAGAGCCACACCGAAGGCTTAGCCACGCAGGACGCCCTTTAAATCAATCAAAACCAATGGACTGCGGGAAATATTGGAGGAGAGTAAATTTCTTCTTGACATATTCCCATATAGGAATGTATTCTCACCCCATGCCGCGCGCCGCAACCACCTCCGACGTCTTCAACGCCATTGCAGAACCACGGCGCCGCAACATCTTGAACTTTCTGGCTTTACAGGAGCGCTCGGTTGGAGAGATCGTCGCCAGCTTGCAACTCGAGCAGCCTTCCGTTTCCAAGCATTTGCGGGTACTGCGAGACGTGGGGGCGGTGCAAGTACGGAGGGAGGGACGGCAAATGTTATATCGCGTAAATGCCGAGGCGATTCGGCCCCTGCACGACTGGACCAGCACCTTTGAGCGGTTCTGGAAGCACCAATTGCACCGAGTGAAGGAGCGGGCCGAGGAAAAGAGTGCAGCCGCTGTGAAAGATGAACCGAAATAAGGCGAGCCGAAAAAGTTTTGCGCGCGTCTTTTACGAGAGCGGAGCTCAGCCCAGAAAACAGTTTCGTAAGGAGTGTTAGGAAAAAACCTTCGGTCAAAAAGGAGAAAGAGATGAGTTCAACCGCACCCAAGCTGTATAGCACCATTGAAGACCTCACACTGAGCATCACGCAGGAAATTCACGTGAAGGCTCCCTTGGAAATAACCTTCGCAGCGTTGCTGGAGCAGATCGGCCCATATAACGAAACGCCGGATGGAAAGCCGATGCCGATGGTGTTGGAGGCGTGGCCGGGCGGGCGATGGTTCCGCGACTTGGAGAACAACAACGGGCATTTCTGGGGAAATGTGCAGGCGATTAAGCGGCCCACATTGCTGGAAATCAGCGGACCGCTCTTCATGTCCTATCCAGCGATGTCAAACGTGCAATACCGACTGAGCGTGGAGGATGGTGGAACGCTGATTAATTTTCATCACACCGCGTTAGGACTGATTATCGACGACCACCGCAAGGGCGTATCCACCGGTTGGGCTCACATCATCGAAAGCGTACGCAAACGCGCAGAATCGAAGCGTGCTCATTAAAGCATGGTCACAGCAGGAGGAAGGTCTATGTGTCCCGTATGTATCGCGAGTGGCGCCTTGATGGTCGGAGGAGTAGTGTCCAGCGGCGGACTGACGGCGCTCGCCGCGAAGTTGGTACATGCAAGAACAAAATCCAAAAACGCTAGCAGTGCAAAAACAAAAACAAAGGAGAAGTAACATGGCTACACCCGCGACGAAAGTGGAAGGATCGAAAGTTGTTTCCCGTACTGAATGGCTTGCGGCGCGCAAGAAGTTTTTGGCCAAGGAGAAAGAATTAACCCGGCTGCGCGACGATATCAGCAAACAACGGCGCGAACTACCTTGGGAGAAAGTAGCCAAGGACTATGTGTTCGACGGCCCGTACGGAAAAGAGAAGCTGGCCGATTTATTTGGTGGAAAAAGCCAGTTAATTGTGTACCACTTCATGCTCGGACCGGAGTGGGCGGAAGGGTGCCCGAGCTGTTCAATGCTCGCGGATCATTTCGACGGGAGCGTACCCCACTTGAACGAACGCGACGTAACCTTCCTGGCCGTGTCACGTGCGCCGCTGACAAAAATTGATGCGTTCAAAAAAAGGATGGGCTGGCAATTCAAGTGGGTCTCGTCGAACGGCAACGATTTTAATCGCGACTACCATGTATCGTTCACAAAGGATGAAATGGCCAAGGGCCCGGTGGAATATAACTACACCAGCCAGCCATTTCCGAGTGAGGAAGCTCCCGGCGCAAGCGTGTTTTACAAAGATGAAGCCGGCAACATTTATCACACCTATTCCACCTATGGCCGCGGTCTGGACGGGATGTTGAATGTTTACAACTGGCTGGACCTGGCTCCCAAGGGCCGCGACGAAGCTGGATTGTCGTTTCCTATGGCATGGGTGAAACACCACGATAAATACAATACGAGCGCATCGAAGAAAGACTCTTCGTGCTGCGAGAACCATTCTTAAATTGAGAATCGATGCAAATCGGGTCAGGCGGCTGTCCGGGCGGAATTTGCAGGCTTGGCTGAAAACGCAAGCGTTCAGGGCCTTCACCGGGCAGCCGCAATCAAATTTGAGGAGGATTTATGAGCAAGACTCTTGAACCGATGATGAAAGAGTTAGAGCGGGAGAGCGCCACCACGCGGCGAGTGCTTGAACGAATCCCGGAAAGCAAACTGGCATGGAAGCCACATGCAAAATCGATGTCGCTGGGCCAGCTTGCTTTGCATATCGCGGCAGTTCCGGGCGCAATTGCGAATCTGGCAAAAAATGATGTGTTCGACCTATCGCAAGCCAATTTCAATCAGCCCGCAGCAGCAAACAAGGCCGAAATTTTTGCCGCGTTCGATGTCAGCGTGAAAAACGCGGTGGAATACTTGGCAGGTGTGAGTGAATCTTCGGCCTCCGGAAACTGGTGCGCGAAATTCAAGGAAAAAGAATTATTCACCGTGACCCGCGCGGAATTACTGCGGTCGATCATGTTGAACCACTGGTATCACCATCGGGGACAACTGTCGGTGTACTTGCGAATGCTCGACGTGGACGTACCGTCAATCTATGGCCCGAGCGCAGACGAAAATCCATTTGTGTAAGTGCGTGTCTCCACTGTGTATGAGCGGCGAGCCGCGGGTTTGCACAGATAGAATGGGGGGTACGCCAGCGCTCCCCCTTAGATTCAATATCGGCAATCGCGGCGACTACGGTTAGAGCTTCTGGAAGAAATGGGCAACTTTCTTGCTGCCTTCTTCGGTTTAGTACACGGTGACCTGACCAGTTTTTGCGGTACCCTTGCCAAGATCCTTCGCGGCGGCTACGGTATCGTGGCCGGCAACCGTAAACACGTGCTCGGTTCCGTCTGCCGTTTTCACCGTGACGGTCTTGCCATCTTCTCCGACCTTTGTCACCGTGCCTTCAACCGACTTCACTCCATCTTTGCCGAGCTTATCAACTTCAGTGGCCGTCTTCTCGGAACCCATCCTCCAAGCATGGGATTGAGAATTTGAATTAGCCCACTGGGAGGGTATCGCAAGAACACCGAGAGTGAAACGGGAAAACATAAGCGGCTCACGGGGCGCCGCAGGCTCACGGGGCCGGTTCGTTGACCCTAGAGTGTGGGTCACTTATAATTTGGTGTTGCGCTGATTCGAAGGTAGACCGAAGTTGGCCGCAGGGGACGTCCTGAAGATTCCGCAGACAAAGCGGGCAAACAGTAAAAGCTCCGTTTGAGCGTGTGCCCCGTAGGAAATCTATAGCGATTCTCGTTGCTCCGTTGCGAAGAAGTACATTCTACGGACATGACGCGCACCAGCACTCTGTCGAACGCTATCTAAGTAACGAGATTCAGAGTAAGGGAGAACAGAAATGACGGAAGCAACTTGCCGGCGAGAGTTAGATCTAGAGATACCGGCTGAAGACGTAACCAAAGAAACCGAAAAAGTGGCCAAAGAGTTTGCCAAGATGGCGCGTGTGCCGGGATTTCGTCCCGGGAAAGCGCCCATCGCTCTGATCAAGAGAAAGTTTGCAGAGGACATCAAGGGCGAAGTGCTTCAGACGCTGGTGCCCGGCCGTGTAGAGAAGGCGGTCACCGAAGCCAAGTTGACGCCGGTCTCGCAGCCGCAGGTCGACAAACTGGAGTTTAACGAAGGCCAACCGCTGAAGTTTCGAGCATCGTTTGAGGTTTTGCCGGAGTTCGAGCTGGGAAACTACAAGAATCTCGAAATCGAGATGCCAGAAATGAACTTGACCGATGAGGATGTCACCAAAACCCTCGCGGAGATGCAGCAACGCGCCGCAAACTTTACTCCGGTGGAGGGACGCGCGGTCGAGAACGACGATTTTGTGCAAGTGAAGCTGCTGGGTACGCCAGAAGGCGGAGGCGAGCCGCTACAAGCAGAGAGCGTCCTGTGTCATGTGGGCGCCGAAGAGACCATGGCTCCCTTTAATGAGAACTTGCTCGGGGCAAATGTTGGCGACCACAAAGATTTCGACGTGGTTTATCCGGCGGATTATCCCGACGCCAAGCTGGCCGGAAAAACCTTCCACTACGCCGTGGACGTACTGGGAATCAAGACCAAAAAGTTGCCGGAGTTGAACGACGAATTTGCCAAAGACGTGAGCGACGCCACTTCGCTGGATGAGTTGAAGAAGAAAATTCAGGAAAGCTTGGAGCACGAACGCGATCACCGGCAAAAGGATTTACAGCGCGAGAAGGTTATCGGTGAGTTGGTGAAACTGCACGACTTCCCCGTACCGGAATCACTCGTCGAGCATCAAATGGATGTGCGGCTCGAGCGGGTAGTGCGGTCGCTGGCGCAGCAGGGTGTGGATCCGCGAGCAGTAAATGTAGATTGGGTAACGCTGCGTAAGAGGCAGGAAGACCGCGCCAAGGACGATGTTAAAGCAGAATTAGTGATCGACCGCATCGCCACCGAAGAAAAGATTGACGCCACTGACGAAGAATTGCAGCACGAACTCGAGCACATGGGCACGCATAGTGGCGAGTCAGCGGAAGTAATTCGAGCTCGTTTGACAAAGCAAGGGACGCTCGATAGGATGAAAGCGAAGCTGCGAAGTGACAAAACTGTAGATTGGCTGGCGCAAAATGCCAAAGTCAAGACAGTTGCCGCCGTTGCAGCAAGCATCGAAGCGAAGTGAACCCCGCTCCTGCGAGCCAATTTCTCACATGAAAAACTACGACGAACCGTCTTATCGCGCGACCACTCTAGTTCCGATGGTAGTGGAACAAACGAGCCGGGGTGAACGCGCCTACGATATCTATTCGCGGCTGCTGAAAGAACATATCATCTTCATCGGCACGCCAATTGATGATCACGTTGCCAACCTGGCGACTGCCCAGATGCTGTTTCTCCAGGCAGAAGACCCCGAGAAAGACATTCAGCTGTACATCAACTCACCGGGAGGCTCGATTACTGCTGGCTTTGCCATCTACGACACCATGCAATTCGTGAAGCCAGACGTGGTAACCACCTGTGTCGGCCAAGCCGCCTCGATTGCTGCGGTGTTATTGGCGGGCGGATCGCCAAAGAAGCGCTTTGCCTTACCGAACGCACGGATTCTGATCCACCAGCCGTGGATGAGCGGACTGGGTGGCCAAGCGACGGATATCGATCTGCACGCCAAAGAGATTTTGCGGATGCGGACAACCATCAACGGCATTCTGTCCAAGCATTCCGGACAGTCGGTCGAGAAAATTGAGAAAGACGTCGAG
>Ga0209275_10001000_pt1 | contig 11470 bp, 8 predicted proteins | sample HubBroMetageREF2_FD_188344 | JGI IMG/M metagenome (GOLD analysis project Ga0209275, IMG submission 188344) | Reference soil microbial communities from the Hubbard Brook experimental Forest, New Hampshire, USA - Hubbard Brook CCASE Soil... | ecosystem: Environmental > Terrestrial > Soil >...
ATGACCGGCGCCGTGGCGCCCTCCGGAAACTGCGCTGCGTAAGTGAAAATGTATCCCGTTTTACGACCGAAAGTTAACGGCGCGTCGAGCAACGCAGCATGATTGCAGCTCGTGTCTCCTGCAGTGGCGCTGCCTAACGCTCCCAGACGGGACGGAAATCCATTTTCGAATTTGCTGGCATAGACCATAGCGGCCGTATTGATGGAGCGAAGCGAGCCAACGGTGGAGGCTTCATTGGCGGCCATGCGCACGCGCAGCAGATTGGGAATGGCGATCGCGGCGACGATCATGATCGGAATAATGGTGAGCCCGAGATATCCCAGCACCAGGCCGGTGATGGCGATGCCCTTCCCGCCGACGCGCCCCGCGGATTTGCGCATATCGGAGAGCGAGATGTGACCGAGAATAATTGCGGCGATGGACGCGGGCAGGAAAAACGTGAAGATTCCGCAGACGAGGCTGGCGATGGCTTTGCCGCTGGTGGGTGCTTCGCCAGCGACGGGCGGCGGAGTTGCGAATGAGCTGCCGGGCACCGTGCGAGCGGCAGGAAGCGGCTGTCCGCATTTCGAGCAAAATTGACCTGAATCGGGATTGGCCATTCCGCAGTTTCGACAGAACATCGCGTGCCTCCTACGCTGTCTGCGAGGGAATATATCGCTTTGGTTAAAGAATGCACGGACTTTGTGGCGCCGGGGTGCTGGGTGCGGTGGAAGAAAGTCAACGACGAGGAGAGATCCCTGCCTGCGGCAGACAGGCTTCTCCCGCTTCCGCGGGATCAGGATGACGGCGCGCGGCAGTGGATGCCCGGTTGGGCTGTTTTGATTGCCAAACTTGCACAGGGAAGCGACAATAACTCTCGCATGTCTGCCGCCGACACCGTGATTGTGATTCTGGCCGCTGGGAAGGGGACGCGGATGCGTTCCGACCTGGCGAAAGTGCTGCATCGGGCCGGAGGGCGGCCGCTGCTGGAGCACGTGATTCGCGCCTGCCAGCCGGTGAAAGCAGCGCAAGTGCTGGCGGTGGTGGGGCACCAGGCAGAAGAAGTGGGTGCGCTGGCCGAAGCGCTGGGCGCGGACACGGTGAAGCAGCAACCGCAGCGCGGCACGGGACACGCGTTGCAAGTGGCGCGGCGCGCGATGCGCAAGAGCGCGAAGCTGGTGATTGTGGTTCCGGGTGATGCTCCGCTGCTGCGCGCGGAAACTCTGCTGGCGCTGCTGGACACACATCGCCGCGGTGAAGCTGCCGCGACAATTCTGAGCGCCGAGCTGAGCGACCCCACGGATTATGGCCGCGTGGTGCGCGATTCCGAAGGCCGCGTGCAAGCCGTCGTCGAAGAAAAGGCCGCGACGCCGGAGCAGCGCGCCATCCGCGAAGTAAATTCCAGCATTTATTGCTTCACTCTGGAAAAACTGTGGCCGTGCCTGAACGCTTTGCGGCCAAACAACGCGCATCGCGAGCTGTACTTGACCGATGCGATCGGTTTGTTGCGGCGGCGCAACGAACGAGTGCTGGCGCAAGTTGCTCCGGACGCGAACGAAATTCTGGGATGCAATACGCGCGCGAACTTGGCCGACGTGGACCGGATATTCCGCGCGCGCAAAGCCGCGGAGCTGATGGAAGCAGGCGTCACGATTTATCTGCCGGAGACGGTGATGATCGATCCGGAAGTGAGCGCGGGGCCGGACACGGTGATCGATCCGTGCGTGCAATTGCTCGGCAAAACGCGCATCGGCGCGCGCTGCACGATTCAGACGGGCAGCGTCTTGCGCGATACTCGCTTGGACGATGGAGTAATTATCGGCGCGCATTCTGTTTTGGATTCGAGCCGCGTCGCGGATAAAGCTCACGTGGGGCCGTTTGCACGGCTGCGTCCTGGGGCGGACATTCGCGCCGGCGCACACATTGGAAATTTTGTGGAAGTGAAAAATTCGCTGGTGCATGAGGGCGCGAAGGCCGGGCATCTGACGTATTTGGGCGATGCGTCCATCGGGCGCGACGCGAATATCGGCGCCGGGACGATTACTTGCAACTACGATGGCGTGGCGAAGCACGAAACCAAGATCGGCAATCGCGTTTTTATCGGCAGTGATAGCGCGCTGGTGGCGCCGGTGCGGATTGGCGACGGAGCGTACGTCGCGGCCGGGTCCACGATAACCGAAAATGTTCCGGCGGATGCGCTGGGAGTAGCGCGGGGACGGCAGATAAACAAGCTGGGCTGGGCGGCGGCGCGGCGGCGGGAGATGGCGCGGGCTGGACGCGACGCAGCGCGCAAGAGAACGAAGCGCCGCGGCAAAATTGTGCGACGGACGAAAGTGAAAGCGCGCCGGCGCGCGAAAAGAAAATCTGCGAAGCGTTCCCGCCGTTAGATCCAAAGCGTTCAGAGGAATATTTATAGCAGGTCGGATCAGGAAAGCCCGACCTTGATCGGAAGGCGCGGCTTCAGGGGCTGAAGCCCCTTTTCGTGCGTCGACTGACGGCGCGGCCGGTCTAAAGCATCGAGCGGCTGAGTTGGGATAATGTGCTTGACTGACGCGGTGGGTTGGAGTTTTGTAGGGGCGGCGGGAGCTTTCTGAATTCTTGCGGGGATTGGAATCTGGCGCTGCAAGCGGAGGAGATCGCGATGACTACTGGCGCGGGAACACATCCTGTGCACAAGGCGATGGCTAGCCACACGCATCCTGGGGATTTGCCATGGGTGCCTTGGGCGCCGGGGCATTTCATCAAGTTGATCAAATTGAATCCGGTGACGGGGCAGATCATATTATTTATTCGATCGGTGCCGGGAGCGGCGCTGCAGATGCATTTTCATCCGGGGACGGTGGTGGTGTACACGGTGCAGGGGGCCTGGACGTACGACGAGGGTTGGATATCGGAACAGGGAGATGTGGTGTTTGAGGTGGCGGGGTCCACGCATTCGCCGCGGATGGTGGGGAAGGAAGACACGATTGTGTTTGCGGTGATCGAGGGGGCGCTGGATTTTGTGGACGAGAAGGGGCAGACGATCGCTACGGAGAATTGGCAGACATTTTTGAAGCGGTATCAGGATTATTGCGAGGAGAAGGGGTTGGTGGCGGCGGAGATTACGAGGTTTTAGGGGGCGGTTCACCGCGGGGACGCCCCGACTCTATCCCGGTAAACGCCGTGCGCAGAGAAAGGCAAAAGCTGAAGAGAGATCCTTCACCTGCTGTCGCGGGTTCAGGATGACGTGGCGCGTTAGCTGGAGCGAGCGGAACATACAAAGTCAACGGCAAGAGCACAGGCAGAGTGTGCCACCAAAACCGGGCCTGCGGCATCTCTGGCGCACATGCTAAAATGAGTGGAGGCGAGGCGCGACGATGAAATTTGGCGTGGTGCAATTTCCTGGGTCGAACTGCGATGCGGATGCATTCCATGCGGTGAGCGCGATTGTGCGGCAGCCTGTGGAATTTATCTGGCACCAGTCGGAAGATTTGGCTGGATGCGATGTGGTGATTTTGCCGGGCGGGTTTGCGTTTGGAGATTACTTGCGGACGGGGGCGATCGCGCGATTTTCTCCGGTGATGAAAGCGGTGGAGGGGTTTGCGCGCGGGGGCGGGCTTGTGCTGGGGATTTGCAATGGATTTCAGATTTTGCTGGAAGCGGGGTTGCTGCCTGGCGCGATGATGCGGAACCAGGGACTGCGATTTTTGTGCCGGCAGGTGCACATACGCGTGGAGGCGACGGATACGCCGTTTACTTCTGCGGGGAAGCGCGGACAAGTGCTGGAAATTCCGATCGCGCACATGGAAGGAAATTATTTTTGCGAGGCGGCGGAGCTGGCTGAGCTGGAGCGCCACAACCAGATTATTTTTCGTTATGTGCGGGCGGACGGCGTTGCAGTTGACGCGCGGGACCGCGAGGCAAATCCGAATGGGTCGTTGCACGCGATCGCAGGGATCTGCAACCGCGAGCGAAATGTGCTGGGATTGATGCCGCATCCGGAGCGCGCGGTGGAGTTGGGGCTGGGATCGGCGGATGGGATGGTGATTTTCCATTCGCTGGTGGCTGGCTTGGCGGCTGACGCGAGTCCGCCGCAGCGTGCGTCGGGAGTAACGGCGGCGGTGCCGGCTTAGATTTGTGGTTCTTCGTTTTTTTAGTTATGCCCACAACAAATGATTGACACCGAGATTAAGGTCACCCCGCAGATTGCGGCCGAGCACGGCCTCACACCTGAAGAATACGCGCGCACGCAGAAAATTTTGGGGCGCGATCCCTCGTTTACGGAGCTGGGAATTTTCAGCGTGATGTGGAGCGAGCACTGCTCGTACAAATCGTCGCGCGTGCATTTGAAGCGGCTGCCGACGCGCGGGACGCATGTGGTGCAGGGGCCGGGGGAAAATGCCGGGGTCGTCGATATCGGCGACGGGATGGTGGCGGTTTTTAAGATTGAATCGCACAATCATCCGAGTTTTGTGGAGCCGTTTCAGGGCGCGGCTACCGGAGTGGGCGGGATTTTGCGGGATATTTTTACGATGGGGGCGCGGCCGATTGCGGTGATGGATTCGCTGCGGTTTGGGCCGGTCACTTCAGGGGTTAAAACCCCTGAAGTAAGTGGGGCGCTCGCGGCGGGGCTGAAGCCCCGCCCTTCCCCGGCAGACCACAGGGCCGACGGCGGCAGGGCGATGACGACCAGCCCTTTCAAGGGGGACTCGCAGGATGTGACGGCGGAGGAGATTGCGCGGAACCGGCATATTCTGGATGGAGTGATACGCGGGATTGGATTTTATGGAAATTGTTTTGGAGTGCCGACGGTGGGCGGCGAGGTTGTGTTTGAGCCGTGCTATTCGAATAATCCTTTGGTGAACGCGCTGGCGCTGGGAATTTGCCGGCGCGAGGAATTATTTTTTGCGAAGGCGCGCGGCGCGGGGAATCCGGTGATTTACGTGGGCGCGAAAACGGGGCGCGACGGAATTCATGGGGCGTCGCTGCTGGCGTCGGCGGAATTCAGCGAGGAATCGCAGCAGAAACGGCCGAACGTGCAAATGGGCGACCCGTTCATGGAGAAGTTGCTGCTGGAAGCGTGCCTGGAAGCGATGCGCACGGGCGCGGTGGTGGCGATTCAGGATATGGGCGCGGCGGGGCTGACGAGTTCGAGTTCGGAGATGGCTTCGCGCGGCGGACTGGGGATTGAGATTGATCTGGCACGGGTGCCGCAGCGCGAGACGGGAATGACGCCGTACGAAATTATGTTGAGCGAATCGCAGGAGCGCATGCTGCTGGTGGCGGCGCGTGGGCGGGAGCGCGAGGTTTTTGATGTGTTTCACAAGTGGGGATTGGACGCGGTGGAGATTGGGCGCGTGACGGAAGATGGGATTTTGCGCGTGTTGAATCATGGGGAGGTGGCGGCTGCGATTCCGGCGCATGCGATCGCGGAGGAGGGGCCGCGATACGAGCGGCCGATTGCTCGGCCTGATGCTACGGCTGAGGCTGGCGCGGCTGCAGCTGCTCTTGCGGCTTCTGTGCGTCTCTCGGCGGCTGGCGCGGATTTGACCGGGAATTTTTTGCGTTTGCTGGCTTCGCCTACGATTGCTTCGAAGCATTGGATTACCGAGCAGTACGATTCGATGGTGCAGACGAATACGACATTTGGTCCTGGGGCGGGGGATGCGGCGGTCGTGCGTTTGAAGGAATCGAAGCGCGCTCTGGCGCTGGCGACGGATGGGAACGGGCGCTGGGGATTTCTGGCTCCGCGTTTGGGCGCGATGCATGCGGTGGCGGAGGCGGCACGGAATGTGGCTTGCAGCGGGGCGCGGCCGATTGCGGCTACGAATTGTTTGAATTTTGGCAACCCGGAAAAGCCGGAAGTGATGTGGCAGTTCAGCGAAGCGATTGATGGAATTGCGGAGGCTTGCCGCGTGTTGGAGACGCCGATCACCGGCGGGAACGTGAGTTTTTACAATGAGACTTTGGGGAAGGCGATTTATCCCACGCCGGTTTTGGGAGTGTTGGGATTGATGGAGGATGCGGAGTGCGCGTTGGGTGCGGGATTTCGGAATGAGGGCGACTTGATTTTGGTGTTGGATGGCGATGCACATTCGCAAGGCGTGGCTTCCGGGGCTGAAGCCTCTTCGTTCGGCGAGCTGACGGCGGGGCTAAAGCCCCGCTCTTCCGCGGCGGCGCTCGATGGAATGAGCGATGTCGGCGCAAAAGATGGCGCTGCGACCCCTTCGATCCTGGCACTGCCGGGATCTCAGGATGAGCTGAAGGCCGCCGCTACGATAACCGATTTCGCTTCGAGCGAATATGCTCGGACGATTCATGGCGTCGTCGCGGGAATGCCGCCGGCGATTGATTTGGCGGCGGAGAAACGGTTGATTGATTGTCTGGTGGCTTTGGCTGGCGAGCGCGCGGTGCTTTCGGCGCACGATGTTAGTGATGGCGGGCTGGCGGTTTCGGTGGCGGAGGCTTGTTTCGGGCGCGACGGACTGGGCGCCGAGATCGCGATCGATGCTGCGAGCGTAGATGATTTTGCGGAGACTGCGCTGTTTGGCGAACGGGGGGCGCGAGCGGTGGTATCTGTTGCACCTGCTTCGCTTGCCCGGTTGAATGAGATTGCGGCACAATACCACGTGCGTGCGCAGCGTATTGGTACAGTCACTCGCGGTGATTTCCGCATCCAATATCGGGGCGCGGCTGTGATACAAGGCAGTATCGAATCGTTCCGGCGGGTGTGGAGCGAAGCGCTGCCAAAGGCCATCGAAAACGCGTGAGCAAAATAATTCAAGTCGGGGACGATCATTTTCACGACCATTGCGGCGTGTTCGGGATATTTGGGCACCCGGAAGCGGCGAAGATGGCTTACCTGGGGCTTTACGCGTTGCAGCATCGCGGGCAGGAATCGGCGGGGATTGCTTCGACCGATGGCACGCAAGTATTCGTACACAAGTCGCTGGGGTTGGTGCAGGAAATTTTCACTCCGGAAGTGATTGGGCGGCTGCCGGGAGACGCAGCGATCGGGCACACGCGCTATTCGACGGCGGGCGACAACGTCCTGATGAACGCGCAGCCGGTGGTGATTGACTGCAACAAGGGAAAAATCGCGCTGGGGCACAACGGCAACCTGACCAACGCGATCGAGTTGCGCAAGAAATTGGAACATCGCGGATCAATTTTTCAGACGACGAGCGACACGGAAGTGATCGTGCATTTGATCGCGCGGAGCGGGGCGCGGAATCTGACGGGCGCGATCGCGGATGCGCTGAACCAGGTGGAAGGCGCTTATTCGCTGCTGCTGCTGACGCGCGATGAGATTTACGCGATTCGCGATCCGCGCGGGTTTCGTCCGCTGTGTTTAGGGCGGCTCGATGGCGCTTGGGTGGCGGCTTCGGAAACTTGCGCGCTGGATTTGATTGATGCGGAGTACGTGCGCGACGTGGAGCCGGGAGAGATGGTACGGATTTCGCGCAGCGGCCTGGAATCGTTGCATTTCGCGCCGGAAAAACCGCTGCAGCAATGCGTTTTCGAGCATGTGTATTTTTCGCGGCCGGACAGCCTGGTTTTCGGGATGCCGGTAAACCGCACGCGTGAGAGATTGGGACGTTTGCTGGCGAAAGAACATCCCGTGGAAGCGGACATCGTGACGCCGGTGCCGGATTCGGGCGTTCCGGCAGCGATCGGATATTCGGCGGATTCGGGAATCCCGTTTCGCATGGCGCTGATCCGCAACCATTATATTGGGCGGACGTTTATCGAGCCGAGCCAGGCGATACGCGATTTTGGAGTGAAGCTAAAGCTGAACCCGGTACGTCGAATGTTGGAGGGGCAGCGCGTGATATTGGTGGATGATTCGATTGTGCGCGGGACGACCAGCAGGAAGATCGTGCGGCTGGTGCGCGATGCGGGCGCGACGGAAGTGCACGTGCGGATCAGCTGTCCGCCGACGATATCGCCTTGTTATTACGGAGTGGATACGCCGCGGCGCGAGGAATTAATCGCGGCGAATTATTCGGTGGAAGAGATACGGAAATATCTGGGCGCGGATTCGCTGGGTTACGTTTCGCTCGAGGGATTGCGGCTGGCGATGGAAGACACGGACGACGCCAACCACAAATTCTGCACATCGTGCTACACCGGCAGCTATCCGACGGAGCTGGTGCAACTGGAAGTGGAGGCTCATCGTGAAGGCTGACGTGGAAGAAGCCGTGGCCGCGGACCGGGAACGGCTGGAAAAAGCACGCGAGGAGCACCACGAGCATGCGACGACCAGCGACAAGGTTTGGCGCGAAGTGGTTTCGTGGTTTTGGGTGATCATGGCGTTCCTTTTTATTGAGGGGACGCTGGTGCAGGCGCGGGTGATTCCGAGCGGGTCGATGGAGAACACGGTGCTGATCGGGGATCACTTGATTGTGAGCCGGTTCGGGTACGATGCGGGGATTCCATTCACGCCGTGGCACGTGCCGCTGTGGCGCGAGCCAAAACGGCAGCAGATCACGGTGTTTCGCGCGCCGCTGGCGGATCAAGGATTTCCGGATTTCATCAAGCGCTGCATCGGAGTTCCCGGCGACCGCATAAAAATCGTTGAGGGAAAAGTGTTTGTGAATGGATCGGCGCTGAATGAGCCGTATGCCATTCACAATCCGAATGCCGCGGATTCGCCGGTGGAAAATTTTCCGGCACGGACTAGCGACATGGCCTTTGCGGACAATCCCGACTGGCGGACGGAGCTCGCGAAACAAGTGCAGAACGGCGAGCTGGTGGTGCCGCCGAACGAATATTTCATGATGGGCGACAACCGGGACAATTCCAACGACGGGCGCTACTGGGGATTTGTGCCGCGGGAAAATATTATTGGGACGCCGGTGTTGATTTATATGTCCATCGAAGCGCCGGAGGATGTGTGGGAGCCGGGCCACGTGGGCGAGCGGTTCGCAACGTATTTGAACGCCGTGGTGCATCCCGGAGAAATTCGCTGGAAGCGGCTGTTCCACATTTTCTAGTTCACAGGATGATCCGGGCTTCAGGGACCTAGTTCGACTCCTTCAGGAAGCAGAAGAAACCAACCATGCGCTATGCCGATGCAGGGGTAAATATTGCGGTGGCCGACGAAGCCAAGCGGCGGATTGCGGCCATGGCGCGGAAAACCTTTACGCGCGGAGTGCTGGCGCCGATCGGCGGATTCGGCGCGCTATTTCAGCTGGACGGAAAACGCTGGCGCGAGCCGATACTGGTATCGAGCGCCGATGGCGTGGGAACGAAACTGAAAATCGCGTTTGCCACTGGAATTCATTCGACGGTGGGCGCGGACATTCTGAATCATTGTATTAATGACATTTTGACGCAGGGCGCGCAGCCGCTATTTTTTCTGGATTATCTTGCGATGGGGAAAATTGACGCGCGCGTGGTGGAGCAGGTGATTGAGGGGATGAGCAGGGCAGCGCGTCATGCGGGCTGCGCGTTGATTGGCGGCGAAACGGCGGAGATGCCGGATTTTTACGCGCCAGGCGAATACGATCTGGCGGGATTTATTGTTGGAGCCGTCGAGCGAAAGATGCAGCTCGATCCGCGGCGGGTGCGTCCGGGAGATGCGCTGCTGGCGCTGCCTTCGAGCGGATTGCACACCAATGGATATTCGCTGGCCCGGAAATTGGTATTTGGAGTTGCGAAGCTCAGTCCGAACACTTATGTGGCGGAGGTTAGCAATAAAATTGGGCCGGAGCTGCTGAAGCCACACCGGACTTACTGGCCGCTGCTGAAAAGTATTTTGGCGCGGGGGTGGGTGACGACCATGGCGCATATTACCGGCGGCGGGATTACGGGGAATTTGCCGCGGGCTTTGCCGGCGAACGTGCAGGCGGTCATTGATTTGGGTTCGTGGCCGGTGTTGCCGATATTTCGTTACTTGGCGCGGGTGGGGCAGATTGAACGCGACGAATTGCTGAAGACTTTTAATTTGGGCGTGGGGATGATTTTGGTGGTGCCGGCCAAGCATGTGTCGAGAGTGGAGACGGAATTGAAGCGGCGGCGGGAGAAATTCTATTTGATTGGGAGGATCGAGCGGGCAGTGCGGGGGAAACCGCGGGTCATTTATAGTGGGAAATTGGGGTTGTAGAGTCGGTAGTGCTGCGTCTAAACCCGCGCCCTTCCTGTGAAACAAAGGCGGGAAGGATGGGGCACCCGTAAAGTCAAAACCAAGCTCAAGACAAAGAGCACAGCCAAGAGTGTGGCTGTGCCACGATGCGCCATTCCGTATGATGGGCGCGCGCGTTCTACTGATCGGGATTGTCCGTATCCACGGCGACTTTCCATGTGCCATCGCTTTGCTTCTTCCAGATGACCAGGTATTTGCCTTTGTAATCGGTGGCTTCGCCCTTCTTGTCGGTAGTGACGAAATTGTACGCGCCGGTTTCGTAGGCCAGCTCGCCGGAGCGCGCGACCTCGAGCGCACTCGTTTGCCAACTCAAGCCGGGGCCGGGCAGCGTGACCACGGGGGCCCAATTTTTGCGAATATTTTCGGTGCCTCTCACGGCGGGAGCTTTCTCCGGCAATATCACGGCGCCATCGGCGTAGAAGGAGACTGCTTTGTCGAGGTCTTTTGCGGTGGCGGCCTGGGACCAGGCGGCGGAAGCCGCGCGGATGGCGGCTTCGTCGGCGGCGCGGGCTTGCTGGATTTCCTGCTGGTGTTCGGCTTGGCCGTCTTTTTCGCCGGCGCGGTAGCAGGAGGTGGTGAAGGCCATTGCGAAAATTGCAGCTGGCAGCAGTAGGCGTGTGCGCGGCATGGAAAGCCTCGGGTGCAAATTTTGGAGTTGTGCGGAGGACAAGATGCCTTGGAGTCGGGCCGGAGTCAAGGGAGGGTTGGGGCGAAGTTTTGCCGGTTTGGGGAACTATGCTAATTTCGGGCGGTCATGACGAAACGGATTGGCGTGTTGCTTTCGGGGCGCGGATCGAATTTCGAGGCGCTGGCGGAGAGCGTCGGGGCGGGGCGCATACCGGACGCGGAAATTGCGATTGTGGTGAGCAATCGCGAGGGCGCGGAGGGGATCGAGAAAGCGCGGTGGCGGGGGATCGATGCGCGGGTGATTCCTTCGAAGGGACTGGAGCGCGAGGCTTACGACAAATTGGTGGTGGCCGCACTGCAGGAAAAGAAAGTTGATCTGGTGTGCCTGGCGGGATATATGCGGCTGCTCTCGCCGCATTTCGTGGCGGCGTTTCCGCAGCGGATTTTGAATATTCATCCGTCGCTGCTGCCGGCGTTTCCGGGATTGGAATCGCAGCGGCAGGCGCTGGAGCATGGCGCGAAATTTTCGGGGTGCACGGTGCACTTCGTGGATGAAAATCTGGATGCGGGGCCGATTGTGCTGCAGGCGTGCGTGGCGATTGAGGATGCGGACACGCCGGAAACTTTAGCGGCGCGAATTTTGCGCGAGGAACATCGCATTTACACCGCAGCGGTTCGGATTGTGCTGGAGGGGCGGTACCGGATGGAGGGGCGGCGCGTGCTGCTGAATGCGTTGAA
>Ga0209275_10001001_pt1 | contig 11463 bp, 6 predicted proteins | sample HubBroMetageREF2_FD_188344 | JGI IMG/M metagenome (GOLD analysis project Ga0209275, IMG submission 188344) | Reference soil microbial communities from the Hubbard Brook experimental Forest, New Hampshire, USA - Hubbard Brook CCASE Soil... | ecosystem: Environmental > Terrestrial > Soil >...
AGCGCATTCTCAAACGAATAAGTCTGCCCATCCGGATTGTTGAGGGCCATAGAAGCGGCTCCGGATCTAAGCGCCGGCACAGCGCAAGATAGCGTTTCCGCGTCCACAAAACTGCAATTCGCGCTTACGCCTCCGATTTTCACGGTAGTCCCGGCTACGAATCCGCTGCCGCGCACCTGAATGGTCGCTCCCGGAGCCGCGCTCACTGGAGTAACTGTGCCTACCGCCAACGGCACAACATCCAGGTCGAAATAGGCGAGCCCATTCTGTAGGCCCAGCAAGATCTTCGTCCCCGTTGCGTCAATTGCCAACGGCTGGTAACCGACGATAACTGTCCCCGGCGTGTTTTGCGCCTGCAGCATCAACAGGCCGCGACCATTGTGTGTGTCTGAGAGAACGATCAGGCTGCCTTCATAGCCAAGTCCGTACAGAAGGCTTCCCGTACCGTTCATCTCGGCAATCGCTCCCGTTGACAAGATGTTCACCTTGGGAAGCCGCTGTGCGTCCAGAATGCCTTGGGGAATGCCAACCACTCCCCCGTCTCCATCCAACACCGGCTCCAGGCCGCTCATCCATGGGTAATCGTTGAAGATCACCGGCCCGGTAAACGCGTCCGCTGAAGCGTTGTAGCTCCAGACATATTCCGGTCCCGAGGGTGACAGACCAAACTGGGAACCCGAGCTTCCAGCGTAAAGAATGGTGCTGCCATCGGCGCTCGCAGCTCCGTATTCTGGATAGGGCGTATAGCCACAACTCGAGGTTAGGTCGGTTCGACCTTGGACTGTCATGTTCGCGAGATTAATCTCACGCAGCGGTAAACTGAAGCAAGGCGTGACGCCGACAAAAGCGCGGCCGTTTGCGGACGCTACGACGTTGATCGGCTGTGCGGGATTGTTTGCTGGATCGGAAGGCAGTACCACGCTCACTTTCGTACTCGTTCCACCAACCAGATCAAAGACGATGATCGCCTGATCGGTGGGATCCACTACCAGCAGCTTGGAACTATCCGGCGTTATCGTTTCCTGCTGCAGCGTGGCGCCCGAGCTGATGGAACTCGACGTCAGCGCTTTTCCCATCGACTGGCTGCTAGCGTTGAACACAGAAACGGTGTTTCCGTTACCCGTAAGATAGAAGAGGCTGCGTACCGCATCGTAAACCGCAAAAGCAAAAGGCCCTCCCGTAATCTCAGTTTCCGCGCTCAGATATTGCAAGCCTCGTTTCAAAGTGTCCGTGCCGTTGCTCGTAGTGATCTGGACATCTGCCCAGCCCGGAGTCCCGGGAGGCACGGAAATCGTTACTGACGCCTCCGGAAACGTGTTAGATACATACGAATTCAACGTAGCGTTTTTCATATCTACAGCCGTTCCGCCGATGGTCACATGGATATCCGAAAGATCGAAAAAGCCCAGACCATACGCAAAGATGGTGATCGAATCGCCGCCTGCGGGTCCGGCAGCGCTGGGCTGAACGCGCAGAATTTTTGGACCATAGGTAAACGCATCCGGCAGGAAGACCACGTTGTTGTTCGCGTCCGTGAGCAAAACCGAGACCGGCCCAGGCGTCATTGTTGCGGGAGCGGTGGCTGTGAGGAAATTCTCGCCATTCGATGACGAGGAATATGGCCCAACTGTGTCCTGTGGCGCAGGCGTGGTCCCAAAGTATGCTTCCATCGAGCCGGCAATACCGTCCCCGCTTCCTGCCCCTGTTGGCGCTGGAGCGAACTGTACCTGCGTGCCGCCAGCGAGCGGTCCGACATTTGGGTTTGCCGAGCCATCTGGGGTTGGAAAATCTGGAACTGCCGTCGGCGGAGTTGCCGACGTTTGCGAGGCATTCAAGATGTACGCTCCGCCCGAAGCCCCGCCATATAAATGATAATCTTCGTCGACGTCGAAAAGCGTCGCGAAGAACAATCCTGCCAGCGAAAAGCCGAGATAACCCGCCGGAGTTCCCGCCTGCGTATCAAGCACCACGATGTAACCCGCGTTAGTCGGCAGATAAAGGTATTTGCCATCCCGGCTGTAAATTGCAGCGCTGACGGCCGCGTTAACGGTATAGCTTTGCGGTTGCGGTTGCAGATTTGCTCCCCAGAAATTAATTTGCGCGTTGCCGGAACCGTACAGCGCTAGTTCCTGCACTGTCGCGTATTGCGACCCGTCCTGATTCGCCGCCAGCACAGCGGCGTTCTGGACCTGACCAAATACGGGCAAATAACTCTTAGTGGCCGCTGAGTAAAGCTCTAATCCATATCCGTTGCTCGCGTAGCCGTAAACAAACAAATACTTGCCATCGGACGAGCGCGCTGGGTTGCTAGCGAGATCGCTAGGTCCCGGATTAGCGAGCGTGAATGTGCGCGCGACCGGATCGTAGCGGACAAGGTCGAAAACTTGCACCAGGCTCGCCGTGCTCGAAGACTCCAGGGTCTCCCCCATGCCCATCAGCACACTGCCATCTGCCATGGCATAGGGCATGACCGGCATCTCTGTGCCAAAGGACGGGTCAATCGGCGTCGTCAGAGAAAGCGGAACCACGATTTGCTGCTCCACCTGCAGCGCCACGGGATCGACGACATACACCGACGGTGTGATCGTACCTACATACAGCTTCGAGAAATCTGCTGAAAATTCCAGCCCGGCTGGACTGGGAATGGACACTTCACCTACTTTGTGGCCGTCTACCGTCGAGTATACTTCCACGGTATTTGCGTTCGCGTCGCTATAGAAGACCTCTTTTAAAACCTCGTCGTACGCTCCAGCGAGAGTGGGTCTACCGATCTCCGCGCCCGGCAGGCGCATGAATAAATCACCAGGGAACGGCCGGGCATAAACTTGCACACCTAAGTTTATCGTGTGCGTGAGCGAACCTGATGTACCGGTGAAAGCCACCCCCGCCGTTGCTTCGGCACCGCTTGCAGCCGAGAAGGTCAGCGTCTGGGGACTACCTGCGGTTAGCGTGAACTCCGAAGACGACGCGGTAACTCCGGCGGGCAAGCCGGATATTTGCACGGAGACGCTGGACGAAAATCCGTTCAGTGCCGTGAGGCTTACCGCGGTTTGAGCGGTTCCTCCCGGAGCAATCGCAATCGACGCCGGGTTCAATCCTATAGAGAAATCAGGCGGAGGAGATGCTATCTGCACGGTAAGATTCGCTGTGTGCGTCAACGAAGCCGACGTGCCGGTGAGGACTGCCGTCGTGGTTGTAGCCGCTACATTGCTCGCCGCGGTCAGGATGACAGTTTGCGGGCTGCCCGCGTTGACGGTGTACGTCGGAGCCGAAGCGGTAACTCCAGCCGGCAACCCGGAGAGTTGAACCGAGACACTGGACGAAAATCCATTAAGCGGCGTGAGGCTTAGCAAGGCCTGAGCAGTTCCGCCTGGAGTAATCGAAATCGATGTCGGGTTCAATGCCAAAGAAAAATCAGGCACTGGAGGTGGCGCTGTCGAGCCGCTGCTGCCTCCGCCGCAGCCGGAAAGTAGCGCAGCAGGATAGAGAATGACTGCACACAGTAGAGCACAGACAATTCGCGAGCGAAACTCGCTTTGGCTGGGATTATGCCGCATGGGACTCTGGATAAACGACCTCGGGGATTATACATGTTTATATCTCTAGCGTATAACCGTTTCGCTATAACATTGGGCGGTTATTGACCACAAGTTTTGGTAGTGCGCGGACTCCTCCTCCGGCACGGGGGTCCATGATTTGTCCGGATTGAAGCGCTCCATCTTTATAAATTCACTCAAGCTTGCCAATCCAAATCTTTCTCGTAGACAACACCATCCTGGCTGACGATGAATGTTTTTACTCCAGTCACCCCATACTCGGCCGGTGCGGCGACCAACGCGAATCCGCCGATTATCAGGCCTCTTACGACGTAGTCCATCTCGCCGAGTGGTGCTGCAGGGCCCTGCCCTTTCAAAATCCTGAAAAAATATCCATGATATGGTTCAGCACTTGTGGAATAACCCTGCTCAATCGCGTGGGCAATTTTTTCGCCTATCGGGCCACTCCAACTGCCGTCCGCGTTTTGCCAGGCTAGTCCGTCTTGTTTGCCCGGGGTGCTCACAATGCGCTGAGCATATTGGTTCACGTCGTATCCGTCGCGTTTTTGGAAGGCGTAGTCGTACTGGGCCTCCACGTAGCCGCGGCAGATGTCAATGGCGTCGAGTTCATTGCAGCCGACACGACGGTGAAGGAGCTCTTGGCGGCCGGCGTCTGCGTCAAAGGACCATCTGTCACCCTGCTTCACAATCGGGACAGGAAATGGCCAGTCGTCGTCGCCCACAAGAAGGAATGCCCGGTTTCCGGTCTTCGGATACACGGAGACACTCTCCTTTTCGTGCGCCTGCGCCGCGAAATCCAAAGCCCGCTGCCGATCTTGCGGGTACTCGCCAGTAAGATATATGTCCTGGCCGTGGGCACCGAAAATTTCGGCGAGAGCAGCTTCATCAAACTTCTCAGCCGCATTGATGAGCGCATCCGCAGCCTGCCGCGGAGTGCCGAACGTCTTCGCGGCTGGGCCCAGCGACGGTGCTTTCGTCGACGATTGTTGCGCAGCAAGGGACACAGCTAACAACGTGCAAGCCACTGCGGCCATAATCCAGAAAACTCGGGAGAGGATTGAATTCAGATGTGCCGATTTCATTTCGTTGCTCCCATAACGTCCCTTGCGCAATCTGCGCCGCTTCTTATCTCCGTCGTACACCGCCACCACGGGCACCTCAACCCCGAGAGCCCATGCTGGAAGCACCGCGGCTGCCGCTGGATCGCGCGCTCGACCCGTTGTATTCCCTGGAACCCCTGGATCCCCCTCCGAACGCATCTCGGTTTCCTCCACCGCTGCGCGAAAGATCCCGGCCTCCTATGCGATCAGCCCCACCTCCGCTGGGCCCATTGCCAGCACCGATTCCACCGCTGGCTCGATTGCTCGCGACGCCACTGGGAGAATCCCTAGCTAGTGGAATCCTTCGAGTAGACTACAAGTCCAGTGTTGCCTCGACCGTCTGAGCCTGGCCGACTTCCCGGGAGCCAGCCAGGCAATTCGGGACAGCTAGGGATTAGCCTAGTAGTCCTCGCAGTGGAATCGGCTTACAAGAATAGCCAGATGGGAAATGGCTAGCGCTCCGATTCTCGCTGCTTTGGCGACAAGTTGTCGGATGCTCTCAAATAGCGAGCGGGTCCGATTAGCCGACAAAAAAGAAGTCCTTGAGTTTCATCTTCAATGGCTCAGCCTTTGCGTGCGCTGCAATTCGGCACCCGGGGAACAACTGAGCGAGGAGATGCAACTGCAATTTGACGACTTGGCTCTTCGCATGGCGCAGTTCATCTTGAATTACGGGAAAGAAGAAAAGGTTCTATGAGGTCTCGTATTTACGGTCACTAAGGTCATGCTGCACGGTCTGCAGTCGACGTCTGAGGTCTTTGTAAAGATCACAGCTACCGAGAGAATTAAATTGCTGGGAACTTAACGAGTTGCTGGGCGACTGAAGCTCGGTGAGTTCCCATTCGAAAAGTCTGAGCGGGTAAGAACCAAAGGAGGAGATATGTTGAATCGATATCGAGAGCTAACCGGAATAGCCTTGTTGACCATTGCCGTTCTGTGTCTAGGAATTCCAGGCATTGCGATTGCGGGGGATGACAAGAATGAGCAGGAGCGAGTAAAAGAATCGGGCAATGTGATGAAGGAGCTTCTTTCGTCATCCAGCGGTGTTCCCATCAGTGTGCTGAATAAGGCGGAGTGCGTTATCGTTCTCCCGTCCGTAAAGAAGGCTGGATTCATTATTGCCGGCCAATATGGTAAAGGTGTGATGACCTGTCGCGGAGGAGAAAATTTTGAGGGGCCATGGAGCGCCCCAACGATGATGCAATCGGCTGGCGGAAGTTTTGGCCTTCAGGCTGGCGGCCAAGCTACCGACTTCGTCGTTCTAGTAATGAATGACAAGGGAGCGCGCGCCCTGATGAATGGGAAAGCTAAGCTCGGTGCCGATGCCAGTGTCGCCGCCGGTCCAGTCGGGCGGGAAGCGGAAGCCTCGACGAATGCGGCGATGAGTGCACAGTTGCTCTCTTATTCCAGAGCGCAGGGTGTGTTTGCTGGCGTTTCTCTGGAGGGATCGTCGCTCGGACCTGATGACGACGCAAATAAAGATCTGTATGGCAAGAAAGTGACCGCCACCGAAATCATTGGCGGCCAAGCCGGACCACCTCCCGCTTCGGCGAAGGAACTACTTGCGGTACTCACTGCGAAATCGCCCAAGAACGAGTCAAAGGGAAAGTAATCGGCGTTGTATACGCTTGCAGATTTGCACAGCCGAATACTTGCGTCGCATCCTGAATGTAGAACTCCCCAATTTGGTTTGGAAGCAAGCACGCTCTGTGTAGAGCAGTACGCTCAGCTAGCGAATCCCCCATGTAAAGTTCTGAAACTTGGCTTGTCCGGTTTACCGAACAAACCAGGAGTTGTGCTCACAGGCTGTCTCCTACGGCGCGATTGTGTGGCACGTTCTGCAGATGAGGCCTCGACCTAGTTCTGCTCGGCGAGATTCGTCCAGAAGAATCTCGGGTGTCTAATTACGTGGGTTTCAGCATGGCTTTTCGGATCGTTTTGTTGTCGCCGTTGCATTGGTGGCGTCCTCCATGATCATTCTTTGTCTGGCCGGTTGCGTCAGAAGCGACGGTCGCAACTCCGATTGCCAATGGCCAGGGGAGAGCAGTACGAATCGGGCCAGCGTTTGGCACCTCAGCGAGGACTCAGAGTTCGCGGAAGACTTGGCGATTCGCTATGCCGACGTTCACCGGGGCCTTCGGACCCCGTACTACGTATCCGGTCAGGCATACAACGCCGCAAGAGACAGTTGCATGGCAACGTTGTTCGCTCAGATTGCCAAAGAGCATCAGGTTCCCGTCCAAGACGTTTATAGCTCCCTCGGGCGTAACCGCGTTTACATCGATTTGATCGGGATTCTGCCCTTCGCACTGGTTTACTGCTTCGTTGTGGCAGCAGTCAGCCGTCTGATCTGGCGCCGATATCCGCCCGTGGAGGATGGTTGGATTCCCGCTATTGTGATGTTTTTGCTGCTCTCTTTGGCCTTCGCGGTTGGAGGGTTCATGCTTGGCGAGGTGTGGTCTTGGATTGTCGAGCGCTACCGGGTAGGAAACCCACACATGAGTTATCGCGCACAGCGATTAATCTGGCCTCGTCATGCTACCGCATTGTTCACCGGCGCAATCGTCATCTTCTGGTTAGCTGCGCTTGAAAGTGCACGTCGGTTGCGGCCCGCCCCGTCAATCTGAGTCCTCGCGAGATTCTCGACAGCTCAGCGTAATTTAACGCCGCAGATGCCCCAAATTGCAAGCGGACTTCCAACCTGCCAAATTAATGCAGAAACCGTGGATGTGGGCACTGGAAGGAACTTTTCCGCTTTTCTGACATACTGGGAGCCACGGCTCGCGCTTGAGCTAGGAGATTCCTCGGACGACGAGAGCTGCTGGCTCGGCTCGCGGCGTGCCTTGGAGCAGGAGCCTGCTACCATTCAAGAAAATTGTCTTCTTTCTTCCCGCTCAAGCATCGAAAGCCGGTTACACGATAGGCAGCAGTTTCAAATTCAAGTGAAAAAGGAGCAAGGTAAGGTTATGACCGAGAAACTGAATATCGTTCTGATCCATGGCGGATTCGTGGACGGTTCGGGCTGGAAAAGTGTCTACGAGATTTTGACGAAGAAAGGCTATAACGTTTCCGTCGTTCAGAATCCCACAATCTCGCTGGCTGACGATATGGCCGTAACCAAGAGAGTCATCGCAGCTCAAACTGGTCCAGTGCTTCTGGTCGGCCATTCGTATGGCGGAGTGGTCGTAACGGAAACGGGCAACGACCCGAAGGTGGTTGGACTTGTCTACATCGCCGCATTCGCTCCTGACGCAGGAGAGTCCATCCAATCTCTGATTCAAAACCCGCCTCAGGGAGCGCCCGTCCCTCCGATTCTCCCGCCACAAGACGGCTTTCTACTTCTCGACCGCTCGAAGTTTGCGGCCGCATTCGCTGCGGACGTGAATCCTGACTTGGCAGCATTCATGGCCGACTCGCAGGTCCCTTGGGGCGTGCAGGCGTTCGCTGGAGCAGTCAGCCAGCCTGCCTGGAAGTCCAAACCCAGTTGGTACCTGGTCACTACCGAAGACAAAATGATTCCGCCTGATGCTCAGCGGGCAATGTCCAAGCGCGCAGGCTCTAAGGTCGTCGAGACCAAAGGAAGCCATGCAGTCTACGTTTCGCGCCCGGATGCTGTCGCTTCTCTCATCGAAGATGCGGCGGTGGGTTCGGTCTCAACAGGAAATTTAGCGGCGGCTACCCAGCGATAAAGCGCACCACTTTAATCGGCCTCCTTCGATCCGAGTGCTGTTCGGGTGCACACCGAAACAGTCTACTCGGCTAGTCGTGAGGCCGACCTCATATTGTTTTTTCCAGGCGCTGCTCAGCGCTAAGGGGGTTGCGTGAAAGATGGGCCAGAGCAAGCGCACCACGCCTCTGATTTTAGATGGTCTCGCGTGGGTTGTTACCGAAAGCGAATTGGGATCATTTTCGCTCTGATCATCTTTCCCAATATTTTGCAATCTGGCTGCGAATCGCCGAAAAGTCCTGAGATCCCCACAATTGAGTTCACCAAGATTCCGCCGGCGGCTCAGGGTGGTAGGGAAAGGGAAGATATCGTCTCTGGAAGAGTAACGGGCGCACGACCAGGACAGAAGGTCGTCGTCTATGCGAGGAGCGGACCGTGGTGGGTGCAGCCGTGGCCCGACAAACCCTTCATTTCCATTCGAGCTGACTCTACTTGGAGCACAGAAACCCATTTGGGATTTGAATATGCCGCGATGTTGGTGGATCCGAACTATCGCCCTCCTCCAACAATGGACGTGCCGCCGACTCAAGGTGGCCCTGTCCTGGCGGTGACCGTCGTGAAGGGAGAAGGGGCACCTCAACTCGCTCCCGTGAAGTCGTTGAGCTTCAGTGGGTATGATTGGAAAGTGCGTACAATCGCAGGCGATCGCGGGGGATTGAACAATCTGTATGACGGTGATAATGCCTGGACGGACGCAAATGGGGCTTTACATCTTCGGATCAATAAAAAGAATGGTAGGTGGGCTTGCGCAGAACTTGAGCTCACTCGCAGCCTCGGGTACGGAACTTATGTCGTGGTGGTTCGTGACATTACCCATTTGGATCCTGCCGTTGTTTTAAGCATGAATACATTCGATGAGTGGGCTGGAGACCAGCATTACCGAGAATTGGATTTAGAATTCGGGAGATGGGGAGACGCGAACAGAAAGAATAACGCGCAGTACGGGCTTCAACCGTTCTTTGTTCCCGGTAATGTGGCTGCATTTATTTTGCCCAAAGGCACCTTCACGCATTCATTCCGCTGGGAGTCGGGCCGGGCTAGTTTCAAAACTGTTCGAGGCTCTTCAACGCAACCCGGAGGGCTAGTTGTTTCTGAACACGTTTTTACTTCGGGGATACCCTCGGCCGGCCAAGAAACGTTTCAAATACTGTTATACGTTGTCGCTAGCGAAAACAGTCCTTTGCAAAAAGAAAATGAAGTGGTTCTTGAGAAATTCGAGTACCTTCCCTGACGGTTTCCAGTAATGCTCTTCGCCGAACCTCGCAACTACCTAACTTCGCTACGTTCCAAACCGAAGAGTGTATGAGTATACAGAACGTCCCCGCGAAGACAGTCACCTCCCGATTAACTAATCGGGTTTTAGGCCGAGTCCTAACGTAAGAATGGCTGCTCCCTTTCGGAAGGAGCCATTCTCCGCCCTGACGATTCACCCGCGCAGTGATGAATCGCCTATCGCAAGTTCTTTTCCAACTTTTTGGACTTAATCAGGTCTCCACACAAACTGGAGGAATCCCAGGATGACAACCGCCGGGACACTTAGGACTTGATCGAGATCAGACCTTGCTTCAAGGCAAATAAGACTATGTCGGCGGTGCTATGAAGGTTGAACAATTCCCGGATATGGTGTTTGTGGAACTCCACCGTTTTTTCGCTTAAGACTAAGATATATGCGATCTCTTTGTTAGATCGCCCCTCAGCTAGCAACTGAACAATTTCCTTTTGTCGCGGGGTCATCTCCTTCGAGTATTGCCGCGCCCTGGCCTTCGTTGCGACCCAGTCCTCAGCTCTCAGCTTGGACGTTAAATAAGGCTTGTGATGCAAGACCTGATCTATCGCCTTCAACAACTCCTCTCCCGCGGAGTGTTTTAGGACGAACCCGATTGCTCCAAGGTCAAAAGCAGCAGCAGCCAGATTTGGGTCGTCTCGCATCGTTAGAAAGACGAATTTGATGTCGGGGGCCTGTTCTTTGATTTCCCGTGCCGCATCCAGCCCATTCAACAACGGCATACCGATGTCTACAACAATCACGTCCGGTCGGAGTCGCATAGCATCCGCAACCATAGCGCGACCATCCAGTACCACCCCTAAAACGGTGTAAGTCTTTTCCAGATAGGCCCGCAATGTTTCGGCAAACATCGCGTGGTCATCTGCGATTAAGAAACGCGGACAGGTGCTCCGCGCAAAGACACTATTCATACGTGTCTCCTTCTGGAGCGTTCATGCGCCTGTTTTCTCGCCTCGACTAGGCTCTGCGCAAACCCTATCTTTTGAGGAACGGAATTAACGAGAACTTGGAATTCCACATAGCGGGTATCCATCGGTCCCTCCCAGTAGTGAAGTCTGGAATGAAACCGTTCCGCTAGTGCGTGTTGAATACTGACGGGGGTCTCGAATTCTGATACCAAATAAGCATTCGGTCGCGGGAATGTCCAGCTAAAACCTACCGAAAATCGCAGGTTTCTCAACTTATCGGGGACTAGTCGGTATTGACAATTCTTCTTGGACGACTATCGTAAACGGCTAGTATCCCCTGGTAAACGCGGTTTCCGAGAAGTGAGTTCCAATACCCTAGTGCATGGGGTGCAACAACTCATCAACAATGAGCACGCCTATCCCTGTTGCAAACTCAGAAGATAGATGCCGAGGACCTTCAGCATGGAGGAGTGCGTTAGCGCGAGAGCGAAATCACCTTCATCAGAAAACGGCCTCGCTCTCTGAAAGACACGCAGCAAGTCCATGGCGCAGGGAAACAATCTGATGCTCGCATTCGTAAATGCTGTACCCCAGAAAAAACTCGGACGGTGCCGGACGATCAGAAGTCAGGCTAAAGTGGCAATCAACGAGAAAGCCGGACCTGCTACCAGCCTAAGCATAGCGACCGGGCCACTTAGGGGCGTTTTGGGGCGAACGCTCTGGAACGTAACGTGAACCGGAATGTTCGCGATCTTATAGACCGTATAGTGGCCAAGTTCATGCACTGGGATGGACACGATACTGAGCAGCGCGACGATACAGACGCGGTGGGCAAAAGAAAGGTTCACCTTACTTATCCTTACGAAACTGCCGCCGGAAAAGATAC
>Ga0209275_10001006_pt1 | contig 11445 bp, 11 predicted proteins | sample HubBroMetageREF2_FD_188344 | JGI IMG/M metagenome (GOLD analysis project Ga0209275, IMG submission 188344) | Reference soil microbial communities from the Hubbard Brook experimental Forest, New Hampshire, USA - Hubbard Brook CCASE Soil... | ecosystem: Environmental > Terrestrial > Soil >...
ACGCAGCAAACCTGTTTTGTGTTCGATGTCACCTTGCGACATTTTCTTGCCTTCGCGTAGTTCACGAAGGCGGCGAGCGATATCCATTGTGATTCTCCGTTGGTGGGCGTGGAGAAATGATATCACTTGAAAGGCGATGTTGTAGAAGGGCGGGAGATGTCTTGAATTAGGGAAGCCCAGTCTCCCGCCCGGTAGGAGTCGTGGCCCAACGCTAGCACACTGTTGCGAAGACTACGACGGGCTTAGAGGAAGATAACCGAGCATCAAAAGAACGTTTGCCCTTCAAGCAGAGCGTCAACTGCGCGGAGCAGGGTGTCCGCAATGTTGTGTTTCGACATGAATCCCTTGACCCCAACCAATTTCGACTCTCTGACAACATCCTCGTCCGTTCGTGCCGAAATCATTAGTATGGGTGTTCTCGGAAGCGCACGCCTGATTTCCATAGCTGCAGTCAAACCATTTTTCACAGGCATCATAACGTCAAGAATTATCACGTCAGGAAGCAACAGATGGGCTTGTTGAACCGCCTCTTCTCCGTTTGATGCTTCACCGCAAATTTCGAAATCTTGACGCGATTGCAGTTTGGAAATAACGGCTGCTCTCATGCCATCGTGGTCATCAACAACTAGTATTCTCACCAGTGTTCGGCCCGAGTCAGCGTGTTTGATGATAGGATGCACCGCCGTTGCGGACGATACATCAGTAGTCATTAATTTTTCGTAAGGAAATCACTGGATTCGAACGGGGATAGCTAGACGGATTCCATGCCGAAACGTTTCGAGCCGCTTTATTGAGAGCAGCAGAAAGCCCGGCTTTGCGCACAAGCCGGGCCGGGGCAGTTACGAGCGGTTATGAAACGTCGTGCGACTTGTTGCGGACGATACCATCAGGGGCTCGACCGAAAAAACCTTGTATTCATCAATTTTTCGGAAGGAGAAAGTTGTCAGCCCACCAGCGCGTCTGTTGGAGGAACGCGGCGAGCGCTGTCCATTACTTGAGATCTCCTATCGTCAAAGGGCGCGGTTCGGAATTGGGTTTCGACTTAGCTTCAGCTTTTCCGGCCTCCGTCGCTTGAAAAATCGCTTCGTCGGACAACCCTTTCTTTTTCGCCTCTGTGACGGCCTCTTTAACTTTATCGAATGCTTCCTGTCGCCCGTTCGTCATGTTGATCTCCTGCTACGCCGATGCCGAGATGTTAACACCCGGCGAGCTACGCGGAAGCCGAGATTCCTGACGCGTCGATTAGCCTACGTGGGTTCAATTCTGATAAATGTCCGTTTCTAAGGCGACAGGATGGAAGCTCCGTGACAGGGCGGCCTTAGTTTTCCTTGTCTATTTGGTTGTATTCCTTGCATCTTTCAATTGCTTTGGGAAGGCTTGTGGCCATTGGCAAGAGGGCTTGAGTAGGAACGTTGCAAAAGTCCGTGGAATGCTGGATGCCAAAAATGTCATCGTAGGTAAGTTTTCCAAACACGATGATGCCTACACTTCCGCCTTGTATATCCCTAATCAATTCTGGCGTAACTTTTATGGGATCATCAGCGATGCCGCGTTTACGAACTACCGTAGCCATGGGAATTGGAAATGCGTTACTGAAAAACACATCAGCGTAGAATTTCCCGACCATGACACCTTTGCCATGCCGAGGAAATTGAAAGTCTTGGGTTTTCCCCAAAATCTCCGCATCAATCCAGCCGTCGATATGGCGCGCAGGTGTCTTGCCCGAATTAACGATGTGGCCGACGACGGGCATCGGGCTACCAATGACGAAAAAATTTATAGGGTCAAGCGTAGGGACGAGCCAAGCACGCTGGTCCATTCGCAGGGATTTGCTCGCGAGATCAAAACTGCGCCGCGAGTTCTGCGTATTCTTAATCATCTCGGCATATTGCCCCCGAGATATTCCCGTATAAGAGATGACTGCGAGCATTGTGATGAAACCCATGCCCAAAGAGAAGGCCGACAGAATCAAAGCCCATACGTCAGTTTTTACGACAACCACATGCTCGCGTGTTGGTCTCTCTCTGTTTTCGTTCTGATGCTTATATCCCTCTGGCTTATATATTCCGCGGTCAAAAGTGAAACCGTAAATCTCTTGAGCATTACTAAGATATGTTTGGCTTTCATGTTTATGGTGTTCATGGCGTTGAATACTCATGCCTCTTAAAGAATCAGTAACTTACGTGTCTTCAGTGTAGTTAATGAGTTCAACTCTCACTCTCGGCTCCAGTTATCTTATTTCGAATCAGCGCACTATGCGCGCCTAGCTGACCAAATCCTCCGGAAGTGTTGTAAAGCTGTTGCAAATTCCCCCCCAGCCGCCGCTAAGTGAGTCACGCCAAGGAGACGCGAAGATGGAACCCATATCGCTTGAAACTGGCTGGACCCGAAGGGCTCAGAGTGGCTGAGAATGTCGAATGCCCATTCAATTCGAGAAGAAGCAGAGCAGTGCGAGTCTGCTGCCGCTTCTCGGTGGATTTCCGGTAGATCCGGTACATCCGGTAATTCGGTAGCGGTGGCGTAGGCACCCCGTTTGTCACCCCCTTGATCTTCCCGTTCGACCCTCTTTTAGCTGCTAGAGGGAGTTCCTATAACTTCGTTTTCCTCCTCAAATGGGGTGATACGCACCCCGTTCAGGGCTTTTGGTTTAGGGCCTGGGGTAAAGCTCTTCTAGGTTAGCTGGATACTTAAATTCAGGTGCGTTTGGGTTTCCTCCGTCGCCTGTATCGTTGTAATCGACGCATTCCCGGAAAGCATAGTCCCCTGGAGTAAAAGTTATAGGCTCGCACCACTGGACCCAGTGCTTCCCGAAAACGTCCGAATAAGTAGCGTACCCAATCCTGCAAATTCCTCTCGCCATCCTGACCGCTTCTTGCTGGCATCCCCGGCGCGTGATAATCCGGTTTCCCGAGTGTTGCACATTCTGAGCTCACTTTATGCGTAGCCGGACATCTTCGTACCGAACCCACTTCTCCGATAAGCGCGCTCCTTGTTGTAGGCGTTGATGCGAACGATCAAACCTACTTCAAACGGGCGCCCTTTTATAATGGGTTAACGGGACTTACCCAAGCGAGCGAGTGTCTGATACTGTGGGCAGTAACGAAATCCCCAGTTCGCACTGAAGAGCGCCGTCCTGTAACCAGCGATGTTGGAGCGGGAGATTCGGCGAACTTGCCAGGAGAATGAAATGCTAAAACCAATATGTCTGCGAACAGCCATAATCCTTGTGTGCGCGGCCGTATCCGGCGTGGCGGCACAAGAGACGCAGAAATCAGACAGCAAGCCCACACTCCCGGCGAAGTATGAAGCGACAGCCTTTGATCAGACGGGCGCTCTCGGGTCCAAGAGCATCGGCCTGACCATCTATGTGAACGGGTTGAGCAGCGAGGCGGAAATACGAGAGTTGCGTGGAGTATTGAAAGACAAAGGTCAAGACGGACTGGTGAGCGCGTTGCAGAAGATGAAGGATCAGGGGGAGATTTCAAACTTCAGGTTGCCGAGGACGTACAGATGAGCGTCGGGGGCGCACGTTATTACATTCGTTTGGCGTCTGAGCGCAAATCAACAGAAGTGAGCTCTAAACCTACTTTCTGAGTAGCGCCCGATTCCTTGTACGACAAGTCTCGCCTCGTTTAGACTAATCTCGCCACACCCGTGCTCCTCAGGGGGATCGAGTTCACATGCCAGGATTCCTACAGCGGCTCATGCCGAATGAACAGGATTTTTTCGCCCTGTTTCAGAAACAAGCTGAAAATATTGTCTCCGGTGCAGCCGCACTTACCAGATTGCTGGAACACTACACAGGAGTTCCAGAGCAGGTACAGAACATAAAGGCCGTCGAGCACGCTGGTGACGAGATCACCCATCAAATTTTCCGCAAGCTGAACCAGACATTTATCACACCTTTCGACCGAGAAGACATCCACCAGCTGGGCAGCACCATGGACGACGTTATCGATCTTATTGATGCTGCCGCCAGTCGCTTTGTGCTCTACCGGATCCAATCCATCCGCCCGGGCACAGTCGATTTATCGAAGGTGCTAACGCTTGCGACGATGGAGTTGTCTTCGGCAATTTACTCCATTCAGACACCCGACAAAGCCTTGTACAGGGTCATCGAAATCAATCGTCTGGAAAACGAGAGCGACCGCCTCTGCCGCACCTTGATCGCGCAACTGTTTGATGAAGAAAAAGATCCGGTGCAGATCATCAAGTGGAAGGAAATCTTTGAAGTTATTGAGACTGCAGTCGACAAATGTGAAGACGTTTCCAACGTAATCGAAAGTGTCATCCTAAAGAACGCCTGACCTCGTGAGCCGATTCACTGTCGTACTCATCACCGTAATCCTGACGCTAGCCTTCGAGTTCTCCAACGGCTGGCACGATGCCGCTAATTCGATCGCCACGGTAGTCTCCACGCGAGTGCTGACCCCGCTGCGCGCGGTGATGTGGGCGGCGTTCTGGAATTTCATTGCCGCGTTTGTGTTTGGTACCGCGGTCGCCAAAACGATTGGCAACGGTATGGTCCGGATTGAACTGGTGGATGAAAGAGTACTTTTGGCCGGGCTTGTTGGCGCGATCATTTGGAATTTGTTGACCTTGACGCTAGGCCTGCCCACAAGTTCTTCGCATGCGCTTATGGGCGGTTACGGTGGTGCCGCCGTCGCTCACGCCGGATTAAGAACCTTGATCCTCAGTGGCTGGACCAAGCCCGTTCTCTTTATTTTCTTGTCGCCATTGATCGGAATGGTGCTGGCGATCCTCATCACATTGGTGACGAGTTGGATGGTTCGCCGGCAACGTCCGCATCGCGTTGATCGCTGGTTCCGCCGCCTTCAATTATTTTCCGCCGCCTTGTTCAGCCTGGGGCACGGCACCAACGACGCACAGAAAGGCATGGGGATTATCACCACCGTGCTTGTTGCGGGCGGTCTCCTGGAAACTTTCTCGGTTCCCTTTTGGGTAATTATTTGCTGCCATCTGGCCATGGCTGGCGGCACCTTGGCCGGCGGTTGGCGAATCATCAAAACCATGGGACAGCGGATTACCAAGCTTACCCCGTTTGGCGGCTTCGCGGCGGAAACAGCGGGCGGTTTGACGATTGTCGCCAATGCGGTCTTCGGTATCCCGGTGAGTACCACTCACACCATCACCGGCGCAATCGTTGGAGTCGGTGCTTCGCGGCGTCTCACAGCGGTACGCTGGGGCATAACTCGCCGTATCGTGTGGGCATGGGTCTTCACCATTCCAGGTGCGGCGCTACTTGGCGCAGGGCTCTATTACTCTCTCTCGCCATTGCTTCGATGGTAGTTTAGCCGCGCATTTTTCTCGTTCGAACGATTGGAGCGACGAGCAAGGCAGCATTGCTGGCATCTGAAGGGGATTTGCCACGGTTGATGTGGTCACATTCGTGATTTATCGCTCTTGATGGCGTCGACGATTAGCCGCTTCCCAGCAACGTGGGTTGGTGGCGTCGCAAGGGCCAGCTGATTAGTTTGAATGTATAGGTCAAGGGAGGAGCACTTGGTGTAAAAAAACTGAACTCAGCGACCCTGCTGATTCAGAAACACCAAGGAGGCTCCTCATGGAACCTATGTATTACATCGGACTAGATGTTCACAAGCTAAAGATCAGTTACTGCGTGAAGGACGTCATCGGCAAAATTCGTGCCGAAGGATGGATACCCGCTACCCGTTTTGATTTGGATCGTTGGAGGAAGACGCTGCCACAGCCGTGGAGCGCGGCGATGGAAGCCACGATGTTCTCCGGCTGGATTTACGATCACCTGAAACCGCACGCCGCGGAATTGAAAGTAGCCCACCCTCTGATGCTTCGTGCTATTGCGGCTGCGAAAAAGAAGAACGACCGCATCGACGCCAACAAGATTTGCGACCGTTTGCGCTGCGATTTTCTGCCGGAATGCTACATGATGCCGACGGCTATCCGCGAGCGGCGCCGCACGCTGCGTTATCGCAATTTGCTCGTTCGCCAGATGGTGCAGATGAAAATCAAGACCAGCACATTGCTGATGGAAGCTGGAGTGAGCTACAACAAGCAGAAGCTCCACAAAGCTGGTTATTTCCGCGAACTATTGGCCACTAACCCAGACATCGACGAAGGTTTGTGCTCCCTGCTGCGTCAGTGCCGGGAGATGGTGGTGCGCCTGGGCAAAACGGAGAGTGCTCTGATCCATTCCCTGCAGCACGACCGATTGCTGGTGGAACGTGTGGAGCGGCTGATGAGTATTCCGGGGATTGGGCCGATCACCGCACTGACCTGGGTATTGGAAATCGGTGAGGTGCAGCGCTTCTCCTCGATTAAAAAAGTCATCAGCTACTGCGGGCTGTGCGGCGATGAACAAAGATTAGCGAACTCGGTGCAACGTACGCCCCTCTCCAAACAACGCAACAAACATCTACAGACCACACTGATCGAAGCTGCCAAGATGGCGCCGCGTTACAGTCCCACACTGGCGATGCCCTATGACCGGGAGAAGCAGAAAGGCAATGCCAATCGTGCCACTCTGGCCGTGGCACGGAAACTAGTGGCGTATCTGGTGGCGGTAGATCGCGGCCAGACTCATTTCCTGGTCCTCGATCAGGAGACGCGAACCGCCGCTTAGAGTAGGCTGAAGCGAAAAAGATTATTCAGCGCGAGGCCTGCCAGGTCTTGCCGTTGAACCGACTGGGCACGAGAGCGCAAGCTCCCGATGCTTCCGTTGATAAGTTTTGAGACTGGCAGGAAAACACAAACTCAATCTTCTGGGCAGCCGGACGAGCTGCACCAGCAAATGGAAGTCTGGTTCTATCCTCGGATAGAAACCGCGGCCGAGAGGCAACACCACGCGCTGAGAAAGGCAAAGACTTTACACCGACGCTCCTCCCGAGCGCATCAGGAGGGCTTTTTGCCTCTTGACAAGGACCTATCATAGAAGTCGGGAAATCGGAAAGGTTCCTCATAGTACCAACTTGGGAGGTTACTAGCGTTAATCAGATTCGCTTGCGAAAGCGCCCCCCCAAAACTAGAGTATCGCCTCTAGGAGTCCCGGTTAGGCGCTGTTATCTAAAGATTTATCGGATCACTCGGTGCGTCGGGCAGAGTTGAATAAGAAACTCGTATCCGTCTCGATGCTAGTCCAACTTTAGGTCTCGCGTTTCGCAGAGAGCTTATGAGCGACCCATCGGGATATTCGCCTCTCCGCAGACTTGCCGGTAGCCAGATACACTGGCAGCTGGTGGACAAAAATGCCTGCCGTCGGTTGGCACTGCTGATCGGAAAAAGCGCTTTCATCGCTCTGCTGTACTACCTTCTGGTTGTGATCGGCATGAAGCTCCACTTTTCCACGTCAGGCCTGTCCCTGATTTGGCCCTCAAACGCACTGCTTGCCGCAACGCTCGTACTGAGCCCGAAAGGTCGCTGGTGGATTTACTTGCTTGCGATCATTCCCGCACATATAGCGGGAATGAGTTCCTATAACCTGGGCCTCTGGTGGCTGGCGTATCAAATAGCATTTAACTCAGCGCTGACAGCTACATATGCGGCAATCCTTCAAAGGTTTAAGCCGGAAATACTTTATTTTGAGGCGTTACGAGACGTTCTTATCTTTCTGGGAGTATCAGTCGCTGTTCCCGTTTTGATGAATTGGGTAGCCATCTATCCGGTTTTCAAGTTCTCACCGACTAGTTCCGCTCTTCTCGCTCACAATTCGTCAGACGGTTTCTTAGCGGTGTGGACTAGCTGTTGGATCAATAACAGCGCGTCTTTCATAGCTTTCGTTCCTGCGATTCTCGTTTGCGCTACGCGAGGCAGCTCTTGGTTTCGAGGTTTCTCCTCACGACGAGTTGCTGAGGGAGCACTCCTGACATTGCTCTTCATCATGGTCACTTTCCTAGCATATGGAGGCATCGCCACGAACGGCCAAATGCTAGAAGCCCCTTACCTCATTCCGATATCGTTCTTGCTGTGGGCCGCGGTTCGATTTGGCCCAGCCGGGGCAAGTCTATCCGTGGCCGCGCTCGTTTGTATTTCAAGTTGGTGCGCATATGCTGGAGAGGGGCCCTTCCTACGTTCCTCCTTGATCGACCGTGTTACCTCTATGCAGATAAGCTGGATCATGATTTGTGCTCCAGTCCTTGCTCTCGCCGCCGTTGTCCGAGAACGGAAGTTCGCCACATTGGCCTTTTTGAAGAGCGAAGATCGATTCAGGCAATTCTTTGAGACCCAGCCGGAATGCTGCTACATGATTTCTCCAGGTGGCATCATTCTGGACGTCAATCCGGCAGCATGTGAAGCCCTCGGTTACAACAAAGAGGAACTGATCGGCAATGCGGTGTCAATCATCTACGCTCCCGAGTCGCATACCAAAATGCGCGATCTGCTTGAGAAGTGGAAGAAGACGGGACGGCTTGAAAGCGAAGAGATAGTCGTACTAACTCGAGATGGAGAGAGACGGGTCGTGCTCGTTAACGCGGGATCGGTAGTGGATGCGGAGGGAAACCTCTTGCATTCCACAAGCGTGCACGTGGATATCACCGAACGTAAGCTGGCGGAAGAAGCGCTTTCTACGGTGAATCAAAGGTTGATCGAAGCACATGAGGAAGAACGCACCCGGATCGCGAGGGAGCTTCACGACGACATCAGTCAGCGTATGGCGTTGCAGGCACTGAATCTTGAAAGCTTGAAAGACGCTCTCCCTGCGTCGGCAACCGAACTGGAGCGTGGCATCGGCGAAGTCCAGGATCAAATCTCAGATCTTGCGAGCGATATTCAAGGACTGTCGCACCGCCTGCATTTCTCGAATCTGGATTATCTCGGTCTCGAAGTGGCGGCCGCCGGATTCTGCAAAGAGGTGTCTGAACGGCAAGTAGTGGAGATTGACTTTAACTGTGAAAACGTTCCGAAAGGACTCTCACGGGAGATTTCGCTTTGTCTCTTCCGAGTCATGCAAGAAGCCCTCCAGAATGCGATCAAGCATAGCGGTTCACGACACTTCGACGTTTCGCTCCGCGGTGGATTGAATGAGATCCAGCTGACTGTGCTTGATTCCGGGATTGGCTTTGATCCTGAAGATGCCACAAGAGGGAGTGGGCTCGGTCTTACAAGCATCAGGGAGCGCCTCAAACTTGTGAATGGGAAACTCTTCATTGATTCGCAATCACAGCGCGGAACAACAATTCTGGCTCGCGTGCCTCTCAGTCCCAAAACGAAATCCGCAGCAGTCCATTAGAAATCCGCTCATCAAGGCCGTACAGAGTCGCGTCAACTCCTGGTTTGTCAGGTGAAACGGGAACGGGCAAAGAGCTTGTTGCACGCGCGATCCACCGACGATCAGATCGCAGCTCGCGTGCATTCGTTAGCGTGAACTGCGCTGCTATCCCACGTGATCTGATCGCCTCGGAGTTGTTCGGGCACGAGAAGGGCGCCTTTACGGGCGCGACTCAGCAGCGCTTGGGTCGATTTGAACTAGCAAGCGGAGGCACGCTCTTCCTCGACGAAGTCGGAGAGCTTCCGGCCGAGACTCAGATCGCGCTCCTGCGCGTTTTGCAGGAGCACGAGTTTGAACGTGTGGGCGGGACACGCTCGATACGCGCTGACGTTCGGGTGATCGCCGCCACGAACCGTGACTTGCAGGCCGCTATCAGCGCTGGGTCGTTCCGCAGCGATTTGTTTTACCGTTTGCACGTGTTTCCAATTGAGATCCCTCCTCTTCGAGAACGAAAACAGGACATTCCCCTGCTGGTCGAATACTTCATCGATCGCTATGCGCGAAAAGCGGGCAAGCACATAACGACTGTCGAGAAGAGGACACTGCAAGTGCTTCAGTCATACCCTTGGCCCGGAAACATACGCGAATTACAGAACGTCATCGAACGATCTGTAATCGTATGTGAAACAGCAAATTTCTCAGTGGATGAAAGCTGGCTCTCTCAACAGCCTCGTGACCGGAGGCCAGAAGGCAGGCTTTACCTCTCGCGGAATTTGGCAGCTGAGGAAAAAGAAATAATCGAAGCGGCTTTCCAGGAATGCCGAGGACGGGTATTCGGACCTTCAGGCGCAGCCGCCAAGCTCGGGATCGCACGATCCACACTGGAATCGAAAATTCGGTCACTCAAGATTGACAAGAATCGCTTCAGGGCTTAGCCGGGAAAAAACCGTTACAGCCATCACGAAAGCGCTCCGTAACTCCCGATTTGATTGCATAACAATGTCGGCTCCTCGACCCGAGTAGACTGTGGTTATTCGACGACCGCAGGCTACACCGCGATGACGGCTATTTCGGCGCTTCGAGGTTTTTCGAGATTGAGACAGTCGTTGACGTCGGATTTGGTCTCTCACGGTAGTGCGGAGCTACGACGGTCTTGTGAGCCGTTCCATATCGCGGTTGAGCGCTACCTTGGCAGGGCAACGGTCCGAACCGAGAAACCTTGGTTCGCCGGTACTCTCACTGCGACCTTAAGCATTGAATTAACCTTGCGAGATTTTGGATTGCATTCGGTTAGCCCGCGGACCGTAAGCAATCGCGAACTTCCTCCGAACTCTATTAGGAAGTTCCCGTAGCTACTTTTGAATGGCTCGTGTCGTTGATCAGCAGTGACGCAGGTCACAGAAGTCTCATTTAGTTCCGCCTATATTTCTAAAGTTGGTGTCGGCGAATCCGGTCTGTGCCACACGGGGCCGGCGGATTCGATTCACCGCTAGTCTGGCAATCGCAGCATTCTTGTGTTCTCGTTCCCCTGTGGTCCCTACTGCATTGGGGGAACCGGTCGGCTGGATTTGAAACTGTCACGCCACGGAACGCTCTGCCTGTCTTTGTAGTCGATCGAGATGGCTTTTGTGTGGATACTGGCCTTTTTTGAGGCCAAGAAAAGGAGACGCAGGAACGGCGACAGGTGAGTATGGGAAGGAGGGCGAATGACGAAAAGGCGGTCGCCGCGAGAGACCAACAGTCCCGGGGCGAAGGACAGAAGTCGTGTAGGGCTCTCCAAGAACTCTCTGACTGAGGGATCCGGTGCGTCAAGTTCGACTGGGGGGTCAACCGAGTTGCAAGGAGAAATAAAATGGTTTAACAGCGCAAAGGGATACGGTTTCATCGGTCGCGACGGTGCTCCCGATGTTTTCGTTCATTACTCGGCAATCCTTGGCGACGGTTATCGGACGCTCAGCGAGAACGATCGAGTTGAGTTCGACATCGTGCAAGGACCTAAGGGTCCCCAGGCTGCAAACGTAAGAAAGCTGGTCTGAGCAGCAATTGTGGCAAGGTATCCAAGAACCGCGGTCTGGTCCTTCGAGTACAAGAAGTGAGCAGCGAGAGCGCGGCACTCCAGGCGGTCCTCTTCCCGGTGTGCTGGAATTCCCCAAGCTTTTACAATGCTCCTGAGGGGTTCAACTGCAAAATCCGTGGTCTCCGAAAGCCGCATATATAAAGGATACGGCGAGGAAAGGAGT
>Ga0209275_10001007_pt1 | contig 11442 bp, 8 predicted proteins | sample HubBroMetageREF2_FD_188344 | JGI IMG/M metagenome (GOLD analysis project Ga0209275, IMG submission 188344) | Reference soil microbial communities from the Hubbard Brook experimental Forest, New Hampshire, USA - Hubbard Brook CCASE Soil... | ecosystem: Environmental > Terrestrial > Soil >...
TTCATTAATTTGAACGGGGCCATTTTCTTTAGGCCACTCTGTGCGTAATCGTATTCTGTTACTCGTTTACTTGGCGGCCCTCGTGGCCGGCACTTAGCTCGTCCTATTCACTATCCATCAGCCGGCATCGAGCAATCTTCCGAAGGCCATGCCGATAATCGCCGCGATGCTCGTTTCCGTGGGCTGGGTCGTTACGGCGCTGATGACAAATTGGAATAATCGGCGCGAACACACCATCGAAATGATCACCACTTCGAAAGATGAAAACGCAAAACGATGGGGTGAACCGCCGCTTAATCTCGGCAAGGACGACGACTTCTACAAAAACGTCGTAGAGCGCCGCCGCCTCCGGTTGGTCGCGTGAGGCGAGCGTGGAAGCTCGCATTCTGGTCAACGATAGAGTATGTCGCTGCGGGTTATAAGTGGCTCGATCCGCCTAGCGATGAAAGCGCGCCGGGCAGGTAGCGGTTCGGTTTTTCAGCCAGGCCAGACCAGCGAGTCCGAATGCAAAGCGTCAACCATGCCCGAGGTCACAAGCGCGCCTAACCGGGAGGATAGCACGCCCGCGTACCATTGTGGCGTCAGTCGGCAGCAAACGTAGAGATAGACCGACGGGGCGAAAAGCAAAAGCAAGAGTATGAACACTCGTCCCGCGGCGGTCGGATTTGGTGCGAACCAGAGCACGAGCAGGGATTCTGTCTAGGCGCCAGCCCACCCCGCACCTGATCCCCCGGGGCGGCGGGCTTGCGCGCTGCCTCCGACCGTCGCTCCGGCGTCATGTTGGCAGCGCGACGCTTGCCGCCGACTTTGCCGCCACGACGGCCTAGCTCTTGCGCGATCGGGTCCTTCACCGGCTCGTCGCTCTTGGCGATTACGTCTTGGAGGATGCTAAACGCTAGCTCGTTGGTATCGGTCGGTCGCTTGCGTAAGCGCTTGAGCGTGAAACTTGCGTAGCATGAAGCCGGTTAATGTGTAGGCTGCGACAAATCCCACGATTTAATATTGACCCACTACGCCCCAGGCAGGGTTCCTTGACGCTCCCGGCGACGGGTGCTAAACTCGTAACCTATGCCCCGGGGCGCTTGAAAGTCGCCACAAAGAGAAGGGCGAGACACCTCCGGTAGACGGAGCCTTGTGTTTCGTCTTTTTGGTGTGCCCTGAGGCAAGGCGCATAGTTCGCAATCGTTAAATTATCATTATCCACCGAGAAAGAAGAGTTAATGGCGAAGACGACAGCTCCGAAGTCCCCAGCGAAAAGCTCGGGCGACACCAAGGGCAGGTCGAGGCGGTCTACTGCCTCGTCGAAGGTCGGATCAGACGGAAACATCACCTCGAACCCCATGCCGTCGACCTTTCCGATGCCTACCGGTGCGTTCACGGTCGAGCAGCGTCCGGACCCGGGGCCGAAGCGCGAGCGGTATTCCTTTGGAAAAATTCCGCACGTGCTCGAAGTGCCCAATCTCATCGAGCTGCAGAAGGCTAGCTTCAATTGGTTTAAGACCGAAGGTCTGTCCGAGGCCTTCGCCTCGATCTCGCCCATCAAAGATTTTACCGGCAACTTGATTCTGGAGTTTGGCGAGCATTCGCTCGGCGAGCCCAAGTATACGATCGAGGAGTGCCGCGAGCGCGACATGACCTATAGCGCGCCGCTGCGCGTGCGCGTCCGCTTGATCACGGCAGAGTCGGGCGAAATCAAAGGCATCCCCGACCAAGAAATCTTCATGGGCGACTTCCCGCTCATGACCGACAAGGGCACGTTCATGATCAACGGCGCCGAGCGCGTGATCGTGAGTCAGCTCGTGCGCTCCCCCGGCGTCTATTACAGTCAAGACGTCGACACGAACTCGCGCCCGACCTATAACGCCACGATCATTCCCAATCGCGGCGCCTGGATCGAGTTTGAGACCGACAACGGCACGAAGAACGACGAGACCGAGGGTACGATCGGCGTTCGAATCGACAAGAACCGCAAGATTTACGTTTCGACGTTCATCCGCGCGCTCTCTCGGCCCGACCTCGGGCTCGATTGGGAAGGCGATGAGGCGATTCTGCGCCTTTTCGACGACAGCCCGCTGGTTCGCAACTCGATCGAAAAGGATCGCGACATCAAGACTCGCGAGGACGCACTCAAGGAGATTTACAAGAAGCTGCGTCCCGGCGAACCCGAGAATGCCGAGAACGCCGAGAAGCTCCTCGAGTCGCTCTTCTTCGACGAGAAGCGCTACGACCTCGCGGGAGTCGGCCGCTACAAACTCAACGGCAAGTTTCATTACCGCATCGAGAACCCCGACGTCGACGCCAGGGTGGAGCGCCCCTACGTCGTGATCGACGAGTACACCGATGCCGGACTCGAGATGCCGGCGATAACGGCGAAGTGTCTGTCGCGCGGCGACATGGTGGCCGTCATTCGCCGCTTGATCAAAGTGGCGACGGGCATCGTGCCCAAGGACGACATCGACCATCTCGGCAACCGCCGCGTTCGTTCGGTCGGCGAGCTGCTGCAGAACCAGTTCCGCGTCGGTTTGCTGCGACTCGAACGCGTGGTGCGCGAGCGCATGACCGTGCAAGACATTGAAACGGTCACGCCGCAGGCGCTGATCAACATTCGGCCCGTCGTGGCGGCGATCAAAGAGTTTTTCGGCTCGTCGCAGCTCTCGCAGTTCATGGATCAGACCAACTCGTTGGCGGAGCTGACGCACAAGCGGCGCTTGTCGGCACTCGGGCCGGGTGGTCTCTCCCGCGAACGTGCCGGCTTCGAAGTGCGTGACGTCCACCACTCGCACTACGGCCGCATCTGTCCCATCGAAACGCCGGAAGGGCCGAACATTGGTTTGATCGGTTCGTTGGCGACCTACGGACGCGTCAACCGGTTCGGGTTCATCGAAACGCCCTATCGCGTCGTGCGCGAAGGCATCGTTACCGACGAGATCGTCTATCTCACGGCCGACCGCGAAGACGAATACATCATCGCACAGGCCAACACGGCGGTCGATGCGGCGAGCGGAAAGATCACTGCCGACTCGGTCGTCTGCCGCTACGCCGAGGAGTATATCGAAGAGCCCGCGGCGCGCGTGCAGCTCATGGACGTTTCCCCAAAGCAGATCGTCTCGGTTGCGACGGCGTTGATTCCGTTCTTGGAACACGACGATGCCAACCGTGCGCTGATGGGCGCGAACATGCAACGGCAGGCCGTGCCGCTGTTGCGTCCCGACGCCCCGATCGTCGGCACCGGTATGGAGTATCGGGCCGCCAAAGACTCGGGAGCGCTGCTCGTCGCCGACGAAGCGGGCGCCGTCATGTCGGTGGATGCGAAGAGCATTTCCGTGCGCAACGCCGAGGGGATCGATAAGACGTACGACCTGCTCAAGTTCGTGCGCAGCAATGCCGGCACGTGCATCAACCAGCGCCCGATCGTCGCAGTCGGTGACGAGGTCGAATCGGGCCAAGTGCTCGTCGACGGCCCTTCTTCCGATCAGGGCGAACTTGCACTCGGCCAAAACGTGCTCGTGGCATTCATGCCGTGGGAAGGCTATAACTACGAAGATGCCATCCTGATCAGCGAGCGCATGGTCAAAGAGGATCGCTTCACCTCGATTCACATCGAGGAGTACGAATGCGAAGCTCGCGACACCAAGCTTGGACCCGAAGAGATCACGCGCGACATTCCCAACGTGGGCGAAGACGCGCTCAAGGATCTCGACGAGCGCGGCATCATTCGAATCGGCGCCGAGGTGCGTCCGGAGGACATCCTCGTTGGAAAGGTTACGCCGAAAGGCGAAACCGAGCTGACCGCCGAGGAACGGCTCCTGCGCGCGATCTTCGGCGAAAAGTCTCGCGAAGTTCGCGACACGAGCCTCAAAGTGCCGCACGGCGAGAAGGGCAAGATCATCGATGTCAAGGTCTTCTCGCGCGAGAACGGCGACGAGCTGTCACCCGGTGTCAATCACCTGGTGCGCGTCTACGTCGCGCAGAAGCGTAAGATTCTCCAAGGCGACAAAATGGCGGGCCGGCACGGCAATAAAGGCGTTATCGCCAAGGTGCTAACGGAAGAGGACATGCCGTATCTCGAGGACGGGACGCCGGTCGACATCGTGCTTAACCCGCTTGGTGTGCCGTCGCGCATGAACCTCGGGCAGATCATGGAGACGCATTTAGGCTGGGCGGCACGCATGCTCGGCTTAAGCGTGGCCACGCCGGTCTTCGACGGCGCGCATGCCGAGGATATTGCCGAATGGCTGCAGGATGCCGGTCTTCCGGCCGACGGCAAGACGTGGCTGCGCGACGGTCGCAGCGGCGAACGTTTCTCTCGGCCGATCACCGTTGGTTTGATCTACATGCTCAAGCTGGCGCATTTAGTCGACGACAAAATCCATGCGCGTTCGACGGGTCCGTACTCGATGATCACGCAACAGCCGCTCGGCGGTAAAGCGCAGTTCGGCGGTCAGCGTTTCGGCGAGATGGAAGTCTGGGCGCTGGAGGCCTACGGCGCAGCTTATACATTGCAAGAGCTGCTCACCGTGAAGTCCGACGACGTCGTCGGACGCGTCAAGACCTACGAAGCGATCGTCAAGGGCGAGAACGTGATGGAACCCGGCGTTCCCGAATCGTTCAAAGTCCTCATCAAGGAGCTGCAATCACTCGCCCTCGACGTTAAGGTGCTCACGGAGAATCGCGAAGAGGTCGACATCAAGACGCCCGAAGACGACATGGGCGAGAGCGAGCGTCGTGAGTACGGGCTGCTAATGGGCGACGAGCAGAGCGCTGTGTCGCAGACGGTCGTCGCAACGCGCGAAGCCGTTGCCGAAGCGCCGGCCGAGGTCGAGGAAGTCGAGGAAGAGGAAGAAGAGGAACTCGACGACAGCAAGCCGCTCGACGCAACCGCACCAATCCCGGTAGCGCCGGTGGCGGCGCCGGTTGCGGAGATTGAAGCCGAAGAGGTCTTCGCAGAGGAACCAGAGGCCGCCGAAGACGAGGTCGAGGGTCCGCAAGGCTACGAGCTCGAGGAAGAGGACGAAGACGTCGTCTACGAGGACGAAAAGCCCGCGTACGAAGGCGACGAAGAAGAGACTCCGTTCACCGAAAACCCTCCAGAGGAGGAGTTCTAACGTAGAACTCCCCCTCTCTCGAGGTCTTAGCTCTTAACGCAGGTCGTCGTGACCATTACACGGCGGCCTGTTTTTGTTTCGGTAAACGACGACGAGGACGTCGTTTTGGTTGCGCTGACCTTCGTCGTGGTGATATCGGTTTGACTGTTGATGTTCGGGCCAGGCGCGAAGGAAACGTCATGCCAGGCGATCTGGTCGCCGTTCCAGCCTTGCGAATACGAAAGCCCGTAGGCGCCGCCGTCGCCGTAAGATACGTCGACCCAACGCTTGGCGTCGGGATCGTACGTGATCTTATCCCAAGTGCGTAGCGTGGTCGGTACCCACGACGTCTTGGGTGTCGTGGACGTTTCGTTCATCCAGTAGCCGGTCGGATCGAGCGTGTAGGTGGAAACGGTTGTAAACGCGCGAGGGCGACGCGAACTCTTGGACGTGCAGGTCCAGCTCCCCGCCATGAAGCTTAGCGAGGAAAAGTTGGGTTTGACCGGGGCGGGAATCGGGGTGCTCTCGACCTGGGCGAAGCCCGAGGCCGGAATGAGGGCTGCGAGCAGTACGGCCGCAGCAATTAAGACGCGTGATGTGCGCATAAGATCTCCTTAAGAATAATGCGATGGTAGTGCCCCCCGTGGGGCCAGGCGAGGAATCGCCGGTCTGCAAGGTTGGCGGGATTGAAGGCCGTTGCCTTCTCACGGGCGCTGCAGGGCCGGCGCCTAGGATTGCTGCATTAGCGCCCTCGTGAAGATCGGCGTCATCGGGACGGGACGGATGGGCGCGAACCTCGCCCGGCGGTTACATGACGTTGGGTACCCCATCGTCGCCTTGTACGACGTGCGGCCCGAATCGGCAGCCGAGGTTGCCGCGCAGACCGGCGGCGAGGTGACCTCGTCGCTCGCTCGCGTTAGCGAGCTGGCAGACGTGGTAGTGACCGTGGTGAGCGACGACGCGGCGATGTACCAGATTTTTGCGTCGCACGGCGACTCGCTCCTGATCAACGCAAAGGGGCGCATCTTTCTGAACTGCGCCACCGTCACGCCGCAGGTCCATCGCGACGTCGAGCGGATGGTCTCGGAACGCGGTGGCGACTCGCTCGAAGCCTGCATGGCCAGCTCGATCCCGCAGGCGCGAAACGGCACGCTGTATCTGATGATCGGCGGGCGCCCGGAGGTCTTCGAGCGCGTCAAGCCGCTGCTCGAAAAGATGAGCGCGTCGCTAAAGTACGTCGGCGAGGCCGGCACGGCGGCGCAAGTCAAAGCGCTCGTGAACATGGTCATGAACGTCAACACCGCAGGTCTTGCCGAAGGGCTTGGCCTGGGCGATGCGCTCGGCCTGGATCTCGACCTGTTGCGCGAAGTCTTCTCGCAGACCGGTGCGAACTCTCGCGTGCTCGAAACCGACGGCGCCGACATGCAGCACCGCGAACACGACGTGTACTTCTCGGCCGCGCACGCCGCCAAGGACAGCGGCATCGCATTATCTCTCGCAAAAGAGGCGGGACTTTCGCTGCCGCTTGCCGCGGCCGCGTTCGAGCAGTACGAGCGCATGAAAGCCGCGGGATTGGGCGAGCTGGACAAATCCGGGGTGTCGGAACTTACCTTCAAATCGCGGCACGGCCGTAGACTCGCGACGGGGGAGCAATGACGACGAAGAGTTCGATACTAGACTCGGCGCTTGCGGATTACATCGTCAACGCGACGGTCCGAGAGCATCCGATACTTCGCGAGTTGCGCGAAGAGACCGCGCGTCTTTCACAGTGGCGCATGGCAATCGGGCCCGAACAGGGCCAGCTCATGGCGCTGTTAGCGCACACGATCGGCGCACGGCGGTATTTGGAAATCGGCGTCTTCACCGGGTATAGCTCGCTGGCGATGGCGCTGGCACTCCCGTCCGACGGTTACATCCTGGCCTGCGACGTCAACGAGGAGACGACAGCGGTCGCACGCCGGTTCTGGGAGTCCGCCGGCGTGGCGGGCAAGATCGACTTGCGGATCGCTCCCGCCGTGCAAACGCTGGAACTGCTGCGGCGCGAGAATGTCGAGCCTTTCGACATGGCATTTATCGACGCCGATAAAGCCAACGCCGACACGTACTACGAACGCGCCCTCGAGCTGGTGCGAGGCGGCGGCTTGATCTTGGTCGACAACGTGTTATGGGACGGCGCGGTGGTCGACCCGTCCGTGGATGATCCCGACACGCGAGCCCTGCGCGACATCAGTTTCAAAGCCGGGCGCGACGACAGAGTGGAAGCAGCGCTCGTACCAGTCTGCGACGGCCTACTCATCGCCCGCAAAAAACCGTAATCCAGCGTCTACGGCGAGCGGAGGTTGTTGAAACGAGACCAAGCTTGCGAAAGACTTTCGACGTCGAAGCAAATTCGCCGATGAGGGTAGTCGACGACCATCGCGTGCATGGCGGGCAGGTTGGTTTCGATAATCCCGTTGTAGCCGTCGGGGCGCTCCTCTTCGGTGCACATCGGCATGGAGCTCGTCGCCGTCCCCATCGCGAATCTGACGAAAGCAGAAGCGCCGCACGAGAAACCGTGGCTGGTTGGTGGCTGACCCATATCGTTTGCGGCGGAAACCAGCGGGCTGCGCAAGCGTTCGCGAACGCCGTCCCATAGCGCTCCGCCGCCCGACATTCCCGAATCGAGCACGATCTGATTCAGCCAGGTTCCGTTAATCTCGACCGTCGCCAATGGCACGCGGGGAGCGAGATCGACGCGAAGGCAATGCATGCGCGCGATCTTTGAAGGAGCTGGGAAGAGCGTGACCGTTCCACGTTCGCGATCGATCAGCGACGGAAAACGCGTGAAGAAATCATAACCGCAGAGCGCGTTATATCCGGTCAAGTTCGAAGAGATCAACGCGTGAACGTCGCGTACCGCGAACCGGCTGACGGCGAAACGCGAAATCTCGGTTTCCCGGTCGGCATACGTTCGCCCGTCGGGCGCAATCTCAAACGTACCGCCCGAGCCGGAGAGCCCCGCGTCGCGTGCCAGCATCGGCGAGACCAAAATGGCGGAGCTGCCGGTATCTAAGATGCAGGAGGCTTGCCGGCCGTTGAAGCTTACCGGTATCGTCGCCCGGGATGCGGATAATCCGCTCGAAAGTGTCACCGGGGCCGCTGCCCGCGCCGCCGCGGCCTCGCGCTCAACAACGAGAAGCACGGCGGAACAGGACAGGAACGAAACGAGTGCGATCGCCGGTCTCATCACTTTTCGAGCGTAGAATACCATAGCGCGGAGGGATTAACCCGTGGCTCTCATCAAAGTGTAAGCGTCCTTCATGCGCGTAACCTGCATCGGCGGCGGTCCCGCGGGCCTCTACCTTGGAATACTGATCAAGGCCCGCTTCCCCTCATGGCCCGTTCGCATCGCCGAACGTAATCGGCCTCTCGATACCTTTGGATGGGGCGTCGTCTTCTCCGATGCGACGCTGGAAAATCTGCGGGCCGCCGACGAGTCGACGCAGCGCGAAATCACTCAGGCCTTCGCCCATTGGGACGATATCGAGATTCATTTCAACGGGCATACGATTCGGTCGGGTGGTCACGGCTTCAGCGGCATCTCGCGAAAGCGGCTGCTCTCGATTTTACAACATCGAGCGAGGGAGCTCGGCGTCGAGCTGAACTTTCAAACCGACGTCGCCGATATTGCATCCGAGCGCGACCGTTGCGATCTCTTGGTTGGGTCCGACGGCGCCAACAGCCGAGTGCGTCAGACTTTCGCCGATGAGTTCCAGCCGACCCTCGAGCGGCGCAGCTGCCGCTTCGTGTGGCTCGGAACGACGCTCCCGCTCGACGCCTTCACGTTTATTTTCGAGCGCACCGAACATGGGTGGTTCACCGTCCATGCCTATCGCTTCGACGAAGAGCTCAGCACGTTCATCGTCGAATGCCGCGAGGAGACGTGGCTCGCGCACGGTCTCGATACGGCAGACACACAGCAGACGATTGCGTTTTGCGAAGAACTCTTCGAGCCGTACCTGCACGGCCATCGCTTGATGGCCAACAGCGCCCACCTGCGTGGCCGAGACTGGCTCAACTTTACCCGGGTGAGCAACGAGCGCTGGAGCGCCGGCAACGTCGTGCTGTTGGGCGACGCCGCCCATACCGCGCACTTTTCCGTCGGTTCCGGAACAAAGCTTGCAATGGAAGATGCGATCGGTTTGGCGGATGCGCTGGCAGGCGCGGAGCCCGCCACCCTTGGGAAAGCGCTCGAACGTTATGAGGCTAGCCGGAAGCTGGAGGTGCTAAAGCTGCAGAACGCCGCGCGCAACTCGACGGAATGGTTCGAAAACATCGCGCGTTACGCCACGCTTCCGCCCGAGCAGTTCGCGTACAGCCTGCTGACGCGCAGCCAGCGGATCGGTCATGAAAACCTGCGCTTGCGCGATACGACCTACGTCGATCGCATCGAACGATGGTTTGGCGGCCGCGCGGTTCCGCCGATGTTCGTGCCGTTCCGACTCCGAGGACTGGAACTGCAAAACCGAGTGGTGGTTTCGCCGATGGATATGTATAGCTCGGTCGACGGGACACCCGGCGATTTTCATCTCGTGCATCTGGGAACGCGAGCGCTGGGCGGCGCGGGTTTGCTCTTTACGGAGATGACCTGCGTCACGCGAGAAGGGCGCATCTCGCCGGGGTGCGCCGGAATGTACCTTCCTGAACACGTGCCGGCTTGGAAGCGAATCGTTGATTTCGTTCACGCATCCTCGCGCGCCAAGATCTGCCTGCAGCTCGGGCACGCCGGCCCGAAAGGCTCGACGAAGCTGCTGTGGGAGGGGATGGACGAACCGCTCGACGAGGGGAACTGGCCGCTCGTCGCGCCTTCGGCGATTCCGTACGCGACGCGAAATCAGGCGCCGTCGGAATTGACGAAAGCGGAGATGGGCGAGATTCGCGACGCCTTTGTGCGGGCCGCCGGCATGGGCGCGGAGGCCGGTTTCGATATGCTCGAGCTGCACTGCGCGCACGGATATCTGCTTTCGTCATTTATCACGCCCCTGCGTAACCATCGTCGCGACGAGTACGGCGGCTCGCTGGCCAACCGTCTGCGCTATCCATTGGAAGTCTTTCGCGCGATGCGAGCCGTTTGGCCGGAGGAACGGCCGATGTCGGTGCGCATATCGGCGACGGATTGGGTAGACGGCGGCATCACCGGCGACGATGCCGTCGAGATCGCGCGCGCGTTTAAGCTCGAGGGCGCCGATCTCATCGACGTTTCGGCTGGGCAAACGACGCCGGACGCAAAGCCCGTATATGGGCGAATGTTTCAGACGCCATATTCGGACAAGATTCGCAATGAAGTTGGGATCGCGACGATGGCGGTCGGCAACATTACCGACGTCGACCAGGTCGACGCGATTCTCGCCGGCGCGCGCGCGGATCTGGTCGCGCTGGGGCGCCCGCATCTCGCCGATCCCTTTTGGACGCTGCACGCTGCGGCGGAACTCGGCTACGAAGAAGCGCCCTGGCCAGTGCAGTACCTCTCCGGAAAAGAGCAGCTCGAGCGCCTTGTTGCCAGAGCAAAGGATGCAGCCTCATGAGCATCGCCGGAAAGCACGCCCTTGTTACCGGCGCTACGCGCGGCATCGGTCTTGCCATCGCCGAGCGTCTTGCGCGAGAGGGCGCGCGGATCAGTATCCTCAGTCGTTCGTCTCCCCTTGCCGCTCTGAGTGGTTTTTATGCCCGAGCCGACGTTTGCAACGAAGATGAGGTGCGACGTGCGTTCCAAGAGTGTCGCGACGCGAACGGCGCGATCGACATTCTGGTCAACAATGCCGGCATCGTGGAGTCTGCCACGCTGGCGCGCACGTCCTCGGAAATGTGGGACCGAATCATCGCGACGAATTTGACCGGCACGTTTCTCTGCACTCGCGAAGTCTTCACCGAGATGACGAACGCGAAGTGGGGGCGCATCGTCAACGTCGCGAGCACCGCCGGCCTCGCCGGTGCGCCGTACATCTCGGCCTACTGCGCGAGCAAACACGGTGTCGTCGGCTTCACGCAAGCCGTCGCCGCGGAAGCCGCCGTCACGGGAGTCACGGTTAACGCGGTATGCCCGGGCTACACGGAGACCGGCATCCTTCGCGACGCCGTGGCGAACATCACGGCGAAGACCGGAAGAGGCGAAGAAGAAACGCGGCGGCTGTTGGCCGCAGGCAATCCCGAAGGCCGCATTGCGACCGCCGAGGAGGTCGCCGAGGGCGTCCTAATGCTCGTTAAAGGCTCCCAAACCGGCATCGCGATGATCGTCCCCGGCTTCCTAACCGCGTGACAAGAAACCTCGCTCAGCAACGTCGCTTCGCTAAGCTCCGTACCAGCGGAGGTGCGGCCAGAT
>Ga0209275_10001008_pt1 | contig 11439 bp, 6 predicted proteins | sample HubBroMetageREF2_FD_188344 | JGI IMG/M metagenome (GOLD analysis project Ga0209275, IMG submission 188344) | Reference soil microbial communities from the Hubbard Brook experimental Forest, New Hampshire, USA - Hubbard Brook CCASE Soil... | ecosystem: Environmental > Terrestrial > Soil >...
ATCGCGCGGAAATTGCATTTGCCGCTGCTGGCGACGAATGGCGTGTGCTACGCGCAGTCGGAGCGGCGCGAAGTGCTGGACGTGTTCACCTGCCTGCGCCATCACCGCACACTAGAAACCGCGGGGCGGCTGCTGGGGCGCAATTCCGAACGTTATTTGAAATCGCCGGAGGAGATGGCGCGCTTATTCGCGGATCTTCCCGAGGCCATCGCCAACACGCAGCTGGTTTCCGCGCGCCTGAAATTCGATTTGCAGGATTTGGGGTACGAGTTTCCGCGGTATCCGGTGCCGGACGGGAAATCGCAGGCGCATTTTCTGCGCGAGCGCACGATGGAAGGAATGATGTACCGCTACGGGTTTCAGAACGAAAAAGCGCGCAAGCAGATCGAAAAAGAATTGGGAATGATCGAACGGCTGGGGCTGGAAGGCTATTTCTTGATCGTGTGGGACATTATTCGTTTTTGCCGCGAGCGAAATATTCTGGTGCAGGGAAGAGGATCGGCGGCGAACAGCGCGGTTTGTTATGCGTTGCGGATTACCGCGGTGGATCCGGTGGGAATGGATTTGCTGTTCGAGCGATTTCTTTCCGAAGAGCGCGGCGAGTGGCCGGATATTGACCTGGATCTTCCTAGCGGTGATCAGCGCGAGAGCGCGATTCAGTATGTGTACGAGCGCCACGGAAAATTGGGCGCGGCGATGACTGCGAACGTGATTACCTATCGAGGGAAGTCGGCGGCGCGGGAAATCGGCAAGGCGCTCTCGTTTAATTCCGAAACGCTGGATCGTTTGACGAGCCTGGTGAGCGCCTGGGAATACAAAAGCGAGAGTGACACGCTGGCGCGGCATTTCAAGGATGCGGGGCTGGATCTGCAGCATCCGCAGATTCGCAAATTTCTCGAACTGTGCGTGCAATTCCAGGATTTGCCACGGCACCTGGGTCAGCATTCCGGGGGCATGGTGATATGCCAGGGGCAATTGGATTCAGTGGTGCCTCTGGAGCCCGCGACAATGCCTGGGCGAGTGGTGGTGCAGTGGGATAAAGAAGATTGCGCGGACATGGGCATCGTGAAGGTGGATTTGCTGGGGCTGGGGATGATGGCGGTGCTGGAAGAATCGCTGGAAATTATTCGCGATAATTACGGCGAGGAAATTGATTTGGGGCGTTTGCCGGCGGACGATCCGGTGGTTTACGAAACTTTGCGCAAGGCGGACACCGTGGGCATGTTTCAGATTGAAAGCCGCGCGCAGATGTCCTGCTTGCCGCGGCTGCGGCCGGTGCATTTTTACGACATTGTGGTGCAGGTGGCGATTATCCGTCCGGGACCGATCGTGGGAAAGATGGTGAATCCATATTTGCAGCGGCGGCAGGGGCGCGAGCCGGCGACTTATTTGCATCCGTCACTGGAACCGGTGCTGGCGCGGACATTGGGCGTGCCGCTTTTTCAGGAACAGCTGCTGCGCATGGCGATGATCGTTGCCGGATTCAGCGGAGGCGAAGCGGAAGAGTTGCGCCGGGCGATGGGTTTTAAGCGTTCTGAAAAGCGCATGAAGGATATCGAGCTGAAATTGCGGCGCGGGATGGAGAGGAAGGGGATCACCGACGAGGTGCAGGACACGATTGTGCAGTCCATCACGTCTTTTGCGCTGTATGGGTTTCCGGAATCACACGCGGCGAGTTTTGCGTTGCTCGCGTATGCCAGCGCGTATTTGAAATGCCATTACCTGGCGGCTTTCACGGCGGCGATGCTGAACAATCAGCCCATGGGATTTTATTCGCCGGCCACGTTGGTGAAGGATGCGCAGCGGCATGGTTTGCGGATCAGGCCGATTGATGTGACGCGCTCGGATCGGTTGTGCAAGATTGAAAAGCAGGGTGAGGAGTTGGGCGTCAATCTTACTGTGCGGCTGGGGATGCGTTACGTGCGGGGATTGCACGCTGAGATTGCGGATGAAATCGTGCGTGAACGGAACGTGCGCGCGTTTCATTCGCTGGATGATTTGAAATTGCGCGTTCCGGCGATACGCAAAGCGGAATTGACGGCGCTGGCAGAAATTGGCGCTTTGAATTTTATTGGTGGGGCGCGCGGAGGGCATCGCCGGGACGCGTTGTGGCAAGTGGAACGCGCGGCGCGCAGCGCCGGGCCGTTGCTCGAAAAATGCGACCAGATGGATGGTGTCACGAGCGCCGAGCAGGAAGAAGGCGAATCCACAACTATTGTGAATTCACCGCTGCAGCAAATGACTCCGGAAGAACGGCTGGTGGCCGATTTTCGCGGCACAGGGATGACCGTAGGGCCGCACCCGATGAAATATCATCGCGCGAGCATGAAGCGGCAGGGAATTCTGACGGCGAGCGAACTCAATCGACTGCCTGATGGTGCACATGTGCGGGTAGCCGGCGGAGTGATTGCGCGGCAGAGGCCGGGCACTGCGAAAGGTTTTGTATTTCTCAGCCTAGAGGACGAAACGGGAATTGCGAATGCGATTGTGACGCCGCGAGTATTTGAAGAGCACCACGTTACGATCGTGCACCAGCAATTTTTGCTGATTGAAGGGCAGCTACAGCATCAGGACAACGTGGTTTCCGTGAAAGTGGAAACTGTTCAAGCTCTGTCCGTCACGAGGGCGGAAACCACGTCGCACGATTTTCACTAAACTAAGTTGTCAGGCGCCAGCAGCGCTCCGGCGTATGGGAGTGGGATCAGTACGTTGCGCGACAGGAGCTTCGGCTTCGCTCCGCGTTTTAAGTTGTTCTTCGGCTGCCAGCCAATCGGCCAGATCATTGCCGGGCTCGCCGCCGCGTTCCAGAAAAATTTGATATGCCAGGAATTCAATTTCTGCTTGCGAGGGGACTTTGTTTGCTGCGTCAGACATGGTGTGTACCTCCACAGGAAGGCATTATACGCCTAGTACAAAACAACGGCGTAGAGCGAAGAAGGTAAATCCAGAGAGGATATTTGTCACCTGTTTTTTTGCGGCTTGGCTTGGGACTTCGGTCGTTTGCGCGAAGTGGACTTGCGGCGAGCTGACTTGCGACCGGTCACTTTGTGCGGCAAGCGCTGCACGCGGCGCGAGAGCCGGGTTTCCTGCTCGATGGAGCGAATAGCGTTCGCGCTGATGTCAATGAATTGCACGCCGACGCCGACTCCGGGAAGCGAATAACGGACTTCGCCGCGCGCTTGCACTTCCAGCCCGGAAAGCGCCAGGCAAAAACTCAAGTTCAGCACGGCGCCTTCGGCGTATTTCCGGCTGGTGTTGATGAACATCCCGCTGGTGCTTACGTCCGGGACGCGAGAGATGACGCGTTCGTCCGTGCCTTCGTATTGCACGGCGATTTGGCGGATGCTGTGGATGCGCAGAGCCGAGCGCGCTGTGTCCCAGTCTTTCTTTACTCGCTTGAAAGTCATTCGTTTACCACTCCTTCGGGAACCAACACGAGCCGTTTGCCTTTCACGGATTTGACCTCATTCCGTTTTTTGCCGCAGTGCGGGCAGAATAAGAAGGCCGGGGAAAGTTCGCGGCCGCAAGAGACGCAAGAAATGGTGTTCACCGGCGCGAAGGGAACCACGCGCTGCACTTCTTCGAGAGTGGTAAGGCCTTCGCGCACATGTTCGAGAGCGTACTCTTGCATGAGTTTCATTCCGCTCTGGCGCGCGAGCGTGCGAATTTCATCGCTATTGCCGCCTTCGCGGATGGCGGCGCGGATGGGTTCATCCACCGCGAGCATTTCGTAAATTCCGATGCGGCCTTTGAAGCCGGTGAGGTCGCAGATTTCGCAGCCGTTGGGCGCGTTGTGGAATGGCGGCGGGTCCGGGATTCCCGCGAGCACCAGTTGCGAAGCATATTCCGGCGTGGTGGGCACTGATTTGGAACAGATGCAGAGGCGGCGGATGAGGCGTTGCGCGATGATGGCGGTGAGCGAAGTGGCAATTTGAAATCCGGGCACGCCGAGGTCCAGCAAGCGAGTGACGGCCGAGACGCTGTCATTGGTATGCAGGGTGGAAAGCACCAGGTGGCCGGTCTGCGCGGCCTTCAGTGCAATCTCGGCGGTTTCCTTGTCGCGGATTTCGCCGATCATGATGACGTTGGGATCTTGGCGCAAGATCGAGCGCAGGCAGGACGCGAATGTCAGTCCGGCCTTGGTATTCACTTGCACTTGATTTAATCCTGCAACCGCGTATTCCACCGGATCTTCGACGGTGATGATGTTGATGGAGGGCCGGCGAATTAAAAGCAGCGAGGAATACAGCGTGGTGCTTTTGCCGGAGCCGGTGGGGCCGGTGACGAGGATCATGCCTTGCGGCAGACGCAACATCGGGCGGAGACGCTCTTCAATCCACTGCGGAAAACCGAGCCGGGCTAGATCCTGTAGCGGAGCATCACCCTCCAGCAGGCGCATCACGACTTTTTCGCCGTATTGCGTGGGCAGCGTGGAAACGCGCAGGTCAATGCGGCGCCCGCCGATTTTCACCAGGAATCGGCCGTCTTGCGGAGCGCGGCGTTCGGCGATGTCCATGTCCGAAAGTATCTTGATGCGTGAGGCGACGGAGTTCTGCAAGACCTTGGGAATGCGCTGGTATTCGCGCAACATGCCGTCCACGCGAAAACGGATGGCGGTATCGTCCGAGTGCGGCTCAATGTGAATGTCACTGGCGCGGCGTTCGGCGGCGGCTTTGATCATGGAGGCGACGAGCATTACGGCAGGTGTGGTCCGGGATTTCTGCATTAGCTCGGACTGCATTTCGCGCATGGCTTCGACGTTGCGTTCCTGGGAGCTGGAGGAGATGAACTCCATCTCCGCGTCCGCCGCAGAGAGCACAATTTCTTTCACGGACACGACGGTGGAGGCTGCGGCTGCCGTGGCCACTGCCGCTGCGGCTTCTGATTCCGCGGACGCGTAGTTTATGGCGATGGCCGCTTCGACTTCGGCGCGAAATCCCAATCGCGGCGAGATTTGCATGCCGGATTTGAAACGCAGCTCGTCCAGAAAGCGCAGATTCTGCGGCTCGGCCATCACCACGACCAATTTGTTGCCGACGGTTTCCAGCGGGAGAGCGCAGCAGCTGCGAGCCATGGCGGCGGTGATCAACTGCAAGGTTTCGGCGTCTACTTCGACCGAGTGGCAGTCAAAGTAGGGAATGCGCGAGGTCTCGACGAGTGCGGAGACCAGATCCGCCTTGGACACAGCTCCGCGTTGCAGCAGCAGTTCGCCCAGGTGCACGAGCTTGACTTGCTGCTCCTGAATCGCTTTGTCCAGATTTTCGACGGAAACGTGATTCCGTTCGCGGAGGATTTCTCCCAGCCGCTTTTTCTTCATGACGCAGGCGCCTCGCAGAGCCCGACGGATAGACGCAAGTCTGCAGATGGTTGCACGCGGAAGGGGTAAACTAGCTCTTTTATAACACAGGACTGTGCGCGATTGGCACAGGTTCGTGAATGTTTTAGGGGCAATTTCCATAGTGGTGCATGGGACGAAACGTGGGAGCGATGCAGGTTACGCGGCGTTTTGGCGGCTGGAAAAAGATTCTGCGTGACAACCGCAACTGCGGAACTTCAGCGGCTAAAGCCGCCGGGATTGTATTCGGTTTATGTCGTGATCTTCGATCCTGCCGCGGGCAGGCTCTTAGGATGAACTAAAGCCACGACCCACAAACACTGTCATGCTCTCGCGCAGACTCTGAAGCGCGGACCTTCGTTTTCAGCGGCTGGTGGCGTTCTGTTCGATGAAGGTTAGCGCGTCCATCACGGTGCGAAAACCGCCGCGGGAGCCGAGCATGTTCGTTTCGGCTTTGGAATAGAGCGGGCGGCGGCGCGCGGAAAACTTCGCGGGATCAAATGCGCCGCGGGTGGTGTGAAAAACCCAGACATATTCGTGATGACTCTTGTCCGCGTCGGAGGCGGAAATCTGCGCTGTGTCCACGGTGGTGAGCGGAGTCCAGTCGGAAAATCCATTTACGTCGGTATGCACGGCATCGGGCATGGTGGCGTTATAGAACGCCACGTCGTGAGTGAAGATCACGACGAAATCCACCTGCGCGGGAGAGGGCGCGGGGCAGACACTGGGGAAAGCTTTTTGCCGGTTCTGCGCGAGCCATTTGTATTGGTTGGCGGAAAGGCCGTAGGCGGAAAAATATTGGCTGCAGTTGGCTGTTTCGGTGTTCAGCGCGTCAACCTCGGAATCTACGTCGCCATCTGGATTCACGGGACGCTTGACGGCTGGTTTTGCGGTGATGACCGCGGCGCGCGGCGGCGTGGCGTCGGCGACGGGTTGCAGGGTTGCGGAGGTTGTGGTGGTTTCAATGGTCATGCTGCTCGCGTCGTTGGCTTCCGAGGGTGCAGGCGCTGGGGCCGAGACGGATGCAGTTGAAACTGGCGCGACAGGAACGGGATTGCTCGCCGCCACTATCGCGGGAGCTTTCGCCGAGGTGGCCACGGCGGGTGCGGGCGCGGCGACTGCGACGACAGGGTTGGCGCGCGGGGCTGGGACTGCTGCGACTGTTACTGCGGCGGGCTGAGCTGCTGGTTGCGGGACCGGTTGCGGTGCTGGTGCGCGCTCGGGAGTCTTGTACGCGACATTCGCGGGCGCGGCTGGTGTGACATTTTCGGCGACGACACTATTTGTGTTCAGAGCAGGGCTGGAATTTTTGGCGATTACCGGCGCGGCTGGCGTCGTCGGAGGCGTTGCTGCTGGCGCAGTTCGGACTGGCTCATTTACTTCGCTGGTAGGAGCAGCGGCTGACAGCGTGACGGTGGTTTGCGGCGGAGGCTGGCTGGGCGCGGCGGGCTTCACAACTGCCGCCGGTGCGGAGCTTGCAACCACTGCGGGAGGTGCGGGGGTTGCGACCGCGGCTGGCTGCGGCGCGCTCGCCACTGCTGCCGGAGCGCTGGAACGTGCGCTGGCGGGCGTGGCACCGGAATTGTCCGGGGCGCGCACACCGCGCTTGGCCGCGAACGCTGCGGCTGCGGATTCCACGTCGTTCGGTTTCTCCACCGGCGCGGGGGGCAGCGCGGATTTCGGGAACGAAGTGTCCAGCACATAGCCTTCGGTGCCATTGGTCGTTTGGATTTTCACATAGCCTTTCACGCGTTCGACAATCTGCACCGGGTCGCCACACTTTAGCTTCGCGGCCACGTTGAAATCGGTCAAGGATTCGTACACCCACACGCGATCTTCATTCGGCGCGCACTTGATGTTCACTGTGCCGCCCGCCGTTGCTGAGGGAACGGCGGTAGCGGTGACGAGAAGCGCGAAGAAAATTTCTGGCGTGCGAATCATTTTGCCTCCGAAACTGACGACTGCTGGCGTGGCCGGGCGCGGTGTGGACCGCGCTGCGAATCCCGGCGAGGAAAAGCGCTCGCGCGGATGGTGCGTGCAGCGGCGGCGCGTGATTAATTGGCGCGGCTGAGCGGCATGCTGCTTCTGCGGATTCGCGCAATCAGCGAGGGATAGAGGCTGCACGGTGCTCCCCAAGAACCACCGCTTCGAAAATCGCCCAAACCTGCATTCCCAGTATGGGGACAAGCGAAACCGCGGGACAACTGACCGAACGACTAGAAATGGGTCAGGGTCGGACAGTTCACCTTTTCATCGCCCCGAGGAGGTGTAGCGGTGAGAGACGCGCGGAATTACTTGTTGTGGTGGCCGGCGCGGCGTTTTTTGTCGTAACGGGCCAGGGCGGCTTCGATCACCGGGTAGGCGACGGCGGCGGGCAGGATTTCGTCCACTTCCACGATTTTGCCTTCGAGCTGTTTGTAATCCTGAAAGAATCTGCGGACCATGGCGAGCTTGTGCGGCGGCAGCTCGCTGGCTTCGTGATAGGAGTTGTATTCGGGATCGGCGGTGGCGACGGCGATGACCTTGTGGTCGATCGTGCCGGAATCAATCATGGACATCAGACCGATGGTGCGGGCGTGCATGATGGTGAGCGGAGTGACCGGCACCTGGCAGAGGACCAGAACGTCGAGCGGATCGTGATCTTCGGCGAGCGACTGCGGAATGAAGCCGTAATTCGCGGGGTAGTACACGGCGGAGTACAACACGCGATCCATTTTGATGATGCCGCTGGTCTTGTCGAGCTCGTATTTGACGCTGGAACCCAGGGGGATTTCGATCACTGCTTGAAATTCTTTCGGGACGTGTTCGCCGGGACTGAGGTCGTGCCAGGGATGCATCTGAATTCCTCCAGTAATGATTGTAACTAAGTTGTGGTGCGGAGAAGCGTGCAAATTATTTGGCGATTCGGAGACCCATGCGTGTGGGGCATGTGTCGCACCTCCCTTCGACCCTGCCACAGGCACGGTCTCAGGATGAACGGCGCTCGGGATTATGTTGACGTTTTTTCCCAGGCCTTCCGGCCTGGGCTAACTTGTGCCGCGCCTCCCGTCGACCTCGCCACAGGCAGGGTCTCAGGATGAACCGGCGCTGGCATGGCGGCTTCGCGCGATATGCGCGTGGAGATGGAGCAGCGGGCACGGCATGCCGTGCCCCTACGAACGGCAAACGGAAGGCACTTTGATTAGGGTTGGTGTGGGGCGCTCGGCGTGCCGCATCGCGCAGCCACTTGGATTTGCAGTGCGTCATCGAGCGTGGCGCCGGCGCGGGATTTCGCGGAGCATACCTGGTAAGCGGATAGTTGCAGCGCGCCGCGCAGGTCGGCGCCGTCGAGATTGGCTTCCTGCAGATTCGCGCCGTTCAATACCGTGCCATTGAAATGCGCGCCGCGGAGATCGGCGGCCTGCAAATCGGCGTCAATAAATATGGCGGTGGCGAGCTGGGCATTCTGCAGATGTGCGCCGCTGAGCTTGCTGGACCACAGATAGGCTTGCTGCAAATCGGCGCTATCGAGGTTGGCGCCCTCGAGGTGGGCTTCGCGCATATCCGCTTTTTCCAGATTGCCGCGAACGAGGGAGGCATTTTCGGCGTGCGCGCCATAGAAGCTGACGCCATCCAGGCGCGCGTCGAGCAGTTCCGCATTGGCGAGCGACGAATAGGAAAGATTGGCGCCGCGCAGATCCACGCGGGTGAGGTTCGCGCCGTCCAGGGTGGCGCGGTCGAGATTGGCGTGATTCATTTGCGCGCGATCGAGCACCGCGAACTTCAAGTTGGCCTGGCCTAAATCCGCGCCCCGGAAATCCGCTTCGGACATGAACGCGCCCTGAAAATTCGCGCGGAAGAGATGCGAGCCCACGAGAAAAATTCGGTAAGCCTGCGCATAACGAAAATTCGTGCCGTTCAGATGCGCGCCCCGAACCGCGGAAACCTGGTCATCCGAGCCGGACCAATCCGGCGGGCGCGGCGAGATGGAGGCTTCGGTTAATTCGGCATAGGGATCGTAACCCACCAGCCAGAGCACGCTGGGCGCCCAGCGGCGAATACTGGCGGACGCGTATTGCGGGGCACGCCGCTGATCGTGCGGAACGCCGGCGATGGTGCCGATGGAGAAAAACGAGAGCACCACGAAGAGAGCGATCAGTATGCTGGCGGGCTTAAGGCCTTTCAAGCGCGCCACCACGCGGCTATCTGGTTTTCCTTGCTCCACCCATCGTTCGGCGGGGCGGCCGGTGCTGGTGGTGCAATAGAGGGCGGCGGCGACGGCGGTGAGAATCAGCGCTTCCTGCAAAATCGTGCCGTGCATTTCCTGCAGCGTGAGGTAGCGCGCCCAGAAAAAAAGCAGAACCAGCGGCACCGCCCAATACGCGAGCAACACCGAAATGCTTTTTTCGATCAAGCGCGTCGAGGGAGCGTCGGGATTCATCCAGCGAAAATGCGTGCGCATCAGGCCGGTGATGATGCGAGGAGCTTTTTGGCCGAGGACGCGGCCGTCCGGGAAAACGGCGGGCAATTCGAGGACGGCATCCCACACGCGCTGCAGGTTATAGAGAAACCAAAGATAAATGGCGAGCAGAGCGGCCGGAGCGATGAGATAAATCTCATCGGTGGGCGCAGCGGCTGCGGCGGCGGAGGAATGCAGGTACGGAATGACGGCGGAATCGGTGAGTAGCTGGACGTCTTTCGTTTTCCAGATGGTCAGGCAGGAGAGCAGGCTGACGACAAACGTGGTGGCGAACAAACGCGCCGCGGTAGTGGAAGTTCGCTGAAATTCCGGAAGGGCGTTAAATTCCAAAATTGTGCTGGGCAGCGAAGTTTCGTGGAGATTGGCGCCGGCCAACTGGCGGGGCAGCAAGCCCATGGCGGATTCGAGCGCGGCGCCTTCCAGATTCGCGCCTTCGAGATTCACGCCGACCAGGCAGGATTCCTGAAGATTGGCGCGCACCAGGCAGGCGTCACGGAGATCAGCTAGCAGCAGGTCGGCTGATTTCAGGTTCGCGTCTTGCAGATCCGCGTAGCGCAGATTGACGCCGATCAGCTCGCGATCTTCGAACTGGACATTTCGCAGATCAGCTTTGCCGCCGGTGGCGCCGTGAGAATCGAGCCACTCTTTGTGATTGGCGAGAGTTTCTTCTAGCGCCCATTCGCTGGAATCCACTTTGGAAGAGCGCGGCTTCGCGTCCGGAGTTTGATCTGCGGAGTTTGTGTCGATCTGTTCCTCGGGTTCGGTCAGCGTCAGCGCGATCGGGGTAACGTCTGCGTTCGCGAGCGTGTCAGCGTCCGCGTCCGAACTAACGATCGAGTTTTCGTGCAGGCTGGCGTCCGCGGGTGCTTCTGGACTGGTTTCCGGAATGACGTCGGGGATTACGTCCGCGTTGGCGGTCAAGTCGGGAAGCGGGTCAGGAATGTGCGCGTAGGAGAACGGCGGTTCTGGCTTCGCGACGGCCGTTTGGGCGTAGATGAGCGGCGGTTCTGGCGGCCGCCCGGTGGCCGTTTGCGCGGACTGCTCGTCGAGAAGAAAATTCTTGAGCAGAAAATCTTGGAGCACGGCAGGGTCGTCGGGCTTGGGCTCAATGGATGGGGCGGGGGCTGGCGCGGTGGCGGCGCCGTCGGCTGCGGACGATTTCGGCGGCGCAAGACTCAGATCCGCCGGGAGATCCCCATGCAATTCGGCCGGAGGGGTGAGAACCGCTGTCTTCCCGCCGCTAAAAATGGATTTGAAAAGAGACTGCATCGAATAAACCACGTCCCCCGAAAAATCAGCCCCAGCTACGACGCAATTGCGGGACCTAGTCCCTGGCGCGCATTCACTATTTTAGTCTGATTTCAAGGTCGTCAGAGAAGATGGTAGCGCGAACGTTTCCGAAATCATGCCTGTCCGGTAGTTCAAGAGCGGTACAGCTGACCGCGAGTTCTTGTGGATAACGTGATGGGCCGGCGGCAATTTGCAGGGGCGGAAAGCTTCGCGCGGCGGACCTAGGCTTGCGCAATTGACGGCTTTCGTTGGAACTGGCGGCTGCGTGATGACGCTTTCCGCAGTATCCTTGTATGAGCAGACATATATATGGTAGGTCGCGGCGGACGGGTCGCCGCGGGCACGGCTATTCAGG
>Ga0209275_10001009_pt1 | contig 11437 bp, 10 predicted proteins | sample HubBroMetageREF2_FD_188344 | JGI IMG/M metagenome (GOLD analysis project Ga0209275, IMG submission 188344) | Reference soil microbial communities from the Hubbard Brook experimental Forest, New Hampshire, USA - Hubbard Brook CCASE Soil... | ecosystem: Environmental > Terrestrial > Soil >...
ACGGAGGCGCGTTGCCGTCACCCATGGTCAGAATGCGAGCGCCGAAGACCTTTTCGTAGTAGCGAGCCGATCGCTCGACGTCGGCGACGGTGAGAAAATGCGCGATGCTGATCCCCTCTCGCGGGGGCATCTCATAGCTCTTCTGTTCGATTTGTACGCCGCTCATTGACATCTCCAGTTCCGACAAACGACGCTCAGCCGCTTTCCGGTGCTTTCGTATTTGTGCCTGCCGCCGATTATGCCCGATGAGGAGAGACAATACAATTTGGACCACGCCCTTACCGAAGAAGTGAAGTTTTAGTACGCCAAATGTCTGGTAACGCGACGCGACTAATCGTTCACTGATCACGCTGGGGCTCGCGCTGCCAGCCAATTCGTTGTGTTCCCAAACGGGAAAAGCATACGATGTACGAACCAGAGGGCCAAATTGGAAACTCTCTGGTTGGAGGTGTTTTTTGCGAATCCACATTTTGCGGATTTTGGCGTTTGCGCTGTTGTGCGCGGCGGCAGTTCCCTGCCGGGCACAGGATAAGGTGACGATTCTCTATGATGCGTTCGGGGAATCGAAGGAGCTCACAAAGGATTGGGGATTCTCCGCTTTGGTAGAGCACAACGGAAAGCTGATTTTGTTCGATACGGGGAATAATGCCACGATTTTCGAACATAACGTGAAGGCGCTGGGCGTAGACCTGACGAAACTGGATTTTGTGGTGATTTCACACCGGCACGCAGACCATGCGACCGGGTTGAGATATGTGCTGAGTGTGAATCCAAACGTTAAGGTATATGTGCCCGCGGACGGAGGTAATGGATTTGGGGGAGCACCGCTTCCGCGGACGTTCTTGCGGCCGGATGAGAGCTTGCCGACGAAGATGCGGTATTACGGGGGAACGGAACCGCAAGATTTCGCATGGGGCAAGCTGTATGACAAGGGAAATTTTGTGTTGGTGAACGAAATGACGGAAGTAGCGTCGGGCATTTTCTTGGTGCGAACAGTTTCGCAGAAGAAGGGAACGCTGGAGCTGCCGGAATTGACGCTGGCGATCAAAAGACCGAATGGATTGCTGCTGGTAGACGGGTGCTCGCACGCCGGGATTGAAACGATTCTGGAAGCGGCAAGCGCGGTGGATCCGAGGACGGAGATTGTCTTTGGAGGATTGCACCTGGTGACGGCGCCGACGGAAGAAATTGATGCGTTGGTGGAGAATTTAAAGACGAAGTGGAAGGTGCAAATGATTGCGCCGGGACATTGCACAGGCGAGCCGGCATTTGCGCGATTGAAGAAGGCGTATGGGGAAAACTATTTGTATTCGGGGCTCGGGACGAAGGTCGAGTTGTCCGCTAACCTGGGTGATCTCAATGGGCCGACGCAACACTAAGCTAGAACCCGCCTGGCATTGAAAACAAAAGCCAGAATCGCTCGCCAGGGCTGGACCAGCCGGAACGCTGCTCTGGCTGGGTATTGACCGGGTACAACCAAACATGATGGTTCTGCCACACAAGCAATGTCGAATCAACGCACTGGATGGTGTTGCATCGACCGGTTGAGCTGGCAGCCCTTACCGGACACTGCCCCACTAGCGACAGTCCCGCAAAGCGGGACCGCCATCCCCACCCCCCGGGTGTGATACGATAACCGCGAACATAGATCGAACTATTTCGTGCATCGGCTTCATTGCGGGACTGCTTTCGCTTCGTGCAACCCCCTTGGTCGAGCGGAACGAACACATCGGACACACAAATTGAGCCAACCATCACTATGGGCCATTCCGCTGGGCGGGCTGGGCGAGTTCGGTATGAACATGCTCGCGCTGCGCACCGGCGACGATATCATCGTAATTGACGCCGGCCTGATGTTCCCCGAGCAGGAACTCCTCGGCGTGGACATCGTCATCCCGGACATCACCTACCTGAAGCAGAATAAACGCATGGTGCGCGCCATCATTCTCACCCACGCGCACGAAGATCACATCGGCGCGATCCCCTACATTCTCGCCGACCTGAACGTCCCGATTTACGGCACGGAATTCACGCTAGCAATCGTTCGCAAGAAGCTCGAAGAACACGCTCTGCTCGACAAAGCCAAGCTCCACGAAGTGAAAGCCGGACAAACCACCGTCCTCGGTCCTTTCTCCATCGAATATCTGCACGTAACTCACAGCACCATCGATTGCGTCGCTCTCGCCGTGCGCACGCCCGTAGGAGTGATCATTCACACGGGTGATTTCAAAATCGATCACACGCCGGTGGACGACAAGCCCTTCGACATGCACGCCTTCGCGCGGTACGGTCAGGAAGGCGTCCTCGCGCTTTTCAGCGACAGCACCAACGTCGAGCGTCCCGGCTTCACGCCCTCGGAACGCGCCGTGGTGGTGCGCTTGGAAGAATTAATGCGCGCCGCGCCGGCCAAAGTTCTGGTCTCCTGTTTCGCAAGCTCCGTTCACCGCGTGCAGCAAGTAATCGATATCGCCCGCATGGTCGGACGCAAGATCGGCTTCGTCGGTCGCAGCATGGTGGACAACGTCGAAATCGCGCACGGTCTAGGCAAGCTGCGCGTGCCCGACGGCAGTGTGGTCCGGCCGCAGGATATTCGCACGTTCGATCCGCAAAAATTGGTGGTGCTCGCCAGCGGCACGCAAGCCGAGCCGATGTCCGCGCTCTCGCGCATTGCCGTAGATAATCATCGCCTGTTGAGCATCGCAGAAAACGACACCGTAATTCTTTCCTCGCGCATCATTCCCGGCAACGAAAAAGCCATCTTCCGCATGATTGATCATTTCTTCCGCCGCCGCGTGCTGGTCTATTACGAAGGCGGACGCTCCGCCCCCATCCACGTCTCCGGCCACGCCAGCCAGGAAGAAATGAAAATCCTGCTGCAACTTGTGCGCCCCAAGTATTTCGTCCCGGTCCACGGCGAATACCGTCAGCTGTTCCGCCACTCCGCGCTAGCGGAACAATTGGGCGCGGTAGGCAGCCAAATCTTCCTTCTGGAAAGCGGCCAACCGGTAGAATTCACGGCCGACGGCGGCGCGCACCGCCGCGAACCAGTCACCGCCGGACGCGTGCTGGTAGATTCCGGCTCCCTCGAGGAAATCGAAGAAGTAGTGATTCGCGATCGCCGCCACTTATCCGAAGACGGCGTAGTAGTGCCCATCATGGTCATCAACAAGCACTCCGGACGCATGGAGACCGCTCCCGAAATCGTCACGCGCGGCTTCCTGCCCTCCGAAGACGGCGCCGAAATCATCAATCAAGCCCGCGAGATCATCCTGCGCACCATCGAGCAATCCACCCAGGAAGAAAAAACCGACTGGAGCGTTATCAAAGAAAAAGTTCGCCAGGATCTGAAGCGCTTCCTCAACAAGCAGACCGCCAAACGCCCGCTGATTCTGCCGGTGATCCTGGAAGTCTAGATTTCAGCGCGCACCGCGCAGGGCCACGCCGGAAGTGCGAGGCTTCGTAGCCTGCGTCCGAGCGAATGGTTTTCGTCAGGGCACGGCTTCAGCCGTGCCGCTACTGCCGCAGATTCGGAGCGGCTTTAGCCGCTGAGGGAATGAGTCTCTCGTTCTCGCCCGGACTCGGAAGGGCGGGGCTTCAGCCCCGCCGTTGGAATCCGCAAGAGAAAGGGCTTTAGCCCCTGAAGCCATACTTTTCGATCGCGTGTCAATAATTAGGAGACTTCCAAACCCCACTGTGAACATCACCCTCAGAACGTTCAAGCCCGACGATTTCGACACGCTGTACGAAATCGACCAAGCCTGCTACGAGCCGGAGGTCGCCTACTCCAACCGCGAGCTGCGCGCCTACTTACGTTTCAGCGGCTCTGACTGCCTGGTCGCGGAGGCAGACGCGCAAGCCGAATCCGCAGTCGCAGCCGAAAAACGAATCGCCGGATTCTGCATCAGCGCCCGCCGCGAAGAAAGCGGCTACATCGTCACCATCGATGTTCTGCCGCAATTCCGCCGGCATCACCTCGGCACCAAATTACTAGACGAAATCGAGCGCCGCCTCGCCGCCAACGGAGTCCGCGAAGTAGCCCTCGAAACAGCAACAGACAACGATTCCGCGATTGCCTTCTGGACCAAGCATGGATATCGTAAACTCGGCATCAAAAAAGACTATTATCCCGGCGGACGCGATGCGTTCGCCATGAGCAAAACCCTTCCTCAATAGATAGAAAGTGCGCACAAATTTCCGGCGGCGCGCGCCGCTACTAGGGAGAACTGAAAACCAATGCTTCTCTGGCACGCAATTATTCTCGCGGTCGTGCAGGGCCTAACCGAATTCCTCCCCATCAGCAGCTCCGCGCACCTGATCCTGCTTCCCGAACTGCTTCATTGGCCGGATCCAGGCCTCGCATTCGACGTAGCCCTCCACCTCGGCACCCTGATCGCCGTGCTGGTCTATTTCTTCCGCGAATGGCTTCAGCTCACCCTCTGCGGCCTCGGCTTTCATTACCCCAAGCGCGCCAGCGAACAAATGGTCGTGCAGAATCAGCGCCTGTTCTGGTACCTAGTGGCCGGGACAATCCCCGGCGCCCTGGTGGGATTTTTCTTCGAACACTGGATCGAAGAAAACCTGCGCAACCCCATCCCCATCGCCTGCGCCATGATCGCCATCGCCCTGCTGATGTGGTATGCAGAATATTCAGCCCGCCTCACCCGCCGCTTCGAACAAACCTCCCTCGGAGATTCACTCACGATCGGCACCGCGCAAGCCCTCGCGCTCTTTCCCGGCGTCTCGCGCTCCGGCATCACCATCACCACCGGCCTCTTCCGCGGCATGACTCGTGAAGCAGCAGCCCGCTTCTCCTTCCTGCTCTCGACGCCACTAATCGCCGGAGCCGCCGCGAAAGAAGTCCCGAAACTCCTGAAACTCCATCACGCCGGTGCACTCGACCTGCCGCAATCCACTCTCATCGCCAGCATCGCCGTCTCCGCCGTAGTCGGCTTCATCGTTATCGCCTTCTTCCTGCACTATTTGCAGACACGCACACTGAAAATCTTTATTTACTACCGTATCGCCTTTGGTATAGTCATTTTGTTGCTCGCGTTCCTCCACTTGGGTTTTGCGCGTTAGCGCCGGCGCACCCCAGGTTTTCTACGCGGCGGCCTTCCCCTATTTGTGCCCAGTCGTTGATGTTCAGCCAGAGGACGCCCCAACGCGGCATCCTTCGGCGACCTATTGCCGCCACGTCACCCGCTTTGGCCGTATAATTCGGCCGTAAGCAAGCGATGCCGCGCCCATGGGAAAAAAGGGGAAAACGTCGTGCGGATCCTTTCACCTACTGAAAATAAACGCCTGAATGAGCTGATCGGCTTCGTCGGCCTCAGCCTCGCGCTCCTGCTCGCTCTCAGCCTGCTCTCCTACTCTCCCCGCGACGCTTCGTTCAACGTCTCCGCGCCGCCGCTCGGCGCTGGCCCCGCCCGCAATTGGATCGGTCCGGTCGGTGCGCACCTCGCCGACCTCTTCTTCCAGTTCTGCGGCTTCGCGGCGTTTCTGTTTCCGGTAGGGATGTTCCTGGTAGCCATGAAGTGGTTTCGCAGCCAACTGCTCGACGCACCGATTGCCAAAGTGATCGGCTTTACCATGTTGCTCGCCTCGTTCTCTTCGGAGTTGGCGCTGTTGCACGTGCCTGAAGTCCGCAGCGCACTTCCCGCCGGTGGAATGATGGGGACGATCCTCGCGGAATCCCTGCGCGCGGCATTTAATCCGCTCGGCGCAAACCTGGTCTCGATCGCCACGCTGCTCACCGCGCTTTTTCTCACCACCAGCTTTTCCTTCCGCGCGGCCGTCGCCTGGATGAAAAAGCCCATGGCCAACGATGGCTATCTCGGCAAGCTCTGGGCGCGCGTAGAAGACTGGCGCGAAACCCGCGAATCCGATCGCCTGCGCAAGCGCGTGGAAGAAATCAAAATCGCCGGACGCCCTCCCGTCCCCCGCCAGCGCGTTTCCACCAAAGAACTCACAGTAGAGGAAGAAGAAGAGGACGAGCGCGAAGCCGAAGAAGCCTCCAAAGAAACCCGCCGCGCCCCCACAGTCATCAAGTTCCACGAAAACGAATCCGTCGCTCCGCCGCCCGCAAAGAAAAAATCCGCCGAGCCAAAAATCGCGACGGGCAAAACCACTTACAAGCTCCCCTCGCCCTCCCTTCTCTCCAATGCCGAACGCGGTGAAAAAATGGACGAGAACGAGCTGAAAGAGCGCGCCCACGCCATCGAATCCAAGTGCATGGAATTCGACGTCAGCGGCCACATCACGCAAATCAATCCGGGCCCGGTCGTCACCACTTTCGAATTCAAGCCCGAAGCCGGCATCAAGTACAGCCGCATCACCAACCTCAGCGACGACCTCTGCCTCGCGCTGCAAGCCGAATCCATCTTGATCGAACGCATCCCCGGCAAATCCACGGTCGGCATCGAAGTGCCGAACGTTCATCGCGAAACCATCGCCCTGCGCGACGTAGTCGAATCGCCCGAATTCAGCCATTCGCCATCGAAACTCAGCCTGCCCTTCGGCAAAGACCTGATCGGCCGCATCCGCGCCGGCGACTTGACCCAGATGCCCCACCTGCTCATCGCCGGGTCCACCGGCACCGGCAAAAGCGTCTTCATCAATTCCCTGCTGATGGGCATGCTCTTCAAAGCCACTCCAGATGAATTAAAACTGGTCCTCATCGACCCGAAGCAAGTCGAGCTAGGCCTCTACGCCGATATCCCGCACCTCCTCGCGCCAGTAGTCACCGATCCGAAAGTCGCGGCCAACGTAATGCGCAACGCCACGCGCGAAATGGAGCGCCGCCTCAAACTGCTAGCCTCCCGCGGCGTGCGCAATATCGAACAATACAATCGCTCCTTCGATAAAGGCCAATCGCTTTCCCTCTTCGATGGCGCCGAGGAAGACGAACACAAGCCGCTTCCCTACCTCGTAATCGTCGTGGACGAACTCGCCGACCTGATGATGGTGGATACCAACGGCGTAGAAGAATCCATCACGCGCCTCGCGCAAATGGCTCGCGCAGTCGGCATCCATCTTATCCTCGCCACCCAGCGCCCCTCGGTGGACGTCATCACCGGCCTGATCAAAGCCAATTTCCCAGCCCGCATTTCCTTCCGCGTTGCTAGCAAAGTAGATTCGCGCACCATTCTCGACGCCAACGGTTCCGAATCCCTGCTAGGCAAAGGCGACATGCTCTATCTGCCGGCAGGCTCCTCCCGTCTCCACCGCATCCACGGCCCCTACGTCCACGAACGCGAAGTAGAAGCCGTCTGCGATTTCTGGCGTGAACAAGCGCAGGCCATCTACAACGAAGAGTTGCTGAAGCCGCCAAAAGAAAAGGACGAAAACGCTGCGAACGGATCCGCAAGCGGCGGTGGCAGTGGCGCCGATAGTGGCGACGAAGTGGACGACGACCTCTACCAGGACGCAGTCCGCGTAGTCTGCGAAATGGGCCGCGCCTCTACCTCCACGCTACAGCGCCGCCTCCGCGTAGGCTACGGCCGCGCAGCCCGCCTCATCGACCTGATGGAAAAAGACGGCATAGTAGGCCCAGCCGATGGCTCCAAAGCCCGCGAAGTCCTAAAAGCTCGCAACTGGATGAAAGAGTACGACGACTCGGTGAAGTAACAGGAATCGCCGCCGCAAAACCTATTCCGATACATTAGCTCGCATTCAAATCACTGCGGCGGGTGCCCCACCCTTTGGCTTCCTTGTGAAGGGTGGGGGTTTAGACCCCACATCACCGACCCCGCATCCCCGCAGCGAGTTGTTGAATCGGTAGGGGCGCTGCTTGTGAATCGCCCCGCAGGGCGATTCATCTTGAGATCCCGCAGTGCGGGATCGAAGGGCTGCGCCCCAGCTTGCCGCGATGTCAGCGTGTCGCACCCTTGCCGTTGCCTTTCTCTGCGCTCTCTGCGTCTCAGCGATGCAAGCCTCTGTCTTTCGCAGATTTGCCTCCGCTTTTCCTCCGTGTTCTCTGCGCAAATCTCTTGAACTCTGCAGCCTCACCAAGCGCCATGTTCCGCTCCGCCAAACCCCGTTTTCGTTTGTCACCCCGCCGAATTTTCCGTAGAATCATTTGACGCACCGGTGCCGAGGTAGCTCACCGGTAGAGCGCGGCCCTGAAAAGGCCGGCGTAGCCAGTCCGATTCTGGCCCTCGGCACCATCTAGCTTTCCACAACCAGAATTCCCAACGTCGGCGCCAGACCGCTCAAAGACCGTCGCCCCGTTCCGCTAAGAACACTTCGTTTCGCGCTCATACCGCGTCCGCAGTAAACGATGCCGCCGTGGCCACGAAACGCTACTACTCCGAGCCGCTCCGACGATTGGGCGGTCGCCGCTAGGGCATGGCTCTCCTTCGTGCCCCGCCAGCAAATGCAGCAGCAATGCATCGGTCTTCTGGCGTGCGTCGCGGCTCAGCTCCGCATCCTCGTAAAACGACACGTCCTTATCCCGCCGGATCTTTTTTGCCGCCAGGATTACTGCCACTGCCTCAATCCTCAATCTCTCGTATTCCGTGCACACCATCTTCGCCCCCATGGCGCGCGATTTTACAACCGTTGGCAGTAGCTGCAACAGTACTTCGGTACTATTCGCGTCTTGGCCGCGTCCAAGCCTCCACTTTCATTCGTGCTTGCCGCCAAAGCGTTTCCGGCATTGTCCGCACACATGTAGAATGCCTGCGCTCGATAAGCACCACCGTCGCGCAACCAGGGAGCATCATGAACAATCGCCTCCTTACAGCACTCATTCTCTGCCTTTGTTGCGCGAACATAACCCACGCGCAAGACACAGCACGCCCGCACATCACCGCCATAAATGCCGGCCACCTGCTCGACGTCGACGCCGGCAAAGAATTAAGCAATCAAATCATCTTGATCAGCGACAACCGCATCACCGCCGTAGGCAAAGCCCTGGAAATCCCCGCCGGCGCCACCGTAATCGACCTCTCCAACATGACCGTCGTCCCCGGCCTGATCGACTGCCACACCCACTTAGCCGACGGCGCCCGCGACCCCAGCGGCGACCCACTCACCTACCTGAGACGCACCGCAGCAGAAGTAACCCTGGAATCCGTCCCCAACGCGCGCCTCACCCTCGAATCCGGCTTCACCACAGTCCGCGACGTAGGTGTTTACCGCGCCCTCACTGACATAGCTCTGCGCGACGCCATCGCTCGCGGCGACATCCCCGGCCCCCGCATGTACGTAGCCGGCGCCTACGTCACCATCACCGGCGGCGCAGGCGCGCTCACCGGCGCAGCTCCAGACATTCAGTTGCCCTGGGATTTGCGCTACGGCCAAGCCGACGGTCCCTGGCAAGTTCGCGCCGTAATTCGCAAGCTCGCGAACAACGGCGTGGACCACATCAAAATCCTCTCCTCCGGCGCCGTCCTCGAACACGGCAGTAATCCCAACGCCCAGGAATTCACCATGGAAGAGCTACGCGCCGCCGTCGAAGAAGCCAACTCCTTCGGTCTGCGCGTTGAAGCTCACGCCCACGCCACACAAGGCATCAAGAACGCTATCCTCGCAGGCGTCGCCTCCGTCGAGCACGCCAGCATGATTGACGACGAAGGCATCGCGCTCGCCAAGCAGCATGGTGCGTATCTGGACATGGATATTTACGACGAAGAATGCATCGAAGAAGACGCCCGCCACGGAGCAATACCAGCCGATTTCGTGCAACACGACGCCGCCCTAGGCCAAATCCAGCGCGACAATTTCCGCAAAGCGGTTGCCGCAGGCGCGAAAATGTCCTTCGGCACCGATGCCGGCGTCTGCCCCTACGGCGTTGCCGCGCGCCAATTCGCCTTCATGGTGCAATACGGCATGACGCCGCTGCAAGCAATTCAGGCCGCGACAAAAAGCGCAGCCGATCTCCTGGGCCACAGCGACGTTCTCGGCTCGATCAAACCAGGAAAATACGCCGACATAATCGCCGTGCAAGCCGACCCACTGCAAGACGTCCGCGCCCTGGAGAACGTCAGTTTCGTAATGAAAGACGGGAAAGTGTACAAACAGAAGTAAGTAGAAACGCGGGCCCGCACGAAACGCGAACTGATCTATTTGGGGAACATCGTCGGAAGCGGATCGGGCGCTGCAGCGTCTTCATCCGAAAGCTCCGGGAAAGCAATTCTCCTGCAGATGTAACCGGACAGCAAAATCTGGATCGTGAGAAAGTTCGCGATGGACAGCGGGCGACCGTGCGTCAAGAAGAGCACGCTGCCGGGCAGCAGGAAAACGAGCCCCACATACCGGCACGCTCTAAAAGACCAGCCCCGCTTGTGAATCACGTACGCGGAGCATTCCGCCCAAAGGAACACAAGCAAACCAAAAGTGCAGACAAATGCGCTCAGTAAACCAGCGCGATTCATAGTCCCGGTTGTCTCTGAAATGACCGACAGCAGCCAGAACGTGGCTGCAAAAGAAACGCAGAGTCCCGCCGCGACTCCGATCACTCGACCTGTGGACGGCGCTTTCATACATTGCTCCGAAGGCACAAGCATAACTCCGGGTTGGAGCGAACGCAATCGTGACGATATCACTGCATTAACCAACATCGATTGGTGCGTGGGCGGCGGTGGGTTTGCCGGGTGTGTTTCCGATTGCTTTGACAGTCAGCTAAAGCGCCTCGTCATCCCGAGCGTAGCGAAGGAACTCTCCCGCTTTCTCAGTGTCCTCCGTTTTTTGTCCAAATTCTCTGTGTTAAATCTTTTGCCTTTCTCTCCTCCCTCTGCTTGAGCGTTCGTCGTCGCGGGAAGATCGTAGACGCCGGATCACCATGCCGCCACCCTATGGCAAAGCCGCCAGCACCTTGCTAATCCGCTCGCCAAACGCGGTGCCAAACGTAGCCTGCTTCTTCAAATCGCCGAGGTACGGATCCACGAACGGCCCAGTCTTATCCAAAATGAGACGGTCACCCCAACCAATCAATCCAAACAGCCGTATCAACTCTTTCGTAGCCGAGCCAATCGGCACAATGTAATTCGGCTGCAAAGAATATTGCACGCGCTTCAAAGCCGTAGGCGCGAGGCGCCGCAAAGCCGCATGCAGCTCGCCTTCCGATTCGAACGGACACTCCACGCCATAGCTCAGAAAAAATCCCTTGCGCCGAAAATCCGTTAGCGCCGCTTCCTCTTGTGCCGATGAATGCGCTGGCGCCCCCGTAGCCTTCACCAGCTCGTCGAAATACATGCGCGCACCCAGCGACCGCACCGAGCGGTCCGCCGCGGACTTGTAAAAGAAATCCTCCATGCGCGCCGCTGGCGCCGAATCCAGAAATAGAACCTTAATCTGCGTGGGCCGATAACGTCCCGCTAGCTCGATACGCTCGGCGCGGCTCTGTATGTGCGCTTCGTCCGTGCGCGTGCCGCAGCCTTCACAAACGGGCATCCCATTTCCTCCGATTCAACGTGGACTAGGTGGGAAAGGATGG
>Ga0209275_10001010_pt1 | contig 11433 bp, 10 predicted proteins | sample HubBroMetageREF2_FD_188344 | JGI IMG/M metagenome (GOLD analysis project Ga0209275, IMG submission 188344) | Reference soil microbial communities from the Hubbard Brook experimental Forest, New Hampshire, USA - Hubbard Brook CCASE Soil... | ecosystem: Environmental > Terrestrial > Soil >...
CGGCGAGCGGTTGGTGGGGCAGGTGGCCAAGCGGCAGGCCATCACCAATCCGGAGAATACGGTTTACTCGATCAAGCGGTTTATGGGGCGCCGCTATGACGAAGTTGGCGAAGAGATCAAAATGGTGCCCTACAAAGTCGTGAAGCAGGGCGACGGCGTCGCCGTGCTGGCGCAGGGCAAGGAATATACGCCTCCGCAGGTTTCGGCGATGATTCTGCAGAAGCTGAAGAAAGCGGCGGAAGACTATCTCGGCGAGAAGGTGACGGAAGCGGTCATTACCGTGCCGGCGTACTTCAACGACGCCCAGCGGCAGGCCACGAAAGATGCGGGCAAGATTGCCGGGCTGGACGTGAAGCGCATTATCAATGAGCCCACGGCGGCGGCGCTGGCCTACGGTCTCGATAAGAAGAAGGATGAGACCATCGCGGTTTATGACTTCGGCGGCGGAACGTTTGATATTTCGGTGCTCGAAGTCGGCGAAGGCGTGATTGAAGTGAAAGCCACCAACGGTGACACGCACCTGGGCGGCGACAATCTTGATCAGCGCATTGTCGATTGGTTGATCGATGAGTTTAAGAAAGACGAAGGTCTCGACCTGCGCGGCAAGGGCAACGAAATGGCTTTGCAGCGTCTGCGCGACGCGGCTGAGCGGGCGAAGATCGAACTCTCCACCACCATGGAGACGGAGATCAATCTTCCATTTATTACCGCCGATGCCGGTGGTCCGAAGCATCTGGTGAAGAAGTTGACGCGGGCGAAGCTGGAATCGATGGTCGAAGACATCATTCAGCGCTCGGTTGGTCCATGCAAACAGTGCATGAAGGACGCGGGCGTAGACAACAGCAAGATCAACGAAGTCGTCCTGGTCGGCGGACAGACTCGTATGCCGCGCATTCAGGCGCTGGTAAAAGAGCTGTTTGGCAAAGAACCGCACAAGGGCGTGAATCCGGATGAAGTCGTCGCGATCGGCGCAGCCATTCAGGGCGGCGTGCTCGGCGGCGAAGTCAAGGATCTGCTGTTGCTGGATGTGACTCCGCTGACCCTGGCGATTGAAACCCTGGGCGGCGTAGCGACGCCGATGATTCCGCGCAACACCACGATTCCGACCCGCAAGACGGAAACGTTCTCGACTGCAGCCGATAGTCAGACTTCGGTTGAAGTTCATGTGCTGCAAGGCGAGCGTCCGATGGCGGCGCAGAACCGCACTCTGGGCAAGTTCCACTTGACCGGCTTGCCACCGGCCCCGCGTGGCGTGCCGCAGATTGAGGTGACGTTTGACATCGACGCCAACGGAATCCTGAACGTGACCGCGAAGGATATGGCCACTGGCAAAGATCAGAAGATAACGATTACGTCGTCTTCCGGTCTGAGCAAGGAAGAAGTTGAGCGCATGGCCAAGGAAGCGGACGCGCATTCGGCCGAGGACAAGGCGCAGCGAGAAACGATCGACGCCAAAAACCAGCTTGATTCCATGCTTTATGGAGTTGAGAAGATGTTGCGCGAGCAGGGAGATAAGATCTCCGGCTCGGAGCGTGGCGACGTCGAAAACGCAATTGCCGATGCCAAGAAAGCATTGGAGTCGAACGACAAAGCCAGCATGGACAAAGCCCGTGAGACGCTGACCCAGGCCTCGCACAAACTGGCCGAGCAGATGTACAAAGCAACCCAGCCCCCGCAAGGCGGAGCAGGTCCAAGCGCCGGAGCAGACGCATCGTCCAATAATGGCAACACAAAGAAGGACGAAGGCGTAATCGATGCGGAGTACGTGGATGTAGAGGACAAGAAGTAAGGACGGCGAAGAGCTTGGCCACGGATTTACGCGGATCGTCACGGACCTAGAGACCAAGAGGCAGCATCTGTGAAAACCCGTGAAATCCGTGGCTTGTTTTTTCGGAGCATTTTTTCGAACCAAGGGGAGATTGAAATTGCAATTTGAAGCGAACGGGCAAACATATTTTCTTAATTTCGCCGAAGATGAAGGGCGCTGGTACGTCTTCGCGCAGACGCTGACAGGAGTGAATCGCATTCCAGTCTACGTAGATGCGCCGAAGTACGAGCGCATCGGCGTGCTGGAAGCGGGAAGACACAAAATCCAGAACTGACGTTTGGTTAGGACGCACGAATAGAGATGGCGACGACTGCCAAGAAAGATTATTACGATATCCTCGGCGTGAAGAAGTCGGCTTCGGCCGAGGACATTCGCAAGGCGTTCCGCAAACTTGCGCGCAAGTACCATCCTGACGTTAATCCTGGTGACAAGTCTGCAGAGGAGAAGTTTAAGGCGCTCTCCGAGGCTAACGATGTCCTGAGCGATCCCAAGAAGCGGAAGATTTACGACCAGCTTGGCTTTTACTCCGACAACATTGATCCGGCGACGGCAGACGCTTATGCGCGCGCGGGCGGCGGGGCCGGCGGCGCCGCCGCTGATTTCCAGGGAGGCTTCCCGGGCGGACAGCCTGCTGGCGCGGCTGGTCAGGGACAGAATTTTGACTTCAGTGGCTTCGATTTCTCCGACCTGTTCGAAGGAGGTGGCGCTGCCCGTAGCCGCAAATCGGGTAACGCTGGCGGAGGCTTCAAAGACATTTTCTCCGGCATGTTCGGAGGGCGCGGCGCGGCCGCGCAGGAAGCGCCCGAACCGGGTTCCGACCTGGAATACCAGGTTAACGTGCCCTTCTGGACCGCGATCCGCGGCGGCGTCATGCGGCTGAACATTACTCGGCAGGAGGTTTGCGGAACCTGCCACGGCAATGGGTACATCGAGTCGCCGGGCAAGTGCCCCGAATGTGGCGGCACCGGCCAAATCACCCAAACCGGCGGACGGATGAAGTTCAATACGACTTGTCCGCGCTGCCACGGCACGGGTAAGAACATTTCGACCTGCCCGACCTGCCACGGAGTGGGCACTGTTGAGAAAACCGAACCGCTCGAGGTCCGTATCAAGGCTGGCACGCGCGATGGCCAGCGCATTCGCATTCCTGGCAAAGGCAATGCCGGTTCTCACGGGCAACCCCCCGGCGACCTGTACGCCATTATTCGTGCGGGAGATCATCCTATTTTTCATCGCGAAGGCGATGACATACACCTCACTGTTCCCGTGAGTGTTACGGAAGCGGCGCTGGGCGCCAAGGTTGAGGTTCCGACCATCGACGGCCGCGCCATGCTCAAGATTCCTCCGGGAACCCAGTCCGGCCAGAAGCTTCGGTTGCGCGAGAAGGGTGTTCCATCCGCGACCAAAGAGGGGACACGCGGAGATGAGATCGTCGAAATCAAGACCGCCGTCCCCATGCCCCACGACGAGCGCTCGAAGGAAATTCTGCGCGAACTTGCCAAGTTGAATCCCGAAGATCCACGCGCGGAACTCTGGAAGAGCGTCTAACGTTCAATTGCTGCCGTTTTTGCATCAAAAGGAAGATGAAGAAAGTGACGGCACCAGCGCCAGGGATTCCTGTCTCGAAAACGGCGATCTTGACTGTACTGCTGTTTGCTTGTCTCTGCTATGGGCAGAGCGCCGGAGTGCAGCAGAGCACAAATAGCAACCCCTCTCAACCCTCGCAGCCCCAGATGATGTCGCGGCCGGACGTGACCAGCATTATCGCGGCCTCTCGAAAAATCGTCTCTCCGAACGGTGTCGATGAGCTTCTTCCGTTGCAGATCAATGGGTCAACGCAGTGGGTATCCATCCGCGGGAAAGATCGCCGCAACCCAATTATTCTTTTTCTGCACGGCGGCCCTGGGTCACCGACGATGCCCGCAGACTATACCTTTCAGACGCCATGGGAAGCTTACTTCACCGTTGTGCAGTGGGACCAGCGTGGCACCGGAAAGACGTACGCCGCTAATGACCCCGACGCACTCGCTTCGACGATGACGATCCCGCAGATGACCAGCGATACGGAAGAGGTGGTGCAATACCTGCTAAAGACATTCAGCAAGCGGAAGATTTTTCTGCTCGGACATTCATGGGGGAGCATACTCGGTCTGACCGTTGCACAACGCCATCCCGAATGGCTCCATGCATATTTAGGCGTGGGACAGATGATCAATATAAGACGCAGCGAAGAGGAAGGCTACCGCTTCGCGCTGGACGAGGCTCGTTCTCATCACAACTCCGAAGCCGAAAAAGAACTCCTGTCCATCGCTCCTTATCCCGGTACAGCTGAGCTGACTTTTGCCAGAATCGGGATGCAGCGTAAGTGGATCATGTTCTACGGTGGCCTCACTTACGGACGCACCGATTTCTCCTATGACGGAAATGCGTGGAATCTTTCGCCGGATTACACGGACAAAGATCTAGACCTGGTTGATGAAGGCAGTTTGTACTCCCTGACTCATCTTTTGAGCGCCGCGGAAGAACTGAACTATGAGAATCTTGTTACGTTCAAGTGCCCAATCTTCCTTTTTGAGGGCCGGCACGATTACGCAACCTCTCACACGGTTGCTGATGAGTGGTTCAAGCGCGTCCATGCGCCCGCGAAGAAACTCGTGTGGTTCGAGAATTCGGCCCATATGGTAATGCAGGAAGAACCAGGCCGTTTTCTTTACCACCTTATTACTGACCTGCGACCGATCGCAGAGAAAGCGGACGACGGCCCCCTGATCGAGTAAGGTCACAAGCCCTCACTGGTTTGGACCCGGGAACAAAACTTCCAGTTGTCGGCGGCGGCGTTACCTCCGTCGCAGCCCCTCCGAGAAAAAATATTTCGAATTCTGATCACTTTTTTTCCGCAACGCATCTAAATTGCCGTATTCTCACGAATGCGAACTAACTTCAGCGCAGCTTCCGGAATCCTAGTGCACCGGAAGGCCCAGAGCGAAATGTAGGCGCAACGGCGTAGCTGAGAGTGATTCGCCCCAAGGGAGGAACACATAGAAATTGGCAACAGCTAGCGCGCCACGTCAACAATTCCAGCCCCCCGCGATCGTCCCCCATCGGAAGAAATCGGTTCGCCTCACCTTGTGGCCACTCGTCGCCGCCACCTTTTTCATGGTGTCGGGCGGCACCTATGGCACCGAGGACATCGTTCGCGGCGCCGGTTACGGCAAAGCTATCCTTATTCTTCTGCTGACTCCCATTCTGTGGAGTCTGCCAACTGCTTTCATGATCGGCGAACTCTCAAGCGCCCTGCCCTACGAGGGCGGATACTACGCTTGGGTGCGCCGCGCCATGGGCAACTTCTGGGGATTTCAGGAAGCGTGGCTCTCGCTGGTGGCCTCGATTTTCGACATGGCGATCTACCCAACTTTGTTCGTGCTCTATCTTACCCGCCTATTTCCGTGGTTCGCTGAGGGATATCGCGGATGGATGGTCGGACTGGCTGTAGTCGTCGTCTGCGCGCTGCTGAATGTCGCGGGCGTGCGCGTCGTCTCGACTACTTCCCTCTGGCTTCTGATTGTGCTGTCGGCGCCTTTCATTCTGATCGTGACTATCGCGCCCTTCAAGATCGGAGCGCTGGCTCATGCTGTCACCAAGCCGACTACGTCTTCCGTGGACATTCTCACCGGCCTGCTCATCTGCATGTGGAACTACATGGGCTGGGACAACGCTTCTACGATCGCCACGGAAGTCGAACGTCCGCAGCGAACGTATCCTCGGGCCATGCTGGCTGCGGTCGTGATCGTGGCCTTGAGCTATATCGTTCCCGTGGCCGCCATGTGGATGACCGGGCTTTCCTCGAGCGCATGGGAAACCGGATTCTGGGCGGACATCGCTGGATTGCTGGGTGGGCCACTGTTGCGCGTCGGCCTCGCCCTCGGCGGCATGATCAGCGGATTCGGCATGTTCAACGCATTGGTCATGAGCTATTCGCGCCTCCCTTTGGCCATGGCTCAGGACGGCATGTTGCCCCGCGTCTTTGGCAAACTGCATCCTCGATCGCGAGCGCCGTGGGTGGCGATTGTGGTCTGCGCCATCGGATGGGCTTTGTGCCTTGGCCTCGGCTTCGAACGCCTGGTGACTATCGATATTCTGCTCTACGGTGCCAGCCTCTCGTTGGAGTTCATCGCACTCATCGTTCTGCGGGTGCGCGAACCTGAGCTGCATCGGCCGTTTCGCGTCCCCGGTGGGATGTTTGGTGCGGTCGCGGTCGGGATTGCTCCCATGCTGTTGCTGGGATTCTCCGTGGTTCGCAGCGAGACCGAACAAGTGCTGGGGATGAGTTCTTTTGCCTTCGGAATGCTTCTTATCGCCGCCGGGGTATTTGCGTATTTTCTGAATCACGCGCTTAAACCGCAGGGATGGACTCCCGCGGCCGTAGAGAAGCCAGAAGCGGTCGCCTAATAAGAGCGGCCACGAATTACGCGGATTGACATGGATCACGAAAACTCCGTGAGCATCCGCAAAATCCGTGGCCTCTTTCTTTTTGTTGTAGACTTTGAGGCGATGACCAAGCGCAAATCCAAAGGCGCGTACATGATTTCGGCTGTGGCTGAGATGTATGGCATCCATCCCCAGACGCTGCGCTTATACGAACGCGAGGGGTTGCTGAAACCGTCGCGCACCGAGGGCAATACCCGGCTCTACACCGACGAGGATCTGCAGCGCCTTGATTTCATCCTTACGCTGGCTCGGGACTTGGCGGTGAACATCAGCGGCATCGCCATCATTTTGCAGATGCGCGAGCGCATGGAAGAAATGCAACTTCAAATTCAGGACTTCGTGAAGTACATCCAGGAAGAAGTGCTGGCGCGTGCCAGTGCGGCTGCCGACCCTGCTCGCGGCGCGATTGTTCCGGTTCGCCGGGCGATCGTTGCGACCCAGCAACCTAATCGCAAGAAGTAAGCCCGCCCGGCGAAGCTTTAATCCAGTGCGAGTTTCATCCGAACACTGCCCGGGCGAGGACACCCGCGAAGAGCACGCTTCATCGCGATGGTTGCCCATGCATGTTAATGTCGAACTCGAAACTTCTTCCGTGAAGACTGCGCCTCAGACATCGACTGGCTTGGCAATCCTTCGCCAGATGTGTCCCCAATGTCGCGCCGCTAGAATCTTCCGCAAGTCGATCTTCACTGGGTTTCCCCGCATGCAGGAACGCTGCCCGAATTGTGGACTGAAGTTTGAACGCGAACAAGGGTATTTCTTGGGAGCGATGTACATCAGCTACGGTCTGGCGTTGATCACGATCGTAGCGCTCGCTCTTCTGCTGTGGGCAGTCACTTCGTGGTCAATGCAGAAAGTTACCGCGTGGGCAATTGTGCTGTTCTTACCGCTTGCGCCCACGCTGACGCTCTTCTCGCGCGTGCTTTGGATTTACTTAGATCGGGCGATTGACCCGGAGTAGATTTTTTTAGCCCTCTGAGACTGTCGAAAAAAAACACCTACGGTTCATAGACCGAGCTGCCTAATCCGGCCTTGCGGGCGGATTCCTGCATGTCTTGCAGCTTTTCCTTTTGCTGGTCGAGTTGCTGCTGCATGCGTTGCACACTTGCCAGCTTTTCAATTTGCATTTCATTGTGCTGCGCACAGTTGTAACAACTCACCCCCGTAAAGCGGATCGAGGCATTTACTCTGTCGATTTGATTTTGCAGAGACGCGATCGTACGTTCTTGTGCGACGATCTTTGCCTTCCACTGTTTGGCGGCGCGCATGTCGTTGGACGCTGGCGTTACGGGCTCGACACGCTGCGGGACTCTATGACCCCGAACCCGGACCGAAGAGGCTGATTCTGGTCCGTCGGTTTCTGAAATGTCCTCATTCGTAACTATTTTTGCGGGAGCGGACGCATCTGTCGCCAGCTTCTCCCGTTGCTCGCGGGCTACGTCTCCGAGCGATTGAGCGTGGCTGCTGGCCAGCATTAAGAACAACGCTCCTGCAAGGGCGACGAGTTTGGGCGCAGGACGCACGAAGAACTCTCCATTTACGGATGCAGATTCGTCTCCCATGTTATCGCCCCCGGCCTGGGTTGACGACGTTACGGTCGTCTAGGCACCAGCGGTCGTTCGGACTCGGCCAATCAAAAGTTCGTGCGAAATCGGCCGCAGTTTCGACGTTCCGAGTGGTACTATCCATCCGACGCCCATGAAAAAGCCACACCACTTCCTTGCCCTGGCCGCGTTTCTTCTGGCCTGCGCCCTAGTCTCTGACGCCCAGTCTCAGACCGGAGCAGCCCATCCTATTGTGCTGCGCGCGGCGCGCCTGCTTGAGGTTGAAAGCGGACGCATTGTGAAACCCGGTGAAGTGCTGGTGCAGGGCGAACGTATTGTCGAAGAGGGGTCCAAGGTGGCCCACCCTGCAGGCGTGGAAATCGTCGATCTGGGCGACACCACTTTGCTGCCCGGATTGATTGATGCCCACGTGCATCTGTTTCTGCATCCCGGCGCCGAGGATTTGCAGACAGTGGAAGAATCGGTGCCGCAACGGACCATCCTTGCCACACTTGCAGCACGGGCCGATCTTATGGCCGGCTTTACTGCTGAGCGCGACATGGGCACCGAAGGTGCCGGCTCGGCCGACACCGCGGTGCGCAACGCCATCGATCAGGGATTGCTTCCGGGGCCTCGCTTGCGGATCAGCGGCAACGCCGTCGACATTCTCGGCGGACACGAAGATGCCAATCACTTCAATCCTGCGCAGCATGTGCTCTCGAACGCTACCTACGCGAATAATCCCGCTGAGCTGGTAACCGCGATCCGGGAGCAATTGAAAGAAGGCGCAGATTTCATCAAGATTTATGAGACTGGCCCAGACGCGATTCGCGACGGACGTTTCTCCACGATTTACCAGTACACAGAAGCCGAACTCAAAGCCGCGGTCGATGAAGCCGCGCGATCGGGCAAGCACGTTGCGGTTCATGCCACGGGAGAACCGGGCACCCTTTATGCGGCGCAGGCCGGGGTGGTTTCCATCGACCATGCCAACCAGCTCAGCGATGAAACCATGCGGATTATGCGGGAAAAGCAAATCTTCGCGGTGCCGACCTTTACTATCTTCGAATATTTCTCCGAGCATGCGCAGTCGCCCGAGCAGGGAGCGCGTGATCGGCAGATGCTCGACTTGCATGCCATCGAGTTTCGCAAGCAACTCGCCGCCGGCGTGCCCATGGCAGTTGGATCCGACGTCGGACCATTTCCCCACGGCACCCAAGCCCGCGAATTAGAGCTGATGGTCAAGTACGGCATGACTCCAATCGCCGCACTGCAAGCCGACCTGCTGAATGGAGCCAAACTGCTCGGCTGGCAGGGACAGATCGGCGAGTTGAAACCGGGCTATCTGGCAGATGTAATCGCCGTCCCCGGAAATCCGTCTCAGGACATCACCGTGCTCGAAAAAGTAAGCTTCGTGATGAAGGGCGGCGTAGCGTATCGGAAATGACCAAGCAGCAGCCGGATAGAGGGCAGGTCTTAATTTGGTGACAATGGTATGTGGCCGCTCAAGAACAAACAACCCGTCGAGCCTCCGCCTGTTGAGATTGCGATCGAAGTGGATAAAGACTTCGGGATTTTCGACCCGTTATTAAAGGGCACAGTTGTCTACTTGAAACTGTTACATCTTGATGGGTCGGAAGCTGTTTCGTTGGTTATGAAATGTTGCGCTTCGGTCTCGAATCCGTATGAGGACATCTGCCGTCTTTTGCGTCAGATCAATTGGCGATCTCACCTCGTCGCTGCGGTAGCACTTGCGACTCTTCCTGGGAGCAGTGAGGCTAACTACGAATTGTGGAACGCGATCGACAAAGGTAGCTGGGTAACGCCTCAGCTTGCCGCAGTGGCGTTCCTGCGCGATCCGATGTTTGCCCGTCGCGCTCGGGTGAGACTACGATCCGGCTGCCCTGTCGATGCTCTCCACGCTACGAAGGTCTCAGCGGCAGAACGCCATTCTTCGACCGGACCGGGCGGGTCCGTTGAGCGATCCGCTAAGACTGCGGCGTCACTGGTTGCCCTGGTGGGGCTTCTGAGGGAGACCGATTGGCTCGTTGTGGAAGCGGCATCCGCCGACCTGATGAACCTGTTGGATAAGGATGTCGATTCATCGGGGATGATTGCTGAAAGATGGTTAAGGAGGCTGACCGGAAATTCTTCGATCCAAGCGTAGCTTGCGCGTTGGGCGTTGAGAGAAACCACAACAAATGTGCTTAGCCTTCAGCACCGACAAAGTCCTGTTCAAAGAAGTGTTGTCGGCATCCCCGTTACAGAAAGGGGGGCGTGAATAGTCTGTGGACAGAGTGAGTAGATGAGTTAGCCTGAGCGGCCCAACACCTGGCGCAGGATCATATCAATTTCCCGGCGCGATTGACGGATTTCTTGAATCTCGTAGCGCCAGCGTTTGATCTCCATTTCTTTTTGATGGAGATACGCCTCGTGCCTCTTGAGGAACAACGCCATGGCCTCGTCCTCGCCGCGAAGCACGGGCCCGCCTGGGGGATTGAAGTTGGCGTCGACTTCCACCGGTTGCACTTCCGCTAAGCCACCGGCTTCGCCGGCCATCTCGGCAAAGTCCGGTTCCGCATTTTCTGCATTTTCGCTCGGCAGCAGGCCTAGAAATTCCAGTCCGAAACAATAGCCATTGCGATCGCGCACTGACGCGGCCACACGCAGGCGATTGGAAAGTTGGAATTCTACCTCCATCAGATCGCCCGGCTGCAGCGGCACTCCGCCGTAGAGCGCCATGCCTCCGCGGCTGATCTCGGTGGTCAGGCCGGGTACAACAATTTCCGAGGCGTCGTTAGGGGTAATGATGCGGACAGGCAGCTTTACCTGATGTCGTGGCCAACGGCGAGTGTTGGGGGAAACCATCGCTGTTTTAGTGCATGTACCGAACGAAACAAAACGCGCAGCCCACACCAAGCATCCCGACGGCAAGCGCTCCAGCCGCAAACCTGAGCAGCCGGCGGCGCGGTCGACTCTCGCCGCTCGATGCTGCCCTCAGCTTCTCCATCCACTTTTGCTCGGCTGCATCCTTGTTCAGGCTGTTCAAATTCAAAGTCGACTGAATGGCCGCTCCCAGCCTGCGGCGATCGTCCACGGGAAGCGAGACAAAGCGAAATGGTTGTTGCGTGCCGGTCAGCGGGCTGAGCATTTCCGCCGCGCCGAGCACGGGTCCCGTGTGAGTGAGAAACATCACCTTCACCTGCGAGCCCTGATTAATCGGGCGGGGCAGCGAAAGCAATCCACCGTTCACGGAAAGCACTTGAAGTTTGCCGGAAGCGCGTTGACCATCCTGGAATCGAAGCACCGCGGGAGTAAGGTCTGCGAGGTTAATTCGCGGTGCGCGCAGTTGAGCGTGCAGTTGGGAGAGGCCGTCCATATTCCATGCCAGTATGGTCCGCACTTGAGGGGAGGGGGAGATTACGAAAGGTGTTGTACGGATTCCACCCGGGGAATTCGGACTTGCGGACCGCTTTCGTAATCTGCGCAAGACGCAAATCGCGTGAGATAGTTGAAATCGCAATGGCAGACTCCCCCCACCCCAGAAGAAAAATCCGCGCCCCTCGCGTCAGC
>Ga0209275_10001011_pt1 | contig 11432 bp, 9 predicted proteins | sample HubBroMetageREF2_FD_188344 | JGI IMG/M metagenome (GOLD analysis project Ga0209275, IMG submission 188344) | Reference soil microbial communities from the Hubbard Brook experimental Forest, New Hampshire, USA - Hubbard Brook CCASE Soil... | ecosystem: Environmental > Terrestrial > Soil >...
GTGCGATGCTCGTGGTATCGATTGCGGAGGCGGTTTCGCTGGGCATCGTCGAGCCGCCGCAGCAAGCTGACATTATTGCGATGGAAGCGCAATCGTTTGGCGTGCCCCTCACTTTCGGCGGACCGTATTGCGGCGTGATTGCTACCCGCGAGCAATACGTGCGCCAGATGCCAGGCCGCCTGGTCGGTCAAACGACGGACAGAAATGGCAAACGCGGTTTCGTGCTTACGCTCGCTACTCGCGAGCAGCACATCCGGCGTGAGAAAGCGACCTCGAATATATGCACCAATCAGGCGTTGATTGCGTTAATGGCCAACATTTTCATGACGATTTACGGAAAAGTCGGACTGCGAGAACTGGCGAAACAGAACCTGGGGAAAGCTGCGTACGCTACCCAGCAATTCGGGAAACATGCGAAAGTGCTGTTCTCCGGCGCGCCACGCTTCAATGAGTTCGTTGTACAGACCGGCGAAGATCCCTACGCGATCAATGGGCGGATTCTGCAGCACAAGATCGTTGGCGGGCTTCCGTTGAAGAAGTTTTATCCGGAACTCGGCAATGCAGCGCTGTGGTGTTGCACGGAGATGACCACGCGAGCGGCGATTGATACTGCGGTCAGTTCGGTGGCGGAGAGTGAGCGCATCGTAAAATCCGTCAAAGAACCAGCCGACGTTCAGGAGGTGGCGCGATGAAACACGTGACTCGCAAGGCCACCCGCCACGTCAACCAGAATGAAGGACTGATCTTCGAGAAGTCCTCGCCCGGCAAAGCCGCATGGAAGCTGCCTCCGCTGGATGTGCCCGAAGTGGATACGGCAAAGCTTTTAGGGTCCAGCGAAAGAAAAGATCTGGGCAACATGCCCGAGGTGAGCGAGATCGAAATCATCCGCCACTTCACACGGCTTTCGACCTGGAATTACGCCATCGATCTCGGCATGTACCCGCTCGGCTCCTGCACCATGAAGTACAACCCGCGGGTGAACGAGGTTGTTTCGCGTCTGGATGGACTGGCCAACGGGCATCCGTATCAGCCGGAGAAAGTTTCTCAGGGAGCTTTACGGATTCTGCAAACCCTCAGCGAATGCCTGATCGAAATCACCGGTATGGATGCGATCACGTTGCAGCCTGCTGCTGGCGCGCACGGCGAGTTGACTGGTCTGCTGCTGGTGCGGGCTTACCATCAATCGAGAGGCGCACCCCGCAAGAAGATTCTGATTCCTGACTCTGCTCACGGGACCAACCCTGCAACGGCCGCGATGGTCGGCTATGCAGTGGAGAACCTGAAGTCGAACGCTCAGGGAATGGTGGATGTGGCGGCGCTGGCGTCGCAGATGAATGAAGAAGTGGCCGCGCTGATGTTGACCAATCCCAACACGCTGGGCATTTTTGAGCAGGAGATTCATAAGATCGCCGACATTATGCACGCCAAGGGTGGCCTACTCTACATGGACGGGGCCAATATGAACGCGCTGGTCGGCAAGGTGCGTCCTGGCGATTTTGGCGTGGACTTGATGCACCTTAACTTGCACAAAACGTTTTCGACGCCCCACGGCGGCGGCGGACCTGGGTCGGGGCCGGTAGCGATCAAAAAGATACTCGAGCCGTTTCTGCCAACGCCGGTGGTCATCGCCAAGCCTGACGGCAGTCTGGGCTTCGAATACAACCGGCCGCAGTCGGTGGGACGGGTGCGGGCCTTCTATGGCAACTTCGGAATGTTTGTTCGCGCGCTGGCTTACACTCTCGCGAATGGACCGGACGGTTTGCGCCAGACCACCGAAGACGCGGTTTTGAATGCCAACTACATTCGTAAGGGCCTCGAAGGCGTCTACGATCTGCCTTATTCCACGCCCACCATGCATGAAGTGGTCTTCAGCGATAAAGTGCAGGCGAAAAAAGGCGTGAAGACGATGGATATCGCCAAGCGGCTGATCGATTACGGCTTCCATCCTTATACGACGGCGTTTCCGCTGATCGTGCCCGGAGCCCTCATGATCGAGCCGACCGAAAGCGAGCCCAAGGAAGAATTGGATTTGTTCATCGAAGCCATGAAGTCGATCGCGGAAGAAGTGGAAGAAGATCCACAAATGGTGCTGGCTGCACCCCACACCACCCGCGTGTCGCGGTTGGATGAAACCGCCGCCGCCAGAAAACCAGTTTTGCGGTGGAAGCCTGCTCAATAAAGGCATTAACCACAAAGGACACGAAGTCACACAAAGGTCTCAATCTGCAGGTTTCCTTTGTGTGACTTCGCGTCCTTTGTGGTTAAGGGTTTGCCCGTTCTCTACTTTTTCTCGCTGATGTCCACGGAAGCTTGTGTGTTTTCCCAGCTGATGGTCATCGTGCAACTTCCGCCCATCGAGGCCAGCGCGATGGTGAAGTTTTCGACCGGCGCCGATGTGGATGAAACTTTCATGTCCACGCGGGTCAGTTCGTCCGCTTCGTACTTATACGGAATACCCCACTCGCCGGTTTTCTTGTTGATGATGAGCGTCCACTTGTCGGGGTTGGGAACGGTGAAGATCGTATAGCTGGCTGCAGGAACATCTTTGCCCCCCACGCTCAAGTTCGCATCAGTGACGAACGTGGTGGCTTCGTTGGCGCCTGTACGGTCCACTTTGCCATAGGGCACCAGCCCGCCATAAATCTTGCGTCCCTTCATGCGCGGACTGGAGTAATCAATGGTGAGTGTCTTGCCGTCCGAAAATTTGCATTGTGCCTGCGCGGGAGGGCTGGGACGCTTGCTCTTGTCCTGGCAGGCGGCAAGCACGGTGAATGTGAGCAATAGAGAAGTTAGAAATACAATTTTCTTCTGCATGAGTTTCTCCTTGGAGTATTTGGCGTTTAGCAATTGGCATTTGGTCCCGAAGGTCGGCTCCGCCTGAGAATGGGTTGCGCTCCGCGCTGGCCAAATGCCAAGTGCTAATTGCTAGAAGCTTTGACGTAGAAACAACTGACTTGGACAGCAAGCTCCCCACAATTATGCGCCACGGCGGACAGCCGTTACAATCTCAGCATGCCGGTATTCGACGAGAAGCAGGAAGAACTGGAACACTACGAGACCATGTTGGGTGTCCCGCGGGGGCGACTGGCCGTCACCATGGACATGATCACGGACGCCATGGCCCTGGTTGGACAACACGGCGTCTATTGCCAGAGCCAGCGCTGGCCGGGCAAGCCGGTGATGGATATTCAGATGGTGATGAAGAATTTGACCGACGCGAAAGAGTTGATCCAGAGCGTGATGGAAAAGCTGAAGGCAGCGTGAAGTGGCGCGGCACGGGCGACCTCGCTCGCGAAGCTTGCTATGGCTGTTGGTCAGGCTAGATTTTCTCGACGAATCGCTCGATTGATAGACCAGCTTGCTTCAGAATGCCCCGCAGTGTACCGGCCGCTAACTCGGGATGTAGCGGAACGACACAGCCTCGCGACGTGGAGGCGTCCGATCGCTTGAGAACAACATGGCTTCCACGCTGCCGGACTTGAGCGAAGCCCAACTTTTCCAAGGCACGAATTGCCTGCGCGCCAGAGACGCGAGGCAGTTTAGGCAAATCGGGCCTCGAAGACTGTGACGAACGGTCGACCGTGATCGACAGGAGGGAATTCCTCCAAATACAACTCAGTGGCCTCTTGAAGATTGGCGACGGCTTCTTCGACTGTTTTGCCTTGGCTTACCGTGCCCACCTCGGGGCATTCGGCGACGTAGAGGTCGCCTTCCTTGCGTAATACGGCCGTAAACGTACCTACAGGCATTCGGGTGTCCTCAATACACGATTCTACGCCAGTGTGTACTTCCCGCGTTCAATCACTTTCTGCGCGATCTGCTGGCGTAGCTCGATCGTGTTGAAAGGCTCATGCTTCGCCAGGCGGCGCAAGATCGCCAACTGGGTGCGCAGCATGTCGCCATCGGCTACCGCGGCGATTACTTTCTTAGCTGCGGCTTCGATTTTCTCCATCGCCTGCGAGAGATAAACGCGCGTCATGGCAATGGGTAGGGAAGCGGCGGTCTCGCCATTACGTTCCGCTATCTTTTGGGCTCGCAGGACTGCCGATTCCATCGCATAGGTTTCGATGACCATATCTGCAATCGCTCCCATGCCTTCCTGTTGATCCTGAATCGCCTGCAAGTATTTCTGCGTAGCCGCTCCCGCCACGAACAAACCAAGCTTTTTGGCCGACATCACCAGTTTGCGTTCTTCAGCGAGGGGGCCTTCGAGATCATCCCCCACCGAAGGTCCGGACAAAACTTCATCCATCAGCTTCTTGATAGCAGGCATCAGGGGCAACTGGCCTGACATCGCGCGCTTGAGCAAGAACCCAGTGATGATGAGCCGGTTGATTTCGTTGGTGCCCTCGAAGATGCGGTTGATACGGGCGTCGCGGTACGCCCGTTCAGCGGGGTATTCTTCGACGAAGCCATACCCGCCGTAGATTTGCACCGTCTCGTCGACCACGAAGTCGACCATCTCCGAGCCCCAGACTTTGATAATGGAGCATTCGACGGCATACTCCTCGATGGCCTTGCGGGTTTCTTTCGCAGCATCGGCTGCGGTCTTGTCGACCTCGGACAGCGCGGCGTCCATCATTCCTACCGTGCGGTAGACCAGGGCTTCTCCGGTGTAGATTCCCACGGCCATGTTGGCCAGCTTTTCGCGAACCAGGCCGAAGTCCGCGATCACTTTGCCGAACGCTTTACGCTGCTTCGCGTAACCGATGGCGTTCTCGAGCGACAAGCGTGCCCCACCCACGCACATGGCGCCCAGCTTGAAGCGGCCAACGTTGAGGATGTTGAAGGCGATGACGTGTCCCTTGCCAATTTCTCCGAGCATGTTCTCGGCCGGGACTTTGCAGTCGTTCAAAATGATGGGGCAGGTAGAAGATCCGCGGATGCCCATTTTGTGCTCTTCGGCACCGACGGAAAATCCGGGGAAGGTTTTCTCAACCAGAAAGGCCGTGAACTTTTCGCCGTCAACCTTGGCGAAGACGGTGAACAGGTCGGCGAAACCGGCGTTGGTGATCCACATTTTCTCGCCGTTGAGAATGTAATGCTTGCCGTCTTTCGAAAGCTCAGCACGTGCCCGGCAATTGAGGGCGTCGGAGCCGGAAGAAGCTTCCGACAAAGCATAGGCACCGACGATCTCGCCCGCGGCCAGCCGGGGCAGGTACTTCTTCTTCTGTTCCTCCGTACCAAAATAAACGATAGGCAGCGTGCCAATACCTGTGTGCCCGCCCCAAGTGGTCGCGAATCCGGCATATTTCGCGATGTGGTCTGCGATCACCGCGGCTGTGACTTTATCCATCTCGAGGCCGCCGTAAGCTTCAGGAATCTCGGCCGAACTAAGGCCTAGTTCGCCGGCTTTTTTCAGCAGGTCGCGAGTGATGGAAAAGTCCTTGTGCTCCATCTTCTCGATATTGGGCACGATTTCGTTGACGGCAAACTCCTCCGCCGTCTGGCCAATGAGCAGGTGCTGCTCGGTGAAGTCTTCAGGGGTGAAGATCTCGTCGGTCTTGCGCCCTTCGAGAAGAAAGCTGCCGCCTGAGATTTTGGTCTGCAGAACTGCCGTCGTCGCCATCTTCAGTCAACCCCTCTAACCACAAAGGACACAAAGGTGCACGAAGGGAACATAGCCTTAGAAACCTTTGTGGACCTTGGTGTCCTTTGTGGTCGATGCCTTTGATTTTCGCTATTTCCAACCTGTGCCGTTGACGAACCGTTTAATGCCGTCCTTCAGGTGCACAACATTAAAGTTTATAAGCAGTCCGAGGGATTTACCACTGAGCTTAAGGTACGAAAGTAGCTGGGCTTGATGTACCGGCGATACAGCCTCGACAGACTTGATTTCCACCACCACCAATTCCTCCACCAGCAAATCCATTCGATATCCGAGTTCGAGCTTCACTCCGTGATAGACGACGGGCAATCCAACCTGGGCTGCCGACCGTAGGCCGGCCTCATGCAGTTGGTGCTGAAGACAGGCGGTGTAGGTGCTCTCGAGCAATCCTGGACCAAGTTCGGTATGAACGCGCGTGGCGGCCGTAATGACTGCATGGCTGACTTCGTTGGCGGAAATTCTTCGGATCGGTGATGTGGCCATCCATCAATCGTCTTCGATCAAGCCAGCCACCGCTAGGTCAGATGTCACAACTGCGAAGAAAAGCATTAACCACAAAGGACACGAAGGTTCACAAGGGAAAACCTGAGAGTCCTTGGGTTTCCCTTTGTGAACCTTCGTGTCCTTTGTGGTTGATGCCTTTGCCTTCAGCTCAGGTTCTCGAAAATCCCGGCCGCCCCCATGCCGCCGCCTACGCACATGGTCACGAGGCCATACTTCGCGTTACGCCGCTTCATTTCGCGGATGATCGTCGCGGTGAGCTTCGCTCCTGTACACCCCAGCGGATGACCCAGGGCAATCGCACCGCCGTTGGGATTCACGCGCTCCGGATCGAGCCCTGCTTCTTTGATTACCGCCAAGGACTGTGCGGCAAAGGCCTCGTTCAATTCGATCACGTCGATGTCGGAGAGCTTGAGCCCTGCCATCTTCAGCGCTTTGGGGATTGCGAACACCGGACCCAGTCCCATTTCTTCTGGCTTGTATCCGGCCGTAGCGAATGAGACGTACCGCGCCAGCGGCTTGATGCCGAGAGCCTTCGCGCGCTCGGCGGACATGACCACCGCGGCTGCCGCGCCGTCCGACATCTGAGACGAGTTGCCTGCGGTTACCGTGCCCTTGGCGTGGAATGCGGGCTTGAGCGAGAGCAGCGCTTCGAGTGAAGTGTCGGCGCGCGGGCCCTCGTCTACTTTGAAGGTGATCTCTTGCCGCTTCGGTCTCGAGCCATTGGGCGTAGTGAAACTCACCGGCACAGCAACCGTTTCGTCCGCGAACTTGCCAGCTTGAATCGCAGCCAGCGCTTTCTGGTGGCTGCGATAGGAGAATTCGTCAGCTGCCTCGCGCGAGATGCCGAAGCGCTGGGCAAGCCTCTCAGCGGTCAAGCCCATGGAGAGATACGCGTCGGGATAATGGTCGACGAGCCAGGGGTTGGGAGAAATCTTGTGGCCGCCCATCGGGATCATGGACATGGATTCGGTTCCGCCGGCCACGATGATCTCAGCGCCACCGCTCATAATACGCTCTGCTGCCATGGCAATCGCCTGCAGTCCGGAAGAGCAGAAGCGGTTAATAGTCAGCGCCGAAACCTCGACCGGCAAGCCCGCCCGCAGCGACGCAATGCGGGCCACGTTCATCCCTTGCTCCGCTTCGGGCATGGCGCAGCCGAGGATGACGTCTTCGATTTCTTTGGGGTTAATCTCCGGCACGGGCTCGAGCGCGCCCTTGATAGCGACAGCGGCGAGTTCATCAGGGCGAGTGGCGCGGAGCGTGCCTTTGAAGGCGCGTCCCACAGGGGTGCGGACGGAAGAAGCGATGACGACTTCACGCATAAGAAACTCCTAAAGTAATCTTAGATCGTTGATCGACGATTTTCGATTGAATGATTGTTGAGTGGAAAACCGGACACGATTCAATTCCGCAGCGTCTTCCCCGTCTTCAGTGTGTACTGAATCCGCTCCTGGGTCTTCTTCTCGCCGCATAGCGATTTGAATCCTTCGCGCTCCAGGTCGAGGATGTATTGTTCACTCACGGGCGTGCCTGCGGTCACATTGCCGCCGCATAGGACCTCGGCGATTTTGGTGGCCAGCTTTACTTCGTACTCGGTGATGTAGTCGCCCTGGCGCATGAGGTGCACGCCCATCTTGAGAGCGGCGAGGATGTTTTCGCCTGGGGCGGGAATATCGGTGCGCGGTTGCGGAGGCTCGTATCCAGCGCGGACCATCTCCAGTGCACGGGCCTTTGCGTCGCTCAGCACACGCTCGCGGTTCATGGTGATATTGTCGGAATCCGTCAGAAAGCCAAGGCCGCGGGCTTCATGGGCTGAGGTCGCCACTTTAGCGGTGGCGATGGTCTCGAAGATTTTCTTCATCGCCTCCATCAGTTCAACGGATTCGCCTCGGCCGCCGGGTCGAATCGACTCCGCGCTGTCGATGGCGCGCAGCAGCATCTCCTTGCAACCGCCGGCTCCGGGAAGCAAACCGACGCCGACCTCGACTAATCCCATGTAAAGCTCAGCATGAGGTTGCAACGCGGGAGCGTGCAGAGAAATCTCCGTGCCTCCGCCTAACGTGAGGCCGAAAGGCGCTACCACTACTGGTTTGGGGGAGAACTTGATTGCCTGCGTCATACCCTGGAAGGTGCGAATGGCAAGATCAACGTCGTCCCACTCTCCTTCCTGAATGGACATGAGCAGCAGCATAAGATTGGCGCCAACGGAGAAGTTGGTGGCGTCGTTCGTGATGACGAAGGCTTCGAAGTTGTCGCCGGGGCCACCGGACTTCAGACTTTGCGAGATGAGTTGCACGATGTCGGTGCCAATCGTGTTCATCTTGGAATGGAACTCGATGCAGGCCACGCCGTCGCTGAGATCCACCAGCGACGCTCCAGAGTTCTTCTTCACCACTCCGTTTGATTTCTTCGCGACTTCGACCGACCAGACGCCGCTCGAGACTTTCACCGGCTCATAGTTCGCACCTTTCAAATCCCAGTAGGCGCGGCCAGAAGCAGCCTTGGAATCGTCCAGATACCAGGTTTTCTTTCCCGAGGCGAGCAACTGTTCGACATTGGCCGCAACCGGCCGATTTTCTTTCTTCATGCGTTCGACCGTGGCTTCGACACCGGCTGCGTCCCAAAGCTCGAATGGCCCGAGCTCCCAGTTGAAGCCGAGGCGCATGGCACGATCGATCTCTACAATGGAATCCGAAATCTCCGGAATGCGATTAGCGGAATAGGTCCAAAGATCGGATAGAGCCGACCAGAGGAACGCGCCAGCTTTATCATTTTTCTGCGGACCACTGCTGTCGAGGCCCAGCAGCATCTTCAGACGCGCTCCGGTCTGTTCGACGTTCTTGGCCATGTCGAGAGCAGGGAACTTAGGCTTCTTGCGTGGATGGTATTCCAGCGTCTTCCAATCAAGGGCGAGGCGTTCGTCATCTTCGCCTGCACCCTTCACCTTTTTGTAGAACCCCCCTTTAGTTTTGTCGCCGAGCCATTTTCGCTCCAGCATCTGTTTGTAAAAATCCGGCAGCTTGAGGTCGCCCCGCTCATCAAGCGGGGCGGGCGAATCGCCCGCTACCGCACGGGTCATGTTCGAGACTACGTGTCCCAAAATATCCAGGCCCACCAAATCGATTGTGCGGAAGGTGGCAGATCTCGGCCATCCCACCGCCTGCCCGGTCAGGGCGTCTACATCTTCAATGCTTAGATCCATCTCTTGCATGAGCCGCATGACGTTCAACACCGAAAACGTCCCGATGCGATTTCCGATGAAGTTGGGCGTGTCTTTAGCGAGAACAATGCCCTTGCCGAGATGAATGTCGCAGAAGTGGGCAATCGCGTCGATGGCCACGCGGTCGGTGTCGGGCGTTGGAATGAGTTCAAGCAGCCGCATATATCGCGGTGGATTAAAGAAGTGTGTCCCAAACCATGAACGGCGAAAATCGGCGGAGAATCCCTCGGAAATTTTCCCCACGGGCAGCCCGCTCGTGTTGGTCGTAATAATGGTCCCGGGCTTGCGGATAGCTTCTACCTTCCTCAGCAAAGCCCGCTTGAGATCGAGGTTCTCGACTACCGCCTCGATGATCCAGTCCACGTCGGCCAGCCGTTTGAGGTCATCGTCGAAGTTGCCGATGGTGATCAGCCGCGGCAGCGAAGCATCCATGAAAGCGGCAGGCTTGGACTTCTTGGCCGCATCTAGCCCGGCTGCGGCGATCTTGTTTCGAGCGGGCCCGTCCGCGTCAGGCGGAACGATATCGAAAAGCAAACTGGGGACACCCGCGTTCGCGAAGTGCGCAGCGATGCGGGCACCCATCGTCCCAGCACCGAGAACAGCGACTTTGTGAATATGCTTCATCGATCAAACACTCCTATCCTGCAGACGCAGCCAGGCAAACCCAGACGCAGCAAGCTGCGTCTCTACAGTGGAAAAGACTTGTCTTAGCAGTCTATCTTCGAACAGTTTATTTAGCACCCAGCCGTTCTTGCCAGCGCCAATCATACGAATCACGAAAATGGATCACGTAGGAGGAAACAGGAAAAGGCTCCAAAAACACCGCAGGCGCGTGCCGCGTTAGATGTGGGGTGAGGATGGCAGCGGCACGCGCCTCAATCAAGTTGAGTTCAACATAGGCTTCGAGCGAAATGGAGTCAAGGTTACATATCACACATGCGCGTGACGAGTGCACGTGCTGCGACCGCTAAAGTTCCGGGTGAGCCTTCAGATAAGCCTGCGCCCGCCGAACCATGTCTTTTTCGCCTCGATAGGCCAGCTTGCGCACAGCGTCTTCCAGTGGAATCCAGAGTGCATGCTTGACCTCGATCCTCATCTCACGCGCGATTTCGTCGATCTGGCCAGACTGGTAGCGAAACAGGTAGAAGCTGACGATCTTGAAAACCCGCTCTTTCCCGCCCCAGGTGCGGACGTAAGCGTACTTAATGTCGCCAAGTTTGGTTACAGGGACGGCGGTCAGGCCGGTCTCTTCCACCACCTCGCGGGTAGCCGTTTGCTCAGGTTTTTCGCCCGGGTCGACCAACCCCTTGGGCAAAGCGAGTAACATTTTTTGCGATGTTTTCTTCTTGGCGTCCCCGGAGAGAACTGCCGCGGATTCCTTTTGCGGCTCAATGACGGCCATCTGCCATTCCTCGTCGATGCGCCTGACCACTACGCCGCCGGCAGAAATCTCACGAACCATGGGCTTAAGTTATCAGAAACACAGGAGTTAGTCACACGCAGGAGAAAGCCCAGTAACCACCAGTAACGTATAGCCCGTAATCTGGTGCGGCCGACCTCACTATGAAACGATAGGTCCTGAAGTGGCATCTTACTTGCCAGCCTAACGTGGGGTTGAGAGGTTTGGTTAGCGAGTAAAGACAATAGCCGGGCAACGCCGGGAATGGTGTGAGGTCCCCCGTGAAGAGTCTGGATAAGATCATTCGTTCGGTGCAGGCGTTCGGACGTGGCCTTTCCGGTCATCCCGAAGGCCTGGATTCCCAAGCGGCAGGCGTTGGGATCGGTCTGGCTCTCGGTGGAGGTTTCGCTCGCGGTATCGCCCATGTCGGCGTCCTCAAAGTCCTCGAAGAAGAAAACATCCCCATCCGCTATATCGCCGGAACCAGTGTGGGCGCACTCATCGGCGCCGCCTATTGCAGCGGGATCTCTGCCGCGGAGCTCGAGCAAGTTGCCGCCCGCGTCCGCTTCAAGCACATTGCCAGTTGGACGCTCTCGCGCTACGGCTTCGCCAGCAACTCGCGCATGATCGGGTTCCTGAACCACCTGCTCAAGGTCAAAACCTTCGAAGAGTTGCGTATTCCGTTAGCGGTGACAGCAACG
>Ga0209275_10001012_pt1 | contig 11425 bp, 9 predicted proteins | sample HubBroMetageREF2_FD_188344 | JGI IMG/M metagenome (GOLD analysis project Ga0209275, IMG submission 188344) | Reference soil microbial communities from the Hubbard Brook experimental Forest, New Hampshire, USA - Hubbard Brook CCASE Soil... | ecosystem: Environmental > Terrestrial > Soil >...
GGGTCACCGTTGAGCGTGTGCATGCCGCCCGCAGCGTGCCAGGTCGAGCCGGCGGTGAGCTCCTTGCGCTCGACGAGCACGACATCCGTCCAGCCGAGCTCGGTGAGGTGGAACAGGACCGAGGCGCCAACCACACCACCGCCGATGACGACCACGTGCGCGGAAGATCTCATCGAGGCATCCCTACGTCTAAATTTTCCCGGTACAGTCGTACCGACTATAGGACCCTGGAGGTGTCACGCATGGGTAGGCTTCTCGATCGGCTCGCCGCCGGACCAGTGATCTGCGCCGAGGGCTATTTGTTCGAGTTCGAGCGGCGCGGCTACCTGCAGGCCGGGGCGTTCGTACCAGAGGTGGTGCTCGAGGAGCCCGATATGGTAGCCGGACTGCACCGAGAATTCGTGCATGCCGGATCTGACGTGGTTGAGGCATTCACCTACTACGCCCACCGCGAGAAGCTGGCGGTGATCGGCCGCGAGGGCGACCTCGAGCCGCTGAACCGGCAGGCGCTGCGTATCGCCAAGGAGGTCGGCGCCGAGCACGACTCCCTGGTGGCCGGCAATATCTGCAACACCAACGTCTACGACCCGGACGATCCCACGACGCATGTGGCCGTCCGCGACATATTCGCCGAGCAGGTCGGGTGGGCGGCCGAGGCTGGCGTCGACTTCGTGATCGCCGAGACCATCGACTATCCCGGCGAGGCATTGCTCGCGCTGGAAGCAATCAAGGAACATGACCTCGATGCGGTAGTCACACTCACTATTCATCGCGAGCCCATCGTCCGCGGGGGCGACCCGATCGGCGAGGCATGCCGTCGCCTGCAAGACGCCGGGGCCGATGTGGTGGGGCTGAACTGCATCCGCGGGCCCGCCACCATGCTGCCGCTACTCGGTGAAATCCGCGCCGCGTGCGACGGCTACATCGCCGCCTTGCCGGTGCCGTACCGCACGACAGATGCCGAGCCGACGTTCCAATCTCTCACCGACCCAGATTGCGACCTGATCCCGGATGGGCGGCCATTCCCGACCGCGCTAGACCCGTTCCTCGCCAACCGCTACGAGATGGGCGCGTTCACGACGGCAGCGGCTGCGCTCGGAGTGAACTACTTCGGTATCTGCTGCGGCTGCGCACCCCACCACGTCCGCGCGATGGCCGAAGCGCTCGGCCGCACGCCGCCGGCGAGCCGGTTCAGCGCGGATATGAGTCGGCACGCCTACTACGGCACCAGCGAACGGATCAGCCGGCATTACCAGGAGTTCGCCAAAGAGCTTTAGAGGGGAATGGGCGTATCCATCGACAGGGCTGGCCGCGACGCCATCCTGCGGCCGGAGCTCAGATCGAGGGCTGGCGCTCCGGGGAGTCGAGCCACGACAGGCGCTGCTCGTGGGCGGCGGCGACCCGGAACGCGGTGACGTCGTCGTAGGTCTTCGCGACGATGGACAGCCCGGTCGGGACGCCGTCGCGGGACCGGCCGGAGGGCACGCTGAGTACCGGGCACCGGCTGGCTATGTTGAACGGGAGTGTCATCAGCACGTCCAGCCAGTCGCCGTGCTCCCGGCCGTTGATGATGGCCGGCTGGTCGGTGTCGTACTCGGCGGGCAGCGCCGGAACGGCGAACGTCGGGCACACCAGCGCGTCGACGTCGTCGAGCAGCTGGCCGAGCGGCGCGTAGATGCTGGCTTCCAGTTCTAGCCCGGCGACGAGGTCCTCCTTGGTGATCTCGTCGGACTCGGCTATGAACCGGCGTGCGTACGAGGTGAGCTCGTCCGCGTGCGCCGCATAGATTTCCCGGACCGACGGCCCGAAGATCATGCCGAAGTGGATCCGCGCCGCCCGCTTGATCGCCTCGATGTCCCAGGGCAGCGTCACTTCTTGAACCTCAGCGCCCGCGTCGGCCAGCCGGGCGGCCGCGGCCCGGGTGTTCGCCACCACGTCGGCGTCGACGTCGTAGCAGCCTAGGTCGGTGCTCAGCGCGATCCTCAGCCCGGCGACCGGCTCCAGCTGCGCCGGGATCTCCAGCTTCGGCCGGAGCGACGCGACGTCGCTCCAATGCGGCCCGGCGATCACGTTCTGCAGCAGCGCGCAGTCGGCGACGGTCCGGGCCAGGGGGCCCTCGTGGCAGTAGTGGTCCAGGTTGAAGATCTCCACCTCCGGCACCCGCCCGTATGGCGGCTTGAACCCGGTGACCCCGCAGAACGACGCGGGGATGCGGATCGACCCGCCGATGTCCGAGCCGGTGGCCAGCGTCGCCGAACCCGCGGCGAGCGCCGCGGCGGACCCGCCGCTGGATCCGCCGGGTGAGTACGCGGTGTTCCACGGGTTGCGGGTGACGCCCCACAGCTTCGTCCAGGTGAACGGGGCGCAGGAGAACTCCGGCGTCGTCGACCGGGCGTGCACGATGCCCCCGGCGTCGATGATGCGCTGCACGAAGACTGCCGTGTGGTCGGCGACTACGTCTCGCAGCGGCACCGAGCCGAGCGTGTTGCGCTGGCCCTCGATCGGCGCCTCCTCCTTCACCGCCACCGGCAGGCCCTCCAGCGGTCCCGGTTCCGGGCCCCGGCGCGCGTACCGGGCCTCGGCCTCCCGGGCCTGGTCCATCGCCTGCTCGTAGCGGGTCTCGGCGAAGGCGTTGATGGCCGGCTCGACCGCCTCGGCGCGGGCAATTACGGCCGCCATCAGCTCGGTGGGGGACAGCTCGCGGGACCGGAACAGGCGCAGCGCCTCGGCGGCGGTCAGGTAGTGCAGCTCGGTCATGCGGGGGGTGCCTCCTCGTCGGCGGTGGTCTGCTTGGCGCTGGCCTGGGCGAGCTGGCGGGTGGGCTTCCAGCCGGGGCGGGGGACGCTGTCTCGAAGCAGCTGGGTGTAGGCGTGCTGCGGGTCGTCGAGCACGCGGGCCGTCGGACCGTGCTCCACGACTTGCCCGCGGCGCAGGACGATCGTGGCGTCGGTGAGCTGCCGGACCACGGCGAGATCGTGGCTGATCAGGATGTAGGACACGCCGGTCTCGTCGCGGATGTCGGCGAGCAGGTTCAGCACCTGCGCCTGGATGGACACGTCCAGCGCGGCGACGGACTCGTCCAGGATCAGGATCCGGGGTTCGGCTGCCAGCGCCCGGGCGATCGCTACCCGCTGCCGCTGCCCGCCGGACAGCGCCCGCGGCATTGCCCGGGACTGGCGTTCATCCAGGCCGACCAGGCCAATGAGTTCGGCGACCCGCGCCCGGCGGCGGTCGGCCGGCCAGCCGTGGTGCAGCCGGAGCACCTCATCGATGGCGCCCTCGGCGGTCTGCCGTGGGTCCAGGCTGGTGTACGGGTCCTGGAACACGATCTGCACCTCGCGCCCGCGGCGCCGCCGGTCCGCGAGCGACCGGGCGGGCCGGGACCGGTCCTGCCCGCAGGCGGCGATCGACCCGCCGGACGGCCGTTCCAGGCCCACGATCATCCGTGCGATCGTGGTCTTGCCCGAGCCGGACTCGCCCACGATCGCGAGCGATCCTGCCTCCGGGACGCGGAAGGATACGTCGTCCACGGCCACCAGGTCGCCGAACTCCTTGCGCAGCGCGGTCACCTCGAGGACGTCCGCCCGGTCACCGTCAGGCATTGGCCGGTTCCCCCAGATTCCCGCGCAGCTCCTGTGCGCGCACGCACCGGGAAAGCCCGCCGTCCAGCTCGGTGACCGGGGGCAGGCCCGTGCGGCAGACGTCGCGGGCGTGCGGGCACCGCGGCGCGAACGCGCATTCATCGGCCGGTGCCTCGAACGCGGAGAGCGGGCGGCCGGGGATCGCGCGCAGCCTTCCGGCCGTGCGGGTGATGTCGGGGCGCGCGGCGGCCAGCGCCGCTGTGTACGGGTGCAGCGGGTCGTCGTGCAGCCGGCCCGACTCGCGGACTTCGACGATCTGCCCCGCGTACATCACGGCGGTGCGGTCGCAGATGGCGGCGGCGAGTTCCAGGTCGTGGGTGATGAACAGCATGGCCAGGCCGAACTCGTGCCGCAGTCCGTCGAGGATCGCCATGACCTCTGCCTGAGTGGTGACGTCCAGCGCCGTGGTCGGCTCGTCGGCCAGCAGCAGCCGTGGCTCGGTGAGCAGAGCAGCAGCGATCATCACCCGCTGCAGCATGCCCCCGGACAGTTCGTGCGGGTACTGCCGCAGCCGCTGCGGGCCGCCGTCGATGCCCACCTGGGAGAGCATGTCCGATGCCCGCCGGCTGGCCGCCGCCGAGGACACCCCGAGGTTCGTCCGCAGTGCCTCGGTCATGTAGTCGCCGATCCGCCGGACCGGGTTCACGTGCGCGCGGGGGTCCTGGAAGATCATCGCAACCTGGTTGCGGTACCGGCGCAGGTCGGCTCCGGACAGCGTGCGCACGTCGCGGCCGCCGAACCGGATCGAGCCGTCCACCTCCGCACCCCGCGGCAGTATCCGGTCGATCGCGCGCGCGGTCATCGACTTGCCCGAGCCCGACTCGCCGACCAGCCCGAGCGCCTCACCCTCGCGCACGTTGAGTGTGACGTCACGGAGCACGGCCTGCTGCGCGCCGCGCACGTCGAGGCGCACTGTCAGACCGTCGACCTGCAGCAGCGGGGCGCTCATCGCCGGGCCGCCTGGGCCTGCACGAACAGGCGCTCGCCGAGAATATTGAACGCGATGACGACCGCCACGATGCAGACACCGGCGGATAGGGCCGGGAGCGGGTAACCCTGCAGGATGCCGGTCTGGTTCTCCGAGATCATCACTCCCCAGTTGGGTGCTGGCGGCTGCACGCCGAGGCCGAGGAACGAGATCGCGGCGAGGTCGACCATGGCCCAGCCGAACATGATGGTGGCCTGGGCCACGATGAGCGCCAGCATGTTCGGGATGATGTGCCGCAGGCAGATCGTGGTGGCCGACGAGCCCTGCACTTCGAGCGCGGCGACGTACGGCTGGCTGCGCTCGCGCAGCGCGGCCCCGCGCAGGACGCGCGCGACGTACGGCATGTACGCGATGGACAACGCGATCGACGCCGCGGTCAGGCCGGCGCCGAAGATCGCTGTCGCCAGCACGGCCAGCAGGATGCCGGGGAACGCGAACAGGATGTCGAGCCCCGAGGAGATCACGGCATCGGCCGCGCCGCGGCGCCACGCCGAGACCACCGCGAGCACGGCACCCGCGGTCATGCTGAGCAGCACCACGGCCAGCGGTCCGAGCATCGAGGACTGCGCGCCGGCCAGCAGCCGCGACAGCACGTCACGGCCCTGGAAGTCGAAGCCGAGCAGATGCCCGCCGACCGGGCCGACCCAGGCCAGGGAGAGGTTTGGCAGGTCCGGGTTGTACGGCGCGATGAGCGGCCCGAAGATCGCGGCGATCGTCGCGAGCGCGATGACCGCGGCGGACACCATGCCCGCGACCCCGGTCCCGCGCAGCCCGGACAGCGACCGGGAGCGCCTGGTGCTGGGTGCGGCGACAATGGTGCTCACCTGCGCGCTCATTGGGCCCGGCTCCCTAGCGAGACGCGCGGGTCAAGCAGCGCGTACAGCACGTCGACGAGCATGTTGACCACGACGAACGCGGTGACGAGCACGAGCGAGATTCCTTGCACCACCGCGAGGTCCTTCGACTCCGCTGCCTGGACCAGGTAGGCCCCCAGCCCGTTCAGGCTGAATGCGGTCTCGACCACGGCCGCGACCGCGATCAGCGACGCGATCGTGATCCCGGCGATGGTCGTGATCGGTATCGCGGCATTGCGCAGGATGTGCCGGCGGATCAGCTGGCGGGCGGGGATGCCGCGGCTTACCGCCGTCTGCACGTGCTCGCGCTCGCTCTCCTCGCGGATCGACGCCCGGGTGACCCGGGCCACGATGGCCAGCGCCGAGAACGCGAGCGCGACCGCGGGCAGCGTGAAGTGCTGCACGTTGCTCAGGAAGGTGGTTCCGTTGCCGAGCGCCGGAAACCACCCCAGCTTCACCGAGAACAGCAGGATCAGCACGATCGCGGCGACGAACGACGGGATCGCGGCCGAGATCGCGGTGACCACCAGCGTGCTCGTGTCGAGGAACCCGGGCCGCAGGCCGGCCACGATGCCCATGCCGATCCCGAACAGCAGGATCAGCACGGATGCGTACAGCACCAGCCCGGCGGTCGTCCAGATCCTCGAAGCGATCAGGGTGGACACGTTCTCCCGGAGAATGATCGAGATCCCGAGGTTCCCATGCAGCGCGTTCGTGAGCCAGTACCAGTACTGGGCGAGGAACGGCTCGTTCAGGTGGTAGCGCGCCTCGAGGACGCGGACGCTGCTGGCCGGTAGCGCCCGGCCGCCGGACAGCGCCGAGATCGCGTTGCCCGGCGCCAGATAGACGGCCGCGAAGATTACGAAACTCGCGATCAGCAGGCTGGCCAGCAGCATGGCCAGCCTGCGGGCGAAGAACTGCCAGCGCACCGGCTCAGCCCTTGCCGCCCAGGCTGTTTGCCCATGGCGCGAACATGTAGGCGAACGACGCGACCGCGCCAGTGAGGTTGGAGCTCAGCAGCAGCAGGGACGTCGGCTGGACGTCGGGGATCCAGGGCAGCAGCTGATTGTTGATCTTCTCGGCCTGCACCATGAGCGCGGCCCGCTTGTCCGGGTTGGCCGTGCTGCGCGCCTGCTCGAGCACCGAGCTGAGCTTCGGGTCGTTGAAGTTGTCGTAGTTCTGCGACCCCCCGGGCAGGTCCAGCGTGGCGAGCAGCGCGGCCGGGTCGGCGTAGTCGCCGTAGTTGACGGTCAGGAAGCCGTCGATGCCCTGGCGAGCGCTGGCGGAGGTGAAGAAGTTGATGTAGTTCTGCGCCGACACCGACTTGAGCACGACCTTCAGCCCGATCGCCTGGGCCGCGGCCTGGTAGGCACCGGTCACCGCGGCGATGTTGGCCAGCTGGCTGGACGTGCCGATCGTGATCGTCTTCCCGGTGGCGCCGGCCTGCTTTACGAGCTTCTTGGCCTCGGCCAGGTTCTGGGTCATGTACGGCGCGCTGCTGTAGGCGGCGTCGAACACCGACTTGCCGTAGCCGAACGTGCCCGGGTTGGACATCCACTTCGGCATCAGCGCGGCGCCCTTGTACACCGAGTCGATGATGGCCTGGCGGTTCAGCGCCAGCGACAGCGCCCGGCGCACACTCAGGTCACCGAGCGCGCCCTTGAAGTTGCTCACGATGAACGCGTCGGTTGACCAGCCGGGACCCTGGTAGACCGAGACCGCCTTGCTGTTTTTCAGCTGGTCGAGCGTGGCCAGGCCGAAGGAGTAGGAGCCCTGGATCCCGCCGGTCAGCATGCCGGAGGTGAACGAGGCGACGTCCGGCGCGCCCTTGATCAGGATCTGCTGCACCAGGGGCTTGACCTTGGAGTTCCAGTAGTGCGGGTTCGCGACGGCGGTGACCCCGACGCCGGGCTTCCACGACTTGAACTCATACGCGCCGGTGCACATGATGCCGCCAGCCGGCGTGCCGTAGTTCTTGCCCTGCGCCCGCGCGTAGCTCTTCTCGATGACCACGCCCGCCATCGACGACAGCTCGCCCTCCAGCCAGTAATCCGGCTGCTTCAGCGTGATGGTCACCTGAGTCGGGCCGGTCGCCGTGATCGACGTCACCCGGTTGAAGACCTGGCTGTAGAACCCGCCGAGCGCCGGGTTCGTGTTCCGGTCCAGGCTGTAGACGACGTCGGCGGACGTCACCGCGTGGCCGTCCCAGAACTTCACCCCGGGCTTGAGGGTGAACACCATCTTGGTTGGCGAGGGGTTCGAGATCGTGGCGAGGCCGGGCTGGAGCGAGCCGTCCGGCGTCTGGCGCAGCAGCGATTCGCACATCAGCGAGATCGCTGTGTTCTCGGGGTAGTCGAAGGCGTAGATCGGATCGAGCGAGTTCACGTCCCGGTAGACCGCCCAGGTGATGGACGACACCGGCTTGGTTCCTGTCGGTGTGGTCGCCACCAGACCCTTGGTCGCCGAGATGTTGCCCGATGCGGCGTTTCCCCCCGCCGACCTGCCGCAGCCGGAGGCCACGAGCGCGAATACCGCAACGACGGCTGCCGCCGTCCACATGCCTCGTCTGCCGGCCATTTCTCCTCCTGCTCATGCGCTGCGCCCGCCACCGCGGGCTGGTCACTGCTGGTACGCGAGCCGGCCCCGGAGCCAGGTTGCGGCGACCGCCGCACTGCTGATCTCGTGGTCGGCGATGTGGCTGAGATCGGCGTCGACAATCGCGAAGTCCGCGTCCATGCCCTGCCGGATCGATCCGGCCGCCGTCTCTACGCCGTTGGTCCTGGCGCTGCCCGAGGTATAAGCGGCCAGGATCGACACCAGACCGAGCCGCTGCTGAGGCAGGAACGGGTCGGTGCCGCTGCCGCCCGCCGTGGCCGGCAGGCTGCGGTTCACCGCCACATGCGCTCCCCAGAGCGGGTTAGGGCTGCTCACCGGCCAGTCGCTGCCCGCACACATGGTGGCGCCGCTGGCCTGCAGGGAGCCGAACGGGTACTGCCAGCCGGACCGGCGCTCGCCGAGGAACGGGATCGTGAGCTCGTCCATCTGCGGCTCGTGCGTCGCCCAGAGCGGCTGGATGTTGGCGGTCGCGCCGAGCGCGGCGAATCGGGGGATGTCATCGGGGTGCACGACCTGGAGATGCGCCAGGTGGTGGCGGCCTCCTGGCCCGGCGCCGCCCGGGGTCTGCCGGGCGCCGCGGGCGGCCGCGACCGCATCCAGGGCGTTGCGCACCGCGCGGTCGCCGAGCGCGTGGAAGTGCACCTGAAATCCCTCGCGGTCCAGCGCGGTGACGTAGCCGGGAAGCCGTTCCGGATCAATGAAGTCGAGGCCGGACTGGTCGGTGGCGCAGCCGTCGCCATCCAGGTACGGCTCCAGCATCGCCGCCGTGTGGCTCTCCGCGATGCCGTCGAGCATCATCTTCACGCTGGTCGCCCGGAACCGCCCGGCTCGCCCGGCGTCGCGCTGGCGCAGCAGTTCCGGCAGCTGTTCCAGGCCGCGGTCGCGGTCCCACCACAGCGCGCCGACGACGGTCGCGCGCAGCGTCCCGGCCTGCGCCGCGCGCAGGTACGCGGCCGTTGGATCCGCGTCACCGTGACCGCGGCCGATGATGGCGTCCTGCCATCCGGTGATGCCGAGCGACAGCAGGTGCTCCTGTGCGGCGAGCAGAGACTGGTACCAGTCCTCGCCGGTGAGGTCGGGCAGCAGCCGCGACACCAGGGAGGCGGCTCCTTCCTGCAGCGTCCCGGTCGGCTCGCCGCGCTCGTCCCGCTCGATCCGGCCGTCGGCCGGATCCGGGGTGCTCGCGTCGATGCCGGCCAGGCGCAGCGCGGCGCTGTTTACCCACGCACCATGGCCGTCGCGATTGGGCAGGAAGACGGGCCGGTCCCCGCTCACCGCGTCCAGTGCTTGCCGCGTCGGCGTGCCGCCGGGGAAGGCCGCCAGCGCCCAGCCGCCCCCGGTGATCCACGTCTCGTCCGGGTGCTGCCGCGCGTAGGCCGCGATGATCTCCAGATAACCCTCGGCGGTGTCGGCACCGCGCAGGTCGCAGCGCCGCAACTGGCTGCCTGCGAACACCGGGTGAGCGTGCGCGTCGATGAAGCCGGGCAGCAGCGTGCCGCCATCCAGGTCGACCGGCTCGGCCGGGTCTGGCTGGCCGGTGGGCTGCAGCGACTCCGCCGGGCCCACCCCGGTGATGGTGCCCCCGCTGACCCGGACGCAGGTGCCAGGGGGAAGGAAGCGGCTGCCGTCGAAGACCGTCCCGTTGCGGAACAGGAGTTCGTCTGCACCGCCGAGCCGCATACACCCTCCCGGAGACGGGTTTTGCCGGATAACTCAACCAATAGCCAAAGATGTTGTCAATGACTATGACAAAGGTTTTGGTGGCGTACCCTACTGCCGTGGCAGACAATGCGAAGCAGTCCGCGGAGCGGGCATGGGGGTCCGACGGACGCGCGCCCAGGTCAGGGGGTGGCCGGCGACGGCTACAGCGCGGCAGCCTGACGCCGGAGCTGATCGTGAGCGAGAGCCTGAGGATCCTCGATGAGGCGGGAACCGCGGGGTTCAGCATGCCGAATCTCGGCCGGGCGCTCGGTGCTGATCCAACGGCGGTCTACCGGCACTTTGCCAGCAAGGATGATCTCGTCCTGGCGATCGCGGACAAGCTGATCGAGGAGGCAATGGCCGGGCTGGTCGCCAGCGATTGCTGGGTGGACACGCTCATCGAGTGCACCAGGCGGCTCCGGCGCACCTACCTTCAGCATCCCGCCGCCGCGTCGCTTTCCGCATGCCGGACGACGCAGCGGGCTGCCGAGATGAGGACCGTCGACGTGCTCATCGGCGCCGTGCTCGCGGCCGGCTTCGAGGGGCCGGAGGCCGCGGTGATGTACCGGGCGATCGGCGACTTCTCGCTGTCGTGGGCAGGCGGCGAGGCCACGTTCCTGGCCCTGGACAAGCGGCTGCAGGATCTCGACCGGTCCGCCTGGACCCGGGCTTACCTGGCCGTCGACCGTTCGGAGTACCCGAACACCTGGCAGATCCGCGCCGAGCTGCCGGACGTGGCCGACGACGACATCTTCGAGACGATCCTGTCCCTGGTGATGTCCGGGCTGGCCCAGCGGGCGCCGCGGCCGTGCCAATGCCCGGTGCACGGCCAGCGCCCTGTCGCCTCCTGACTCTGGCCTCGTACCTGCGCTTACCCTGGGCCGGGTTCCCGGACGCCCCCGCGTGGCTGGTCCAGGCTGCCCTGGCCCGACGGCCTGCCCGCCCGCCTCGCGGAGCGTAGGGCGGGGCGGGCGGGCAGGAGCAGCGGGCGGGCAGGAGCATCCCGGGGCTACTTGGTGAAGTGCCAGTACTCAGGGAACATGGTGAACAGCGGGCTGAAGGTGACATTCTTCAGCGTGCTGGAGACCGCCTGGACGGCGAACGGCTCCGGCTCCGGCACCCACATGAACGGAAGCTGCTCCGTTCCGTACGTGGCGTACTTATCGAACACCGACAGGCTGTTACTGGTGTGCGTCTCGGTGATCAGCTTGTCCATCGTCGGGTCGGAGTAGTTACCCGAGTTCGACCCGGCTGCGGTCGCGAACAGCGACTCGCCGGTCGGCTCGAAGCCAGGCCCGTCGAAGCCCCAGCCGCCGTAGGAGAACACCTGCACGTTGCACTTCGGGCCCATCGGTGCGCACGGCGCGCTCTCGCCGATGATCGTGTTGAACGACTGCCCGACCAGTGTGACGTCGATGCCGACCTGCGACTCCTCGGACTTGATCGCCTCGTACGTCGCCGTGGCGGCGGCGATGCCCGTCGAGTAGACGAACGTCACCTTGAGCTGCTCGCCCTTGGTGATGCCCTTGCCGCACTTGGACGGGTCCTGGCATTGCATCACGCCGCCGACCTCCGACCAGCCGTGGCTGGTCAGCAGCGCCTTCGCCTTGGCCGGGTTGTACGGG